>PDWI01001011.1_pt1 | contig 45606 bp, 42 predicted proteins | sample 1430891 | NCBI WGS metagenome assembly PDWI01 (sample SAMN01162508, study PRJNA174530) | Oral metagenome, whole genome shotgun sequencing project. | biome: Marine environment; feature: Marine mammal; material: Swab sample of the gingival sulcus; isolation source: swab sample of gingival sulcus...
TTATTGCTTATAATTTGTTGCCTAAGAAACCTGCTTTAAATCTTGAAATAATTGATAAAAAGGCTATTAGACTTTTTGCTTAGACCGAACTGACGTATTAATTAATTTTTAATTGATATAAATAATGGATAAAGCGTAAGACCTAATCCCTATTAAGCTATAGGGTAATCTACCTCACGGCTACAAAGAAAAAAAAAAAAAACTAAACGCCAAATTTTTTAGCCTAATCTTTTTACTTGATTAGGCTGAAATAATTCTTCTGAATATAAGCCTTTTGTTTTTATTCTCTTAGATCTTTGAGAATTGTTTGAAGCTCTTTTCGGGCTAAGAAGATGCGACTCTTGACTGTCCCTAAAGGTACATTAAGATGCTCTGCTATTTCGTGGTATTTGTATCCTGAAATATGCATAGAAAAAGGCTCTTTAAGAGCGGGGTTGAGGGATGAAATTGCACGCGTAATCTCCTTAAGATTCATCGATCCTTCAGGCGTATTTTCTCCTCCTTCGCTTAAAATTGGTAAAGCGTGAATGTCTGTCTCATAATCAACGATTTTATGCCTTTTGGTTATTCGGTGATAATTGTTGATGAATATGTTGCGCATGATGGTGAGTACCCATGCTTTGAAATTGACATTCTCGACGAATTTATCTTGATTATTCAAGACTTTGAGCGTTGTGTCCTGAATCAGATCTTGTGCATCAAATTCGTCCATGGTTAGTGAGCGTGCGAAGGCATGCATGTTCCCTTGAATATCCAAGAGCTTCTCCTCGAATTGCTCACCCGTCATTACTTTTTTCATTAATCGTCTTAATATTTTAATTCACACAAAGATACGAAAAATAAAATTAATGCTTTGATAGTTGTTCTATGTATTGTGATAGTTTCTGTATATGAGTATCAGTCTTGGAAATTATATCCATCATTTAGGCTCTGTTCTTAGGATATAACTTGATCTAATAGCTCAGGGTTTAGCTTCTTTATATATGTTTTTTGATTAGGTGATGCTTCAGCTTTGAGAATTTTTAGCTTATCCTGAAATTAGGAGAGGGGAGCGTTGGAGTAAGAGATCGCTCTAGCTATAAAGAAAAAAGGATAAGTTTTTCAACTTATCCTTCAGTTCTTTGGCGGTATGGACGGGACTCGAACCCGCGACCCCCTGCGTGACAGGCAGGTATTCTAACCAGCTGAACTACCACACCGTTTGTTTGGTCGCTCTGAAAGGCTGTTCCCTTTCTTTTGCACTGCAAAGATAATGCAAGTTTTCCATTCCTGCAAATAAATTAATCAAAAACTTTTGTGAATAGATGCTTAAATCTTTTAAGTGTTTGGTTATCAGTATGGAATTTCCTTGTAAAATTCTTGTGAAAGTTTGTCTTAGGTACTCCGCCTTTGTCTTTCGCTCTTGTTGGCTTGTCTCGTTAATCTCTCCTAAGTATCGTAATAAACGAGTTAGAATGAGGAAAGCTACTTGTCGTTGGAGCTAGTTTTACAAGAAACCTTTTCGACGAGATGAAAAATTCTTTGGGAAGATTCATTTATTTCTTCCCTAAGCATTATAAAATTATTCCGTAACATTTTCCAAAACGTTCCCTAGAAATTTTTAGAACTTTTTTGAATCTGTGCTGAAAAGATGTTAAGTTTTTGTAGATCTTTAGTTTAGACTTAAAAAGAAACAGGCTCTGGAACAATTGTTCCAAAGCCTGTAAGTTCTCGAATCTAAGTGAAAGCTATTTCACTATAGGGCGAATGTCTAAGAGTAATTCATCAAGTTGCTCTTGGTCTATGAGGGACGGAGCATCGATCATGACGTCACGACCTGAATTGTTTTTAGGGAACGCGATACAGTCTCTAATGCTATCCAGCCCTGCAAATAGGGAAACAAGTCGATCAAGCCCATAAGCAATTCCTCCATGTGGAGGTGCACCATAGCGGAAAGCATTCATCAAGAAGCCGAACTGTTCCTCTGCTTTCTCTGGAGTGAAACCTAGTAGGTCAAACATCTTAGCCTGAAGCTCTTTGTCGTGGATACGAATAGATCCGCCACCGACTTCAACGCCATTAATAACCATATCGTAGGCATTTGCACGAACCTGAGCAGGGTCAGTATCAAGCATGGCTACATCTTCTAGCTTTGGAGAAGTAAATGGGTGATGCATAGCATAGAAGCGTTGTGTTTCTTCGTCCCATTCGAATAGAGGGAAGTCAACAACCCATAGACATGAGAATTGATTTTTATCTCTTAAACCAAGCTGGTTACCCATTTCTAGGCGAAGTTCGCAGAGTTGTTTCTGCGTTTTACTTCTCTCTCCGCACATGATCAGAATAAGGTCGCCTGCCTCTGCGTGCATTTTGTCTTTAAGAAGTTGTAGGTCTTCTTGGTTGTAGAACTTATCTACGCTACTTTTCACATTGCCATCAGCTTCAACTCGTGCATAGACAAGACCACTTGCTCCAATCTGTGGACGTTTGACAAAATTCGTCAGAGCGTCTAGCTGTTTCCTTGTGTAAGTTGCAGCTCCTTTAGCACAGATTCCGCCGATGTATTCGGCATTGTCAAAGACAGGGAAGCCTTTATTCTGCATGATGTCTGCCAGCTCTACGAAGGTCATTCCGAAACGAGTGTCTGGCTTGTCCGAACCATAGAGATTCATTGCATCCTTGAAGCTCATGCGAGGGAAGGGGAGTTTTAGCTCAACGCCTCGAAGCTCTTTGAATAAGTGAGCAGTCATACCTTCAAAAACCGTCAAGACATCTTCTTGCTCTACGAAACTCATTTCACAGTCGATCTGAGTAAACTCTGGTTGTCTGTCTGCTCTTAGATCTTCGTCGCGGAAGCATTTTACAATTTGGAAGTAGCGGTCGAATCCACTGACCATAAGAAGTTGCTTAAAGGTCTGAGGAGATTGGGGGAGTGCATAGAACTGATTAGGGTTCATACGTGAAGGTACGACGAAGTCTCTCGCTCCTTCGGGTGTAGACTTGATAAGAACTGGAGTCTCCACTTCAAGGAACTGCTCATTGTCTAGGTAGCGACGCACTTCTAATGCACAACGATGTCGCAATTCAAGGTTACGACGTACGGCATTTCTGCGAAGGTCAAGATAGCGGTACTTCATTCTTAGGTCATCTCCTCCGTCTGTTTCATCTTCAATTGTGAATGGAGGTGTCTCAGACTTATTAAGAATTATGAGCTTCTGAACCTCAATTTCAATCTCTCCAGTCTGAATATTTTTGTTTTTATTGGAACGCTCTGCTACGATTCCTTCTACTTGAATAACGTATTCTCGCCCTAGCTTCTCTGCTTGCTCGACAAGTTCTGTCCCCATGCGAGCTTCATCAAAGACTAACTGTGTGATACCATAGCGATCTCGTAGGTCAACGAAGGTCATTCCTCCCATACGGCGTGCTTTCTGTACCCATCCAGCTAGTGTTACTTTAGCTCCTTTGTCTGTAAGGCGTAGCTCGCCACAAGTATTTGTTCTGTACATCTAATAATATTGTTTTTATGCTTTTAATGTCTTGTTAGTTACAAATTTATAAAATAAACTTTAATTATACAGCATTCTTTAGTAATATTTTTTGAAATATTAGCTTGGATGCAAAAAAGAACTTACAGAGAGTTAAATAACTCTCTGTAAGTCCTTCGTAGCCCATAGGGGAATCGAACCCCTCTTTCCAGAATGAAAATCTGGCGTCCTAACCGATAGACGAATGGGCCAGCCTAAAAAGTACTCTTTAATCCGAGTACGGGGATTATGCTAGAGATGCTGCGTATTTAGCAAGCTTAGACTTGATGTTAGCCGCTTTATTCTTGTGAATGATATTTTTACCAGCTAGACGATCAAGGATTGAAGCCAATTGTGGAAGCTTTTCTTGAGCTTCTTTTGCATCTGTTAAGGCACGAAACTTACGAACTGCATTACGAGCTGTTTTAGCGTAGTAACGGTTGTGTAGACGACGTGCGTTTGTTTGACGGATTCTCTTAATTGATGACTTATGATTTGCCATATTCTAAATATATTCTTTTCTAATCTTTAATTGTAGCCCATAGGGGAATCGAACCCCTCTTTCCAGAATGAAAATCTGGCGTCCTAACCGATAGACGAATGGGCCAGCCTAAAACTAAGCAAAGTAACCTTGTGTCATTTGCGAGTGCAAAGATAACCTAAAAAGTTTAATTCTGCAAATAAATGACAGAAATGCTTCCGAAAATGTCTTTTTATCCTTAGCTCTAAGTTGCTTTTAGCTCGGATTTTGCTAGCATTTTACGACCAAAGGGACAGAAAAAGCAAGACTTCTGCTGGCAATATGCCTTATAAAGATAGATCATTGCCTGAGTATCTCCTGCATGTCTAGGTTCAATCCCTTCGTCTTTAAAGAGGCGAGTAATCTTATTATTCTCTGGAGCTAAAGCTTCCCATAGCTTGAGGGTGTTGAGCTTATTAGAGCAACCCTCAATTTCCTCCCAAAGAAATAGGAAGGGTGCTAGCACGTTGATGATTAAATGCTGGCAATGTTGTCGGCTAATGAGCCTCTTAAAGTTTTGCTCCAGCTCTGAAATGGTCGAGATGTTGGCGAAAAATTGTGGACTTGGAGTGAAGTTATTGTAGAGTTTGAGGAAGGTTTTGAGCTTTTTGATGGGAGCATTCTGTGGTCTAATCCGCATTTGTTTGAAAAGTGCAGGGGCTAGGGGCTCGAGCTTAAACCTGAATTTAAGCTTTTGGTAAAGAGTTTTGAGTTCTTCCTGCTCAGAAACAGGACTTTTGTCGAGGAGCATGGCTTGTCCTAGGAGTAGAGCTTCTTGCTCTTTGGGGCTAAGACTTCTCAAGGTATTGAGGTCGAAACTTCTTCCAAGAAGCAACATGATTTCATTATTTAAGCCAAAGCCAAAGTGCTTGAGGCAAATAAGCCAAAAAGTCTTAGCCCAGTCTTGCCCTTCTGAGAGCCAGATTTCCTTGATCTCGGAGCATTTTTCTTCAAATCGTTTAGCTTGTAAGTCTTGGAGCTTCTGCTGCATAAACCTTTTATCCAAGTTCCCAAGCTTAAAGGAACAGGGAAGTAACTCTTTCTTTCCTAGGCTTTGTTTGGAATATAGTTCCTTCAGTTCCTGCTTAAGATCCATTTCACAGCACCAAAGCTCAGCACCAAAATTATTTTTGATGGCTAGCGTATCCCACTCAACAACGTGAAGAATGACATTGTTGTAGGCTGGATCTAAATGGTGCTTATGTTCCAACCATTGGTGTGATGCTTGATGAATTTCGATATTTCCCACCCAAATGATTGAGCCTATGCGAACTTTGGCATTAAAGAAGTCTGGACCTGAGTCAAAGTTCTGAACACCTGGGTCAAGCACTTCAAGGTCTTGTCCAACTAAGTCTCGACATGCTCGAAGTCTTAGATAGGCTCTGTTTTGCCAAGCATAGTGGAGTAAGTTTTCCATAGAAGTAAGTAAAAAAGAAGACAAATAGCCTGCTATTTGTCTTCCTAATCTTAATCGTATTTCTTGTCAAACTTTATAGAAGCTTCACCCATGAAGTCTTTAATCCGCTGCTCTTCTTGTCGCTTACATATTAGAATGGTATTGTCTGATTGTGCGACAATACTATCTTCTAGTCCCTGAATGACAACCAGAGTCTCGGAATTCTCCAGTGAGACGATGTTTCCTTTCGATTCATAGAAGAGAGCTTCTCCTCGAATGCAAGTATTTTCTGCTTCATCTTTGGGCTTTAAGTCATAGATTGATGTCCATGTTCCTAGGTCAGCCCAGCCAAAATCTACAGGAAGTACCATGACATTTTCTGCCTTTTCCATGATGCCATAGTCTATAGATATAGAAGAACAGAGGGGGAAGGTCTTATCGATAAATTCCTTCTCTCCTTCTTGGGCAAAATGTTCCTTGCCTTCGTTGAAAAGGTTACATAGACTAGGCAGATACTTGTTAAGGGCATCTAGAATTGTGTCAATATGCCAAACGAACATCCCGCTGTTCCAAAGGAAATCACCACTCTCCAGAAACTTTTTTGCGATTTCCAAAGAAGGTTTCTCTGTGAAGGTCTTAACCTTGCGGATTAAACTATGCTCCTGCTCGTCTTCTGCCTTTTTCATCTGGATATAACCATAACCAGTCTCTGGTCTTGATGGATAGATCCCAAGGGTTACAAGGTTTTGATTCTTGGACGTATAGTCTAGAGCCGTTTGTATGCTTTGGGTAAATTTAGCTTCATCAAGGATTAAATGGTCTGAAGGGCTAACGACAATATTAGCATTTGGATTCTTTGCCTGAATATGGTAGCAGGCATAAGCAATACAAGGTGCAGTGTTGCGTCTAAGAGGTTCTAGCAATACCTGTGATTCTTTGATTTGAGGAAGCTGTTCAAGTACGAGAGATTTGTAGTTCTCGTTCGTAACAATCACAATATTTTCTTTAGGTATAAAGGCTGAAAATCTGTCAAAGGTCATTTGCAAAAGGGTACGACCAGTCCCAAAGATGTCTAAGAACTGCTTGGGTTTAGAACTTCGGCTACAAGGCCAGAAGCGACTACCTATTCCCCCTCCCATGATGATACAGAAATTATTTTGGATCATGTTTGTCTAATTTTTTCTATTGAATAGTGAGCTATTTGCTATACAAATATAAGCTAATCGGATTAGATACTCAAATCTAAACTTAAGTTTTCTTCTGCTATGAGTGTCAGAACGCTGTCTTCTCGTTCAATACCTTGTACGTCGTAGGTTTTGTTTGAGACAGCTAATCTGATCAGCCAAGAGGTTTGATTGCTAGCCTTTTTTATTTCTTTGGCTTTGATTGTGTTAAGGTTCAGATCCGAGCAGTCTAAGTATTTGAAGAGACTCTCTTTGGCCGACCAAAGAAGGTGCATGGCTATGTGCTGATTTTCTTGAGTTTCAAGAATCATACGCTCCTCTTTATCAGTAAAGCGATTAAGCACTCTTCCTACTTGAGATCCAAGGTCTTCGATGTCTATTCCCAGTCTTTGGGGTGTATTGGATAGGACTATAGCTAGCTCCCTATCGGAATGACTAATACTTATTGCACCATAAGGCTGAGCCTCTAGGTAAAGCTTGGGACATCCTGATGGACTATGTCCCAAGCTTACTGCTTTACCTAGTTTATGCTTAAGCATGTCTAGGCAAAGTTCTTGCTCATGATTGCGATGCTCTGAGCGACTTATCCCCTGACTTAGTTTGCCCATGAGTAAAGTATGTCTAGGACTAAGGGAAAAGGTCTGCATGTTTGAAGTGTTTATGAGCGAGGCGGAAAGACCTGTATCGTAATGATTCGGAACTTACTAATTTCTTTAATCTTAAGAAACCACTTACCCGCCCGAACGCTGTCGTTTAAGCGAGGGAGATCTTGTTTGATTTCTAAGAATAGACCGCCCAAGGTGTCCACTTCCTCTACTGCTTTTCCTAGGTCTTCAGCCTCAATGTCTAAGTGACGCATGACATCGCCTATTGGGGTCTTCGCTTCAAAGAGATAGGAGCCGTCAGGCAATTGTTCATAAGGAAGATCTTCAGTGTCATACTCATCACTGATGTCTCCTACAATCTCTTCTAGGATGTCTTCCATTGTAAGTAGTCCATGAGTACCTCCGTATTCGTCAACGACAATGCACATGTGGATTTTGTTATTGCGAAGCTCCTCCAAAAGATCATCAAGAGGTTTATTCTCGGGAGCAAAGTATGCCTTTCTTATGAGCTCCTGCCACTTGAAGTCTACCTCTTCATTCTTATAAGGTATGAGATCTTTGAGGTAGAGCAAGCCTTTAATATTATCTTGTGAGTCTTCGTAGACAGGAATGCGAGAATATCCTGATTCGAGTGCTTGGGTTAAAGTCTTGTGAAAATCCCAAGCAATATCCAAAGCAAACATATCTATTCGTGGAACCATGATTTCAGATGCAGTCTTGCTTGAGAAACTTATAATCTCTTCAAACATAGCTTTATCCTCTGGTTTCTTGCCCTCAATCAGTTCGACCGCATGACTCAGATCATCAACAGAAATGTCGTAACCCTTTTTATGCATACGCTTGGTGATGAGTTGCGTTGAACTAACTAAAAATTGAGACATTGGCGAGAGAATTTTGTTGATAATCCGCATGGCTGGTGCTGAAAATCGACTAAATTCTAGAGGTCTTGACTGCGTGTAAACCTTAGGAACAATTTCTCCGAAGAGAAGAAGTATTAGGGTTAAGATAACCGTTTGGATTAAGAAGTCAAGCATCTTGTTAGATCCAAAGTCAAAAATGCCTGTGAATGCGTAACCTGTCAGAATGACAATGGCTACATTGACAATATTGTTCCCAATCAGAATACTCGCAAGTAGGATTTCTGGAGCTTTGAGTAGCTCATGGATTTCCTCGTCAATGGGACTATTCCCCTCCTTGATCTCTTCAATATCACTAGGACTGAGGGAGAAAAAAGCAACTTCAGAGCTAGACATGAAGGCTGATGCCAAGAGAAGTAAGAGCCCAATGCTAAGAGCAATCCACGCTGATAGGGGAATGTCCGAGGCTAGGAAGCTTAAGCTAGAGGAAAAGATATAAGGAGCTTTTAATATAGATAGTGGAATAACGTTCATTCTAATAGAGAAAATAATCAATGCTAGGAACAAAGATACAACGAATAAGTGAAATCCTTATGCTTTCTTCCTTGCAAGGATATAAATTGGATGGTAGGAGAGATGGACGGCTCCTGAAGGGGTGCTAAATGCTTTTATATAATCCTGCTCAAACTTAAAGAGCTTATTTTTTGTCCAATAGTTTGCTTGTGGACTAAGTCCTGTTACGCCTGTTCGCTTGAGGTGATGGAGTACAGATCTTGGGCTTGGAAATTCTAGAGTGTAGCTTTCCTCATAGAGCTCAATCAACTCGTAATCTTTGAGCCACAGGCGATAATCATCTAGACTATAGTAATCTAAGCCTAGACCTGTTAGCTTGCGAAACTCTTGGAGGTTTGTAAGTCCAAAAGTGCTAAGTAGGAGGAAGCCTCCAGCTTTGAGCCTAGGAGCTAAGGACTCCAGAAAACTTTTAGGTTGGTCGAACCATTGGATTGCCGAGGCAGATAGGATGAGGTCGTAGTTTCCTCCTAAGTCTAGGATTTCTGCGTCGCCTTTAAGGATTCGGATTGAGCCTGATTTTGCTTGGAACTGCCCATAGTCGAGGGCGTCTCTATGAAGGTCATTGAGTGTCCAAGCCTCAACGTGGAACTGTTGGTCGATTAATTTGCAGAGATTCGCAGTACCACAGCCAATGTCTAAAACTGAAGAAAAGTTTTGCTTGCCTTGAGCAGACAAGAGTTTAATGAGTTGAAGATGAATGTGCTTCTGGACTATGGCATGTTCGTCATAGCTAGAAGCAGAGGAGGCAAAGCGTTGTGCAATATGCTCTTTGTCTGTAGAAGTTGTCATTTCTATAGTTGCCAGATTTCTTCCCAAGAGCTGAACTTATCAAAGATATAGTGATCATCTTCTTCTCTGATGACTTGTTGGATACCTTGTTCTTGCCAGTAGTGTTTCTGGTTCTCTGGAGGAATGATTCTATCCTTCATGCCGATGATTGCCTTTGTCCAAGGAGCTGTGTCTTTCTTGCCTTGAGGTTCTTGTTGTCCTTGCTCTAGGTGATAGACTTGTAGTAGTTCTTCTTTGATTTCCTCGGTCGAACGAGCAGAGAAGGCTTCGAAGAGATGTTTCAATCTTTTGCCACCACACATTCTGCGGTTGAATCGTTGGCGGTTTTTCTCATCAAGACCATGAAGCGTTCCTTCGAAGATTTCTTGGGGAATGCCCCTCAAATCGGACATAGGATAAGCTGTGCCACAAATGGCTACTGCCTCAGATATTGGATAAGTTGATGTGAGCTTATTGAAGATTTGATCCGCTGCCCATACCCCCATAGACCATGCCATGAGCTTAATGTCTGCATAGGCTGAGATATCGAAGTCCAAGCTAAGCTCTCGGTAGTCCCATAAGATGAGCAGATCATGTCCTTGGGCAGGGCGAAGATGAGTTACGACTTCAGGCGTCATAGCCCAACCGTTAAAAAAGATGATGAGAGCTTTTGCTTCTTTTTGCTCTGATGGATAAAATCTTGCTTGCATAATTTTTTTTGACTTTTTGCAAGATAATATTTTTTTCTCAACCATAGGGATTTTTCTTTCCTTGCAAGGAGTCAACAAGCTCTTTTGCACTCTTTATTAAAATTTTTGTATGCCTTATGGCGAGTTGATCGAACAACTTAAAAGAATTGCAAGGAAGACTTTTCAGAATCTTAGGGAACAATTTTATAATTTGTTGGGAAGATTTTTAGAAAAGTTAGGGAAGAAAATTTGATTTCTTCCCTAACTTTTAACTTAATTCAGTTTTAGACCTTTCTGATGTTTCGAAGGTCTTGTTTTTTAGTGTCTTATCGTTATGCTATGCTTAACCTAAAAAGACAATGTTTTTTAGGTTAAATCTGACTTCTTTTTAAGGATTGTTAGATGCTTTTTTGAGGAATTCTATTCCTTTTGTGGGGAGGGGGAGTTTTTTCTTTTGGGTATCTTGCTTCCTTTTAAGCAAAAAAGGAGCTGTAGCCCAAGGTTACAGCTCCTTCATTTAATAGGATTGAGTTAAGCTCTTAATCCTTATTTTACACCAAGCTTTTCCTTAAGCTTAGTTGTTAGATCGATTGCATTCTTACCGATGTGAAGTACCATGCTAGCTTCTAGAACGTAGGTACAAGACTCGGCATCGGCTAGTTTCTTTAGCTCCTTAGCGACTTTTGCTTGGATTGGTGCAAGAAGTTTTTGTTGTTCTTGTTGTAACTGTCCTTGCATCGCTTGGTAAGATTGTTGGATGCGTTGCTGAATGTCTTGTAGCTCCTGCTGACGACGGTTGCGGATTGCTTCTAACATGCCTTCACGTTCTTTGATGAAAGATTCTGTCTTGGTCTGAAGCTCTGTCTGCATGCTCTTAATGTCTGCGTCATACTTCTTTGCCAAGTCTTGGATCTTTTTCTCAGCGGCTTTAACTTCCTTCATCTTAGCCATTACTTCCTGAGTGTTGACAATCGCAATCTTTTGCTGTGCCATCATTGTTAGAGGCAAAGCAAGGAGCAAAGCCATCAATAACTTTTTCATAATTTTTTCTTGTTTAAAATAATTTATTCCTAATTGTTTATTCTTCAAATCCCATATCTGCAAGAACAAGCTTGCTGAGATCAATCTCAGGGTCAGCATAGACAATCTTGCTAGTTCCCTTGTCCATAATCATTTTGTAGCCATACTTCATTGCCATATTTTTAAGGCTCTTCCAGACTTCAAGCCTAATAGGCTTCATGAGATCTTCTCGCTTCTTGAATAGTTCTCCTTTTGGTCCGAAGTATTTATGCTTCAGGTCGTAGGCTTCCTTCTCTTTGGCTACAATGAGTTCTTCTCGCTCTTTTTTTTGTTTGTCTGTTAGAAAGACTTGCTCCTTCTTATAGAGCTTAAACATTTTAGACGCATCTTTGTCTAGTTGATCCAACTCTTTTTGCCACTTCTGGTTGAGACTTTCTAATTGCTTATTCATCATTTGATAGGCTGGTACCTTATCTAGAATATATTGCATGTCAACGAGTGCTATTCTCTGAGCTGATATTTGTCCGATTGATAGGAGGATAAGTACTCCTAAAGCGATGATTATCTTCTTCATACCTTAAAGTTATTTTGATTATAAGTCACGTCCGAGAACGAAGTGTACGTTGCTCCCTCCTCTTTCTTGGGCAAATGGATTTGGTCGGTCGAAACCATAACCCCAGTCAATCCCAAGTAAGCCAACCATTGGAAGCATGATACGTAAGCCAACTCCTGCAGACCTCTTAAGATCAAACGGATTATAGTTGCTAATATTGTGCCAAGCATTACCTGCTTCTAAGAATCCCAGAATCCAAACGGTAGTTGCCTGTTCGAAGATTAGTGGGTAACGAAGCTCTAATGCTGTGCGGAAATATGAGTAAGCATAGTCATAGTTTGAACCAGCTATCGAACCATTGCTATAACCTCTGAGCCCAACAGTTTCGTTCATGTAGCCTCCCATTCCGCCACTCATCATGTCGCCTCCCATATAATATGTGCCAAACGGAGATCGACGGTACTTATTGTATGCCCCAATGATTCCTCCTTCTACTTTCGCCATAAGGACAGGTGTGCGTTTTACTGTTAATGGATTCATCAAGGGTAAGTAAACCTTTCCTTTATATCTCCACTTGTGATATTCAAGGAACTTATAACGTTCTGCTGGTTTCATCGCAGGATCGCTATAGTCTTTCTTGTCAAAAAGAGAATAAGGTGGGGTAATGTCTAGTGCAAGGCTGAATTCAGATCCTTGACGTGTATAGATTGGATTGTCAATAGATTTGCGTTCAAGTGATAGGCTTAAGCTGATGTCGTTAGCACTTCCATGGTGGAAATTACCAAAAGTGTTGTAACTCCAGTGATTAAGACTGTAATGAGTATAGTTCAGTGAACCGTAAACTTGGAACCAGTCGTCGGGCCAAGTCAAACGTCTCCCATTACCAATTGAAAAGCGGAACATGGTCAAACTTTTATCTGCGTCGTAGGCACTCTCATAGATTCCACTTTGACCTCCATAACCATAACCGCTACGTCCATATCCTCCGTAGCCACCATAACCTCCATAGCCATAAGGATTATATCCTCCGTAACCATAACCTCCATACATGTATGGGTTTTGATACATGAAGTCCTTCAATTGACTTGAGTAATACTGTTGGTCAATTGCAGTCATGTGTGAGTAAGAAGCACTTACAGATAATAGGTTAGGTCGTTTGCCTCCAAACCAAGGATCGCTGAATGATATGCTTACTTGGTTGTAATAGCGAGCATTCGTTTGGGCATTAATTGAGAGCTTTTGGTTTTCTCCTTGGGGAATAATCCCTTTATACATCTTAGGATGAAAAAGGTTTTTGATTGAGAAGTTTGAGAATGTGAAGCCGACTGTTCCAATAAGTCCCGTTTGACTCCATCCGATAGATAGGTTGAGCTGGTCATTACTCTTAGGAACAAGATTGTATTCTATGTCAACTGTTCCATTTTCTTCATTAGAAATTGGGCGAGGCATAGACTTCTCTTGGTCGAATAGTCCAATCTGATTGATGAGTCGGAGGGAATTAAGCAAATCTTGTTTGCTGAAGAGCGTTCCTGGTCTCATGTAGAGTTCTCTTCGGATTACGTCTTCATAGACAATATCGTTTCCGTTAATGATAATTTTGTTAATGGTTGCAGGACTTCCTTCCCTTACTCGAATATCAATAGATACAGAGTCTCCTTCAATATGAGTTTCGACAGGTTCTATTTGAGTGAATAGGTAACCATTATTCGAATAGAGGTTGCTCACGGCATCTTCATCGGTCATGAGGCGTTCATCTAAACGTTTTAAATCATAGACATCTCCTTCTTTAATACCTAAATAGTGCTTTAGCTTTTCGCTAGAGTATTTTGTGTTTCCAATGAAACGTAGGTTCTTGATGAAGTATTTTTGCCCTTCGTAGATTTTGATATATAGATCAACTTTGCGAGATCCATCGTTGCAAGGGACAATACTATCGTGAAGGATCTCTGCATCTCTATAACCCTCTTGATGATAACGTGTAATAATATTTTCTAAATCTTTGCGAAGATTTTCATCAACTAACTTCTTGGTGCTGAAGATTTCAAGGATGCTAGGGATGAAACGTTTAAATGAAAAGGATTCATTCGTGTCTTTCATTGCTCGGCGTAGTTCGTTGTCGCTAAGAACTTTGTTCCCTTCAAAGATAATGTTTCTAATCTTTGTTTTTCCACTTTTATCAATGTCAATGACTAAATCCACGAAATTTTCATTTTGATTTATAGGAATTTGTGTAATAGTCATCTTCATCTCTCTGTAACCTTCTTCGTCAAAATAGCGTTTTATGAGCTGACGAGTTCGGTCAAGTATGTTAGGAGATAATTTCATGCCACGACGGAATCCCAGTCTTTCTTCAAGCTCTTCACAATCACTTCGCCCAATCCCTGTGAAACTTACCTTATTAATACGTGGGTTCTCTTTGAGGATTATCTCTAACCATACGTAATTTCCAACATATTTAGTCGCAACAATTTTGACATCTGAGAAATAACCATACTGCATGTAGCGTTTAACTGCAGTGCTTATTTGCATCCCTGGGATTTCAATTTCGTCTCCAATTGATAGAGCTGATAGGCTCTTTAAGATATATTCATCGTAGTTTGGAGCTCCTTTCATGCTAATACCTGCTATGATTTTCGTTGTGGGGTGCATGTAATTAACCTCGGGAGCAAGAATTGTATCTCCTTTGATTTGTAGCGTGTCTACTTGGCTTGTATTTGTTTGTCCCTGTGCAAGAGAAAGGGATAAACTAAGACCTAGAAAAGTAATAGCAAGGGCTATATATTTATACATATAAAGATGGTCTAGTGGTCTAGTCATTTGTTAATTGTTCACTTGTCTTTCCGAAACGGCGTTCCCTTTGGTCATAATCGTTTAGAGCTGTAAGTAGGGCTTCTCGTCCGAAGTCTGGCCAGAAAAGCTTTGAAAAGTATAATTCAGCATAGGCTGATTGCCAAAGAAGATAATTACTAATTCGTTGTTCTCCACCCGTACGGATTAATAAATCTAAAGCTGGCAGATCGTTGGTGTCAAGCTCGGCTTCAAAGCTTGTTTCATTGATTTCAAAAGAATTGTCCGCTTGAGTTTTTTGAACGAGAGCCTTACTTGCTCGAATAATCTCGTCACGAGATGAATAACTCAGAGCTAGAACTAAGCGGATTCTTTTGTTATCTTTGGTCTCATCAATGCAAGACATTAGGGCATCGTAGGATTTCTTTGGCAGACGTTTAAGGTTGCCAATAGCTTCTACTCGCACCCCTTCTTCATTAAGCTCGGCTGTTTCTGTTTGAATCGCATGAACGAGAAGCTCCATTAGAGCATCAACTTCTTCTTGTGGACGTGTCCAGTTTTCCGTGCTGAAGGCATAAACCGTTAGGACTTCAAGTCCAAATTCTACAGCGGCACGAAGTGTCTCTTTGAGTGCATCTCTACCTTTGAAATGACCTTCGGAACGAGGTAATCCTCTTTCTTTAGCCCATCGACCATTTCCATCCATGATAATAGCTACATGTTTGGGTAGTCGTTTCAGTTCGTTGACTGGCTTATTTTGATTGCTTCGTTCGACCTTATTTTCTTTCATTCTTATTTTCTATCATTCAAATATAACACAATCTCTGAAATCTCGCAAGAATAGAGAGCTTGTGAGGGCTAGCTACTACATCTAAATCCTATTTATTAGAAACGTTCATTCTAGCACAATTAGTATCACATCGTAATCCAAAACTATAAGCAAAGCCTAATCGGATTGTAATGAAGGCATCATTTCCTTTAAGGAAGTCTGGCTTATTATTAAAGGGTTGCTCCAAGAACTCTGAGTCTTGGCTAAGGGCATCAAGCTTGTCAGTGAAGGTGTAATTATACTCTGCACTAAGATTCATTTGAAATCTCTGAGAGAACATATACTTCAAGCCAAAACCTAAAAGAGTATTTGGTGCAAATGTATATTTTTTATCCTTCCAAGCGAAAGACATGCCCGCTCCAAATAATAAATATGGTGTGAAGCTTGAAGTTTCTAGATAGCGAAACTTATTACTAAATGGGTAAAAATTAAATTCACTTATAAGGTTTAAGTTGCATAAATGAGCAGAGAAGTTTAAGTCTTTGTTCCCTTGAGGAAAGATGTTTTCAGCATAATTCCACTCAGATGATAGGCTTTGGTAACTCAAACTTGAGGCAAATTCCCAGCGGAAGTTATGTTTGTAGCGTCCAACAACAGCTGTTGATAGATGATGTGGTGCGATGATCCCTTTTCTTGCTAAGTCTCCAGAATAGAATGTTGTCCCTGCCTCTAGACCAATTGTATACTTATATTTCTGAGCTATTGCCTCTGGACTAAAAAGATTAAGAGTATAAAGACTGATAACTATAAGACGAAAAAAACGTCCTATAGCTATAGATTCTTTTACTCCTTGTATCATCTTTCTAGTTTTGTTCATACTTTTTGAGTAGTCCTTTATACATTTTGTTTTGTTTGCCATCATAAAGGAACACTTCTCCTAGACCTTTTGTCCAAATAATAGGTTTTGAGTTGATGAACTGTTCTGCTTTTATAGTCTTTCCTTGTGATGAAAGTGCATATTCTGTACAAACCTTCCATAGTTGTCTACCTTTATCAAGGCTAGATATTTCTAAGCCTTTAGATGTGAAGTCAAAACGGAAGAATGTATCGTCAAGGAGAACTGCTTCCACTGTATGAATACCAGCTTTGAGTTGTGAGCTAATCTCAGCCCAGTCTAATCCATTAGTTGAAGTATAAGTGCTGACAAGATTGTTCTCTAGTCCTATAATTCTAAGCTCTGCTCCCACTTCTTGATTAAAACTTGAAAAGGTATATTGCTTCTCGTAGGGGAAGTCTTGTGGACACTTTGCTCCAAGTCTGAGACCTTGAGCTTCGTTGTAGCATGCAAAATGCTTAACTCCATTTTGCTCTACGACTAAAGCAATGTTATTGCTTGCACCCTTTGTTCTTGGAGCAAAGACACCTAGAAGGGCTAGAGCCTTAATATCCTTTACTTCTTCCCACTTATCCTTTCCTTTAGAGTAATGATAGATTGACTTGTTCTGAGCAAGAGCAAATACCTCATCTTGATAGGCTTTGATCTGAGTAAATACTTGATTTGCTTGAGGGAAATTCTTTTCTGAAATCTTGCTTTCAGTCAAACTAAAGAATTGATTCTTGTTAGGACTTGTATGATGAGTCATCAAGATTGTCTCCTCAGAACCTTTTGTCCCCATTGAGAAAAGCCTATAAGTTCCATCTTTGCTTGGACGAGGGTTAATACTTGGATTAATCTCTGTCCATTCGATTGTTGCAGGATGATGTAGGTAAGTTTTAATCTTTACTTGGTAGGTATAGCTTTTTCCTTGATCTGAAACCTTAATATATATAGGTGTCTTTTTATTAAGATCAATGGTGTATTTCTCCTCACCTCTGTAAGGTTTGAATTGATCTTTTTTAAGGGCTATTTGAATGCGAGCCTGTTCTACTTCTGTTTTAATTTGAAAGTTGATGTCTTTAAGCTTTGTACCGAAAGGAAGAGCTTCTTTGTTTGTGATACATCCTTCCTCGCTGTTTTCAATTGAGAAGAATACATTTTGTAGTTTCTCATGCTCAGTACTAATAATCTTGAACTCCACAATGTGCAGATTAATGCTCTTAACATTTTGAAGCTTTAGTTCACTTTTCTTGTCTCCACAAGAACTAAGGAAAAGGACTGCTAAGCTTAGAAGAAATCCTTTTATAAGTTTAGATATATTCATTGTCATAAATCTATAGACTTTATCGATTGATTGGACTATTTAGATAGCCATCTTCCGTGTTTTTGTTTGTTGTTTTTACCATAGCCTCCATAACCGTAGCCATAGCCGTAACCATAACCATAGCCTTTTGAACTTTGCTTTGATCCGTTTAATAGGAGATACATCCCTTTGTACTTCTCATCTTCATACATGCTCTCAAGCATTGGAATAAGTTTTTTCTCTACAACTCCAGATCGAATGATGAAGATACTTTGATCCACATAAGACGAAATAATTTGAGTATCTGCGACAATATCAATAGGTGGACAGTCAATTAGGATATAATCAAAGTCCTTTTTGAGTTCTTCTAAGAGTGAGCCTAGTCGCTCAGAGTGAAGAAGCTCCGTAGGGTTAGGAGGAATTGCTCCAACTGGAAGGATATAGAAGTTAGGAAACTCCTGATCCTGTACCAAAAGTGAGTTAATGTCATCGGTATAAGCACCGAGATAATCAGATAAACCATGCTTAGGATTATTGACATAAGCAGAAGAAGTGGTATTTCTCATGTCTCCATCAATGACAAGAACCTTTTTGTCCTTCAAACTCATACAAGCCCCTAGGTTGATTGAGAGGAAGCTCTTTCCACTATTTGGGGTAAGAGAAGTAAGGAGGATAACATGAGAATGCTTGTTCTTATTCGTCGTAAACTCAAGGTTTGAGCGAAGGACACGGAAGGCTTCATTGATGATGTTGGTGCTTCCTGTCTCAATAAGCATGCGGTTTGTCTCATTACCCAGCTTGTTTCTCTTTAGGAATTGTTCTAGTTTGCCTCTCTTTGTATGTTCATCTTCGTAGAGTGGAATCTCTCCTAAGAAAGGAACTCTCAACTTATTCAAATCCTTACGTGAACGAATGGTTGTATTTAGTAAGGCTTCTTCAAAGATAATAAAGAATAGAGGTAAGGCAAGACCTAAACCAAGAGCTAAAAGGAAGATAACCCTCTTACGAGGATGGGACGGAATATCGCTACCACTTGGAGGATTGATGATACGAGTATTGTAAGCATCAAAAGCTTGTGATAAATCGTTCTCTTCTCTTTTCTTTAATAGGAAGACGTAAAGAGCCTCTTTGACCTTTTGATCACGTCCAACACTAAGAAGGTATTTTGCTTGCTTTGGACTATTTTCGATCTGTTCAGCCGTTTGATTCTCCTCTTTTTGGAATGCTTCGATTTGAGCGTTAAGAGCTTTGATCTGATTCTCTATAGAGAGTATGATTGCTTGATGAATTGAAGCTAGAGCTGTATCTAAATCTTTGACTAGAGGGTTGCTGTTACTACTATTGGATACAAGCTCATTGCGAAGAAGAAGTTTGCTGTTGTAGTCCGCAATCTGTCCTTCAATTGTTCTTGATTCAATGCCTGAATTAGCAGGGAGTAGCTGATTTTGACTGTCTCCATTTAGGAGGTAAGTTCTGATGTAACGCGTAATGTAGAGCTGATTGTTGAGACGAGTTAATTCGGCATTGGTAGTCATGCTCTTATTCATGTACATCTTCGACACTTCGCTAATGTCCGTTACGAGATGTTTACTCTTGAAGTTAGAGATTGCGTTATCTACATTGCCTAGCTCTTTCTCAATCATCGCAAGACGTTCTGAGATGAAGCGTGAAGTACTTCGGGCAATAAGGTTATTATCCTTAATCCAGTTTTCGTTATATACTGCGATGATTGTGTTGAGGAAGTCCTCAGCTCTCTGGGTAACCTTGTCTTCAACCCTTAGAGATACAGCCGTAGCTTTTTCTTTTTCTAACTTAACCTTGTAGCGACTTTGGTAGCTCTCGACAGTATTCATCAGAGGGTAATGGTAAATCTTCAGATCCAAGTTCTCAGGTTCTGTCTCAGCTAAGAAGTATTCATTCGGACGAAAGGCTATTCTTCCACAGTTAGTCATGAGGGTATCACCTACAGCTCCTTGATAGCTTTGTGTATCTATGAGCTTTTCGTCCTCTTTGTACTGCGTTAGTTCCTCAATACTTAGGTTCTTGTTACTCTCAAAGTGAAGCTTCATACTACAGAACTTCTTATCCTCGAGGTCTAGAAATTCTATTGTAAAGGGAAGCTTTGTTCTGTATAGTGTGCTTGGGTGGAAGAAATTCTCCTTCTTATAGACGACGTTCAACTTTAAGCGTCTAACTGCCTCTGATACGATTGGTGCTGATTTTAGGACGAGTAGCTCGTTCTGAACGTTTTGTACATCTTTTGTTAGCCCAAGGCTTGAGAATGCATCTCCTAGACCTCCAGACATGATTGAGTTACCTTTTTCACTGTCTTTGATTAGAATCATCGCTTCTCTCGTGTATGAAGCTTCTCTCGTGAGGTAATAAAGTTCAGCTCCTACGAGAGCCAAAATGAAACATACAGCAAAGAGCTTCCACTTGCTTAAGCATAGGAAGGCGAAATCCTTGATTATTTGTATATCTTGACTGCTCTCCTCTTGGTACTTATTTCTTGAATTTGCTGACATGTTTAAGTGATTATTTGAAGATCAATACGGAAATAGTTGTTAGGAGTGAGCCTAAAGAGATCCAAAATGATGAAGAGGTCCAAGTATTCCCATTGACGGTAGATTGTCTTGCTCGGAACTTATTAGGCTCTACATACAAGACATCGTTTTGTTGCAAGTAATAAACTGGAGAATTGATCAGACTATCTGCCGAAGTAATATCCACATGATAGCTGATTTGTTTGCTCCCATCTTCTCGTAAAATAGTTACGTTTTTTCTATTTCCATAGATGGTCATGTCTCCTGCCATGCTGAGGGCATCAAGTAGTCTTACATGTTCTTTCTCAATAGCGTAGCGTCCAGGGCGATTAACCTCTCCAAGAATATCAATCCCTAGATTGAGGTAGCTGACCGTAACGGTTGCTTCCTTGAGGAGTTTTTTCTCGACAAGGAGTTGTTTGATGTGCTGAGCTAGTTCTATACGCGTCATACCTTCTACCTTAATCGCTCCGACGATTGGATAGTCTATATAGCCTTTTTCATCGATTGTGAAGCCAAGAAGTCCGCTGTTGTAACGATAAGCATTGAGACTTGTTTCTCGGCTTATGCCTATTTGACGAGAGAGAACGGGTAGGTTAAAGAGATCAGCTAGACGAGGGTCTTTGCTGTTTACCACAATAGATACCTGATCCTCTGCTTGAAGCTTGATGATATGCTTTGCCTTGTCTAGGATATATTCCTTATTTGTTTGGCTCTCTTGCATATATGCCACGTCTTTGATGGATACACATGAGCCTAAAAGGAGGCAAATCCCTGCTAGAACTAAATTTCTAATTGACATCTTGAAATAATCTCTTTGTTTAATTAAATTCTTGGTGTTGGTAAGGTTTGATGATTGCTTTCCTAAACCTAGTACACACTTATTCTAATTTGCAAAAATAGATATTTATTATCAGATGAGCAAACAAGGGATTTTCTTGACACTTTTAATCTAGAGGCTTAAGTTCTTCTAAAAGAAAGGAAAAGGAAGTCTCCCTTCCTCCCGATAAATTCCTAGGGAAGACTTTTTTATTTCTTCCCTACGATCCCTTAAGATGTTCCCAACGATTTAGAAAGTTCTTCCCAAGGAGTTTTTGAGGCTTGAGGTTTGATATGAAAAAGTCCTTCTTTGGGGTGAATGTATTTGTTTAAGTCTTTTGCACAAATGTTGCTTTTTGTGTATTTGTTTGAAAGTCTGTACCTTTGTACTCAAGGTTTAATCCCTGCTTAAAGAAGCTGGAAGGGTATAGGTTTTATGTCAAAACAGAGTAGAACAAGGTTAGAACTTATAAAGGTTGCTCGGCAACTCTTTGCTAGAGATGGGGTGCAAGGTACGACAATGAACGATGTAGCTGTCGCAGCTGGTCGTGGGCGTCGGACGGTTTATACCTATTTTAAGAGTAAATATGAGATAGTAAATGCTGTTATTGACTATGAACTGAATGATCTGCGTCGTGAGTTGGAAATTACGCAGAGGGAGTATCGAGACCCTGAGACCCGACTATTTCGCTTAATCCATGTACATTTAGAGGTGATGAAGAAGATCGTTCTGAGGAATGGTAACTTAGAAGCTCAGTTCTTCAAGGATATTTGGCTTGTGGAGAAGGCTCGTATACTCTTTGATCGTTTTGAGCGACAGCTGATTGTTCAGATTCTGAATGACGGTATTGAAGCTCGTGTTTTTTCTGTTCCTCATGTGGAGACAATGGCCTATTTGCTTCAAACGGCAATTAAGTCCATGGAAGTGCCGTTCATTAGTGGGCATGTTAGTCCAACTCGTAAGACAAGCTTCGAATTGATACAGGAAAATTTGAGGTATCTTTTACTTCAAGGGATTAAGGTCTCTAAAGAACTAGAATATATTAAAGAATAAATACTTATAATTATGGGATTATTAGATAAGAAAGTAGCCCTAGTAACTGGTGCAGGGCGAGGTATCGGTCGAGCAATTGCTCTTAAATATGCACAAGAAGGAGCCGATGTGATTATTACGGATTTGGCTATTGATGAGCAAGTCGAAGCATTCGTGAAAGAGTTGGAAGCCTTGGGTGTGCGAGCTAAAGCCTATGCTTCAAACGCTGCAGACTACGATGCAGCTCATACTTTGGTTAAGGAAATCCAATCAGACTTTGGACGCATTGATGTCTTAGTAAATAATGCAGGTATTACTCGTGATGGCTTGATGATGCGTATGACAGAAGAGCAATGGGATTTGGTAATCAATGTGAATTTGAAGTCTGCGTTTAATTTAATTCATGCTGTTACACCGCTTATGATGAAGCAAAGAGCTGGTTCGATCATCAATATGGCTTCGGTCGTTGGTGTCTCAGGAAATGCAGGACAGACGAATTATTCTGCTTCGAAAGCAGGAATGATTGGTTTAGCTAAGAGCATCGCCAAGGAGCTTGGTTCACGAGGAATTCGTGCAAACGCTATAGCTCCAGGTTTCATTGTTACGGATATGACACATGCTTTGAGCGAAGATGTGCGTAAGGAATGGGAAGCGAAGATTCCAATGCGTCGTGGTGGTACACCAGAAGATGTGGCAAATGCGGCGACTTTCTTGGCTAGTGATTTGGCTTCTTATGTAACAGGACAGACGATTCATGTCTGTGGCGGAATGAATTGCTAGGCTAATTTATACCATATTATATATAGCTCAGGAAAAAATGCAGGCAAAGTTTGATCCGACTGTCGTGTATGAGGATAATCATTTATTGATTGTTTCTAAACGAGTAGGGGAGATTGTCCAAGGAGATAAGACAGGAGATGAACCACTTGTTGAAAGTCTCAAACATTGGTTGAAGGAGAAGTATGCCAAACCTGGGAATGTTTTCCTAGGTCTCGTTAATCGATTGGATCGACCAGTCTCTGGACTTGTAATCTTTGCTAAGACGAGTAAGGCTCTTTCTCGAATGAATGCCATGCTTCAGAAGGGTGAGATTCAGAAAACGTATTGGGCGATTGTCTGTGGTTGTCCTATGCCTGAAGAACAGGACTTGTCTCATTACCTTCTGCGTAATGAGAAACAAAATAAGAGTTATGCTTATGAGCGAGAGCAAGCTCGCTCAAAGCTAGCTAAACTGAGCTACCGCCTGCTTAAGCGTGGCGATCGCTATAGTTTGCTCGAAGTTCAGCTTCATACAGGTCGTCACCATCAAATCCGTTGTCAGTTGGCTCATGTCGGTGTGCCGATCAAAGGAGATCTTAAATATGGAGCTAAAAGGAGCAATCCTAATGGGGGCATTTGTTTGCATGCTCGCTATCTTTCTTTCGTTCATCCCGTGAAGAAAGAATTAATTGAGCTTGAAGCACCCTTGCCGAATGAGAGCCTTTGGCAGATGTTCATGTAAGGAGTTTAAGGATTCATGACATCTTTTTAGTACATTTCAGTTTCAGATATTTTCTTTTGATTTGGAAATATATTAAAAAGTGTCTATCTTTGTTGCGATTATTACTCATAGGCTGTGCCTTTATCCATAGTTTTGAGTTGATCCTATGTATGTAGAAAAATATTTATTTTATAATTTTAATAGTATGTTGAAAAAAAGTTTTTTAGCTGTTCTTGCACTAGGTGCAATGCAGTTTGCTAACGCTCAGGAAATTGATTCTGTCGTTACTAAGGAAGTTAAGACTGCAGATAAGTATGTAGTTGAAACAAATCACTTCGGTGATAACTGGTTTATCTCTCTTCAAGGGGGTGCAAATATGATTTTTGCAGACCATACAAACTCTTTTGAGCGTGTAACTCAAAAAGGAGAAAGAACTTGGGGTAATGAATTTGGTGGAGCAGGTCTAAATATTGACTTAAACTTCGGTAAGTGGTTTACTCCAGGTATCGGAACTCGTTTGGGTCTTGCTTATGGAAACTTGAGAGGATGGAATGGTACATTAGAAAATAATCGTCGTCCAGATTCTCAAAACATTGGTAAGTCTCGCTTTGGCTTTATTGATGATGTTAATAAGCCTACAAGAACTAATGTTAAGTATATCAATGCTCATGCTGATTTAATGTTCAATATTTCACAAATGATTCATGGTTATGATCAAGAGCGTTTTTATTCTTTCATCCCTTATGCTAGCTTAGGCTTTTATAAGAGTGTTGGTACAAAACCTGTTAGTTTGAATAACTATGACTCTAAGTACGGAACTCTTGCTCTAGCTGGAGGATTTGGTATCTTAAATCGTTTCAAGGTTTCTAATCGTTTTGATATTACTCTTGATATTGCTGCTAAAGTTGCAGACGATCGTTTTGATGGTCAAATCGGAGGTAATGGATTTTGGGGTGCTCAGTTTGACGGAGTGGCTTCTGCAACTCTAGGTGTTGTTTACAACATTGGTAAGAACTACTGGGATCGTTCTACAATTACTACTGTACGTGTTAACGAAAACGTTCTTAACGATCTTCGCGAACGTGTAGGACAACTTGAGCTTACTAACGACGATCTTCGCAAGCAACTTGAAGAAGCTCTTAATCGTGAAGTTACTCCAGAAAATGTTTGTGGCATGCCACTTCTTGTTACTTTCCGCATCGACCGTTGGAAACTTCGCAACAAAGACCGTGTAAACCTAGGCTTCCTTGCTGAAAGAATCAAGGCTAATCCTAAGATGATTTACTCTGTAACAGGTTTTGCTGATAAGGGAACTGGTAGTGTTCGTCGCAACATCTTCCTAGCTCGCAAGCGTTCAGAAGTTATCTATAACTGTCTAGTTAAAGAATTCGGAGTATCAGAAGCTCAACTTAAGCGTGACAGCAAGGGTGGTGTAGCTAACATGTACTACAATGATCCACGTTGTAGCCGTGCAGTTCTTGTTAAGCTTGCTGAATAATAAGGCTCACTCTTATTTGATCTAGCTTTAATAGATCACAAATTAGCTAATATTAGCTAAGAATATAAGACCGTTTCCGATAGCTCTTGGCATTGGAAACGGTCTTTCCTTTCAAAAAGAAGATAAACTATGAACTATACTCCAATCGTTGTAGCCTTCACGCCTAATTACTTTATCCCAGCTGCTACTGCTATGCTTTCTGTCTTGGAGTCTGCTCCAAAGGAGGAAGGTTTTCACTTCATCTGTCTACTCTCAGATCCAATGCCTGATGAGTTGTTAAAGCGATTAGAACTTATTGATCGAGGTTCGAAGCGTTTGACCTATGAGACCCTTGAGCTGAAAGCAGATATGCTAGAAGGGGTTTACGTTGATCCTAAATATACCTTAGCGGCATCCTTCCGTTTGCTTGTTGCTGAGCTATTCCCTCAGTATGATAAACTTATATATATGGATTGTGATGTGATTATTCGTCAAGATTTAGCCAAGCTCTATCGAGAGCTTGACTTGGAGGATAATTATTTAGCAGGAGTAGTTGAGGCTTCTACACCTTGGCAAGAAAAAGGTATTCGACAGATTGGTGCAAAAGTTGGGCAGTACATCAATTCAGGTTTCCTTGTGATGAATCTAGACTTACTCAGAAAGGATAAGCTCTCAGAGAAGTTTTTAGAAGCTCTTCGGGTTGATTATTTAGAGTTTCCCGATCAAGATGTCTTAAATACGGTTTGTTTGGATCGAATCAAGGCTCTTCCTCCTTATTTTAATGGTATGAGAGCTTTTATGAATGAGAACGATAAGGCGATTTTCTTGAAATATTACACAGAAGAGGACTGGGAAAAAGTTGATAAAGAAGGGACAATCCATTATACTGGAGCGAAACCTTGGAGAGCTTATGCCTTAAAGTTTGAATACTGGTGGGCATGCTACTATCGTTTGCCTAGAGAGGTTCGAGCAGGGATTCCAATGGAAAAGAAAGCCCGTTACCTATACTATTTATTTATTCCACCATTCACTCGTCCGATTTTTAACTTCTTTAATCGGATTCGTAGAACCTATTTTAAATGAAGCATGCTTATTTAATTCTAGCTCATCAGCAGTTTGATTTGCTAGACTTACTTATATCTTGTTTAGATGATGAGCGGAATGATTTGTTTATTCATTTCGATAAAAAAGTATCTGAGCTTCCAAATCTTAAGATTAAGTCTGCCAGATTATTTATTCTTGAGGAGCGAATAGATATTCGTTGGGGAGATGTATCTATGATGAATGCTGAGTTGCTATTACTTTCAGAGGCTCTAAAAAAAGGATCTTACGCTTATCTTCATCTCCTTTCAGGTTCGGATCTGCCCCTTAAAAGTCAAGATTATATACATCGCTTCTTTGCCGAACATAATGGTAAGCAATTCTTAGGTTACTATAATGGAGGGGCAGATAGCTCTCGATTAGAACGTAAGGTACAACGTCGCCATATCTTCTCAGATTCATTCAAAGGTTCTGGTCTTTTTTTTCATATGAAGCGTATCCTTCGTTTCCTGTTTTTGCGTTTTCAGTTCCTATTTGGATTGCGAAGGAATGAACAGATTGAGTTTAAGAAAGGGACACAATGGTTTTCTATTACCTCTGAATTTGCCCAATATATCCTGAAAAATCAAAAGGATTTGAGCTATATTTATGCGGATTCTTACTGTTGTGATGAGATTTTTATGCAAACACTTTTGTGGCATTCTCCCTTTGCAAAAGATATTTTTGATACTCAAAATGAAGCTCGTGGTTGCATGAGATTTATTGGCTGGAAGGACAATCAATTACTCGATTTTACTGAGAAAGATAGGGAGACTTTACTTCAATCTGATGCTCTTTTTGCTAGAAAGTTTAATAATTCAGACATGACCTTTCTAAAGTCTTTACTCAAAGAACTTAAAGTCTAAGAAAAAACTTATATTTGCACTAGTAATAAGTAATAGCTAAGTAAGGAAATGATTAATAATCGCGTCAGACGTTATCTGATAAAGTTTCTCTTAGGCAGGCACGTCTGTCTTGATCGGCCAAAGGACAGCTTGTTTCGTTCCGATGATTTGATCGTATATACCAATCAAAAAAGTGAGATGAAACAGGCTGGTATTGTAATCTATCAGTCGAACTTTTTCTCAGGAGATTGTTATGGGTTCCCTAAGTCAGTACCAACTCTTCCCCTTAAACAATGGCGTGGTATCCCTATTCTTTTCGGAGAACCAAGAGAGGAATGGATTAATGATGGGCAGACTTTGGTCATTTATGCGGATATTATTGCTTCAGCTTTCTTCTTGATTTCTCGCTACGAAGAGATCCTTTTCCGTCAAACGAGAGATGAACATGGGCGTTTCCCTGCAGAGGATTCTTTAGCTGTAAGGGCTGGATTTATTGATCGCCCTGTAATTGATGAATATTCTGAGGCTTTACGTTCTATTATCTCTGAACGAGGATTTGGGGAAAGGTATGGGGTCAAGTTGGAGAGTTTGACACTTCCCTTTTCCAAGATTAATCTAACGCATGACGTTGATCAGCCTTATCGTTATCGAGGTCTGAGGAGCTTTGCTCGTGCTGTATGGAAGGAGCATCTAAATCCGCTTCAAGCCTTTAAGCTCTCTTTCCTTAATGAAGATGAAGATGAGTACAATACTTTTAGGAGTTTTTTGAGAGCAAATAGTGAATTGATAGGAGAGCTCCCAGAAGATTTAGTTCAATGTTTGGTCTTTCTTAAGGTTAAGTCCAAGCATATTCTAGATAAACCTAATTATAGCCTTCGCTCATCATACATGAAGAAGATCTTATACCTCTGCCGAGCTTATGGCTTCTCTTATGGTCTTCATTGCTCATATCTTTCAGGCTTATTCCCTAAACGAATAAAAGAGGAGAAGGAAATTTTAGATCGTTTGTTGAATCAGAATATTATCTCATCGCGTCATCATTTTTTAGCACAGAGAGAACCTGAAGATTTATATACGCTCTTTGATTCGGGGATTAAGCACGATTACTCAATGGCTTATGTTAAGCGTGCGGGTTTTAGGCTTGGAACTTGCCGTCCTGTTCGCTTCATCAATCCAAATACGAGGACGCTATCCGAATTAACCATGCATCCCCTTACCATAATGGATGTAACACTTTCTCGAAAGGATTGCATGAACCTAAACTATGAAGAGGCTGAAGCTTATGCTCATAAGCTGATTCGTCAAGTAGCTCATCACAGAGGAGAATTAAACTTGTTGTGGCATAACGAACAATTTGCCCCAAGTGTCCATCCATGGCAAGGGAAACTTTATTCTTCTATCTTGAATCTCATTCGTGAGATTGTTCCTAAGCAATCGTCCGATTCAAGTGATCATTAAGTGTTTATAGATGAAGAATCTATATATTATTTGTGATCTTTTTCCCCCTGCTTTTGCTCCACGTGTTGCTTATCTAGTTAAGTATCTTCCAGCTTATGGCTGGTCTCCAATTGTTTTTGCCGAAGAGGTAGATGCACATTTGCTCTTTTCAGATCAAAAGCCAACTTGTCCCCATTATCATATTCCCTTACAGGCTTGTAATTCCTTTAGACATAAACTTCAACAGCTAAGAGAGTTGTTTTTTGAAGCTAAGGAGAAAGTCATGTATGATTCGATTAAGAATATTTTGGTTGAGGAGGAAATTCCTCAGCCTCATGCTGTGCTTTGTCTGACCTATCGTAAGTTCCCTCTTGCTTCTGCCCATCGTTTGGCTCGGGATTATGCTGTCCCTTTTATGGCTGATTGCCGAGATATTATTGAACAGTATAGTTCAGGCGATTTCTTGCCTCGTAGAATAAGTCTTTTTGGTCGTAAACTTCCTTTTCTTGAGAAGTTAATAGCTAAACGCTTTATTGCTCAGCGGAATAAATATCTGAGGGAGGCTCAAGCAATCTCTACCGTATCACTTTGGCATAAGCAAGTCTTGTCTCAAGTGAAGCCTTGCGTTGAAGTTATTTATAATGGCTTTGATGATGAGTTGTTTTATCCTCAAAGGTTAAAGACTGAGAGCTTTAAGATTGTTTATACGGGTCGTTTGCTTAGTTTGGAAATGAGGAATCCTCATTTGCTTTTTGAAACTCTAGCGAGTGAAAAGCTCCGTTCACTCCCAATTTCTATTGACTTCTACACAGATGATTATTCTAAAGCATTGCTTGAAGGTGAAGACCTGATTTGCTCAGAGCATCGCTTAAATATTTATCCGATGAAGCCTTCAAAAGAAGTTCCAAAACTCTTAAGTGAAGCCTCTATTATCCTCCTTTTATCTAATGATGAGGATGGAGCTGATGCACCCAAAGGTATGGTCTCAACGAAGATTTTTGAAGCTTTGGCGATGGCGAAGCCTTGTTTACTTCTTCCGATAGATAAAGGTGAAACAGTTGACCTATTGTATCAGGCAAAGGCAGGGCTTGCTAGTAATCAACTGCAGGAGATTGTGAACTTTATCTTGGCTCAGTATCAGCATTGGCAAGAGAGGGGAGAGACGACTGCCCCCATTGATGAAAACATTGTTTCGCAGTTCAGTCGTCGCAAACAGGCAAAGGCTTTTGCCAATCAATTAGATCATTTAATTAATGAATAGAATAGATATCAATAAATTTGACTTTCCGCTCAATAGTGCTTATCCTTTTCAGATTATTGCAGGTCCTTGCAGTGCTGAGAGTGAGGAGCAAGTATTGGCTACGGCTTGTGCTTTGAAAGAACAGGGTATATCCATGTTTCGTGCGAGCTTGTGGAAACCTCGCACACGACCTGGCGGATTTGAAGGTGTAGGAGATGTTGGGATTCCATGGCTTCAGAAGGTTAAGTCTGAGACAGGCATGCATGTATGTACTGAAGTTGCCACTGCCAAACATATCGAACTCATGCTAAACTCGGGTTTTAATACCTTTTGGATTGGAGCGAGAACCACATCAAGTCCTTTTGCTATTAGCGAGATTGCCGAGGCTCTTCAGGGAAAAGATGTTAATATCCTAATTAAGAATCCGATTAATCCTGACCTTGAACTATGGGATGGGGCAATCTTACGTTTGCTACAAGCTGGGGTTCAAAACTTAGCCGTTATACATAGAGGTTTCAGTACTTATGGGAAGGGGATTTATCGTAATGAACCTCTGTGGCAAATACCTATAGAGTTAAAGCGTCGTTATCCAAGCTTAAGTATTATTGGAGATCCTAGTCATATTTGTGGCAAGAGAGACTTGATTGAGCGGGTTGCTCGCACAGCTTTGCTTCTGGACTTCGATGGATTGATTATAGAGAGTCACATAAATCCAAAAGAAGCTTGGAGTGATGCTTCTCAACAGCTTACTCCAAGTGCTTTAGGATTAATGCTCCGATCTCTGAAAAAGCCTCAAGAACTGGAATCAACGACTAGTGAACTTGATTATTGGCGTAGTGAGATTGATCAGGTTGATGAGCTAATTTTACAAAAACTTGCCGAAAGAATGGAGATCTCTCGTAAGATAGGAGCGTACAAAAACTCCCATCAACTTTGTATTCTTCAGGCTAATCGTTATCGAAGCTTGATGAAGCATCTCCTTCTTCGTGCCAAGACCTTAGGTTTAGATGAGGCTTTTATCGAGGATCTTTTCCGTTTAATTCATGAACAATCTGTCGAAATACAGCAGAACGAACTATGACTAGTTTAGTAAATAAGGTAGAGAAGCATTACCTACTTTTTAGCCTTGGTTGTAATGTGAGTAAGGACTCTGCTCTTGCTTTGGTTTTGAAATCATTTGATGAGCGTCTGATTATCCATCGGCAAACTGAACTTTTAGAGACTGAAGCGATAGACTTTCCTTTCCCCTCAGATACTTTTGCTAATATGGTCTTCTTTGCCGAAACGACAATGACGAAGGAAGAGCTAGAAACTTACTTCTTTATGCTTGAGACCCTTTGTGGCAGGACGGAGGAGCAGAGGCAAACTAGACCTCAAGAGATCCCAATGGATTTAGATATTGTGCTATGGGACGGAGAATTAGTTAAGGCAAAAGATCTTACTCGTCCCTACATTCAGGACGCAATTAAGACTTTTTCTCTAGACTTAGAGGCTTGGGGTGACTTTGTTAATAGCTTGTAAATAAAATGTTTAATTGAATTGTTAAAAAAATCTCACCTAGAATTTTGGATTAATCCTTGCATATTATAAAATAATTATTTACCTTTGCAGAGCAAAACAATAAGCACGGGATGTAGCGCAGTCCGGTTAGCGCACCTGCTTTGGGAGCAGGGGGTCCCAGGTTCGAATCCTGGTATCCCGACAGAGAAAGAGGAAAGTCTGATGACTTTCCTCTTTTTTGTTGTTTGTTTAGAGCTTTTGAATACTGAAGCTAAAGGCTTTACCGAATACCTTCATAGGCTCTAGTCCTTAGATTCCTTCTTTAATTTAGATGGATTATTCTTATTGTTTGGGTCATTGCGATGCTGATCGTCATAGACAAAGAGTGAAGCAATATACGCTGTAAATACTCCAAAAAGACCAACTCCAACAATAATCAGAAAGATTCCAACCATACGACCTAGATTTGTTACGGGGAACTTATCGCCATAACCTACCGTAGAAATCGTAACAATTGCCCACCAAATAGCATCTTCTGCCGTTCGGATATTACTATCTGGAGCTGTCTCTACTTGCAGGATAACGATTGTTGCAAAGATTGTGATCAAGACCCCAATTAAGGCTGCGGATTCAACTGTTGCATTCACTTTGTTATTCCTAAAGTGTGCGAGGACATGAGGTGTCTTTTTCATTGCTCGTACAGCTCGGAGTAGGCGGACGACACGGAAGATGCGTCCGTAGTGGAAGTAATGAAGCATCGGAATGCTTGCTAGAAGGTCAATCCAACCCCAACGCATAAATTTCCATTTATTCTTGGCACTTGAGAGACGGATGCTGAATTCAATTAGGAAGAAGATACAGATCGGAAAGTCAAAATACTGCAGTAGTCGAGTTGTTTCAACTGGAAGTACGAAAAATGTTTCGACAAGTGTTACAACTAAGACGTAGATAGATAGGATAAAGACTGCGACATCTAGGAGTTTCAAATTTTCTTCTTCGTTCATAGACTGTGAATTAGACTTTTAATTGTATACTTCTCTCTCAGAGCTTAGGACAGCTCGTACTATTACAAAAATAAGCCTTTTTTTTGAATGCTTCCTCTTATTCCTTAAGATGAAGGAGATTAAAGTATTGTTTTGTTAAAAAAAATCTAGATTTTTTAGCCTTATAGCTTATAATTGATTCATTCCTTTAAATTCTTTACAGGCTTGTCCCTAGTTTTTTTGAATCCTTTGGGACAAATTATTCAAATCGTTGGGAATGTTTTTTATAATCGTTGGGAACATTTTTTGAACTGTTGGGATGATTTTTTTAGATCTATGGATGTGCTGTTTAAGGTGTTTTTATACAGTCTTTTAGGTGGTTCGACCTTTTGCTTTTTTTGTGCTTATATTTCTATACTTTGAGTCTCTGTTTGGGAGGATTTTGACTCTTAATCTGGCATACTTATTAAATATTTTTATAATTTGTTTGGAATGTGTTTGTTTATTTTAACGATTTTTATTAATTTTGTGCCTGAAAAGATGAGATTTTACCCTTTAATATCAAAAGAGTGCAGTTTAGATTTGCTCTATTCTTCTTATTTCTAAGTTCTTTGCTTGGATCATGTAAGAATGAAGATTACGTTATAAATGGACATTTCTGTGCTAATGCAAAGAAACTATGTCCTTATGTTTATGTTGTTTCCTACAACAATAAATATCCTGATGGCATTGTAGTGGACAGTGTTTTTGTTAAAGATGGAAATTTTCAAATCAAAGGTACTCTTTCTGACACCTTAAAGTTTGTAAAGATCCAGTGTCAAAACTTTCGAGTACCTGTAATCCTTGAAGCAGGTACTATTGATGTGGATATGATGGATTTGGCTTCTCATGGTACACCCTTAAATGAAAAATTATATGTTTTTGGGACGCAATTAGATAGTATCATGAAAGTAGCTCAAAATACAGTAGTTACTTTAGAGCAAAAACTAAACTCAGGACAAATAAAAGATGAGGAGTTTGAATCAGAGTACTTAGATGCTGCCCAAATTATGTTTCGTAATAAGCGAGAGCTTGCTTTGGCTACTTATAAAGACAATTTAGACAACATTATTGGAGGTATTGCTTTTAAGGTTTTCCTTCAGGGGCTTCCAAATAGACAAGAGTTTGAATGCTATTTGCCAGACCTAAAGAAAGAGGTGCTTAATAGTCGGGAAGTAAAGGAATATTTTAACTTTTTAGATGCTCGAGATCGTACTGACATTGGTCGTCAATTTGTCGAAGTAAAAGGTTTAGATTATGAAGGTAAAGAGATTGCTCTAAGTGATCATGTTGCCAAGGGTAAGTACACGGTTGTGGACTTCTGGGCAGGCTGGTGTTCACCTTGTCATAAGTTTGTTTCAGTTATGAAAGACTTACAAAAAAAATATGGTGAGGAGCGTCTTTCTGTCGTGGGAATAGCCGTTTGGGACGATCCTGAGAATATCCGTACTGCAATCAAAAACTATAAAACTTCGTGCTGGCCTCAGATTATTAATAAGAAAGCAAATGATATATACGCTATAAGAAGAATTCCTTATGTTATGTTGCTTGATCCTAATGGTAAGATTATTGGCAGAGGTTTGAAGGATAAAGATCTTAAAGAACAACTGAAAAGAATTTTTGAAAAAAGGGAATAAATTGCCTTTTTGATAGGGAAATAGGATAGAATCGTCCATATTTATTGTTTAGGACTTGGTCAAATATCTTGGCTGAGTCCTAACTCTTGGTTTTGACAAGGTGTCCTTCTTGAAAGGTGCAGCCTTCGTTGAGATTGGTTTAGGCTTCCTTTTGTTGATTGGAGCTTTGACTCGTCCATTGGCTGCCGTGATTACACTTGTCTTCTTCCTCACATCGACCGTATTTGGTAAGGTGGAAGTAATGGGTCATACCTCACTTCACGCAATGTTGTTGGTATTTATTCTTAATGGTACAGGAAATATGTATATTTTCCCTCTTAACAGGGTGAAGAATATTGGCAAGAAAATTGTGCTTGTCTTACTTGCATATCTTGCAGTTGTGATGATGATTCTATTTGCTTATAAGTGGTCATCAGAGATTCAACAGGAGCGTGTAAAGAAGCAGTCGGATGTAACTTGTCCATTCCACAATCCAGATAGTCATAGTTACCGCATGCTTGATGTAACTAATGCCGAACGTATCCCTGCTATTACCAAAATGGAGATCTTAAAAGAGCCTGAAGATATGGGCTATGATATCTACGTTGAGATGGAAAATTGGACATTTACGCCTGAGTTTGTGGGACAAACTTACAAGGAGAACCAAGGACATATCCACGTTTATCTTGACGGCAAGAAGGCTGGTCGCATGTATGGTAATTACTATTACCTAGGTAAACTCTCAAAAGGTAAGCACAAGATTGCGATAACAATCAATGGAGATGACCATACAGCCTTTACAGTTAAGAATAAGCATGGAAAAGATATTATGATTGGTCGTACAGAAACAATTATCGTTGACTAAGTATTCTTATTGTTTAAGCTTAAGAGCTAGCTATTTACTTTAGAAGAAAGCTTATTTATAACAGAAAGGCTCACTTGCTTTAAGCAAGTGAGCCTTTCTGTTTATCCCTCAAAGGGACTAAATTGAGAGATGCTATTAATCTCTATTTCCTAGGAAACGAAGTAAGTATAGGAATAGGTTGATGAAGTCTAAGTATAGACTTAAAGCACCGAGAACTGAAAGCTTCTTGATGTCATCGTTATCTTCGTAAGCTTCTGATAGAAGATGTTTAATTTTCTGAGTATCCCATGCTGTAAGCCCTGTGAAGATAAGGACTCCTATTACCGAAATAATCAAATCCATCATACCATTACCAATGAAGAGGTTTACAAGAGATGCAATGATTATACCCATAAGTCCCATCATCAAGATGCTACCCATTTTTGAGAGATCACGCTTTGTTACAGCTCCAAATACCGCCATAGCTCCGAATGTGCCAGCTGTAACCAAGAAGGTTTGAACGATAGAGCCGATTGAATAGACGGCAAAAATGAAACTAAGCGTTACTCCATTTAGAATCGCATAAACGCTAAAAAGTACTGTTGCTGTGGCAAAGCTAATCTTCATGATGCGAGAAGATAGATAGAATACAAGCCCTAACTCCGCAATGAGTAGCCCCCAGAACATGAACTGGTTGGTAGCAAGTGTGTAGAATAAGCCACTGTTATAGGTTAGGAATGCCGTAAGAGCAGTGATACCTAAGCCCATAGCCATCCAAGTAAATACTCGGATCATAAGTGTCGTAAGCAAAGAGCTAGACTCTTCTGAGATATACTCTACCTCATTATTCGAATTGAAAAAATGATTTTGATTCATACGTTTGATAATTTAATTAGTTTATTTGTTTCTATTTATTTCTTAATTTATTCTGTTCTTAGGCAAAAATTAAAGCTTTTAATACTAAACTTTTGTACTTGCCTTTCGAACAAATATACAAGCTTTCTCTTACAAAATCTATACCATTGGCTTGTTTCTCCTAAATATCGATAGAAACTGATTAGCTTGTGGGAATAGGGCTGTCATCTTGTCCCAAGAATTTGCTACCAAGAAGCTGAAGCACCGCCTCCTCCTGAAGCACCGCCCCCAAAAGAGCCCCCAGAGAATCCTCCGCCTCCTCCAGAGAACCCACCACGCCCTCCGCCTCGAAGAAGTGAGCCGAGTAATAGAGCTGTTAGGAGATTCCCTCCGATGTTTCCATTTCTAGGATTCTTATCCTCTTCGTCATCGTTGGAAATATGATGGCAGTAGCTACAATAAGAAGTTGTTCTTAGGTAATAAATCCCTCGTACTTGGAAATGTTCCTTTTTTACTGGCTTTAGAGCGAGTGTCTGACAGACAGGACATTGCTGATAGATCCGAGGATTTGTCAAATGCTCTGTAAACTCCTCGTAGGCACAATGCTGACAATGGAAGAAAGCAAACTCTTTAGATCCAATCTTCTCTTCATGCTTTTGAGCCTGTGTTAAGACATTATGGAGACGTTGAGGCATAGATTTCATCGCTTTTACGGCACAGTTAGGGCAATGTTCCGCAGACTTTTTTAGCCTTAAACTGTACCACTGGCTGAGGGATAGTATGGGTAGGAAGTAGGCTAGGGCAATAAGTGAAAAGCCGAGTACTAAGCCCTTAATAAGTATAGAGATAAAGGGTAGGAAGAGGAAGGCTATAATCAACTTAGTCCGCTTAAGTTTTAAGCTATTTGTTGTGAAGGTCTTGCGAGCTGTATGGCTATTTTTGATCTTCTTGATAGCTAAGTAAAGTTCGATACATAGGCTGATGTAAACGAAGAGTACGAATAAGGTATAGAAGCCGAGGAATACCTGAGCCGAAATGCCCTGTGACTTTTTCTGTCTGTGTGGTCGGAGCGTACGACCTGTGAGCAATTCCTCTTTATGTTGCTCCAATCGATTGGCAATACTGCTTATTGCGGTCGAAATGCCTAGTCCAAAATGCTTCTTCCTAAAATGCGGAGCAAGGTCATTCCTTATTACTCGTCCTAGAAAGGCATCAGGTAAGATTCCTTCTAGTCCATAGCCAGTTTCAAATCTGAGCCGAGCATGATTGGGGAGTATGAGTAGGAGAAGACCAGTGTCTTTGTCCTTTTGTCCAAGTCCCCAGTTTTGGAAAAGCTCGTGGGCAAATGTTTCAAGGTTTGCTTCTCCTAAGTTTGGAAGGAGTACGACTGCAAAGTCAACATTATACTGCTGTCGAATGCTTTGGAGTTGAAGGTCTAGACCAGCTCGCTCTTGTTCTGAGAGAAAATGATTGGGGTCTGAGGTGAAACGTGTGCTGTCAAGCAACTGAACGTTTGGAACGTCGCAGACCGCATAAGTCTGAGCCTGAAGCTTTGGTAAGCTACAGGCTAGAACTAAGATGAGGTAGAGGCAGAGCCTTTTGAATCCTTCCTTCACGAAGTGTTTACTTGTTGAAATCAACTATGGGAGCTGTCTCTGCTCCTGCTTGAGCTTCAAAGTAAGCTCTAGCTTCGAATCCCAAGATTTTAGCTACAAGGTTGCGAGGGAAGAGACGAATCTCCTTATTGTATTTTTGAGCTGTTTCGTTGAAGGTTTTACGAGCTATGGTAATACGGTTTTCAGTCCCCTCAAGTTGTACTTGTAGATCACGGAAGTTTTCATTGGCTTTAAGCTCAGGATAGCGTTCTACTACGACCATTAGACGAGATAGAGCCTGAGATAATTGTTCTTGTTTGCTTTGAAAGTTGGCAAGTTGCTCAGCATCTAGATTATTTACATCAAGTTTTGTTTGTGTTGCTTGGCTACGAGCTTGGATAACGCCCTCAAGTGTTCCCTTTTCATGAGAAGCATAGCCTTTGACTGTAGCTACAAGATTAGGAATAAGGTCTGCTCGACGCTGATAATTATTCTCTACTTGGCTCCATGATTGTTTGACAGATTCTTCTAACTCTACGAAGCCATTATATGACGAAATGGTATAGAATACTGAAATGATGACTAAAACTAAAAGTGAAATGATGGTGATTTTTTTCATAATAATCTATTTGTTTAGTGTATATATAGAACAAAGATACAGATTTTCTGAGAAGGATTATAGCTTTTCTGTCTGAAAAGACTTAATAGGGGAGGGATAAGTAAGGAGCTGATTAGGATGGAGATGAAAAACTTAGACCTCGTTTCATCTTATTTGAGAGTCTTATCCATTTTGTTCTTAGAGTTGTTTTTAAGATGTTTATTTATAGGTTGTTATGTTTTATCTCTGAAGTTGTGAGAAATTATGCCTACGTTTTTAGAAAGTCGTAGGGAAGATTTATTTCGTTCTTCCCTACGATTCAAAAAAAAATTCCCAAGGAAATGAAAAAAAATAGGGAAGGAATCTGCACTCCCTCCCAAACGGATTATTTAGCCTAAGTTAGTCTTAATTGATTCGTATTGCTTGATGCTTTTATTCTATCTCGAACTGATCCAAGAAGAGATGCTCGCCGTCCCAGACTGCATAGGAATTATACTGGATCCAGTCCCCAAGAATCATGCAACGCTTCTGACCTCTGAGTGATAAGTCAAGTAGGATATGCCGATGTCCATAGATGTAGAAGTCTATGTCTTGCCTTGTTTGAACCATTTGCTTCGTAAAGATAACCAGAGGCTCTTGCTCGATATCGAAATACTCGTTGTGATAGGCGTGTGGGATCTCGCCTAGGGTTTCTTTTTTTAGACCTTTCTTTCTGCTCTGTAGTGAGCAATACCTTGCAAAGCCTATGGTGAGGCGAGGATGAACCATGGCGAAAAGCGTTTGACAGACTTTGTTGCGAAAGATCTTATACAGCAGATTTTCTTTCCAAGAAATCTGGGTGTATTCCTCATCTCCATGAGATAGGCGGAAGACTTTGCCGTCAATATTTATTTCTTCTGAGCAGTGGTGAATTTGAGCTTTGAACTCATGCTCGAAATAGTCAGAGAACCAAACATCATGATTCCCTGCGAAGAAGTGAATCTCCACTCCCTCATCGCTCATCATCGCCAAAGTGCCTAGGAAACGAACGAAGCCTCTTGGTACGACATGTTTATACTCAAACCAAAAATCAAATATGTCTCCAAGGAAATAGATTGCACGAGCAGTTGGACGGATTGATTCTAGCCAACGTACCAAACGACGCTCCACTTCCAAAGGCTCTTTGTGAAAAGCAGACCCAAGGTGAACATCACTTGCAAAATAAATGTACTTCCTCTCTGACATCTTGTCTTTGATTTTGGGCTTAAAGGAAGCCTAGTTCGAGCATTGCCTCCTCACTCATCATCTCTTTACTCCATTCGGGTTCGAAGGTTAGTTCGACAAGGCATTGTTTGACTTCCTTGATATATTCAACCTTCATCTTGACATCTTCTACGATGAAGTCTGCGGCAGGACAGTTTGGAGCAGTAAGCGTCATCGTAATCGTTACAACTTTTTCGTCATTGATGTCTACCTTATAAATCAAACCTAGGTCATAGATGTTGACTGGTATCTCAGGATCATAGACGGTTTGTAGCATGGCTACAATGTCTTCTTCCAATTCTAAATATTGATTGTTCATTAATTCTTTTTATTTGATGAAAAAGCGATAGATATCGTTGGCATTCGCATAAATCATTAAGGTGAAGAGTAGAATGACTCCTACCGTCTGAATATGTATCATGATCCGATTGTTAATCTTACGCCTTGTAATCATTTCGAAGAGTAGGAGCATGATGTGTCCTCCGTCAAGAGCAGGGATCGGTAATAAGTTCATGACGGCTAAAATAATAGATAGGAAGGCTGTTGTATGCCAGAAGCCACGCCAATCGAAGGTTGGGGCATAGAGTTTCGCCATTGTCCCAAAACCTCCCATTTGTTTTACTCCCTCTTTGGTAAAGATATACTTAAGTTGGGAGATGTATGCCTGAGCAGTGTTTAGGGCTTGCCTTAAGCCTGCTTGACTTGCTTCTAAAAGGTTGTAATTGATATGGCTAATGGGCAGAAGTTCTCTGGGATTCATGAGCTGAACGCCTAGTCGTGCAGTCGAATCTAGAGCTAAAGGAATAGTTAACACCTGCCCCTGACGTCGTATGCCTAAGCTAATAGCTTTGCCTTTGTTCGTTTGAAGAGCAAGCAAGACTTGGTTCAGATCCTTACAGGCTTGCTGATTAAAGCTGATAACCTCATCACCTTTTTGTAGCTCCCCTTCTGCAAGAGAATGAGGCATTACCGAGTCAATAATAAAAGGAAGGGAAAGATGTCCAAAATGGCTCTCATGTTCGATGAGTTTGTACGTGAAATCTGAAGGAATCGTGATGGAAAGCTTCTGTTTTTGACGCTCAACCTGAACTACCTTAGCCTGTAATAGTTTGCTGAGGAACTGAGCATCTAAAATATTGATGCTTGAATCTTGGTCGAGGGCAAGGATCTTGTCTCCATCTTCAAAGCCTATAGCTTTAGCTTCTTGGGAGAAAACCCAACCTGCTTCGTAATCTTTGCCTTGAAGCATGCTACCTCCCCATGTATAGCTTACTCCAATATAAATAGCAAAAGCCAAAAGTAGGTTAAAGAGTATGCCTCCTGCCATAATGAGCAAGCGTTGATAAGCTTTCTTAGCACGGAAGTCATCTGGACGTTCTTCTCTTTGAACCTCTCCTTCGTTAAGTGATTCATCAATCATTCCAGCTAACTGACAGTAGCCTCCAAGGGGAACCCAGCCTAGTCCATAGGTTGTACCTGTCCGTTTGCTCTTATACTTAAAAAGGGAGAATGCTGGGTTAAAAAAGAGGTAGAACTTTTCTACTCTCACTCCAAAGAGACGAGCCATCGTGAAGTGTCCAAGCTCGTGAATGAATACAAGGATAGCAAGAGATATGAGTAGCTGTAAAATTGACATATATTTAGGAACTCTTAGTTGAGGGATTTGATGTTTTCTATACTTTTCAGCCTGATTTCCTGATCTGTTTCTTCAAGAAGATCTAAGGATAGTTCCGAGCAATGGTTATATTGTTCTAGTGCAAGGGTGTTAAGCTTGCTGATGTCGGTAAACTTAATCTCTTCTTTTAGAAAAGATGCTACCGCAATTTCATTCGCTGCGTTCAGAGCACATGGAGCATTGCCCCCTAGTTCGATTGCTTGATAAGCTAAAGCTAAGTTAGGGAAACGCTCAAGGTCTGGTTCTTCGAAGCTGAGAGCCTGACTTAAGAAGTCATAACGTGGATAATCATTAGGCAAGCGTACCTCATTCCCAAGTGCATAACTGATTGGTAAACGCATATCAGGTGTGCCAAGTTGAGCCTTGATTGAACCGTCTTCAAACTGAACCATCGAATGTATGATGCTCTGAGGGTGGACAAGTACCCTTATTTCTTCAGTATTGTAGTTGAAAAGCCAGCGAGCTTCAATCATTTCTAAACCTTTGTTCATCAGACTTGCCGAATCTATGGTAACTTTAGCTCCCATCGTCCAGTTAGGATGCTTAAGTGCTTGAGCAAGGCTGACATCCTCTAGCTCCTTTTGACTAAAGCTTCGGAATGGACCGCCTGATGCTGTAAGAATAATTTGCTCTGCTCTCTTTTTCTCTCCAATAAAGCATTGGTAGATTGCAGAATGTTCTGAGTCAACAGGAATAATCTTAGCCTTATGTTCTTCACTTAGAGCCATGATTAGTTCGCCTGCTACGACAAGTGTCTCTTTATTAGCTAAGGCTATGGTCTTCCCATGCTTGATTGCTGAGATTGTAGGCTTAAGCCCTGAATATCCAACCATCGCTGTCAGTACAATATCCACATCTTTTTCTGCAACAAGACGTTCTATTGTTTCTGCTCCCGCATGAAGTTTAGTTGAGCTTTGAGGTAGTTTATTTTTTAGTTCAGGAAGGAGTTCTTCCTTTGCAATGATTGCGTGCTTGGGTTCAAACTCAATAATTTGTTCAGCTAAACGATCAATATTAGTATTTGCTACGAGCAAGTTTATAGAAAATTGCTCCTGATGTGTACGAATTACATCAAGAGCTTGAGTTCCTATTGAACCAGTTGAACCAAGTATGGCTATGTTTTTTTTCATTGTCTAGAGGATTTGGCTTAAACTTCCTCGATTGTCTTAAGGTCGAGGAGACCTTCTGCAATATTAATGGCAAGTTCCTCTCGTTCTATGTCGAGATGTGAAATAAGTTCTTCTGCAAAAGGTATAATATGTTCGTCCCCTTTGGGAGATTCTACGTACAGAATGGTATTGATTGTGGATTCATCAACTTCTAGAATACGACCAACTTTTTGTCCAGAAGCTGAAAAAAGTGTAAATCCTTCTAGTTGAGCTAAGCTGTTGAAGGAGATATTTTTAACATCTGAGAGCAAGTTCTTGGCTAACCAAACAGGTCTATTGGTCAGAAGATCTGCTGATTCTTTATTTTCAATACCTGAAAATTGAATCAAGATAGTGTTATGTTTAGGGCGAAGGTTCTGAACACGATAGGGAATTAGTAGTTCACTCTCTTCTAGCATGAGAAAGAAGTCCTTGGACTTCTGGTATAGCTCATCTATTTCAATGTCTAACTTTGCTGTAATTTCTCCTTTGATACCATGACTGCGTCCTAAAAAGCCGATACAGATAAAGTCTTCTTTCTTTAGCATCGTCTAATCAATACGTGTGATTTTAGCTCCCAAAGCATTGAGGCGTCCTTCAATATTTTGGTAGCCTCGGTCTATTTGATCAATATTGTGGATTATGCTTGTGCCATCTGCACTCATAGCAGCAATAAGTAAGGCTATCCCTGCTCTAATGTCAGGAGATACCATGTTTGCTGGTTTTAATGCTGGGCTTTGGTTATGCCCAATTACTACAGCTCTGTGTGGATCACATAGCATGATTTGAGCCCCCATATCAATGAGTTTATCCACGAAGAATAGACGACTCTCAAACATTTTTTGATGAATGAGGACAGAACCTTTTGCCTGTGTTGCTGTAACAAGGAAGACACTGAGCAAGTCTGGTGTTAGACCAGGCCATGGAGCATCTGATATAGTGAGAATAGATCCGTCCATGAAGGTGTCAATTGTATAGTGATCTTGCTTAGGAATGAAGAGGTCTTCGCCTCGTTCTTCAACGATAATCCCTAAACGTCGAAAGGCTTGAGGGATAATCCCTAGTTCTGGTGTGTGTGTATTCTTGATTGTAAGCTCACTTTTTGTCATTGCTGCCATACCAATAAAACTTCCAATCTCAATCATGTCTGGAAGAATCGTATGTTCTGCCGAACCTAATTGCTCAACCCCTTCAATTGTTAGGCGATTAGAACCAACCCCTTCAATTTTTGCTCCCATAGAGATGAGAAGACGTGAGAGTTGTTGGAGGTAAGGTTCGCAGGCCGCGTTGTAAATAGTCGTTTTACCCTTTGCGAGACTTGCTGCCATCAGAATGTTCGCAGTCCCTGTAACAGAGGCTTCATCTAAAAGCATGTAGCATCCTTTTAATCCATCTGATGTGAGGATATAACTCTGTTTTTCTATGTCGTACGAGCAATCTGCCCCTAGTTTCTGTAACCCTATTAGATGGGTGTCTAAGCGTCTTCTTCCAATTTTATCCCCCCCTGGCTTGGGGAAAATTGTATATCCAAAACGAGCAAGCAATGCCCCTACTAAAAGTATCGAACCTCTGAGCTTGCGACTTTTTGTAAGAAAGTCTTCACTATGTAGATAATCAATATTAACATCATCAGCTTGAAAGGAATAACTTCCACTATCAAGGCGACGAACCTTAACACCTAGGTTAATGAGTAACTCAATGAGGTTATTTACATCTAAAATGTCGGGAATATTATGAATTGTTACAGGTTCAGATGTAAGGAGTACTCCTGCAATAATTTGCAATGCTTCGTTTTTTGCTCCTTGTGGTTGGATTGCTCCATTCAGAGCATAACCTCCTTCAATCGAGAATGATGCCATATTTTAGTTAGATTATCGTCTTTTGTTATTTTGCTTTTTGTGATTGTTTCGCCCTCTGTTCTTCTTCTCTTGAAGAGTTTGACGCTCAATAGAATTGGGGTTTACATTGAGCTTAGGCGTGTTTTCGGGTGTTAGTAGGATTTGTTCCTTAGATAATTCGTAAAGATCTGTAAATATCTTAATATCGCTAACTTGATCACTGTTCCATGTCATGTAATTTCGTTTCATTTGCCGGGCAATAGTATATTCCAGTTTCTCTCGCTCAGGACTACCTTTCTGCATTGAACAGGCTTTTTCAATGGCTTGCTCAATAATATGTCCGTAATATCTGAAATGAATTTGATGAGACATGTAAGGGATTTTAAGCTTTTGATAGCTAGCTTCATACTCAGACTGAGTAATTGTCCCCTCAGGATAAATTTCCTTAAGAGAAAAGTTTGAGATAATTGCGAGATGATCCCAGTAGATATTACTTGAGTCGATGACGAGTCCTTCCTGTCTTTGAGAGGAATTATCCTCTTGTAGAGACTTTTCAGGAGCAACGAGGCTCATCGTTTTAATGATAGATCTTGCACAACGTCTCTGTTCGTCTATATTCTCTAAGGTCATACAATGCCAAACCATGTCTTGAATATGGCGACCATATTCAGGCATAATTATCGATGTTGACTGGTACTTATCTTGATTGTTTGTAGGCATTTAGATTGTCTTCCTTATTTTTATAGGCGACTTTTGATCGCTTTGCTCTCTTCTTCAAAACCAGGTTTCTCTAGTAGTGCAAACATATTAGATTTGTATGCCTCAACTCCAGGTTGATTGAAGGGATTAATCTCTAGCAAATATCCACTGATACCTACCGCTCTCTCGAAGAAATAAAATAATTGACCTATAAAATATTCGTCAAGTTTTGGTATTGTGATTCGGATGTTAGGAACTCCTCCATCAATATGAGCCATACGTGTTCCAAGTTCTGCCATCTTATTAACTTCATCAACTCTTTTTCCTTTAAGGTAGTTAAGACCATCTAAGTTATTTGAGTCTTCAGATATTGTTAATGTCCTATTAGAGTTCAGGATTGATATAACAGTTTCAAAAATCGTACGTTCACCTTCTTGGATCCATTGCCCCATTGAATGTAAATCTGCCGATAAATCAACTGCTGCATTGAAAATGCCTTTACCTTCTTTACCTTCACTTTCGCCATAAAGTTGCTTCCACCATTCTCCTATGTAGTGCATCTTTGGATGATAATTAGCTAGGATTTCGATCTTCTTTCCCTTACGATAGAGTGCTGTTCTAGCTACAGCATAAAGGAGTGATATGTTTTCTTCTACTGATTTAGAGCAAGAAACTTTATTAATCATGTCTTTAGCTCCTTGAACTAAGCTTCGGATATTTATTCCTGCTGTTGCAAGAGGAACAAGACCAACAGGGGTTAGAACTGAAAAACGTCCTCCAACATTATCAGGAATAATAAAGCTTTTATAACCTTCTTGGTTAACGAGTGAGCGTAATGCTCCTTTTTTGCTATCTGTTATCGCAACGATTCGTTTATTTGCTTCTTCTTTGCCAACCTGTTCTTCTAGTTGAGCTTTGAGTAAACGAAAAGCAATTGCAGGTTCTGTGGTTGTGCCACTTTTAGAAATATTAATAATTCCAAAGTTTTTTCCTTTAAGGAATTCAGATAGTTCCGATAGATAGTCTTCTCCAATATTATGTCCTGCAAAAATAATTTGAGGGAATTTGTGAGTTGATTGGTAGGCTTCAAAGCTATTATTTATTGCTTCAAGTACAGCTCTTACTCCGAGATAACTACCTCCAATACCAATACTAATGATATAGTCACATCTTTGTTGAAGATTCTTGGCTGTAGAATCAATTTCTCTAAAGAAATCTTCACTTATTTCATTCGGTAGATTTATCCAGCCTAAAAAATCATTTCCTTCTCCTGACCCAGATTCTAGTTTTTTATTAGCTTTATTAGCTTCATTTATTAGAGAATCTAGTTCTTCATGTGAGATGAAATTATCTAATCCACTAAGATCTAAAGATATATTTTGATTCATATTCATATATTTATTACCTAAATTTAAGACTTAATTCCTCGATTGCTTTTTCAATAGGAGCTTGATTATGGACTATTTGATAGACCGTTTCAGCTAAAGGCATGTCTACTCCATAATGTTTATTTGCTTCATGAATACAACGACATCCATAAAATCCTTCTGCAATCATTTCCATTTCTTTTTGAGCTTGTTTGACAGAATAACCTTTTCCTAGCATACGCCCAA
>PDWI01001012.1_pt1 | contig 45599 bp, 30 predicted proteins | sample 1430891 | NCBI WGS metagenome assembly PDWI01 (sample SAMN01162508, study PRJNA174530) | Oral metagenome, whole genome shotgun sequencing project. | biome: Marine environment; feature: Marine mammal; material: Swab sample of the gingival sulcus; isolation source: swab sample of gingival sulcus...
AACGATACTTTTCGGGGTATAGAACTCTCCTTTACCTTTCCCTTCTGCAAGGGCAAATTTACTCAGAAAATATTCATAAACCCGCCCGACAATATCCTGTGACTTATCTGCAAGTGTATTGATATTGTTGATAGTGTCAATGAGAGCAGCCAGCTTGCTGACATCAAGGTCAAGGCGTGAAAAGTAATTGTCAGGCAGTGCACCTTTCAGGGCTTTGTTATTTTTTTCAACAGTGGAGAGAGCGGTATCGATCTTGACAGCAATATCATTTTGCTTGGCGTGTTTTTTGATATAGCTCCAGCGGGCATCTTCCGGCAGGTAGAAAACATTTTTCATGGTGTAGAATTCCACCATGTCCACATAGTCGCCCTGTCCTTCATCAATCAGTTCCTGCATGCGTTCTTCAAATTTGTCCGACGCAAACTTCAGAAAGATCAGGCTCAGCACTACATGCTTGTATTCTGAAGGTTCAACACTGCCGCGCAACTTGTTTGCGGAATTCCAGAGGATTTCCTCAAAACTTTTCTGTTTTTTATTGTTTTTCGCTTGTGTCGCCATTTTTCTCCAGTCCTGAAAAAATAAAAAGCCCGTCAATTCAGAAAATTCTTTGAATTGACGGGCTTTATCGTTGGTGGAGGCGGCGGGAGTCGAACCCGCGTCCGAAAATGCTCCCCTCCCGTATCTACATGCTTAGTTCCGGGCTTGAGTTTCGCATAGCACCCTCCGTCGGAACATGGATAATGCTACACTATTCTGTATAATTTCACGTACCGGCGACCAGAACACCACCGGCTTGCTAGCCTGTTTAGGTCGACGCCCCGTTCCAGCCCTACAGGCAAGTTCTGGTGGGACGGCAGTATGACAGGTTATTAAGCTGCTACTGCGTAATTATAATCGTCTGCGATTATATTTAAAGTTCCGTCTTTTTTACGAGCTGACAGTTGCTCGGCATGCAACGATGAGCTTACACATCCCCGTCGAAGCCGTTTCGCCCCCTTTTATTTTATGTTGTTAAGTGAGTATAGATCCCGTTTATACGGGAAAAAACAGCCACAATAATCAGCCGCGCCTCATAACGCGTTCCATCTCCCTCTTGTTTTGCTTTTCCTTGAGAGACTGCCTTTTATCGTACATTTTCTTGCCTTTGGCAAGACCTATTTCCACTTTAGCCTTGCCGTTTTCCTTAAAATATATCTTGAGCGGGATCAGGGCAAGCCCCTTCTCCTTTAATTTGCCAATCAGCTTTCTCAGCTCACGATTATGCAATAACAGCTTTCGTACACGCAGTGGTTCATTAGGATTGTGGGTTGCAAACACATAATGGGCAATGTGTACATTATAAAGCATTGCTTCACCACGCTGATTGATATTGACATAGCCGTCTGTAATATTGACACGCCCCGCCCTCAGGGATTTTACCTCGGGACCGGAAAGAACCATGCCGGCTTCGTACGTATCTTCAATATGATAATCATGATACGCTTTCTTGTTTTTGCAGACTATTTTTATACCCATCTTTCAACCAGCCAGCCTTTTGATCATTAACTCCTTAAAGAACATCATTTGCTGTCACCCGCAAGACCTCTTCAACCGTGGTAACACCAGCCCTGACCTTTCTCCAGGCATCCTCACGTAAGGTAGTCATTCCTTCCCGAATTGCAAGCTGCTGCATCTCCATGGAAGGGATGCCTGTGCCTATCATCTTTTTGATGGCAGGAGAGAGGGGAAAGATCTCAAAGATACCGCATCTGCCATGATACCCGGTACCCCGGCACTCGTTGCAGCCCTGTCCACGTTTTAATTTGACTGGACCAGTGGTTTCTACAGGAAAGCCCAAATCAGCCAGTTTTTTGCCATCAACCAAATATTCCTCGGCACAATCCTGGCAGATCTTTTTCACCAGACGCTGTGCCATGCAGCCAAGCAAGGTTGAAGAAATCATAAACGGCTCAAGCCCCAAATCCTCCAGACGGGCAATGGCACTCACCGCATCATTTGTATGCAAGGTGGAGAACACCAGATGGCCTGTCATGGCAGCTTGCACAGCATGAGCAGCAGTTTCATTATCACGAATTTCACCGATCATGATAATATCAGGATCCTGGCGCAGGATGTTTCTTAAAATTGTCGAAAAAGTCACGTCAATCAAGGGCTGGACTGCAATCTGATTGAACTCTTCATCGACCATCTCGACGGGATCTTCAACCGTTACAATATTTTTTTCAGGAGTGGAGATTTCTTTTAGAGTTGAGTAAAGGGTGGTGGATTTACCACTACCTGTCGGTCCTGTTACCAGGATGATTCCATGCGGAGAATTCATAAAGGATTTGTACACCTTGTAATCTCGTTCCGAGAAGCCAAGCTTTGCCACAGTTTGCACAGCTGCGGAAGAATCAAGAATACGAAGTACAACCTTTTCTCCAAAGGAAACCGGCACAGTAGAAACACGTACCTCCACATCTCTGTCGGCCTTTGTTCCCAGTTTAATACGGCCATCCTGTGGCCTGCGTTTTTCGGCAATATCAAGACGTGCCAGAAACTTGATACGGGAAATAAGGGCCGAATGTACTGCCTTTGGCAGGTTATAAATGGTATGCAGCACGCCATCAATACGGAAGCGAACCATGGAAACATCGCGTTTTGGCTCAATATGTATATCACTGGCCCGCTGATCAAGCGCATAGCTAAACAGGTGATTCACAGCACTTTTTATATGCTGATCCGAGGAGGTAATCTCCCTTGAGGCAGACAGTCTCACATACTGTTCAAGATTACCAATATCCAGAGAGAGGTCGTGACTGGTTTCGGTGTACTGGCTTTCCGCTGCGGTAATCGAAGTCTGAAAGCCGAAGAATTCTGCCAGAATACGAAGAATATCACTCTTTGTTGCGATACAGGCAGTAACTTGAAGCTGGCTCGCCTGTTCGATATCGTGTAAAACAGATTCCGAATCAGGATGATAGACTGCTACAGTTAACTGATTTCCTACCAGTTCAAGAGGGAGTACCAGATGGCCTACAGCAAAGTTTTTGGAAATAATTTTGGTAACAACATCAATATCCAGTTTAAGAGGATTAGGTTTCCTGAATTCCATCTTGAACTCAGCAGCCACAGCCTTCATGATTGCATCTTCATCAATCGCTACACTTTTGGAACCACCAAGACCAAAATTGCAAGAAACAATCACATCAACAAGATCAACAGCATTCCTGTCCTTCCTCTCTTCAGGGGAAAGAGCTCGAAGTAATTTCTGCCTTCGCTTGCCTTTTTCCTGCATGAGAAACTTTCGCTGTTTGGGTGTAAGGATTTTTTCCCGCTCAAGAAGCTCCAGCAGTGAGTCACTGTTGAGAAATTTCATAACTCTTTCACACCTTTTGCTTACGATTTTACTGGTTCAACTTTCCAACTCAAGGTTTGGCTAGTGTATCATATGATAATGACGAGTAAAAGCTATGACTGTAAAATACCTGGCTTTTCTGCAAACAATGGAGACGGGGCAGCTTTTCCATGTATACCTTCGCTAATATTTTATTTCCAGACCATCCTTAAAAGAGTCTTCATAACTCTGGCGTTGAAATAGCTCAAGCCGCAATCGGTAGTAGTTTGCTCTGGCTGGATCTCTTTCCAGGGCTGTGAGCTCTGTTTTGACAGCAAGATCAACCAGTCCGTTTGCCCAGTAAGCTGTTGCCAGGGTGTCCAGGACAAAACTCTCAGGTTTTATGACAGCAGCAGCCCTTGCCAGCTCAAGTGCTTCTTCAGGGTTACGACGCTGAACATCCCCGGAATTTAACAGTAGCCAGGCAAGATTATTCAAGGCTCCAGAATCTTCGGGATCAATGACAAGTGCTTTTCTATAGGCAGCCTCAGCCTCAGCTTCAAGCTTTCGCTCATACATCATATCGCCGATTAACCGTTGCCAGAGCGAATTGTCCGGTTCTTGTCCGGCCCTGTAAAAAAGAGCTGCCTCAACATATTTTTCCTTATAGGCATGTTCCATTTCTTCCACGGGAAACTGCTTGGCGCTAACAACAACCATAGCGATAATCAGAAAATAGGCTATCAGCGACAAGCGTACCTTTTGATCATGTGCCCTTATTCTGTTTTTATCATGTTCTGCTGCTGCCAAACAGGCTATACGCTCGCCAAGACCAAAATGATGCCAGTTTGCTTCACTCTTTTTGATACCAGTTGCCAGGGCAATCTTTTCGAAAGAAGAGATAAGCGGCTGTGCTGAACCCATTACACCGATGGTGTACAAATCTGCCTGCCGCTCAAAATTACGAACAAAATACCCAAACAAAAAACGAAAGTAGACCAACAGCAAGAGCAGAAAGGGTAAGCCCCCGACAAGAGAAATTATGACTTCGGAATTGACAGTCCCTTCAACCAGCAAATTGATAAAAAAATCAAATGTGAGCAGGGTGTAAAGAAGTGGTTCGGCAAAAAAACCGACAAAAACACTAAAACCCAGAATGAGAACAAGATAAAGCAGAATATGAGCTTTTTTTACATGACCGATTTCATGGGCCATCACCGCCTCAAGCTCTTCCCTGTTCATAGCCTGGATGATCGTCGGTGTAAGCAATATGTAGCGCATTCCCGGTATAAAGCCCATAACTCCTGCTGTGATCGCCCGTCCCTCCATAAGGGGCCAGACAAGGTATTTGGCGGAAAAGTTTTGTCTGGCACATAACTCATCAAGCCGGTCGTGTAGATCGCCTGGCGGCAGAGGTTTACAGTTCCATAATCTCTGTACCAGTGGCGGCATAAAAACCACAACAAAGAGGAAAAAGGCAAGAAAGAAAACAATATCTCCCCAGACAGTTGTCAGTACTTCCTGCAAGGGCGTAAAGGGAAACAACAAAAGCAGATCATTGGCAAGGGAAAAAATCAGCCAGGGAAGAATAATGGGTAAATTATTTCGTATTTGTCCCAAAACAAAACTCTTCCGACTTTGGGTTGTATGAAAAATATGATTATAATAAATCAGACATTCCCACCACATCACCGCCAGAAAAATGATGAAAATCATAACACCAATAAAGGCGGCTAAGGCTGGAATCTTCCCACCGAAAGAAAAGAGTTGAAGGTGGTATTTGAAATCACAGAGATAAAAGGAAACCGCGTAAAAAATAATTGCAGTAATAGAAAGTTTTTTTTCAACTACAGCATAGGAAGAGGCGGCTGAAGCAAGAGGTATTTTCCTTAAAGCTCTGCGGCACAACCCCTTGAAGCCCATCAGAAAAAGAAAAAACAGTGACACGGACAGAAACGGCGACAACAGTGGTTCATTCCCTACCGGGCTGAAACTGTAAAAGAAAATCACCACCAGAAAATATATCAGATTATTGTACATAAAGGATTTTCCAACTTGCTGCCTAAACCTGGAAAGAAAATTCCCTTCCCTTTTTATCCTTGAGTATCGTAATAAACAGTGTAAATCTATTTTTCTGTTTCGCTACTTATGTCAAAAAGAAAAAACAACAGAAAAAATATTTTTATTGACATACAAGATCAACTGGAGTTTTATTAATCGTTTAAGCATTTTGCAATAAGGGCGTATAGCTCAGTTGGCTAGAGCCACCGGCTCATAACCGGTCGGTCGTAGGTTCAAGTCCTACTACGCCCACCAGCTTAACAAACAATTTTTGGATACATTTTGACAGCAATACTCACATATAGCGCAAGGGGAGTTGATAAAACTTCTCCAATTGACGAGGTCAGCTAGACAAGGGAGATAAAGGTACAACCTGAAAGGGTTGTACCTTTTTTTATTCTCTATCTTTCACGCGTAATAGAGTATTTCAGGATGACTTATGGCACTGTTAATAAAAAACATTCTTGATATTATCGAGCAGAGCGCGCCCCAGAGCCTCGCTGAATCCTGGGATAATGTCGGTCTTCTGGTGGGTGACAGGGAACGCAGGGTAAAACATATACTGGTTGCCCTGGATCCAACCAGTATGGTGCTGGATGAGGCTGCTGCCATAGGTGCCGATACTGTAATCACCCACCATCCCCTGATTTTCCGTCCTGTCTCTGCTGTTGACACATCTGAACCCACTGGCAAAATAATAGAAAAAGCACTGCAAAACTCCATATCTGTAATCGGCTGCCACACCAATCTTGATAACGCGAGAAACAGCGTCAGCAAAAAACTTGCCTCAGTCTTGGGGCTAACAAATCTTAGTCCATTACTGCCCACAGCTCCCTCCAATGACACCGATACCGGCTCCGGTTGTGTTGGAAGCTATTCAGAAGCAATGGATAGTAGCAGATTTATTCAACAACTCTTGCAAAAACTTGATCTTGAAACTGTTTCTATTGCCGGAAAACTGCCAGCTACCATCAAAAAGGTCGCACTTTGTGGTGGTAGCGGTTCCAGTTTTACGGCGGCAGCGTATAAAAGCGGTGCGGATATATACATCACTTCGGAGGTAAAGCATGATATTGCCCGTTGGGTAGAGGAACGTAACTTCTGTATCCTGGACGGAACACATTACGCAACAGAACAGTTCGCTGTCAGACTCCTTGCAGAATTACTGCAGGGAGCAGTCAAGCCAGCGGACTGGAATCTGCAGATAACTGAGACAAAAACGGAGAAAAATCCGTTTTGGAATATAAAAAGAAATGAGAAATAACAGGAACTAGAATAATAAATTCTATTGGCAAAGGAGCATTCACCTTGAACAAGCATATAGAACAACTGGTATTATTGCAGGCAATTGATTTGGAAGTAGACAAGATTGACGGGGAAATTCAGGCTGTCCAGGAAGAGCTTGATGCTCGCATAAGAGCTATGGCTGAAAGGGAAGAGAAGATTACCCTTCTTGAAGCAACCATTGCAAAACAGCAGAACGAAAACAAGACGCTGGAAATTGAAATGGAAGAAAAAATGACTCATGTTCGTGAGCGACAGGCAAAAATGATGCAGGTTCAAACCGATCGTGAGCATACCGCTCTTTTCAAGGAGATTGAGGAAGCCAGGAAAGCTGCCAAGGAGAATGAAGAAAAAATAGTTGCTATCATGGAAGAAGTGGAAAGTCTCACCACCACGGTAACAGAAGAGAAAAACCTTCTTAAGGGTGAAAAGCAGCTTGTCGCGGAAGAAACTGAAAAGGTTCGTCTCGCCATTGAGGAAATCAACAAGAATAAAAAGGTTAAGACTGATAAGCGTAACAAGCAGGCAGCTCAGGTAAAACCAGCTCTTCTGAAAAAATATGAAACCCTTCGCCAACGTCGTAACGGTGTGGCCATTGTTAACGTATTAGACTGCGTATGCCAGGGCTGCTATATGGCTATTCCGCCACAACGTTACAATATGCTGCTCAAGGGAGATCAGATGTTTGATTGTCCAACCTGTCAACGTATTATGTACCATGAGCCGCCAGCGGCTGAATAGTCAACCAGCTAACTGTTGCTGTTTGTTGTTCTTGAAAGAACTCTGGATTTCAGGTCAACTCAGGAATAACGAGAAATTTAAAGGAAAAAATTGTGTGGAGTGGGCGCATGATCGCCCCGATTCTCGCAATCGGAGAGGAAAGTCCGAACTCCTCAGGGCAGGATGGTTCGTAACACGAACGCCGGGTGACCGGGGGAAAGTGCCACAGAAAACAAACCGCCCGGAATGAATGTTCCGGGTAAGGGTGAAACGGCGAGGTAAGAGCTCACCGCTTTCATGGTGACATGAAAGGCAGGGTAAACCCCATTCGGAGCAAGACCAAATAGGGAGACGTTTGAGGGCTGCCCGTCCGAAGTCTCCGGGTAGGTCGCTAGAGGCACCGGGCAACCGGTGTCCCAGTGAAATGATCATGGCTCCTTTTGGAGTACAGAATTCGGCTTATAACCCACTCCACACATTCTTCAACCAGAAATCATTATGAGCAGAGGCGCTGTCATCATCCCCGCTGCCGGCAGCGGCAGCAGAATGAAACTCAACTATCCCAAACAGTACCACGAGATAGCAGGAATCCCCATCCTTATCCACACCCTTCGCGCCTTTATCGACCACCCGGTAATTGCAACTATTGTTCTTGTTGTTCCCAGGGAGCATCTGGGAGAAACAGCAGAACTTCTTGACGCACATGATCTTGACAGGAGCAAGGTAAAGCTCGTAGCAGGCGGCAGACGGAGGCAGGATTCTGTTTTTAATGGACTTCAACAGATCTCCGATAAAACATCTGTCGTGCTGGTTCATGATGGGGCCCGACCATTTGTCTCCCATGAGCTGATAAGCCAATGTTTTATAACGGCAAAAAAACATGGCAGTGCAATTGCCGCTATTCCGGTGACAGATACCCTGAAGAGGTCTGATGCCCAAATGCGGGTAACGGCCACTGTGGACAGAGAAGAACTCTGGCAGGCACAGACACCACAGGCAGCAAGGTATGAACTATTGCACAGGGCGTTTACGGCCAACGGTAATACTGATGTAACCGACGAATCAAGTCTGCTTGAAAAGGCCGGTATTCCGGTGCAGCTAGTTATGGGAGCAGAGACAAACTTCAAGATTACTCGACCAGCTGACCTCATTCTTGCCGCTACTATAATGGATCAGAAAAAAACAGGCAGCCATTCAGGAGACAATATGCGCATAGGTCACGGTTTTGATGCCCACAGATTCGCCGAAAACAGAAAACTCGTTCTGGGTGGAGTTGAAGTTCCCCACACCTTCGGTCTTGCTGGTCATTCAGACGCGGATGTCCTCACTCACGCGCTCTGTGATGCCATTCTTGGAGCAATCGGAGCAGGTGATATTGGCAGACACTTTCCAGACAGTTCGGAAGAATTCAGGGATATCTATTCAATCAAACTACTGGAAAATGTCATGGAACTGGTTACAGACAAAGGACTACACCTTGGTAATGCAGACATCACCCTTGTCTGTCAAAAACCAAAACTTGCGCCATATCTTGAAAAGATGAGGCAGATAATCGCAAAAACGTGTAAAACGGCATCTGAAAATATCAATATAAAAGCGACAACAACCGAGAAAATGGGCTATACCGGACGTGAGGAAGGCATAAGCTGTCACGTTGTTGTCCTGCTCAAAAAAAGGAAGAAAAATGAATCGTGAAAGACTGGCGGCAACCTTCACCACCCTGTGCGAGATAAGTTCGCCTTCAAGACAGGAAAGAGCGGTTGCAGATCATATCACACAGATATTTTCAGAACTTGGTGCAGATTCAATCCATGAAGACAATTCTGCAAGGCAGACCGGTTCTGACAGCGGCAACCTCATCATCAAATTTAACGGCACCAACTCCTCTTCGGAGCCGATTCTTTTTGCCTGCCACATGGACACGGTTACTCCAGCAGACAACGTCAAGGTTCAAAGAACAGGTGACACCTTTACAAGCGCTGGAGAGACTGTCCTGGGAGCGGATGACAAATCAGGTATCGCGGCAATTATTGAAACAGTGCAGACGCTTAAGGAAACAGGAACCCCGCATAATCCACTGGAACTGCTTTTCACCACCTGCGAAGAAATTGGTCTGCGGGGAGCCAAGGCCCTTGACCATTCGAAACTTCAGGCAAAATATGGCTACGCCATAGACAGCAGGGATACAAATAGTGCTATCATCAAGGCACCTGGAGCAAACACCATTGAAATCAATATTCACGGTCTTGCCGCCCATGCGGGTCTGAATCCGGAAAGAGGTATTAACGCCTTCAGTGTCGCTGCCAGGGCAGTCAGCAATCTGAAAATTGGCCGCCTGGATGAAGAATCCACCTCCAATCTTGGCGTGATTGAGGGCGGTATTGCCCGGAATATTGTTCCCGACCTGCTGACTATCAAGGGCGAGGTACGCAGCCATTCTCTGGAAAAGCTCAAGGCGTATACAGAAGACCTCTGCAATACTTTTAATGCGGCAGTGAGTGAATGGGAAAACCCGGCAGCTATCAATACAGCCAGACCTTCTGTTGATTTTACTGTCAACCGAGAATACGATCCACTCTCCCTCTCACCAGACAGTCCGGCTGTAGAACATCTCAGGTGTGCCAGCAAAAGATCCGGCAAATCACTGGAAATGACAGCCACGGGTGGCGGCAGCGATGCCAATGTACTGGTTCAATATGGTATTGATGTGGCAATTCTTGGCTCTGGAATGCAGAAGGTTCATACCGTCGATGAGTTCATCGAACTTGATGATATGGCAGCGGTTACCGAGTTGCTTTATCAACTTGCAACAACTCCAAACAGTGATACCTGATGCTGAATATTGACAGCAGACCTGTTTCTAGTTGAATTTCAGCTCAAAGTGGACTAAAGAACTAACTCCTGAAAGGCGCAGGAACAGCATGTTTCTTGTGCCTTTACTTTTTCATAATCATTTATTTGTTGTAAAACTGCCAGTCTCAATAGAGGAAGCCATGTCTTATTCAAGTTCAGTTACCAGGACAGAGGATTACCCCACCCATGAATGTGGTGTGTGTGGCATTTTTAATCATGAAGATTCAGCCAAACTCACATACTTTGGACTCTATGCCCTGCAACATCGAGGTCAGGAAAGTGCCGGAATCGTGACCTCCGACGGTAACAAAGTAAACGCCTATAAGGATATGGGACTTGTTCCAGAGGTTTTTTCAGAAAATATTTTGCAAAAGCTGCAAGGTCATATTTCAATCGGTCACGTTCGCTACTCTACCACCGGTGCCTCAACCTTTACCAATACACAGCCGTTGATGGTAACCCATAAGGGAAAAACCCTTGCGGTAGCCCATAATGGAAATCTGGTCAACTCTATCACCTTGCGCAGAACCCTGGAAGAAAATGGTTCAATCTTTCAAACAACAATGGATTCTGAGGTCGTCCTCCATTTAATGGCGCGAAACGGAGATAATGACCTGGATGAAGCCCTGAGAAAAACCTTCTGTTCATTGAAAGGTGCTTACTCAATGCTTTTTATGACAGAAGACACCATGATTGGCGTCCGTGATCCTGACGGCTTTCGTCCTCTCTGTTTGGGGCGTCTGGCAAATGGAGGCTGGGTTATGGCATCGGAAACATGCGCTCTCGACCTGATTGAAGCTGAATATATCCGGGATATTGAGCCGGGTGAAGTGGTGATCCTCAAAAAAGATCAGGTGCGTTCTATCTATCCCTGGCCAAAACAGGATCCTCATTTCTGTATTTTCGAACAGGTCTACTTCGCTCGTCCTGATTCAGATGTCTTTGGCTCGAATGTCTATGAAGCAAGAAAGAAAATGGGACGTATCTTGGCTCGTGAAGCCAGAATTGAGGCTGACATTGTAATGCCGTTTCCCGATTCAGGAAATTACGCCGCCCTTGGTTATGCCCAGGAATCAGGTCTTCCACTGGAATTTGGTGTCATACGTAATCATTATGTCGGCAGAACCTTCATTCAGCCAACCCAATCCATGCGTGACTTTAATGTTCGGGTCAAGCTTAATCCGGTTCGATCTTTTTTGAAAAATAAAAGAGTAATAATTGTTGAGGATTCAATCATCCGTGGCACAACAGGCAAGAGCCGCGTCCGTGCTCTCCGTGAAGCCGGTGCGAAGGAAGTGCACATGGTTGTAAGCTGTCCCCCCACAAGGCATGCCTGCTACTATGGTATAGACTTTCCTTCGACCTCACAGCTCATTGCCTGCAATAAAAATGTTGAAGAGATTGCCGAATATCTTGGTCTCGACTCTCTACAATACCTCAGCCTTGAAGGCCTTGTAGAGGCAACTGGACTCAATCCAGACCACTTTTGCCTTGCCTGTTTCGATGGTAGGTATCCGATCCAGCCAGACCAAAACTTTCATAAGGATGCATTGGCATAATAATTAGCTGAGAGTACAAAACCTTCTTTTGTGGGAGATTGAAAACGACCTCAAACAAACCAGGCAACAAATACCATTTATTTACTGATATCTTTCATAAACAGAGATGGATAAAACTCACCCCTGTTTGTTTTTGGAGTAAAATATTCAGATCAGGTCCAGCACACCACAGTACCACCGCCATCTTTTCTGGAATCGGCAACTGCCTCCTGAACTTTTTTCACTATCGCGGCAACAGCCTCGTTACCCTCAACTCCTTCAGGTTTCTCACAGGATACAAGCCCTATTGCCAGGGAACTTTTACCTTGCATGCCCCGTTCAAGAGTCAGCAGCAGTAAACGCTGTATAATTTCCGCCGCCTGGTCAGCGCTGGTTTCCGGCAGCATAACAGCAATTTCCCTGTCGCTAAAACGAAAACCCATATCAATTTCTTTTCGGACACAGAGCCTTACTATCTCGGCAAGCTCAATCATTTGTGCCGGATCATCTTCGGCAATCTCCAGTACTGCCAGATGCATCGGATTGTTTTGTCTATTTGCTCGCTCCAGTTCTTTAAAAAAATGACCCGTAAAAGCTGTATAATCAAGCAGACCTGTAATCTCGTCTTCACCGGCAACAAGTGCCAGCTCACGCATCAGGCAATGTTCACGGAAAGCTCTTGCAATCTTTATATCCAACTCTTTCTGGGTAATTGGTTTTGTCAGAAAATCGAGGGCTCCAGCAGCAACAGCATCAACATAGTTAGAGCTTTCCATAAAACCGGTCATCACTATTACATCAATATCGTTGTCCGATTTCCAGATAACCCGAAGTAATTCCAGACCATCCATCCCCGGCATCACGACATCTGTAATGACAAGATTTACCTTTTCCTTCTCAATTATCTCAAGAGCCTCTTCGCCACTGCTGGCTTCAAGAGTAGAGTAGCCAAAAGCTCTGACAAGACTTGCAATAGTATCCCTTACCAAGTCATCATCATCAACGACCAGAATAACAAAAGAAGAACGATTCAAAGCTCTACTCCCCTTTATTTACTTTTCCATATGCTAAAAAACTATATATACCTTCTATATAAAAAAATACTGATCCTGCCGACAAAAACAACACTTTTTTCAAATAGTCTCCTTGATTCCCCTTAACACAATCGGTACAATTCGTAGCGGAATCATAGATATTCAAGCAAAACAATAATGGTTCATGAATAACGATAGCAGTCATAAAAATAGGGATATAGGGAAGTCATCTGTCGTCCTGCCAGAAATATTATCTCTTTGCGCCTCCATCTGGCCAACCATTGATCTTTCAGCATTTAAAACAACATATCGGCACGTTACAGACTTTTTCAGGGGAGAAGATTCAAATTTTGAGAAAAATGTTCTCCCTTACCATAATCTCCGCCACACCAGAATAGTCACCCTGGCAACAGCCAGAATTTTTCATGGTCTTCATCATAGCGGTACTACAATTCGTGCTATTGCGGTAGAAAAAGGACTTCTCGCGGCTCTTTTTCATGACACCGGAATGCTTGAACTTCGTACAGAAGAACACCCTTTTATTACTCCCAAACACTCAATAAATCATGAAGTTCGCTCGGCACAACTGATGCGGACCTATATTAATATTATTGGTTTGCCAATATACTATTCAATCGAATGCGAAGAGATCATCAACCATACTAATTTGAACATTAAACCAAATTCTATTAGCTGTTCAAAGGAATCAAGAATCATAGGGCAGGTACTTGGAAGTGCTGATATTATTGCCCAAATGGCAGATCGATATTATCTCGAATGCCTTTCCTCGCTCTTTAACGAAATGAAGAGAGAGAACAACAGTCAGTATGAAACAGTCCAGGAAATGATGAGGAATACAGCCTCATTTTATGAATTGATCAGGGAAAGACTGGAACATCAACTGGGTAATATCTACCATGTTCTTTCCTACCACTTTAAAGAGAGTCAGGGAATTGCCCGAAATATTTATATTGACCAGATCAACGCCAACATCAACTACCTGAATAAAATCATCAAACAGTGTGACTCAGAAGGCGTTCCAATCTCACAATTTCTCCGCCGGGTTCCACCGATACTTGAAAAATAAATTCTTATTCTCCATGGCAGAATTTTTTTGGAAGAACAAATAGTAATCTCTATACCCCAGTCATTGTTGGAGACTAGAATACAATCCTGTGCAAACCTGTTAAAGCGACAAATAATTATTTAGTTGTCTTTGGCTTCCTGCATAGTTTTGCTGTGTGCTTCAATCTCTGCTGCCGCATTTTTTGCCTGCTCAACTGGAACCTTGATATACTCTACAGCCTCAGTTGCCAGCTGATCTGTCCTTTGCTCAATCCCACCTTTCTTTTCATCCTGTTCCTCGGAACCCGAGCAGGCTGTCAGAAAAAAAACAAGCATAGAAATAGAAATTATACGTGTCACCCCACCACCTCCATCACTTTATTTGAAAATATATAAATTCATCCCATACTGTTATTCTCTCTTTTTTAAGTTATCTGATTTTTCTACGAAGAGAAAGATCAGGGCACTGACAAAAACAGGTTATTAGTGTAGGATATTCTCCTTAATCCACATTACCATCTTATAAATAAATATAGAGCAAAAAAGTGAGAGAAAGAATTTTACTGGAAATTTACCAGCAGTTTGAAGAATGGAACAGGGACAGAGCCGTTGCCTGTTGCAGCGGCTGTCCTGCCTGTTGTACACAAAATGTTAATGTTACAGCCACCGAGGCAGAACTGATCCACAAATGGGTTGTCGAGCATAATAAAACAGATTGGTTTGCCACTATTCTGGCAAAGGAACGTAAGACTGAAAAGCCTAAAATGACCACCAATGATTTTGCCAAGGCATGTCTTGAAGGTCGGGACGTTGATCCGGGAACAGCGGATAACCTTGAGCCATGTCTCTTTCTTGAAGGTGGAAAATGTCAAATATATGAAGTACGTCCTTTTACCTGTAGAGCCTTTGTCTCAGATAAAAAGTGTGGTTCCAGCCAACCAGCCGTTGTAAGCGAACAATATGCGGCGGCGACCACAGCCGTCAGTCAGGTAATTGAACATCTTGGTCAAAAGGAGTATTGGGGGAATTTATTCGACGTATTGACCTCTATGACAGATATCTCGGCATATAAAGAGTCCGCTGAAAAGATGAATGAAGTCCAGGTTATGGAAGCCCGATTTCGCACACTCACCGCCAAACCCCTGGTCGGGTTTCTCCTGACAGAGGAGGATATGGACGAAGCGGAATCTATCCTGAACAAAATTTTTAGTGCCAAAATCGACAACAAGACTATCGAAGATATCCTGAACGGAAAATAGGGAGACTTTCCATGACTCAGACTGATAAAAATGAGACGGTCCATATCACCATCGTACTGCCCTTTGGAGAGCTTCCTCTCGATATAATGAATAAAGCATACGAGATTGCTGAAAGACATAATCTTACCGTTTATCTTACTACCTCACAAAACCTCCGTATCCTCAGTGTACCAAAGGAAATTGCCGACAGTGTAAAGGCTGAATTTACAGCAATGGGTGCTGTGTTAAAAAAACGGGGCATGCTCAGGAAACCGACCATTTGCCTTGGTAAACCTCACTGCAATCTTGGGCTGATCGATACCAGAGCACTTTCCGATAAACTGGTTCAACGTCTCGGTCAGCGGAAAAATATCAAGGAGAAAATCAAATATGCCATTGCCGGCTGCAATCTGAGCTGTTCGAATGCCAAAGTCACCGACATTGGTATTATTGGCAAGAGCAAGGGCTTCGACCTCTATGTCGGCGGCAAGGGAGGCACAGCTCCCCGGGCAGGTATCAGGGTTGCCATGAACTGTAGTGAAGAAGAGCTGTTTGATAAAATAGACACTTTACTCAGCTTCCATGAGACCAAAACAAAAAAGAAACAACGAATGGCAAAGTTGCTCAACGATCCAGAATTTCCATTTGAAGCTGTTTAGCAAAAAAAAACACGATCTTGCCTATGATTCTCTTGAGAGTTATGGTGTTTCTGGGCGTCAATTCTTGATAGTTTCCAGTTTGCGAATTCTTACTGCACAGAGCTTGGTGCCGGGAGTCTTGGCTACGGGATCAAGCTTACTGGAGGTCAGTCTGTTTGTAGGAGTCTCGGAAAAATGAAAGGACATTGAAACAGTTCCCTGAGTGCAGACCGGCGTAACCATTGCTTCCACTTCAAGCCTTCCACGACGGGAAATCACTTCAACAGTTTCCCCATCTAATATCCCGTATTTTCTTGCATCATCCGGGTGTATTTTCACCTTTTCACCATGATCCAAAACATTTAAGCCAAACACCCGTCTGGTCATGGTTCCGTGAAAATGGAAGAGGCTCCTGTCTGTGGTAAGGGTCAGGGGATATTTCTCATCCACCTGTTCTGTTACTTCGCTATAATCAAGCGGGGTAAACCTCGCCTTTCCACCGGCAAGAGCAAATTGATCCTTATGGAGAAACTGTGTGCCCGGATGATCTTCGGTAGGACATGGCCATTGCAGACTACCACGATCAAGCCGTTTATAGCTGATACCACCATAATTGGGCAGTGCTGAGGCAATCTCGTCCATAATTTCGGAGGGATGTGCAAAATCGAAGCCTGGTGCGTTCATTTTTCTTGCCAACTCACAGATGATCCGCCAGTCAGGGCGTGAATCTCCCACCGGTTCAATGGCTTTTCGAATGCGTTGAACACGACGCTCCGTATTGGTGAAGGTGCCATCCTTTTCAGCAAAACTTGCTGCCGGCAACACCACATCGGCAAGTTCGGCCGTTTCTGATAAAAAAATATCCTGCACCACCATGAACTCGGCACGTTTCATTGCCTCAATAGCATGATTTGCGTTTGCCTCACTCAAAACCGGATTCTCGCCTAGCAGATAAAGTGTTTTAATTTCGCCATTATAGAGGCCATCAAAGATCTCTGTATGAGTCTTGCCAGGAAGTGCGGAAAGCGTTGAAACGTTCCATTTTGCCTCAAATTCCGCTGTGAAGCTATTCACCTTTTTGTAACCGGGGAAAACATCTGGCAAGGCCCCCATATCACAGGCTCCCTGGACATTGTTTTGCCCTCGAAGAGGGTTTACTCCTGCCGACTCCTTGCCGATATTGCCAGTTAAAAGAGCAAGATTTGCTGTTGCCCAGACATTATCTGTACCATGTACATGCTGAGTCAGACCCATACAGTAAAGAATGGATGCCGGTGAATTTTTACCATACAATAACGCTGCCTCAGTAATCAATTCAAGATCCAGCCCTGTATCTTCCACCACCTGACTCAGCTCAAAACGGTCGAGAGATTCCCTGAATCTTTGGTATTCTTCCCTCTCGCAGCGTGCAGCGATAAACTCCTCATCAGCAAGACCTCTTGCAAGAATAATCTTCATCATAGCCATCATAAGCGGTATATCAGAACCTGGCTTATTTTGCAGATAGAGGTGGGCGTGCCGACAAAGACCAACTTCCTTGGGATTAACGACAATCAGTTTAGCACCCTTTCGTACAGCCTCCTTAACCTTCAAGGCTACAATCGGATGGGCGGACGTTGTATTGGTGCCAATGGCAAGGATTACTCTGGCGTTGGCGATTTCTGCAATAGAGTTGGTCATTGCCCCCGAGCCAAAAGCTGTGACCAGACCGGCCACGGTTGGAGCGTGTCACAAGCGGGCACAGTGATCTATATTATTGGTATTCATCACTGTGCGGGTAAATTTTTGCAGAAGATAGTTCTCCTCATTGGTGCATTTAGCAGAAGAAATTGCCGCGAACTGTTCACCTCTGGTTTGCCTGAATCTATCGGCAATCAGCTCAAGAACCTCATCCCAGCCTGCTTCAACAAAGCCCTCTTTCCTTCTGATAAGTGGCTTGGTCAAACGTTCTTTCGAGTTAATATATTTATAACCAAAGCGACCTTTTACACACAGTTTGCCATCGTTTGCCGGATTACCGCGCTCCCCCCTGGCAGCCACCACCTTATTATTACGCACACCAAGCATAAGGCCACAACCACAGCCACAATAGGCACAAACTGTCTTTACCCAGTGACTCGGCTTGACATAATCCTTTTCAGTGAGAGCACCAACAGGACAACGAACCACACATTCACCGCAGGACTCACAATCAGACAGGATACGATTCTTGTCACCAAATCCTGCGACCTTGGTAGCAAGCCCCCGATAGGCAAAATCAATAGCATGTACTGATTGAATTTCATCACAGGTTCGAATACAAATGCCACAAGCCACGCAACGATTTGGATTAAAATCAAAAAAGGGATTTGACTCATCGATGGGCAGGAGCCTCTCCCGCTTTTTCAGACGGGCTAAATTCTTCCTGTTCACCCCAATATAATCTGCTGCCTGCTGCAATTTACAGCTTGTATTTTTGGCACAGGCAAGACAGTCAGTATCGTGATCGGCAATGAGCAATTCCAGTGCTATCCGTCTGGTACGATTAATTTCCTCAGTTTCAGTTTCAACAACCCAGCCTTCCTCCACTTCTGTCTTGCAGGAAATTGCATCCCATTGATCGTTAATTCTTACCAGGCAGAGACGGCAGGCTCCCACCGGTTCAAGCTCGGCATGGTGACAGAGGTGAGGAATGTAAATACCCCTCTGCAGGGCAGCCTGGAGAATGGTTGTTCCTGCCTTTGCTGTGATCTCCCTGCCATTAATGGTTAAGCTTACCTTGTTATTCATGAGTTCTGCCTCCCTGCACATTTTCTATCTGTCCTGCTATACAGGTAACAGCAGCAAACACTTTTGAACATTTTTCAAAACAGACACCACACTTAATGCAGAGATTCTGATCGATTTCGTGAACCTCTTTTTTTTCACCACGAATGGCAGCAACGGGACAGGCTCTTGCGCAGGCAGTACAACCCTTACATTTTTCAGGATCAATGAGATAATGGATAAGAGGTTTACAGGAGAGGGCTGGACAAGCCTTGTCCCGGATATGTGCCTCATATTCTTCACGAAAATATTTAATGGTGGTAAGCACCGGATTGGCGGCACTTTTGCCAAGTCCACAAAGAGAACCGGAATTAACAGACTTGCCAATCTCGATAAGCAGTTCAATATCACCCTCCTGTCCGCGCCCGGCAACTATATCTTCCAGCAGGTTCAGCATCTGTCTGGTACCAAGCTTACAAAGGGTACACTGACCACAGGATTCCTTCTGGGTAAAATCAAGAAAATATCTGGCAATATCCACCATACAGGTAGATTCATCCATGACCACTAAACCACCGGAACCCATCATGGCACCAGCGGACTGTAACGAATCGTAATCCACCGGAGTATCAAGAAAGGAAGCTGGCAAACAACCACCTGAAGGGCCACCGGACTGAATTGCCTTAAACTTTTTTTCACCGACAAGCCCGCCGCCAATATCAAAAACAATCTCCCTGAGACTTGTTCCCATCGGTACCTCGACAAGACCGCAGTTCTTCACCATTCCAGTGAGGGCAAAAACTGCCGTTCCCTTGCTCTTTTCTGTACCAATTGCACTAAAATGAGCCCCACCCCTGTTGATGATACCCGGCACATAGGCAAAGGTCTTGACATTGTTGAGCAGGGTCGGTTTGTTGAATAGACCTTGATCTGTTGTTCGCGGTCTGGGAGTAGCCTTTGGCATACCACGATGCCCCTCAATGGAGAGAGTAAGTGCTGTCGATTCACCACAAACAAAGGCACCCGCGCCCTGGAAGAGTTCTATATCAAAAGTAAAACCGCTACCAAGTATATTTTCACCAAGCAGATTTTTCTTTTTCGCCTCATTTATCGCATGCTGTAAACGTTCTACCGCAAGTGGATATTCTGCCCGGACATAAATAAACCCCTTTTCACTGCCTATGGTAAGACCAGCAATGGCCATCCCCTCAAGCACAGCATGGGGATCACCTTCCAACACAGAACGATCCATAAAGGCACCGGGATCTCCCTCATCAGCATTACAGACAACATATTTGGGACTACCGGTGGCACGCATGCCAGCCTCCCACTTTCGGGCAACAGGAAAACCTCCGCCGCCACGACCACGCAGAGCGGATTTTCTCAATTCCTCAAGAACTGTTTCAGGACCAGTTTCAAGGGAGCTTGCCAATGCCTGATAACCATTATTTGCTATATAATGATCAATATTTTCGGGATCAGTAAAACCAAAGGTGCGGAAAAGTTGCCGCTGTTGACAGCCAAACTCCGGTAATTCATCGAGGTATTTTACACCAGCAGGAACAACAACTTCATCTTCCCGCAGAGCGCCCAGCACATAATCAGGGATCTCATCTGTCAACAAATAGCCATTCACAAGCTCTGGCACACGCGAGGCTGTTACATTTCGAAAAAAAATTTTTGCAGTGGCAGGCTTCTCAATACAGACAAGCGGTTCCGCGTAGCAGGGTCCAAAACAGGCAACATCCACAAGTTCGGCCTCATAGCCTGTTTCCGCAAGTGTTTGCTCAAAAACCTGTTTGCTCACAAGTGCTCCAGCTGACCGACCACAGGTGGCTGTGCCAATATAGATTATTGTTTTTCCGCCAGCGGTAAGCGCCTGCCAGACCTGATCAGCTTTTTCACGGAGAAGTCTGTAGTTATCTATCATTCTTCTCCCTCTCGTCAAAAAACTCATTCATTTTAGCGGGTGTCAGATTAGCCTCAACCTCTTCCCCAACCATAACGCACGGAGCAAGGGCACAGCAGCCGATACAGGCGGCAGTCTCAAGGGTATATTCACCATCTTCAGTAGTCTCTCCTTCGCTGATAGCAAGACGATTCTCAATGGAGGTAATAAGCTCTCTGGCTCCACGAACATGACAGGCAGTTCCCCGGCAGACAGTGATCCTGGTTTTACCCACGGGGGTAAATCTGAATTGCTCATAGAAGGTTGCTACCCCGTATACACTCGACTCAGGTATACGCAAAAAGCGGGCAACCATCTTCATGGCATCTTCGGGCAAGTACCCTAATGCGCGCTGCACATCCTGCAAAATTGGAATAAGCTCCATGCCCTTGCCACGATACCTGGCAAGAACAGCACTGACAATCTGCCGTATCTCTTCTACTTCCAGCATACCTGTAATTCAACCTTTGCTTTCATTGATAATATTTTACTTTTGTACCTAACATACGCTATTTCGGAATATTCAGCCACAAAGATCAATGAAACAAAACTATGAACTACACTATGAACTACAGGAGAGCATCGAACAGCCCGCCCTGTTTCTCGCCCATTCTGGACGTTTGACAAAATAATGCTGATACTCTGGCTGCTCACTATAGGGGTTAATCAGGAGTTTTTGCAAAACGCCTATTTCACTTAAATCACCAGTCTCTGCCTTATCGATTGCCAGCTGAACCATGTAGTTTCTCAGCACATATTTGGGATTTGTCGTGTCCATTAATTGCTTACGCTCTGCGTACACCAGCTTATCCAGGGCAAGCCTCTGGCGATACAATTCAAACCAGTCAGCAAGACGCTTCCGGTAACAGGAATCAAGCTGTCCAGGTACATAGTAAGCGTCGGCAACCAACTCAAGACCTTCTTCCGGGCTATGTTTTTCCGGGTCGAAAGAGGCAAGGTTACGGAAGAAAATTGTCATATCTGTTTCTGTCAATTGCAGAATCTTTTGCAGTTCATCAACCAGAGTCTGATCTGACTCGCCAGAAAATTGCTGTAAACCAAGTTTTGCTGCCATCATTTTCCTGAACTCAGCAAAAAAGTAACTCCTGTAGGAATCCAAAATCCTCTCCAGCTCTGTCTTGTCACCTGCCAGAGGAAAGATTGCCTGTGCCAGCTGATGCAAATTCCACTGACCAATATAGGCTTGATTGCCAAAACTATACCTTCGTCCTTGAGCATCGGTAGTATTGGGTGTCCAGCCTGGCTCATATCCTTCAAGCCAGCCATAAGGGCCATAATCAATGGTCAAACCAAGGATAGACATATTATCGGTATTCATAACCCCATGAACAAAACCAACCCGAAGCCAGTGAACAATCATTTTGGCGGTGAGTTTCATTACTTTCTGAAACCAGTTAAGATACCTCTCAGCTCCTTCCAGGTCAGTAAATTCAGGAAAATCAGAGTCGATAACATAGTCGGCAAGCTGTTGTAAAAGGACAACATTATTTTGTGCAGCCAGTATTTCAAAATTACCAAAACGTACAAAGGACTGAGCAACCCGACAAACCACAGCCCCTGGCTCCTCCTTTATGTTTCCATCGTAAAACATATCCCTTTCAACAAATTCACCAGTGTTTATAAGGGATAATGCCCGGGTTGTTGGTACTCCTAAATAGTGCATTGCCTCACTGCACAAAAACTCCCGAAGAGATGAACGCAGCACCGCCAGACCATCCCCATTTCTTGAATAAGGTGTCGCCCCTGCCCCTTTCAGTTGCAGAGTAAAACGATTTCCCTGTCTGGTAATAAGTTCACCAAGGTTTATCACCCTTCCATCACCAAGTTGACCTGCCCAGTGACCAAACTGATGTCCCCCATAACACATGGCAAAGGGGAACATACCTGGCAGTTGCTGGTTGCCGGCAAAGACGTCCAGAAAGAGTCTGGAGTGGCAATCGCTCTCTGCAATTCCAAGAAAATCAGCCACATCTTTGCTAAAGGCAAGCAGTTCAGGTGCTGAAACAGGAGCAGGAGTCACTCTCGAATAACAGGCTTCTCTTACCTGTCTTCGATAATTTTTTCTTTCAGTATCTTCTGGCAATTGTTTAACGTAGCTATTATCAAAATGAAGATTTTGCAGACTGTTTTCTCCCATCAAGCACCTCCTGTACCCTGTGAATTTTCCATACAGGTAAACCTAAGCACAAAAAATGAATTAAAAAGGAAAGTTGCAGGAAAAAATTTCAATGATAATTATTAACAAACCCGTACGATTTCATTCCTTTTTATTAAAAAGCATGGCATATTGACAAATATTATGTACAGTGTTCGAATTGGTCTGATTGTTACAGGGTATTGCAGATCATCTGTAATCGTTTTTTGCAATCAGTAACTGATTTATCCATAATCCAACCGTACGGGAGCAACATGATAGTCGAAGGCGTAAAACTGATGCTGGTGGGTATGTCCACTGTTCTACTTTTCCTGGTAGTAATGATTTTACTCATCCAGCTTGTCTCTTATCTCACCCGTAATGCCACTCAACAGGAACTGGCAAGGCTTGAAGAAGAACGAAGAAGGGAAGCAGAGGTCAGAAAACAAAAACGTCTTTCTAAAACTGCTGCTACAACAGGTTCTGACGACGATACAGAGCAGGATATTGCTGTAATTGCTGCTGCCATAGCAGCCTTTGAAGCTGAGCGATACGCAAGAAGCTGATAACTCCCCGAAACCAGCAGAAGTGAAAATAATAAGCAGAAGGAGAACAAGTAGTGGGTAAAAAAGTAATCAAATTCATGGATACATCTTTTCGAGATGGCTTCCAGTCGGTTTTTGGCGCGCGAGTTTTAACTGATGACTTTATGCCGGCAGTAAAGGCTTCTGTCGATGCCGGAATTAACCATCTTGAGGCTGGCGGTGGTGCCCGCTTTCAAAGCCTGTTCTTCTACTGTGGTGAATCCGCCTTCGATATGATGGATCGTTTCCGTGCTGAAGTTGGACCAGATGCAGACCTGCAAACTCTCGCCCGAGGTATCAATGTTGTGGCTCTTAGCCAGTGTCCTCGTGATATTATCGATTTGCATGCCAAGATGTTCAAAAAACACGGCATGACTACCATTCGTAATTTTGATGCATTAAACGACGTGCGCAACCTGCAATACTCTGGAGAGCGTATCGCCCATCATGGTCTCAAACATCAGGTGGTTATTTCTCTTATGGATCTGCCTCCTGGCTGTACAGGTGCACACACCGCCGAATTCTATATGGATCGCCTCAAGCAAATCCTTGCTGCTGATATTCCATTTCATTCAATCTGTTTCAAGGATGCTTCTGGAACATCGAATCCCAGAAAGGTTTTCGAGACATTTAAAATGGCTCGTAAAATTGTCCCGGAAGATACCATTCTCTGGTTCCATACCCATGATACAGCAGGTCTTGCGATCTCCCAGAACCTGGCTGCAATCGAAGGCGGAGCAAACGGTATCGACCTTGCCAAAAGCCCGGTATGCGGGGGTACCTGTCAGGCAGACATTCTTTCACAGATGCACGCCTTAAAGGGTACTGATTTCACCCTTGAGCTTGATTATGAAAAAGTTCTTGCAGCATCCGAAGCCTTTGAAGAAGCGATGAAGGAATATTTTTTCCCGCCAGAGGCAAAAATGGTCAGTCCTACCGTTACTCTCTCGCCAATGCCTGGTGGCGCCCTGACCGCCAATACCATGATGATGCGCGACACAGGAACCCTGCACCTCTATCCCCAGGTTATCAAAGAAATGAGTGAGGTTGTGGCTCGTGGCGGTTTCGGAACTTCCGTTACCCCTGTTTCCCAGTTCTATTTCCAGCAGGCCTACCTCAACGTCACCCAGGGTAAATGGAAGAAAATTAATCCAAATTATGGAAATATGGTACTTGGCTACTTTGGCCGTACTCCTTCTCCACCTGATCCTGAAATCGTTAAACTTGCCTCTGAACAACTCGAAAAGCCTGTATTTACAGAAGATCCGCTGGATATTCTTGAGCCGGGTATTCCCAAGGCAACCAAAATTCTGGAGGAGAACAACCTGCCTGTAAATGATGAAAATATTTTCATCATTGCAAGCTGTGAACAAAAGGGTCTTGATTTTCTTCAAGGCAAGGCAAAGACGTCAATTAGAAAAATCAGTGATGAGAAAGCTGTAGAGCCTGCCCAAAAAAGACAGGCGCCTGCGCCTCCGGCAGCGACAGGACCGCGCAACTACTCCATCAGTGTTAACGGCAGGAATTACGATGTCACTGTTACTGAGGGCGGTGCGATTCAGGCAGCAGCAAGGCAAACGGCTGATGTCTCCGCCGCGCCGGTTACCGGAACCGATGTTGATGCACCTACGCCTGGTAATATCCTGAAAGTTCTTGTTGAAGTTGGCAGCGAAGTAAAACAGAATCAGCCACTGATGATAATGGAAGCAATGAAAATGGAGTCAGAAGTTAATTCGCCTTGTGACGGTAAAATTGCAGCAATTCATGTTAGTGCTGGTGACACGGTTCAGGCCGGTGCAGCCCTCGTTACCATCGGTTAATTTAATGAACCGTAATTTCCTTACAGAAAATTGCGCCATCTGATTCAGGACTGATTATGAATATTCGTTTATTTTATATCCTTATTGTCACACTGCTCTTGCCTGCAAATCAACTTCTTGCCGCCGACGAGCTGGTGCTTGTAAGCTCCCCCATCGATGGCAAGGCGAAGCAGGTTGATGTACACAGTGGAGACTATGTCTACGCCGGAGATACCCTGGTTATCCTCCAACAGAAGGATGGTACTGTTATAACCTTAAAGGCGGGTGTTTCCGGGCAGATTACAGAACTTGCAGTAATACCTTTTCAGCATGTAAGCAAGGGGCAGCAGCTCGGTTCTATCAGGAGTTCAGCAGTTGTTGCAGACCAGCCAACATCAAGGTCAACAACCAGCTTACCGTCTATTTCAGAACTTACCACAAACCTCTTCAAGACTACTGGGATTTACGGTTTTATAGAGGGGCAAAAGCTGGATTGGACCATTGGTATCGGTCGTCTGCTGATGATCGGCGTTGGACTGCTGCTCATCTATCTTGGAATAGCCAGGGAGTTTGAACCTCTTCTGCTCATTCCTATCGGCTACGGTGCAATTCTTGCCAATATTCCTCTTGCCGGAATCGCAGAGCCGGGCGGAATTCTCTACTATATTTACGAAATAGGAATCATGACCGGTGTTTTCCCCCTGCTCATCTTTATGGGTGTCGGAGCACTTACTGATTTTGGTCCGATGATTGCCAATCCAAAAACTATTTTACTGGGAGGCGCTGCCCAATTTGGTATATTCACTACTCTTTTGGGTGCCTTGCTGTTAAATGACCTGATTCCTGGAATTAATTTTTCACTCCGTGATGCCGCCTCCATTGGAATTATCGGTGGTGCAGACGGGCCGACAGCCATTTTTCTGTCAAGTCAACTTTCACCACGGCTCCTTGGCTCCATTGCTATTGCAGCCTATTCCTATATGGCATTGGTACCACTGATTCAACCGCCAATTATGAAATGGCTCACCAGCAAGGAAGAGCGGCAGATCAAGATGGTACAGCTGCGCCATGTTTCCAGACTCGAGAAAATTATCCTGCCGCTTCTGGTACTCAGTATTTGTATGTTGCTCCTTCCTTCAGCAGCTCCGCTTATTGGTATGTTTATGCTTGGTAACCTGGCAAAGGAATGTGGAGTGGTGGCAAGACTTTCCGAAACCATCAGAAACTCACTGATGTACACGGTCACTATCTTTTTGGGACTGGGTGTTGGAAGCAAACTTTCGGCAGGTAAATTTCTCAATGTGGAGACTCTGGGTATTCTGGCACTTGGGATGGTTGCCTTTGCCATAGGAACCGCTTCCGGTGTTCTGCTGGCGAAGTTGATGAACAGACTCTCCAAAAATCCAATAAATCCACTAATCGGTGCGGCAGGTGTTTCCGCTGTGCCAATGGCGGCTCGTGTCGTTAATAAGGTTGGCCTTGAGGCAAATCCGCAGAATCACCTGATCATGCATGCCATGGGTGCCAATGTTTCCGGTGTTATCGGTTCTGCTGTTGCTGCAGGTGTGCTGCTGGCACTGCTGTAAAAGCAATGAATGCAGCTTGATTATGAATCTGGATATCAGCTTGTGAGGTGGAATTAACCTTGCGGGGATATTCAGGAAAATGAAAAAAAATAACAGGAGTTAGCTTATGAAAACCAGGACGAAAAAGATTGCTTCAATCACCTTGCTTGCACTTGTTCTGCTCTTTCTGAGTAGCGGTTGTGTCATAATTTCCAAGGAAATGCCTGAACCCGGGAAAATAAAATACAAGCAGGTTGTGTATGTCGAAAATGACGGCCGCTGCCAACCGGGAGAAGTTCTCAAGGTAACTGGTGGAGGAGGTACTGAAAAGGCACCAAGAAAAATTGAGTGTGTACCACGTCCCGAATAAAACCGGCACAAACAGATTCTTTACGATTTTTTATAGCTGGTGAGTTTCATCGTATAAGGTGAAACTCACCAATTTTAATGAAAGTTCTGCTCGAAACAAATCTTCTTGACGGTTTGTCTGTCAGTTTTGTTTAGTTATTTCAATGTGTTATCGACTTTTCTTGACTGTTCGCAGACTGTTTTTGCAGAGTAAACATGTTCCCTTCTTTGTCAATCTTTTCAGGATAATCAACTATATAGTGCAAACCTCTCGACTCCTTTCTCTGCAAGCTGCAACGAATGATTAAATCGGCGAGTAAACTGATATTGCGTAATTCAATCATATTTGGAGTAACAAAGTAGTTCCTGTAATGGTTTTCGATCTCTTCCCTGATTTCCCTGATTCTCTTTTGTGCCAACTCCAGACGGGATTTTTTTCTGACAATACCAACATAGTTCCACATAATCCTTCTAATCAGATCCCAGTTATGATTGATTAAAATTTCCTCATCTAGTTCCACAGCCGTTCCTGCTGACCATTGATCGACATCCGGTAAAACCTTATCACGAACCGCAGACCAGGATTTTTCACAATACTCATAGAGCTTATCTGCATAGACAAGGGCCTCAAGAAGAGAATTACTGGCAAGTCTGTTAGCACCATGTAAACCGGTACACGCTGTTTCTCCAAGAGCATATAGACCATCGACACTACTTTTACCTTCCTTATCTGTCACAACACCACCACACATATAATGGGCTGCCGGAACGACAGGTATACGATCCTGGGAAATATCTATACCCAAAGACAGGCAGGTGCCATATATTGCCGGGAATCGTTTTTGCAAAAACTCTTTTCCCTTATGTCTGATATCAAGATAGACACAATCACAGCCACTCTCCTTCATTTCACGGTCGATAGCTCTGGCTACCTTGTCACGGGTTGCCAGCTCCATCATATTTGGTTCATACTTTTTCATGAACCGCTCACCCTCATCATTAACAAGAAAAGCTCCTTCACCCCTGACGGCTTCTGATATCAGAAAATTTTTTGCCTTGTGATGGAAAAGACAGGTTGGGTGGAACTGGACAAACTCCAGGCAGGAAACCTCAGCACCGGCTCTATAGGCTGCGACAATACCGTCTCCTGTTGCTATATCAGGATTACTACTATAAAGGTAGACCTTGCCTGCACCACCGGTACAGAGAACAGTGAAACGAGCCTTGTAGGGAAGGACATCACCCATTTCGTTGAGGATATAGGCACCAACACACTCTTTTCTGGCGCCGTCATTTCTGTTGACCATTAACAGGTCAACGAACATCTGATTTTCATACATCTGAATATTTTTATTTTTACTGACATTTTCAACCAGAGCTCTTTCAATTTCCTTGCCAGTCAAATCGTAGGAATGTGCTACCCGTCTTTTTGAGTGGCCGCCTTCCTTTCCCAGGTCGAGCTTGCCGTCTTTATCTCTTTTGAAATCTACCCCTATGGACAAGAGTTCCCTGATCTGTTTCGGCCCACCTTCAACAACCATCCTGACAACACTTTCATCACACAAACCATCACCAGACTGAATTGTGTCATCAAAGTGTTCCTTGAAAGTATCAGTATCATCAAGGACAGCGGCAATACCGCCCTGGGCGAGATTGGTTGCTGTATCTACCTCCTGCTTTTTGGTAACAACAGCCACCTTGCCCAACTTTGATGCCTTTAAGGCAAAAGATAAACCAGCGATGCCACTCCCTATAATCAAAAAATCAAATTCAAGTTCTTTTTTTTTCATATCATTAAAAGCCTTTAAACGTTTCACGTGAAACACGTGTGGGAAAGATAATATGTTTCACGTGAAACATATCTTTTTGTAACAATGTACCTTTATTTTTCTTTTTTTTCCTGAATAAAGTATATTTTTGGTGTTTTTTCTTGTTGTCGATGCAAGATTACAGTAAAAAAGAACTGTGACAATTCTACAACTGAGGTTTTTATGGGAAAAATGAAAATTATAGCTGTCGCCAATCAAAAAGGAGGCGTTGGCAAAACAACTTCATCCATCAATATTGCCGCAGCTCTTGCCAGTAAAAGAAAAAAAACCCTACTTATAGACTCCGATCCCCAGGGAAATGCCTCCAGCGGGGTTGGTTGTTTCAATATAGATAATGAAACAACCCTCTATGATGTTTATGCAGGAGATGGCAATGTCCAGGATGCTCTTATACAGACAAGTACCAGGAATCTCCATCTCTTGCCGTCAAACATTGATCTTGTAGGTGTTGAGCTTGAGATGGTTGCAGATCCAAAACGGCAATACTATCTGAAAGAACTTTTAGAGCCGCTGCAAGATTCCTATGATTACACCATTATTGATTGCCCTCCATCCCTGGGTTTATTAACAGTAAACGCACTGACAGCTGCTCACTCTGTCCTGGTTCCCATGCAATGTGAATATTTTGCCATGGAAGGTCTGGCTCAATTGGTGAAGACCATCAGGTCTGTTAAGCAGTCTTTCAATAAATCATTGTATATCGAAGGCTTACTGCTGACCATGTTTGACAAGAGAAACAGACTCACCCATCAGGTCGCCCAGGAAATCGCGAAACATTTCAAAGACCAACTTTTCAAAACTCCCATACCGAGGAACGTGCGTTTAAGTGAAAGCCCAAGCCACGGTCAAACAATTTTTCAGTATGATGGCAAATCAACAGGCGCCGTAGCGTACAATAAAATGGTAAACGAACTCCTCAAAAGACAAAAATAGGATTTTATTATGGCTGCAAGGAAAAAAGGGCTTGGTAAAGGTGCTGATATTCTTTTTGGTGATACCGGGGAAAAAACTTTATCGTATTTTGAGTGTGATATAGAAAAAATAATCCCCAACAAATACCAGCCCAGAACAACATTTAAAGAAAGTGAACTGGAAGAATTGTCAGAATCAATCAGGGAGAACGGCATTATCCAGCCGCTCATTGTTGTCAGGAAAGAAGACAGCAGTGACGAAAGATATGAACTGATTGCTGGAGAACGAAGATTAAGAGCTTCAAAACTGGCGGGTTTACAAAAGGTTCCTGTTGTTATCAAGGAACTGGAAAAAGAAGAAGCCTTGCTGGAGCTTGCCATAATAGAAAATGTTCAGAGGACTGACCTGAATCCTATTGAAGAAGCGGAAGCCTATAAAAAACTCATTGATGATTTTAACTATACACAGGAACAAGCAGCCTTAAAGGTTGGTAAAAAAAGAACAACTATCAGTAATCTTATAAGGCTGCTCAAGCTTCCTTCCTTTATTCAGGAAGATGTCGGCAACAACATGCTCTCTGAGGGGCATGCCAGATGTCTCTTACGATTAGAAGGTGAAACCGCGACTATCAAGGAAGTTCGTGACCAAATAATCAGCAATGGACTTTCTGTACGGCAAACTGAAAAACTTGTTCGAAAAATTCTTGCTTCACAAACAGTAAACAATACAGTAAAAAGAGAAACTTCCCCTGAGATTTCAAGTGCTTATGTGCAGTCATACATCAATCAACTTGAAAACAGACTGGGATCTAAGGTCAAGGTTAATCAGAATGGTTCCAGAGGAACTGTTGAAATTGAATACTACTCAAGGGATGACCTTGAGCGTGTCGTTGGTTTAATTATAGAATAACATCATGAAATGTAAAATATTATTAACAGGTACCCTGTTGCTGGGTCTGTTTTGCAGCAGTAGTTTTTCCCTGGCAGAAATGCTCTCCATAAAAACAGATAATGTCAATATCAGATCAGGGCCGGGCAGGAATAACGATATTATCTGGGAGTTTGGTAAGGGGTTTCCTCTGAAGGTAATAGATGCAAAGGGAGACTGGATAAAAATTGAAGACTTTGAAGGAGATCGTGGCTGGGTTCATAAGACTCTTACCTCAAAATCAGCATATTTGGTTGTCAGGGCAAACAAAGGCTCCAACAATACAATCAATGTGAGAAAGCATCCTTCAACCGACGCCGAAATTATAGCCAATGCCAAATATGGCGTGGTTTTTAAAACCATTGAACAAAAAGATGGCTGGGCGAAGGTAAGGCATGAAGAAGAAAATGTAGAAGGCTGGATTAACAGAAGCTTGCTGTGGGGATTTTAAAAGAGCCTTGAAAGCGAGAAAAGGGATTATCTCAATAATGAGATAATCCCTTTTTGTTTCTTTGGCGGAGGGGGAGGGATTCGAACCCTCGGTGGAGTATTATCCCCACACTCGCTTAGCAGGCGAGCACCATCGGCCTCTCGGTCACCCCTCCAAAAAAGCTGGCGGAGGAAGTAGGATTCGAACCCACGGTACTTTCGTACAACGGTTTTCAAGACCGCCGCCTTCAACCACTCGGCCATTCCTCCACGCTCAGTCCTTTTATCACTGGTTCTATAAAAAGTCAATAAAATGAATAGATATAATAATTTTTTTATACGGAGACTTTAACATTTATGTAACAACAAATCGATATTCACTGGAAAAATTGTTATGATAACCATGCAAATCTGCCGTGTTAGATAAAAACAACTCAACTGTTTCCTTAAAAGATGACTCAGGATAAAGAAATCACAGCGAAATTACAAGATTTATCAGCACTTTACGAAGTAACAAAAAATCTTGCGTCCTGCCTTGAACTCGAAGATTGTTTGAAAAACACTGTACAGATTTTAGCCGCAGCCAAAGGGATGAAAAACAGTACTGTTACTATCGTTAATCCTGATACGGGCAAGCGGGAAGCCGAGGCAAGCTGGGAAACGACAGAAAAAGATATAAAAGATGACAGACATAATAGTGCAGAAGACATTATCAGCAGGGTTATTAGCTCAGGAGAACCAATTATTGTCCCCCATGTTACAGAAGAACCTTTATTTTCAGACAAGGCAGAATTACCTGATAACAACAATACCATAAAGCATTCTTTTCTCTGTGTACCTGTCAGGACAGAGACACAGACCATCGGTGCCCTGGGCATAGACAAGGTTTATGAAGATGGCATTGGTGAACATGCAAATGCCGATCTTCAGTTTCTCTCGATTCTCTCTGGCATAATAGCTCGTACTGCCGTAAGAATTCAAAAAGTTAACAATGAACGGGAAAAACTTTATAATGAGAATCTGAAACTGAAAAGAGAACTTTCAGAAAAAAACGGAATTGATGGTATTATAGGCAATTCAAGCAGAATGCAAGATGTCTATGATATGATTTACAGAGTTGTAAATTCTGATGCCACAGTGCTCCTCAGGGGTGAAGCTGGTACAGGAAAAAACCTTGTAGCAAGAATTCTGCATTATAATGGCAAAAGAAAGGGGCAGCCGTTCGTTACAGTCAACTGCTCCGCCATACCGGAAAACCTTCTTGAAAATGAGATTTTTGGTAATGAGAAAGGTCTGTTTGTGGATGCTGCAGGCAAGGGCAGAGGTAAACTGGAGCAGGCTGAAGGAGGTACTTTATTTCTCGATGAAATAGGAAGAATAAACAATTCTGTACAGTCCAGGCTGCTTGAGCTTATCCTGAAAAGAAGTTATCAAAAACCTGGCTCAAAAGAACAGACAAGCTGTAATGTAAGGTTGATAGTTGCAAGCAGACAGGATCTTGAACAGGCTGTTGCTGACAAGCTGTTCAGGGAAGATCTCTATTATCGCCTCAATGTTTTTCCTGTTCTTCTGCCGCCCTTACGGGAACGCAGAACTGACATTTTGCTGCTGGCGGAATTTTTTATGGAAAAATTTGCAGCCGCAGAAGGTAAGGAAATAACAAGAATATCTACGTCAGCCATTGACATGCTCAGTCAGTATCACTGGCCTGGTAATGTTCGAGAACTGCAAAACTGTATTGAGCGGGCTGTTAAAAGTTGTGATGGAGACACTATTAAAAATATTCATCTGCCTCCTTCCCTGCAAACCTCGCAATCGGCGAGTTCTGCTGATAATCCGTTATCTCTTGCAGCTACAGTGGAAAATTTTGAAAAGGAACTTATTATTGAAGGACTCAAAAAATGTAATGGCAATCAGACCAGGACGGCAAAACATCTTGGTACAAGTTTAAGAATCATCAATTACAAGATTCATCAATACAATATAGAACCTAAACAATATAAGATTTAATGTGAAAAAACTATTATTACACTGCTGTTGCGGTCCTTGTGCTGTTTATCCAGTTTCAGTCCTGAAGGATGAATGGGATATAACCACATATTTTTATAACCATAATATTCATCCCTACCGTGAATTCAAAAAACGGTTAACAACCCTTGAGTCGTATGCCAGGGAGGTTAATATTCCGTTTGTCGCCAGCAGGGAATATGAGCTCAAGGAATTCTTGCGAAAAGCAGTTTTCAACGAAGATAAACGCTGCTCTCTCTGTTACGATTACAGACTGAAAAAAACAGCTGAATATGCAAGGGAAAATGGTTTTGATTCCTTTACCTCTACGCTGCTATATTCCAAATATCAGAATCATGGTTCTATTGTAAAAACTGCCGAAAAATACGCAAAAGAGTTTAGTCTCGATTTTTTATACTCGGATTTTCGAACAGGCTGGCAACAGGGAATAGATGAATCAATTGCTCGCGATATGTATAGACAACCTTATTGCGGCTGTATTTACAGTGAGCAGGAGAGATATGACAAGCGTTTTAGAAAAAGGAAAAAGAAATGATACCCATTTTGGTTTTGGCCACCAACAATAAGAACAAGGTTAAGGAATTCAGGGAGATACTTAAGGATTTCCCAATCGAAATAAAGTCTCTTAATGACTTCGGACCAATCCCTGAAGTTGTTGAAGATGGGAAAAGCTTCGATGATAACGCCTACAAAAAAGCTTTTCATACAGCCAAGGTTCTCGGTCTTCCAGCCATTGCTGATGATTCTGGCCTGGAAGTTGAGGCTTTGGATGGTGCACCCGGAGTGTATTCTGCACGTTACTCAGGTCCTGATGCTACAGATGATCTCAACTGTAAAAAACTTCTGCAGGAACTTGAAGGTGAAACCAACAGAAAGGCTAATTTTACCTGTGTTATTTCCATCGCTACTCCCGGCGGTCCTGCTTTAACCTATGAAAGTAAGTGCTTTGGCACTATCCTTGAAGAAAAACGGGGAGAAAATGGTTTTGGTTATGATCCGCTATTTTTCTATGAAGAACTTGGTAAAACCTTTGCGGAGCTGGATGGCGAAGAAAAAAACAGGGTGAGTCATAGAGGAAAAGCTCTTGCCGAAATAAAGGAAGAAGGCGCAATGATCCTGAAATGGCTCAAGCAGAGAATTTTTGAAGAAAGACCTCCCAAACCAGATCATGACCAATTCATGAATAATGACTGGAGTAATCAATAGATTTATTCTCATGGTACAAAGCAAAATTCCATAAAAAACTCAAACTGCCCTAATGAAATACGCAGGTTAATCCGAAGAGTATATGATTGCCTGGTAACAATAGGATAATTGTCAATAATATGATAAAATGTAAGTCGTCGGTTTTACAGAAGCTATTTTTTAGAGCTGGCTAAGTAAGTTTGTTTCTGCTTGCAAGCATGATTTATTCGAGAAGTATATATGCAAAAATATTTTTAAAACCGGTTTGAGTTTACAATAAAAAACGTTGTTTATTTAAGGTGCCTGAGATGCAAAACACCTTAAGTGCTGAGTGTCTTTAGATAATTCTGTCTTGCCGGTTCTAGACGGCAACGAATAAAGTGATCCAGGAGATGATTATGTAAAGCGCTCATTGGTAAAAGACAAGGAGATCATGTCATGTCACAAAAAGTAGGTGTCGTACAAAATATTACTGGTAAATTCCAGGCTGTTGACAAGGACGGCAACGTCCGCATTTTGCAACAGGGAGATTTCATTTACGAAGGAGAGGCGGTAAGTGCCGTTCACCAGGGAGAGGGCGATAGCGCGACACAAAATGAAAATGGCTCCACGGAAAACTTTATAACAATCAAGGATCTCCGTAATGGTGAAATATACCTCATTCCTGAAAATGGCTATCGTTATTTCAGTATTCAGGAGATGGGAAAGGATGAAGCCGCACTTGCCCGGTTGGGAATCTCTTCCGGTGAGCAGACAGATAATTACGGGGAAGATACCGGCTCAGGCTTTCTTCGCGGCGGGGCCTTTGCCGGTCCTCAGGAATTTCTTGGCGACCCGGTGAGTCCCGGAATCCCAGAAGATCTTTCCATAGAGAACAGCATGGAAGAGATTCCTGATCCTGAACCTGATCCCGACTCCGATCATGATCCTGGCACTGAGCCTGATCCCAATCATCCCCCGGTCATCACCGGCGATTCCACAGGCAGTGTCACCGAGGTTGTGGATAAACATCCTGATGAAAACAATATCACCCACGAAACTGCCGGAACCCTGACCTTCGGCGATGCCGATCCTGGCGATAGTCATACCGTAACGGCCACTCCTAAAGGTGGCGGTTATCTCGGAAATTTTACTCATACTGTTGATCCGGTCACCGGTGAAATCGACTGGAAATTCGCAGTAGATGATGCCGATCTTGATCATCTCAAAGAAGGTGAGACCATCACCCAGACCTACACTTTCACCGTGGATGACGGCCATGGCGGCATCACCACCAAGGATGTTACGGTGACCATTGTGGGCCGTAACGATGGCCCGGTGGCCATTGATGACGGCAAGGCCACATTTCTTAACACTCCTGTCAGCGACAATGTCCTTGACAATGACCACGATGTGGACAGCGATACCTTGACGGTGACCGAATTTACCATAGAAGGTATGCTAGGAACATTTGATGCCGATGGTTCACCTGTTACCATCACCGATGGAGGAACCACGGTGGGAACCATAGAGTTGAACGCTGATGGGTCATACACCTTTACTCCGGCTGAGAACTGGCAGGGCGACGTTCCCGTTATCCACTATAATATATCCGACGGTCAGGGCGGCACAGATACCGCCGATCTGGTTATCACTGTTTCCAATGACAATCCCCTTCTTGCGCCTGATTTTAATCAGGTCACCGAGGATGATCCTGATCAGGCAGGACATGACGACACGAATCTTGCGACCAGTATTGTTGCTGGAAACGTACTTGATAACGACAGCGATGAACACGGGGATCCCCTTACTGTAGTTGGTGTGGCCAAGGGAGACACCAACACTAATCTTGAAGATAACACCACCGTCGCCACTGGCATCCTCGGTGACTACGGCACAGTCACCATCAATGCCGATGGAACCTACGAGTACGCCCTGGACAACACGAATTCCGCTGTTCAGGCCCTGAGTACGGGTGATATCCTGACAGAAGTTTTCACCTATACCGCCTCCGACGGCCAGGGCGGGGTAAAAAATACCACCCTGACCATCACCATCGACGGGGTCAACGATGCCCCCGTGGTTGTCCCTGATACAAATAACGTCACCGAGGATACCGTTTTATCTGCAGGCGGAAATGTCCTTGACAATGATTCGGATGCTGAGAATCAGCCCCTTACTGTGGTCGGTGTGGCCGCAGGAACCCAACCAGACAATCTCACTGATCCCACCACCGTCGGCAATACCGTCACCGGAACATACGGTACGGTGACTATCAATGCTAACGGAACATACAGCTACGACCTCACCAACGACGACCCCAGAGTTCAAGCCCTGGCGCAAGGTGAAACCCTGACGGACACCTTCACCTATACGGCTTCCGATGGCAATGGCGGGATAAAACACACCACCCTGACCATCACCATCAATGGTGTTAACGATGCCCCGGAAATTCAGATTCTTGACGGAGATGCAAATACCGGAGCTGTTACCGAGGCCGACGACGGACTTGTTGTGAGCGACACCCTCTCGTTATATGATATAGATACAACGGACACCGTTAGCATTGCCAAAGTGCCCAATCAAACCGTGGGCGTGGGAGGTACGTACACGGATCCCCTGCCTGCAGGACTCGACAACGATGCTCTTCTTGACATGTTTTCCATAACTGGTAGTGAGAACAGCGGAACCGAACAGCTTGCCCAGAATGGAGCCACCTGGACGTTTAACTCCGGCACGGAAACCTTTGACTTTCTTGCCGCAGGGGAAACCCTGACGCTCTCCTATACAGTCCAGGCTACTGACGACAGTGGTGCAGCGAACAACACCAGTGCAGAAGAAACCATCACCATCACCATCACCGGCACCAACGATGCCCCCACGGTGGAGGATGTCGCCATTGCAATAGACAAGGATGAGACAGCTTCGGATGCGCTCAAAATCACCCTCACGGCAAATGACCCGGACAGCGATGCGTCCCATTTCAAGCTGACCTCATTGCCTCCGGCTGAATACGGCACGCTCTATACCGATGCGGCAATGACCACTGCCGTCGCTATCGATACCGACATTGCTGTCACAGGGACCAACGAGCTGACCTTATACTTCAAGCCCAATTATTCTACAGACGGCTCTACGCCCTTTGGCCCGGACTACTATACCGCCTCAGCCGGTACAGGTGTCGAAATGACACCAAACGGTGAAATAGCCGTGTTATTTAATTTCCAGGCCAAGGATACTGATCCTGATGCCTTAGGCAATGACGTATATTCAAATGAAGGTACCGCAAAAATCACCATCGATGATGTGCCCATTGCGGTAGGCGAAACCAAAGAGGTGGTAGAAAACGCCGAAGGCCAAAGTTCTGTGCAACTCACCGGGAACCTGCTGACCGATGGGCCTGATTTTGCCGGCGGCAAGGATTACCAGGGCAAGGATGGGGCCACAGTATCCCAGGTTAGATATACCGATGACAGCGACAACGAAGTTACCGCAGATGTGGCTGACGGAGGTTCCACCTTTGATACCAAATACGGTTCCCTGACAGTCAACCCCGATGGCAGCTATACCTATACCCCGGACGGAGGTATTGACCATTCAGCAGGAGGCGATGACCCTGTAACTACTCCTGACGCTCATGGCGACGATATAAGAGAGACTTTTTCCTATACCATCAAAGATGGTGATGGAGATGTGAGCGACTGGGCAGAGCAGAACATTGATATCCATGACGGGGCACTCCCGGATATCACCGATATTGATGATGGAACAATACGTGAAGCAAATCTGCCAACCGGCAGCGACCCTGATCCAGACCAGACAACAATCACCGACGGTTTTACTGTAACTCCGGGGACAGATTTATTTGATGTGACCTTTGATTCGACGACAGCTCTGGAGGCACTGGGACTAACATCCGGCAGTACAGACCTGACCTACTCAATAAGCCCTGATGGCCATACCCTGACTGCCGTTAAAGACGGCACTACGGACGAGGTCTTTACTGTCACCATCACCGGGTACAACACCGCAAGTCCTCAGTACGAGTTCACCCTGCACGCTCCCTTGGATCATGCCGCAGGAGATACGGAAATTGAACTGCCCTTTACGGTAAAGGTGAATGACGATGATGATGGTGATAATGACACCGAAGATTTTACAGTCACCGTGGTTGATGATGCTCCAGAAAACCCCAAAAATATTGCACTGGATGAGGACACGGATCTTGACTTTACCACCAATGCCGATGCCGATCCAAACAACACCTATATCGAAGGTAACAGCGGAGGAGGCACTGGCTGGGTGGACACTCCCCATGGACGGGCGCGTGTCAATGACGACGGCACCATCACCTATGAGCCCGACGATGATTACAGCGGAACAGACTCCTTTACCTATACCACAACAGGAGGAAACGGAGATACGCAAATCATAACTGTAAATGTTACGGTCAATCCAATCGCCGATGCACCGATTATGGGTGGCAATGTGGGGGTTGAGACACCGGAAGACACGCCAGTTGCACTGAATACAGATCTGGAGGGGGACTGGAAACTCCCTGAAATCAAAGATGATACGGATCAAACGCCCGGCGCTGATGCTGACTGGCCGGAACGCCTTGGCCTGCTGGAACTTTCCGGGCTGCCGGCTGGAGCCACAGTGCGGGATGTTTCGGGGAACATACTGTTCACCGCAGATGGTTCCAATGGCACCATGCAGATCAGGATTACCGATAAGACAGACTACCATACCACGGAGGCCATGAACGATACCACACCTGGAATCGTGGAACTCACCGAGGCAGCATTTAACGCTCTCCAGGTTCAGGCACCGGAGCATTCCAGCACAGATATGAATCTGGAACTTTCCGCCACCGAATATGAGGTGAATGCTACCGGCAATATTATTGGCGCAGCGGGCAGTGAAACCAGCACCCAGCCAATTGCTGTAAAAGTCACCCCGGTCACCGATGATTTTACGCTTACTCCAGAAAACGTAACATTCAACGGCGATGAAGATCATTCCATCAAAATCAATGATGCCTTTACCTTCAATGTCGGTCCTGATCAGGATGGCAGTGAACGCTATAGCCTGAGCTTTTCCAGCACAGAGGACTTGAGTCATGTGCTTTTCAGGGTTGGAGACAGTGGTCCCTGGAAAACCCTCACTGAGTTCAATGGGACTCACTTCGATGGCAATGCCTCAATGCCGGATATCTATGTCAGAACCATAGCCAATGACAGCCGCGACATCAAGGGGTTGACCCTGACAGTAACAGCCCAGGATCATGATGAAGACGATGATACTGAGGTTGGAGCTGTAATCAGCAAATCAATAACCCTGGATGATATACCAATTGTACCGCTGGCCAATGATGTCACATTGCAACCAGGTGGAGCCGAGGGTGATGAAGACACCCTGATTGATATGGGTCTGACATTTACCAATAATGACGGACATCCAGACCACACAGGATCCACCTATCAGGAAGTGGTGGATCATCTGATAATCAGCGGTATTCCAGAAGGTGTTACAATTTATAGTGGCACTCGGGTGGTTTTTACTGGTGACGGCAGCACGGAGTTTAATACCAGCACCCCAGGGGATGGAGGGGCAGCTCTCACCCAGACTGAAATTGAAAATCTGCAACTCCTGCCGCCCCAGGATTTTAGCGGCGAGATAGAACTTGGTGTAAAAGTTTATTCTCAAGATACAGATGATGACCCTGCCGATCCAACCCAGGTTACAACCGAAGGGACAGTAACAGCAGTTACCCACACCATCACCGTTAAAGGCGTGGTGGATACCTCATATAATACCGGCACCCAAACAGAAGAAGGTGCAGAGGAAATTAATGATACAGGCCGGCTCTATGTGACCATTAAGGATGTCCTGACCACTGATCATACCGCTGGCGGCTTTACTGCACCGGAATTTCAGGGGGAAGAAGACGAAGCCTGCGCAATCACCGGTCTGAGCTGGAAAAGCTATGAGGGTGTGGATCATTCAGTAGCGCCCCACAACAATCCAGAACCGGAGACCGCCACCTTTATCATCAAGAACTATGACGGTGATACTACCGACTTTACCCTGGAAGATGCTGCTGGCAATGCCATAGGCACCCAGGTCGCCGGCGGCTGGCAAGTCACCGAGGCTGACCTGGCAAATATCCATGTCAAGGCCCCGGATGATTTTGGCGGAACCATTCATTTGGCATTGGAAACCACGGTCAAGGATGGCGAAGACGAGAATGTGCAGACAGACCCTTTTGATGTGGTGTTTACTCCGGTCACTGAAGATTCCCTTACCATGAATCTCACCGATGTCTATGCCACCGAAGACATACCTGCCAAGTTTGACATCTATCCCGAAACCACAGATCTGGATGGCAGTGAAAAAGTGACCCAGGTGGAGTTAAGCGATATTCCTGACGGCGTTACCTTTTATATACAGACCGGACCTGACACCTATACTCAAGTAGGCTATGACGATAGTAACAGCCTTACCATCACCGTTGATGAGGACAATCCAGACCCGGCCAATGGGGTCTTGACCACAGAGCAGCTGAAAAATCTCTATATTCAGGCACCGCCGGAATCCAACAATGATTTCGATGTAACAGTTAAGCCTACGGTAAAGGAACCTGGTGATACCGGCCCCGGTGTAACAGGAGAACAGGAGGTTCATATCTATGTCCAGGGCGATGCCGACGTGCCGGTACCGGTAAATGATCCTCTTCCTAATCTCATAGGTGCCGAGCCCCAGGCAGAGGGAGAAAACCTGGTGGATATCAGTGGCCTGGTTCATGAATCCGGGGAAACAGAATCCGGTCAGGCAGCCGCAGACGATCATTCAGAGACCCTGACCTATGTGCTTCACGATCTGCCCCCTAATTTTGTGCCCACAGATGCGGATGGAAATATCATCGGGGATTTTGTTTCCACAGAAAATGGTAATGTTACCTGGTCCTTTACCCAGGAGCAGATGGAACAGCTCCATATCCAGGTGCCGGAGAATTACAGCGGTACCACCAATCTGAATCTGGAGGTCATTTCCGTTGAAAACGATGGCGATACCAATAGTACCGGTATCAATACCATCCCATTGAAGATTACCCCTGTGGTAACCACCGAAGATCCGGTGGTGCATGAATATACCGCGTTGGAACCGGTAACCCTGCACGACGGCAATTCCGGTCCCGGTGCAACCTCAGAAGATGATACCTTTGTTCCGTTGACCTTTACCAATACTGTGGACGGAGAGACCGTAACCAAGGTGGTTATTGGTACTGTTCCTACCGGTGTTGAAGTGGGGACTCTTGTTGGCGACACGTTCACGGCAGCCACCTCTGGCATCATAACCGACAACTTTGACCATATTGTTGCCCGTATCATAGGTACTGGTGTCCTCAACGACAAAACAGATGACATCATCCTCGGCAATATAACGGTTACGGTTGCAGATCCAAGTGACGATGGCACTGTCGCCCCCGCCAACAAGGAGCTTGATGTTGGCGACATCACCATCCATGTGGAAGGCCAGGCTGACCAGCCCTATATTGTTGTGGATAACGTAGAAGATCCCGCTGCAACAGGTGCGCATTACAACAATATCGAACTAAGCACCACCTTCCCTGATGATGATGGCAGCGAAGACCATTATTATACTGTCAAGGCTCCAGACGATACTGTTCTGCTGAACAAAGGGACATATCAGGGAGATGGTATCTGGTATCTGACGAAAACCGAAATGAATGATGTTCAAACTCATGGAGGCTTGCATGCCTGGTTCAATGGAGCTTCTACCGAAGAAAAACAGCTCACCATCACCGCCTATGCCAGAGAGAACGATGTGCAACAGAATAGCGTTACAGTAACCATCAAAGGCGATCCTGGCGGCCCGCCCCAGCCAACCATTGAAGCTCAGACGCCAATTTTGCAGGTAGAGGATCCCCAGCCCAATGAGGATAATAGCTTCAGTTTGGCGGATGTGGTTGTCGGGACAGGCACCGGAAACCAGGATACTGACGGCGATGAAACCCTCTCCTTTGTGATCAAGAATCTCGATATGACCAATATTGAGTCCATTGAAGGGGTGAGCGAATACACGGACGACGCGGGCAACATCTTTTACCGGTTTGATGTCCCTGGTGTGGAGCCGGGCCCAGATGCCATTGAGGCAGCCCTGGCCAATGTGATAATCACTCCGGCAGAGGATTACAGCGGGCCCATCACCTTTACCCTGGAGGCCATTGCCTATGAACCGGCAGCTCCTGCGGGCAAGCGATTTGCCAGCACCAGCGAGGAAGTGACCATAAACGTGCAGCCGGTGGCAGAAGATGCTCTGGTTGTGACCACTCCAGCCCCGGTGGATGAAGACAGTATCACCCCGGTAACCCTGGCATTATCCAACAAGGATGCGTCCAATCCCGAGAGCTTTGACAATGTCAGCCTTGAATTAACAGAGCCAGATTCCGGACAGTTTGTGGACGATTCAGGCAATCCTCTGGGTACCTCTCTGACGGGTCTCAGCTATGATCCAGGAACCGACACCTTCACCACCAGCGGCGGAGATCAGGTCTATTACCAACCACCGGAAAACAAGGATGGAACCTTCCCGATTACGGTGACCGCAGATATGCACGATGGTGACAGCACCACTTCAGGAGCCACCGCAACCGTCAATATCGAGGTCATTCCTATCCCTGACAGTGGAACATTTGTCATAAAAGACAGCAGCGGAAACGAGGTCAATACCACAGACAATAAGTTGGAAGTCGGGGAAGATGGTCTGGTGCAGCTGAAAATTGAAGCTGATTCCTTTGATGATGGGGATGGCTCGGAGTTTCAGACAGTGCTTATCAAGGATGTTCCTCCGGGTATGCTGTTCTACGATGCGGGAGGAAACCCCGTTGGAGAACTTATCGAACAAGGCACACTGAGCACTTGGAAACTGCCCACCTCTGTAATGGGCGGCAATCTCTATATCCAGCCGCCGCTGCACTGCAACGATGATATCACCCTCACTGTGGTCGGTGTGGCCATGGAAGCAGGTGCCATGGGCTCCCAATACGACCATGAAGCCCAGTTCACCCTGGATATTGCACCTGAGGCCGACGGGGTTCAAATCTTCCCCGAAACAGCCCAGGGAGAAGAAGACCTGCCCATTGCCATTAACCTCAGGGCAAAACTGGTGGCCGATGAGGAAATCGCTACTGCGGGACTTCCCCACGACAGCAATGAAACCTACAATGTAAAATTTTATGCCGGCTCAGGAGATATCACCCTCTTCTGGAAAGATGATGCAGGAGAGTACCATACCCTGGCCAATGAAGACAGCGACAGCGACTACTTCTACACCGTTACCGGGCTGAGCCAGGAGCAGATTGACAGCCTGCATCTCCAGATCGAAGGCAACAGGGCCGGGAGTTTCACCGTGGGTGTAGATGTTTCAAGCAGCGATGGAGACACCACCTCTGCGTCTCAAACCGCAACACTGGGTATCGTGGCTTCCTATGAATATGATAGTCAAACAGCCGCCGACCCAGACCAAACCATCATCATAGACGACACAACCCATATCTTTGCCCAGTCAGGAAATGATGAGATAACTGGTGATGATGCTACATACGAAGTCATCGACGGCGGCAAGGGAAGAGACACCCTGGACGGCGGTACAGGTGCAGACGAACTCTATGGCGGCAAGGGTGATGACACTCTGGTGTTTGATGCAAACGATACCGTCATTGACGGAGGTGATGGTGATGACACCCTGCAAGTGGGAGCAAGTAACGTGGACTTTACCAGTCTTGCATCCGATCTGATTGTGGATATGGAGGTCATTGACCTGAGCGATCCTGGCTCGCAAGATATTACCCTGGCTCTCAGCAGTGTGCAAAACATGACCGACGATGGGAATACCCTTATGATCAACGGAGATAGTGGAGACACGGTGAATCTCGTAAATGGCGGTTGGAACGACACCGGAACAACCGAGACCATAGACGGGATCACCTACCATATCTTTAATGATGGCGGTGCCACCACCCAACTGAAGATCCAAGACGGGGTCGATTACAACATTGCCTGATCCTGTTTACCGAGCTGAAAGGAAAAGATGGAGTCAGGTATTCTCTTACCTGGCTCCGTAAAATTATGCCAAAAAATTTATGTTACATTATCACAAAGGAAGAAAGAGTATGAAAAAAACGATTTTCCAGGGAGTAAAGATTCTTGCAGTGGGTTGCCTGATCGGTATTGCCGGCAATGTTCAGGCTGTCACCCTCGATGAGGTGCTTCAGGATGTGGTGACCACCAACCCCTTTATTTTAGAAGAGCAAAAGGCCTATAACGCCGCTCTTGAACAACAGAAGGATGCAAGGGGCAAATTTTTTCCCAAGGTCATTTTCTCGGGTGGTATCGGCTACAAGGTCTACCGGGACGGCGGCACAGGCTATAACACCGATAGCGACGGTTTCTACGATGCCCGGGTCACCGCAAGCCAGCTTCTTTTTGACTGGGGCAAGACCAGCTCTCTTGAGGCAGCCCGCAAATACGGTATGCACTCCGCTCTCTATTCCTACATAGGTAAGGCCAGCCAGGTATCATACAATACCATTGTCGCCTATCTCGATGTCTTGAAATACAAGGAACTGCGTGATCTCGCCATGGAGAACGTCGTGACCCACGAGAATCTTCTGGCCAGCATTGAAATGCAGGTTAACCAGGGCAAAAAGGGTCGTTCCGAACTGGAACGAATCAGTGGCCGGATGGCTGCCGCCCAGTCCCGCCTGTTGCTGCGGCAAAATGACTATAAAAAAGCACTGTACACTCTGCATAAAATGCTGGGCCGCTTTACTCCGGTCGGTGAAATGGTTATGCCCCATATCGACATCAAGGAGCTGCCTGGTTCGTTGAAAGAGGCTCTGGACTTACAGGTAAAACATCATCCTCTGCTGCGCGAGGCCTTCTACAATATCGCCCAGAAGAAAGAGGAACAAAAACATACCAGGGCAGCCTCTCTTGGTAGACTCTCGCTGGAAGGGCGGGTGAGCATCGAGGATGAGTTCGATAATTCCGACGATTACGAAACAGAGGCCAGCGTTGCGCTGCGCTACCGCCACACCCTGTTTGACGCAGGCAGCTCCCACAGGATACAGGCAGCAGTGAGCGATGTTCATACAGAACAGCAGAAAGGCTATCAGGTACGACGCATCCTGCTCAATGACATCCAGCTTTCCTGGGCAGCCCATAAACTGCTTACCGAGCAGATCGGGGTTCTCAAGAAAAACCTCTATTTTACCCGTCGCTCTCTGGAATCGTATAAAGAGGAATTTGTCCTGGGCCACCAGACCCTGATTAACATATTGAACGCCCAGAACGAAAACCAGTATGTCAACGAACAGCTCATCGATGCCTTT
>PDWI01001147.1_pt1 | contig 45565 bp, 38 predicted proteins | sample 1430891 | NCBI WGS metagenome assembly PDWI01 (sample SAMN01162508, study PRJNA174530) | Oral metagenome, whole genome shotgun sequencing project. | biome: Marine environment; feature: Marine mammal; material: Swab sample of the gingival sulcus; isolation source: swab sample of gingival sulcus...
TCAAACCCGACACCGCTGCCGAAGTGGTTGTCACGGCTCCAGACGAGGCCGACCGACCGCAGGCCGCGGTGGTAATACTCCTCAAGGTTGGAGAGGTCGGCATGGATCGGTTCCGCCCCCTCAAAGTGGATCACCGCAGCGATGATATTTGCGCTGATGCAGCGCTCAATCTCATCGACGGTAACGACCACTTTGAAGTCGCCGCCGCTTACCTGCTCCATCCGTGTGAACGAGGCGATTCCGGCGGCGGCGATCTTCTCGGCATCGCGGCTCGAAACCGGCTGCCGGTAGACTTCCGGCGGCAGTCTGCGATCGACAATGAGGCGGTTCTCCTCCATCATGTCACGATGAGGCGCGAAGATCGCAAACATGCCCCCGGCAAAGCCGCCGCTCCGCGCCCGGTGAGCATCAAGATGGCCGTCACCGCCGCCGGTAAAGAACTCTTCCTCTGTCGCCGCGCCCAGAAAGAAGCGGCAGAGAGTGTCGTTGTGGCCGTCAAAGATCTGCAGAGGCGCAGCGTTCATCGTAGATATCCCCGGTTATTGTTGAGGAGGTGGTGATGTCTTTTGGGCGTGTGCAGCCATGCACGAATTTATTATGCTCTTTGCCTGCTCCGCGTTACTTACCCTGCCATAAACGGTGAGCACATCGCCGGTCTGCAGACAGGTCTCGCCGCGCGGAATGACGAGGGTCTCACCACGGCGGATCGAGACGAGGCTTATCTCCGCCGGAATCCCGAGCTCTTTGATCTTTGCGTGGCAGCAGGGGTCCTCTTCCCTGAGCACGAACTCGTAGTATCCCGCCTCCTTGTGGCGGCGCAGCTGCGCCTGGCTCTCGGTCAGCTGGCCGCGCTGTTTAGGATATCAGAACGGCTGATCAGGCCGCAGAGGTGGTTGCTGCCCCGCTCAACGACCGGCATCCGTGCAAAATCGCGCGGTGACATCTTCTGGATCGCGAGCCAGACCGGTTCATCGGGATAGATTGTCACCGGGTTGCGCATCGTCAGATCGGCAACGGTCAGCCCCCGGGGGTTGAAGTTTTCGGCGTTCTGGGCGTTCCGGACATCGGTCAGGGTGACAATGCCCCACAGCTCCTTTTCTCCGGCCAGCACAGGAAATCCATGCAGCGAGGTCTCCTGAAAGAGGGCCATCAACTCGGAAAAGGGGGCGTCTCTGTTGATTGTGACCGGGTGCAGCCGCATCACCTCACTTACCTTGACTCCCTGCATGATATCCATGTCACGCCCTTCAAAAAAGCGGATACCGCGCTTGGCGAGTTTGATGGTGTAGATCGACTCCTGATGCAGCCACTGCGAGAAGTAGCTGGCCGAGACCCCGGCCACCATCAGCGGCAGGATCAGGCCGTAGTCGCCGCTCATCTCAAAGACGATCAGCATCGCCGTCAGCGGCGCCCGGGCGGTGGCCGAGAAGAGGGCGGCCATGCCGACGAGGGCGAAGGCGCCGACCTGCAGGTTCATCTCCGGGAACCAGTCTGCAAAGAGGCTGCCCAGCGCGCCGCCGAGCATCGCCCCGGTAAACAGCGATGGTGCAAAGACGCCGCCGGAGTTGCCGGAACCAAGGGTCATTGAGGTGGCAAGCGGCTTGAGCACGACAAGGGCGCAGAGAATCCACAGCAGGGTTCCGCCGCTGATCGCCTCCTCAATAACCGCAAAACCGGCCCCGTACATCTGCGGAATCGGCATGTTGAGGTTGCCGGTGTGGGGACCGGGTTCCGGAAACTGCAGGCCGGGCAGACTCATGAAGAGCATCCCGGTGAATCCAAGAAGGCAGCCAACCGCCGGTTTGAACAGCTGGGGGAACGTCCAGCCGTCAAAGATGTTTTCGGCAAAATCAAGCAGCCTGATAAAGAGGACGCCGATAAGTGCCGCTGCGAGCCCGAGGGCAAGGTAGAGGAAGATCTCCGGCAGCGAGTTGACCGCATACTCGGGGACATCAAAGGCTGCCTGGTTGCCGATGATGCTGCGGCTGACCACCGAGGCGGTGACCGCCGCGATCACCACGTTGCCGAAGTTGCGCATCTCGAGACCGCACATCAGCACCCAAGGTTGCGGATGCGCTCATCAGAGAGCCTGAAGACCTGACCAATCGAAGAGCCGAGCGCTGAGCCGACCTGAATAATCGGGCCTTCACGTCCGGCCGAGCCGCCGGTGCCGATACAGAGTGAGGAGGCGAGAATCTTGGCGATTGCGACCCGGCCGCGTATCCGCCCGCCGCGCATGATAAGGGCGGCCATGACTTCCGGTACCCCATGCCCCTTGGCCTCGGAGGCAAACAGAATCAGCGGGCCGACGAGCAGGCCGCCGACAACCGGCACGACAAGATAGATCCAGTTGCCGAGGAAGGGACAGCTGGCGTTGAGACCGCCGTAAAAGAGATGCTGAATGCCGAAAATCAGCTTGACAAAGAGTACCGAGGCAAGGCCGGTGACGGCACCGATGAGAATACTGAGGATGAGAAGAAACAGCCCGGTCGGCGGAGAGAGTCTTTCAAAGCGGGCACTGAACGGGGATTTTGTGATCATCGGATGTCGTATCGCAGGCAGGTCTCCATGGCCGCGGCCGGAGACGGGGAAAAGGTATGGCTCTCCAGAAGATCTTCTGAAGAGCCGCAGGCAGTGTCTGTTCTTACTCTTTTTTTTCAGGAGAAGCAACCACTTTCGAGGAGTTGCGTTGCCTGTTGAGGTCAGCTTCCGTCGGTTCAGGTGAATGAGATCGCCCGCCGGGCCTGCTGCTGCATCACCATATCGATAATGACCAGTGCCGCCATCGACTCGACAATCGGAACCGCCCGCGGCACCACGCACGGGTCGTGGCGGCCTTTGGCGGCAAGTTCTGTCGGGTTGCCGTCGAAATCGACCGTCTGCTGGGGCAGGGCGATGGTTGCCGGAGGTTTGAAGGCGATGCGCAGCGTCACCGGTTCGCCGTTGGAGATCCCCCCCTGAATGCCGCCGGAGTTGTTGGTGGTGGTGCCGAGACGATCCCCCTTTGCGGTAAAGGGGTCGTTATGCTGTGATCCCTGAAGGCGGGTGCCCGCAAATCCGGAGCCGACCTCAAATCCTTTGGTGGCCGGGATTGCGAGCATCGCCTGGGCGAGTTTTGCCTCGAGCTTGCCAAAGGTCGGTTCCCCGAGACCTGCCGGCAGGCCCCGGATGACACAGCCGACAACGCCGCCGACAGAGTCGCCGATCTCTTTCAATTGAGCTGTTCTCTGTTCCATACGGGCGGCCGCTTCCGGGTCCGGGCAACGGATCGGGGTGCGGTCGACCTGCTGCCGCGAGATGGTTGCGACATCGACAGCACCGGCGACAATGTCGCCGACACTCTCGACCCAGGCGACAATGTCGATACCATACTTCCGGCGCAGGATCTTGTCGGCAACCGCACCTGCCGCGACGGTGCCGATACTCTCCCGTGCTGACGAGCGGCCGCCGCCCGAAGCCGCCCGGATGCCGTACTTCATCTGGTAGGTGAAATCGGCGTGGGAGGGGCGGGGGATGTGACTCATCGCGCTGTAATCACCCGGACGCTGGTCGAGGTTGTTGACCCGCAGGGCGATCGGAGTGCCGAGGGTCCTGCCGTTTTCGGTCCCGGAGAGGATCAGGACCCGATCCGCCTCCTGACGGTCGGTCGAGAGCGCGCTCTGCCCGGGGCGACGGCGGTCGAGCTGGGGCTGAATATCCTCTTCACTGAGGGCCAGCCCCGGCGGGCAGCAGTCGATGACCACCCCGACCGATTTACAGTGAGATTCACCGAAGGTGGTAACCGAAAAGAGGGTGCCGAAAGAGCTGGCCATGGAGGTCTCCTGTGCTGAGGGTATCGGGACGGGAGGCTGGTGAATTCTCCCTGCCGGTGATCAGAAAATCTTTTGAAGCTGCCCATTATACTGGAACCACAGCGAAAAAAAAAGGCGCGCTGCCGGGGTGGCCGGGTGCTGCCCGCAGCCGGCAGAGAGACCCCGCCGGAGCGGACAACCATTTGTTCTTCGGTTCTTTTTTCGGGCGATCTGGTTTCTGTTCCGAGCGGGTCTTTTTCGTTGTGGCATTTTGGGTGGCAATGGTGTATTCTGTCACGTTATTTTTTCGTTTTACCCCCTTCTTCCCGTCGAACCTGCTCTCAGCGGACGGGGAGAGTGCGGCTGGAATACTCTTTATAAAACAAACGAGGCCGAAATCACCGGCCGATAACGTTGCAGAGGTCAGCAGATGAAAAAGGATCTATCCAAAGTACGCAATATCGGGATCAGCGCTCATATCGATTCCGGGAAAACCACCCTGACAGAGCGGATTCTCTTCTACACCAACAGAATTCACGCCATTCATGAGGTCCGTGGAAAAGACGGTGTCGGCGCCAAGATGGACTCGATGGAGCTTGAGCGCGAGCGCGGTATTACCATCCAGTCGGCAGCCACCTATTGCAGCTGGAAAGATATCAATATCAACATCATCGACACCCCCGGCCACGTTGACTTTACCGTCGAGGTCGAACGTGCGCTGCGGGTTCTTGACGGCGCGGTTCTGATTCTCGACTCGGTTGCCGGTGTTCAGTCGCAGTCGATTACCGTCAACCGGCAGATGACCCGCTACAACGTTCCCCGGATCGCCTTTGTCAACAAATGTGACCGTACCGGTGCCAATCCGGAAAAGGTGACCGGGATGCTGCGTGACAAGCTTGATCTCAACGCCCATATGCTGCAGATGCCGATCGGTCTTGAGGCTGACCTGCGGGGGATGATCGATCTGATCACCATGAAGGCGGTCTACTTTGACGGTGACAACGGCGAGAAGATCCGCGAAGAGGAGATTCCGGCGGAACTTGCCGCTGAGGCCGCAGAGCGTCGTGAAGCGCTGCTCGAAGAGATCTCAATGTTCTCCGAAGAGCTGATGGAGGCTCTGCTTGAGGGCAGTGACGCTATCGATGTCGAGCTGATCTACAGTGCGATCCGCCGGGGAACCATTGATCTTGAGTTTACTCCGGTTCTGATCGGTTCCGCCTATAAGAACAAGGGTGTTCAGTTACTGCTTGATGCGGTTGACCGCTATCTTCCCTGCCCGACGGATGTGACCAACAACGCCCTTGATCTGGACAGGGATGAGGCTGAATTTGCGGTCAGCAACGATCCGAACGACCCGCTTATCATGCTCGCCTTCAAACTCGAAGACGGCCGCTATGGTCAGCTCACCTACATCCGCACCTATCAGGGCGAACTGCACAAGGGCGATACTGTTATCAACAGCCGCACCGGCAGGAAGGTGCGGATCGGCCGACTCTGCCGGATGCACTCCGATGAGATGGAGGAGATTGAGGAGTGCAGTTCCGGTGATATTGTTGCGCTGTTCGGGGTCGACTGCGCCTCCGGTGACACCTTTACCGCCGAGGGGATGAACGTCTCGATGACATCGATGCATGTTCCGGCTCCGGTTATCTCGCTTGCCGTTGTTCCTGCCGACAACAAGGCGCAGGTCAATATGTCCAAGGCGCTGAACCGCTTTACCAAGGAGGATCCGACCTTCAAGACCTTTGTCGACCATGAGACCGGTGAGACGATTATCTCCGGCATGGGTGAGCTTCACCTTGAGGTCTATATCGAGCGGATGAAGCGTGAGTATAAGGCGGAGGTCGAGGTCGGTGCGCCTCAGGTTGCCTACCGTGAGACTATCAGTCAGCGTGCCGAGTTCAACTACACCCACAAAAAACAGACCGGTGGTTCGGGTCAGTTTGGCCGGGTTGCCGGCTTTATGGAGCCGCTTCAGGAGGGTGAGTACGAGTTTGAAGACAATATCGTCGGCGGTGCGATTCCGCGCGAGTTTATCGGCTCGTGTGACAAGGGATTCAGAAAATCGATGGCCAGAGGTTCGCTCTGCGGTGCACCGATTGTCGGGGTCAAGTGTACGATCAACGACGGAGCCTTCCACGCCGTTGACTCCTCGGATGTCGCCTTCCAGCTCGCCGCTTCCGGGGCCTTTAAGGAGGGGTACATGAAGGCCGCACCGATCATCATGGAGCCGGTGATGAAGGTCGCAATCGAAGGCCCCAATGAGTTCCAGGGGGCGGTTATGGGGTCGATCAACCAGCGTCGCGGCATGATTATCGGGACCACCGAGGAGGGCAGCTACTCGGTGGTCGAGGCGGAGGTTCCTCTCTCGGAGATGTTCGGCTATTCGACCACCCTGCGCTCGCTGACCCAGGGCAAGGCAGAGTTCACCATGGAGTTTGCGACCTTCAAACCGGTGCCGAAGAGTGTTGGTGACGAGCTGATCAAAAAGTATGAAGAGGAGCGCAAGAACAGCTGATTGCAGCGATTCTGCGCATCACCCTTGAACTCTCTGTTGCAGGGAGTAGAGTGAAGAAGTGTCCGGTGCTGCCGGGCTTGATGATAATAAGGGGACGTTTAAACGTCTCTCTTTCACCCGTCTCTGCGTGCTGCAGGTGAAAAGTTATGGCTGGTAAGTCCCGTGTTTTCGCCGGTTTCAGGCCGTTCTCCTTTTCTTCTGCGCGATGGTGGTGATGGTGGTATGAAAGTGAAGAACGTTGACCGTACCCGTCAGTTCTGAAAGGTGAACAACTCATGGCAAACAGCGTAAATGAAAACAAGCCTCTGCGGGCATTGGGGCTGGACAACTTCAATCAAAACTCGTTCTTCGGGCTGGTCATGGCCCGCGCCGGTCTCGGCAAGACTGCAATTCTGGTTCAATTTGCCCTCGACTGCATGCTGCAGGGCAACAATCTGCTGCATGTCTCGATCGGCGAAGGGGTCGACAAGACCCGCTCCTGGTATGACGATCTCCTCCGCAGTATTACCGGTGGCGAAGAGCTGAAAGATATCCCCGGAATCATGAAGCGGCGGATGATCATGACCTTCAAGGAGAGCGCCTTTTCCAAGGGGCTGCTCGCCGAGCGTCTTGATGACCTTGTCGCCCAGGAGATCTTCTCTCCGGAGTGCATGGTTATTGACGGGTACAGTTTTGAAGAGAGCTCGCGTGCCGATTTTGAGGCGCTGCTCGACTACCTGAAGGGACGCGGGCTGAAGATGGTCTGGTTTTCGGCTGTCAGCCATCGTGGCGATGACCGCAGAAGTGCTGCCGGTGTTCCCGCTCCCTGCCATGAACTCGAAGATCTGTTCGAGAATATCCTGATCATCAGTCCGGAAGAGAGCGAAATCAGGCTTGAGACTCTGAAGTGCGATTCGAGCAGAGAGAAGGCGGGAGTCTCGCTGACCCTTGATCCGGCGTCGATGCTGATTACAAACGGCTGAACCCTTCAATGGAGAGGCTGTTGCTGTTACTGACGGAGCGGTTTGAGGGAAGAACCGCTCCGTTTTTTCTTGAGAAAACCGCAAAGCCCCGGTCCGTTGCCCATCTTGCCGTTGCCCCTTGCTTTTCGGAACGGCATGCAGCTGCTGCCGGTGGCAGCCTGTACGGTCTCTTTCCGGGTTTGCTGCAAGAGGAACTGCGGCAATGAAATTTCGCCCCTGTATCGATCTCCACGGCGGGGTCGTCAAACAGATCGTCGGCGGCACCCTTGTTGACGGAAAGACTCCGGAAACAAACTTTGTCGCCGAAAAGCCGCCGCGATTTTTTGCCGAACTCTACCGCAGTGACCGGCTGAGTGGTGGTCACATTATCAAACTCGGCCCCGGCAACGACGCCGCCGCCCGCGAGGCGCTGGCCGCGTGGCCCGGCGGCATGCAGCTCGGAGGCGGAGTCACGGCCGAAAACGCTGCCGGCTGGATTGATGCCGGGGCCTCTCATGTTATTGTCACTTCGGCGGTCTTTTCCGGCGGCCGAATTGATTTCGACGCGCTCAGACAGCTTGCCGCCATCGTCGGCAGCAAACGGCTGGTGCTTGACCTCAGCTGCCGCAGACGCGGCGGGCAGTACTATATCGTCACCGATCGCTGGCAGAAGTTTACAAAAATTGTGGTCGGTGGTACCATTTTGGAGCAACTGGGGACGTACTGTGATGAATTTCTTGTCCACGCCGTTGATGTTGAAGGACGCTGCAGCGGGGTCGAGCGCGACCTTGTCGCTCTGCTCGGGACGGTCACGCCGATTCCCACGACCTATGCGGGGGGTATCAGTACGATCGCTGATATTCGTCTCGTTGAGGAGCTTGGTGGCGGTCGTCTTGATTATACCGTCGGCAGCAGTCTTGATATCTTTGGCGGCAGCGGTCTCTGTTACCGCGAGCTTGCAAACCTCTCCACCTGAGTTTTGGGATCAGACAGCATGGAAGCAAAACAGGACGAACGGCAGAAGAAGATAGAACGCTTTATCAAACGGCTTCCTCCTCTCTCCCCGACGGTGGGCAAGGTGATGGTGGTCTGCAGTCGTACCGATGCCTCTCCGAACGAACTCAACAAGGTCGTTTCACTTGACCCGGTGCTGACCGCACAGGTGCTCAAGATGATTAACTCCGCCTACTACTCTCTGGTCAGCAAAGTCACCTCGCTGACGAGGGCGATCACGATGCTGGGGATGAATACGGTCAAGAATCTCGCCCTCTCCTCTGCGGTCTTCTGTGCGGTCGGCGGGGTGCAGCAGAGCAGGGTGATTCCCGCGGCGCGTTTCTGGCAGCACTCGATCGCAACAGGGGTCAGCGCCCGGCTTTTCGGGGAGGCTGCCGGGATCGAATCGGTTGAGCGCGAGGAACTGTTTCTTGCCGGACTGCTCCATGACCTCGGCAAGATCCCCTTTGGCGACGAATATGCCGAGGTTGTCGCTCTGGTCAATGCCGAAGGTATCCCCTTTATCGAGGCTGAGCGGCGGGTCCTCTCTCTTGACCACCAGCAGGTGGGGATGATGATTGCCGAGAAGTGGAAACTCAACACCTCGCTCCGGCAGTGTATCGGCCGCCACCATGATCTCGACTCACTTGCAGCCGACAGTGAGCATGGACGGCGCATCGCCTTTGTCGCTCTCGGCAACCTCTATGCCAATATCTACGATTACGGCTATGCCGGAGACCTTTACCCCCGTGAAGAGGATCTTGCACTGCTGCTTGAGATTACCGGAGTAAGCCTTGAGACACTGATGAAGACCGGGGAGCGTGTGGAGGAGGAGATCCACAGGGCGGAAGTCTTTTTACATGTCTGAGGAGGCTGCAATGACAATGAAGGTTCGCTTCTGGGGGGTGCGCGGCTCGATTCCAACTCCCGGAGTCCACACCAAAAAATACGGCGGGAATACCGCCTGCCTTGAGCTGCGTCTGGACGAGCGCCTCGTCATTGTCGATGCCGGCAGCGGTATCCGCGAGCTGGGCAGTTATCTGATGGCCAACGACTTTACCAGAGGTCCGGTCAATACCGATATCTTTCTGACCCACACCCACTGGGACCATATCATGGGGTTTCCGTTTTTTACCCCGATCTACATCCCCGGCTGTGAACTGCGGGTACACGGGCCGGTCACCTTTGAGGATGAACCGCTCGAAGAGGTGGTCGGCGGGCAGATGAAGTACCGCTACTTCCCGGTCAATATGGGCGAGCTGGCCTCAAAGATCACCTATCAGCGTATTCAGGAGAACCCGGAGATGGATCTTGGCGACGGCCTGATTCTGCGGACCCGGATGGTCAACCATCCGGTGACGACCCTCGGCTATCGCTTTGAGTACGGCGGCAGGGCCTTCTGCACCTGTTACGATACCGAACCGTGGCGCAACCTCTTTATCACCGATCCCGATGACCCCGCCTACGACCGGGCGATGGCCGAGGAGGGCGAAGAGGTGGCCAGAGAGATGAACAGTTCTCTTGAACAGTTCTTTTCCGGTGCGGATCTGCTGGTATACGATGCCCAGTATACCGAAGAGGAGTACGTATCGATGCGGCGCGACTGGGGACATACCAGCATGGAGTATGCGGTCGAGTCGGCGGCGCGGGCGGGGGTCAAAAAACTGGCTCTTTTTCACCACGATCCCGATCGCAGCGACGAACAGCTTGACGCCCTCAGCGAAAAGTACTGTCAGCCGAGAGACGGTATGGAGGTCTTTTTTGCCCGTGAAGGGATGGAGATTGAGCTGGGGTGACGGTCACTGCCGGTCGCTGCGCACTCTGCCGCGCAGACGTTTGATGCGGCTGCGGTGGCTCTTGCCCTGCAGCCGCCTCTCTTTTGCCGCCCGTCCGGGTCTGGTCGGCCGCCTGCTCTTTTGGGGAACCATTGCCGCCTGAATCAGCCTGACCAGCCGCGCTGTTGCGTCTTCCCGGTTCTTTCTCCAGCTCCGGTACTGCTGCGCTTTGAGGATGATCACCCCGTCTGCGGTAATGCGGCTGTCGTGGCGTGCGAGCAGCCTCTGGCGGCAGGCGTCAGGAAGCGATGAGTTGTGGATATCAAAGCGCAGGTGGACCGCGGTTGCGACCTTGTTGACGTTCTGTCCGCCCGGGCCGCCTGCGCGGATGGAGCTGATCTCAACCTCGTCATCGGCAAGACTGATGCTGTTACTGATCCTGATCGGCATGATCTCTTTGTCTCCGCATTTCTCGTGCCCTCCTGCAGGCACCTGCGACCGGCAAAAAAGGTGGCGATCAGTACCCCGGGTGACTCTTTGGTGAAATTTCCCCTCTGTCCTGTTATATAACACGATAAAGGATCCTGTTCAAAGGAGGGTGGAACACCTGAAGAGGTCTGAGAAGGAGAGAGAGAATGCGCTGCCCAAAGTGCGGGAACATTCAGAAGGGGACGGTCGAGTGTACTCGGTGCGGGGTGATCTTTGCCCGTCTGCGCGAGGTAAAGAGGCGCCGTAAAAAGGAGGCCAAAGCAGCTCTTGCGGAAAAGGAGCGCTCTGCGGTGCGCCGCCGGCTGACGTCTTTTTTCCTTCTTTGCAGTGTTCTGCTGGTCTGCCTTGGTGCGCTCGTCTATCTGAACTGGGGCAGCAGCGATCAGGTGGTGGCCGACCGTGCCGCGCCGAAGTCGCCGGCGGTGAAAAGAGTTCAACAGACTCCCTCCGACCGGTCACAGCAGGAGCTTGACGAGGAGAATGTCATTGACCGGGCACTCGCTGCGACGGTGACCATCCGGACCCCGCTTGGTACCGGATCCGGCTTTTTTATCAGTCCTGATACGATTGTGACCAACCGTCATGTTGTCCGGGTTGATCCGAAACAGGTCGACAAGCTGAAGAGCCTCGTCGCGGAGATGGAGACCTATGTCAGTTCGCGCGCGGCCTACCTCGCCAAAAGACGCCGGGTGGTGAAGGCGATGCGTGCCGGTGACAGACAGCGGCAGCTTGCTGAGGAACTTGCCGCGGCCGAAACCAAACTTGACGAGGTGCGTCAGCAGCTTGACGCCAACAGAACCCGGCTGCGGCAGCTCGATATCGGTGTTACTGCTGCTGATATTGAGGTGCTGCTTGAAAATGGCTCCAACCAGACCCCCGCTTCGCTTGAGATCAGTGACAACCGTGACCTTGCTCTGCTGACCATCTACAGCAGTGTTGAAAAGACGATAAACGTCTCCTGCGACGAGCGCAGGCTCACCACTGGCGAGAAGGTCTTTGCCCTCGGCAGTCCGGTCGGACTGGCGCAGACCGTGACCTCGGGAATCTTCTCCGGGTACCGGCGAAATACCAGCACCGACAGGCTCTATCTGCAGACTGACGCTCCGATCAACCCCGGCAGCAGCGGTGGCCCGCTGATCGATGAAAAGGGGTGTCTGCAGGGGGTGAATACGATGATTATCCGCAATACCGAAGGGCTCGGTTTTGCGATCCCTGTTGAGGCTATCGGCGAAGAGTTCCCGGGAAGGTTGTAAAGAACAGCTGCCTTCGGGGTGGCAGCGGCGAAAACCCGGAGGCCTTGAGTTATCAATACGTGACAAAGGAGAAAACAATGCTGCTCACTCTTATCATTATTGTTGCTGTTATTGCCGCGCTTGTCATGCTGGTGGTCAGCAGCTACAACCGGCTGATCGTGCTGCGGAACCGCTTCAAAAATGCGTTTGCCCAGATTGAGGTGCAGCTGAAGCGACGCTACGACCTTATTCCGAACCTTGTCGAGACCGCAAAGGGCTATCTCAAACACGAGCGCGAGACCCTTACTGAGGTGACCGATCTGCGGAACAAGGCGGTCAAAGAACTCGAAAAAGTCGGCAGCAACCCCGATAACCCCGAAGCGGTCGCAAATTTTGCCGCGATCGAAAATCAGCTGCAGTCCGCAGTCGGGCGGCTCAATATTGCGGTTGAGGCCTATCCCGAGCTCAAGGGTGACAGTACGATGATCGCCCTTACTGAAGAGCTGACGACCACCGAAAACAAGATCTCCTTTGCCCGTCAGGGGTTCAACGATGCCGTCACCTCATACAACAATGCCCGGGAGACGTTTCCGACCAGCCTGTTTGCCGCCAGTTTCGGTTTTCAACCGGCGCAGCTGCTCGAGTTTGACGATCATGAGCAGATACAGGAGGCGCCGAAAGTGAGCTTCTGAAAGCGATGGACTTCTTTGCGCAACAGGAGAAGGCGCGGCGTCAGACCCGGCTGCTGCTGATCTATTTCTTTCTGCTGGTGGCGGTGATCAGTCTGCTGTTCGGGGTGGTCCCGCTGTTTTATGATTTTCACCTTCTGCCGGGCAGTGCGGAAAGATCTCTGGCAGACCCCGCTTCAGCGGGCGGCGGGATCGTGTCGCGGTTTTTTCCGGAGATCCTTTTAAACGGGGTGATTGTTGCCGCGGTGATTCTGCTCCTCTCTTTTTTCGGCTATCTGCGCTACTGCAGTTCCGGCGGTGCCGGGGTTGCCGAGTCGATGGGGGGCCGGCTGCTGACCAGAGAGGGCGCCCGCAGTCTCAATGAACGCCGGCTGCTCAATGTGGTCGAAGAGATGGCGCTTGCCGCAGGAACGGTGGTGCCTCCGGTCTATATGCTCGACAGCGAGCCGAGTATCAATGCCTTTGCCGCCGGGCTGACTCCGGAGAGTGCAGTTATCGGTGTCACCCGGGGGGCGGTCGAGAACTTCTCGCGAAGTGAACTGCAGGGGGTGGTCGCCCACGAGTTCAGCCATATTCTTAATGGCGATATGCGGCTTAATCTGCGCCTTGCCGGGATGATCTTCGGTCTCTACTGCTTCTTCCGGGTCGGGTATCAGCTGCTGTTGAGTTCCAGAAGCGGATCTTCGCGTCAGCGTAAAGGGGGCGGGGCGCCCCAAGTGATGCTGGCGGCGCTTTTTTTCTGCCTGCTCGGTCTGCTCGGCGTTGGCGCCTCTCATCTGCTGCGGGCGGCGGTGTCACGGCGGCGTGAATACCTTGCCGATGCCAGTGCTGTTCAGTTTACCCGCGACAACAATACCATCGGCGGGGCGTTGAAGCGACTGCTGGCGATGGCGAAGACCTCGAGCAGCTCGGTGTCGATGCGCTCACCGAAGGCGAAGGAGCTTGGCTATATGATGTTCTCAGGGGCCGGGGAGGCGTGGTTCAATTTTTTCGCTGATCATCCGCCTCTTGAGAAACGCATCCTTGCCGTTGACCCGCAGTGGGACGGTTCGGTCGAGCGCTGGCTGAAAGAGGAGGAGCAGCGCAGAGAGCAGCGGAGAAAGAGGGCCTCCGCCTTGCGCAATGCAGAACAGGCCCCGGCAGGCAGAGGACGCGGGATCGCTGCGGCGGCTGTTGTTGCCGCTCTTGACCGCCCCGCCGAGGGGATAGACCGGAGACTCGGCCGGCAGGTGAAAAGAGATATCCCGAAAGGGTTGCGCACCCTTGCCGTTCAGGGCAGTACCGCCCGGCTCATCCCGCTGCTGCTCGCCTTTGACCCCAATGAGCGCAACCGCAGATTTCTCAATGCCAGTCTCTCTCCCGCAATGCTGCGCCTCCTTTTCGTCTGGGAGAAGTGCGAGCTTGCCGCCGGACAGCGTCTTGCGCTGCTTGATCTGGCGCTGCCGATTCTGAAACAGATGAGTGCGCCCCAGATCCGCGACTATCTTGATCTTGTTGACGGTCTTGTCAGGGCCGACGGGAAACTGATTCTGCGCGAGTGGGTTGTTGTGGCGATCCTGCACAAAAATCTTGATCCGCAGCCGCTCCGCAGTGGGCAGATCGGTGTCGACAGGGCGCTGCGTCGACTCGTTACCAGCCTTGCCGAAGCGCTGCAGAATGATGTCTCCGGCGAGCAGGCGATCCGCAAGGCAAAAGTTCTGCTCGGCCTTGCCGCCGATGACCCGCTGCCGCCGCCGCCCTCCTGGCATGAACTGAGACAGGCGCTGACAACTCTTGCCCGGCAGCGGCCTGAGGCGAAAAAACGTCTGCTGCAGGGCTTCCTTACGATGATCAACAGCGGTGGCCGTGTCTCGGCCGATGCGCTTGAGCTCTTCCGCGCCATCGCTACCCTCCTTGAGGTTCCGGTTGCACCGCCTGAACAGGAGACAGTCGCCGAACAGCCTGCGGGGTCGCCTGCACGCCAGACAACGGATGAAGATCAGCACTGACGGGACATGGACGCCTTATTCCAGCTGATTTACCGATAAAGCAGTATGCGGTTACAACCAGCGTTCACCTTCGGCAAAAAACGTTGCCAGCGAGAAATCCCGGCGAACTCTTCATGGAGATTGTGTCATGCAATGCCCTGTCTGTAAAGCTCGTCAACCCGATGATGCCCGGATCTGTTCGTTCTGCGAAGAGCCGTTGACTCCCGGTGCCGGGGCGTCTGCCGGCGAGTCGGCGACGGTCTCGTCTGCACTTGTCTCCGACGATGCTGTTCCCGGCAGCGGCGGCAGAGTCCTGCTGTTTTTTGGTGCACTTCTGCTGCTGCTGTTTCTCTCTGTCGGCGCGGTGTTGTGGCAGCTTTTCGGCAGAGGAGAAGTTGGCGTCTCGTCTGCGCCCGTGACCGGGCAGCCGCAGGCGACGGTTGTGCCTGTTGTCGCAGAGAGTCGGGGCAGGACCACAACAGAGGTGAAGAGCAGCGGTGATCCGGTCAAAGAGGTGACACCTGAGCACCGCGATGAGAGCAGACTGCCCGCCGCTCCTGCTCTGCCGGCGGGTGCTCCGCAGGGGGCCGGGGCGCTGGCTCTGGCGACCGTGACCATCGAGACCCCGTGGGGACCGGCCTCAGGCTTTCTTGTTGACGACCGCCACCTGATAACGGCCACCATCGCGATCAAGGTCACCGAGATGAAGAAGCGATGGGCGCAGGAGGGCCTTGCGCGGGCGGAGAAGTGGGTCGCCGGCCAGCGGCAGCGGCTGTATTTTCTTGAAAAGAGACGTGATCCCGAAGCGGTCACCGCCCGCACCCGGTTGAACAAGGGGATCGAGAACGCCGGGCTGTGGCGGCGGCTGACGGTAAAACTCGACAATGGGTTGCAGCCCGAAGACTATACCGTTCGTCTTGCCGATGGCAGCCGCCGGACAGTAACAGCTCTTGTTCATGGCAGCAACTATCCTCTGACCATGGTCAATTTTAGCGGTGCCCCGCTGACCGCCTTTGCCGCGGAGAGGAGCCGTCTTGCTGTCGACTGCAAAAGCGAGGAGCAGCCGGGCGGGGTTGTCTTTCACCGGCGCTCGCGGATCTATACCCTCGGAAAGAGAGGAGCGCAGCTGGAGATTGTCAACGGCGAGTGGGTCGGCTGGTTTGTCAGCAGGACCGAATCCAACGCTTCCGGGCGCAGCTACCTCAAGGTGGCCATTGATCCGCCCCACGCCTTTCTCGGCGGGCCGATGATCGAAGAGAAGAGCGCAAAAGTTGTTGGTATCAACACCCTCTGCCGCGAGGTCGACAGTGGCAGCCACTTCTGCTATGCGGCGCCACTTGCACAAATCTACAGCGAATTCAAGATCAATACGGAGTGATGACGAAAAACTCGTACCCGAAGGTCCTTACCATCGCCGGTTCTGACAGCGGCGGCGGGGCCGGCATTCAGGCGGATATCAAGGCGATCTCAGCCAACGGCTGCTATGCCGCGTCGGTGATCACCGCCGTCACCGCCCAGAACACCCTCGGGGTTCATGCCATCCACCCGCTGCCGGTCGATTTTATCTGCGCTCAGCTGGACGCGGTACTCACCGATATCGGTGCAGATGCGATCAAGGTGGGGATGCTGTTCTCCGCAGCAATAGTTGAGGCGGTCGCCGATCGCCTTGCCTGCTGTGGTGTCGACACTGTTGTCGTTGATCCGGTGATGGTCGCAACCAGCGGCGCTTCGCTGCTCGATCGTGATGCGGTCGAGACACTGAAAGCGCGGCTGCTGCCTCTTGCAACCGTTATAACCCCGAATCTGCCCGAGGCCGAGGTCCTGCTCGGCCGCAAGATCAGCGGTGATCTCAGTGCGGCAGAAGAGGCGGCAGCGGAGCTGCGCCGCTGCGGAACCCGGGCGGTGCTGATCACCGGCGGCCACGGCGATGGCGATGACGCTGTCGATATTCTCGCCGAAGATGACGGCCGGATACAGCGGTTCGGGTCGCCGCGAACAGCGACCGTCAACACCCATGGTACCGGCTGTACCCTCTCTTCCGCGATTGCTGCGGGGCTGGCAAAGGGGCTGTCGCCTGCCGATGCGGTCGCGGCGGCAAAGGCGTATCTCGCCGGTGCTGTTGCCGCCGGAGCAGATCTCCGGATCGGCGGCGGCCATGGTCCGGTCGATCATTTTTTCCTCCAGAGAGGAGCGCAGGGAGCTGATCTGCTGTCTGCCTGTCGGCAGAGTCAAAAAAACTGTTGAGAAGAGAGCGTCAACAATGAAGAGTTCCGGCACACTGTTTTGGCGTAGATCTGTTGCTGCGCGGCTGTTGCCGGCGTTGTTTGCAGACCGTATTCGGCGCATGGTCCTGCTCTTTCTCGCTGTTCTTCTCTGTGGTTCTGCGGTTGCAAACGCGACAACAGAGGCCGAAGTAACAGACTGGGAGCAGCTGATACTGCCCGGAGACAGTGCCCAGGACCGGGTGTACGCGGCCCTTTCAGACGAAGAGAAGGGGCTTGCGGGCTGGGTTGTTTTTATGGAGGAGAGCAGGCCGGAGAGGATTGACGAGGAGAACGCCCCGATGCTTGCTGATCTCAGGCGGGTCGAGGCGGCACTGGCAGAGAAGGGCTTTTCGTGGCGTCTCTGGCGCGATGCCCGCAATGCTGCCGCCGCAGATATTGTCCCTGCTGTGCTCGGCAAACGGGCGGCTCTGGTTGGCTTTCTGCTGCCGGCAGTTGGTGACGAAAACACTGCGGTGCTGGTGCCGTGGATCAGTGTCGCCGCCGCTGCGCCGCCGCCACCGCCAAACCAGGCGGTAGTGGTTGTGATTCCGCAGGGGATTGCAGTACCGCCTGCGGCCGCTGCCGTTGCTGTCTCCGGGATCCTCGGTGAACAGCGGGGAACGACGAGAGTTGAAATTGACGAGAGGCAGATCAGCGTCGCCACCGACTACGGCATGACAGCTGAGAGCATTACCGGCTGCACTGAAGAGTTTCAGGAGACGCCGATTCCCTGAACAGCCTGCTGCCGGCGGCACTCTCTCCTGCGACCCAGCCGGTCGAGAACGCACACTGCAGGTTATAGCCGCCGGTCTCTGCGGCGAGATCGAGCAGCTCTCCGGCAAACCACAGGCCGTTTATCAGGCGGGACTGCATGGTCAACGGATCGACCTCCTGTAACGAAACGCCACCGGCGGTGACAATCGCCTCGGTCCAGTCGCCGAAGCCGACAACCGGCAGGCGAAAATCCTTCAGCCAGCGGACAAGGGCCGCCCGTTTTTTTGCCGGGAAGCGGGCGGTGTCAAGGTCTGGGTGCAGCGCACAGTCGTGCATGCACAACGGAACCATCTCCGCAGGCAGCAGTCCGCGCAGGAGCGATGCCACCTGCTCTTTGCATCGCCGTTTGAGGTCGCGGCGGATGCGGGCGTCAAGTTTCTGTTCGACAAGCGCCGGTTTCAGATCGATTGCCAGCTCAATTCGTCTTCCCTCCTTGAGCAGACGGACAATCCTGCCGCTCAGGGTGAGGGTCAGCGGGCCGGTGATTTTACCGTCACGAAACGCGATCTCACCAAACTCCACTGCCCTGCGTTTTCCGTCGACAAACAGACGCAATGAGATATTGCGCAGGCTCAGCCCGTTCAGCGGCGTCAGCCTGCGGCTGCTGACAAGCGGGACCAGCGCCGGAGACAGTGGGGTGACCGTATGGCCGACCGCGGTGGCGAGGGCATAGCCGTCACCGGTTGAGCCGGTACCCGGCCAGGATCTGCCGCCGGTGGCGAGCACAGCTCCGCTGCCGCGGATGACTCTTCCCGCAGCCTTCACCCCGCAGACCGCACCCGCCTTGACGACAATCTCTTCGACGGGGGTGTTGCGACGAATGGTGACCCCGCTCTTTTCTGCGGCAGAGGTGAGGGCGCGCACCACATCGGTCGCTTTTCCGCTTGCCGGAAACCAGCGCCCGCCGCGTTCGAGGACGCTGGCAACGCCATTTTCTTCGAGCAGTTCAAGGATATCAGCAGAGAAAAAACGACCGAAGCACTGGCGCAGAAAACGCCCGTTGCGGCCAAAATGGGGCAGGAACTCCGCAAGCGGTGCGGCGTTGGTGATGTTGCAGCGTCCCCTGCCGCTGATTGCGATCTTGCGCCCGGTCCGGGCCATCTTTTCAAGCAGCAGGGTGTCGGCACCGTTGCGGGCGGCGGCGATCGCGGCGAGCAGCCCGGCTGCGCCGCCGCCGACAACAAGAATTGGGGCCATTATATCGAGGCCCGGCCATACGAGACCTGACCCGAGGAGCCGTCGATGGTGACCATCTGATCGTTTTCGAGGCTGCTGATGGCATCTGCAACCCCGGCAACAACCGCAATGTTAAGATCGCGTCCTGCGGTGACGGCGTGGGAGTCTGCTCCAGACTCTTCGGTGATGATTCCGACCGCTCCGGACAGTTTTTCGGCGATGCTGTCATCGCTTTTTTCGACAACGACGATCGCCTTTTCCGGAAGATTCTCCCAGTCCGCCTCACTGCGGATAATCCGCACCAGACCCTCGACAAAGCCCGGAGCGCCGGGCTGTCCACGGAGACATATATCGGCAACGGTACGCACCTTGATCATGTTGGTGCTGCCGACAATCCCGAGCGGCATGCCGGCGGTGATGACCACGAGGTCGCCGTTTTTGACCAGTCCCGCCTGCTGTGCCGTCTGGACACAGATATCGAGCTGCTCATCCATCCCCGAAGCCCTGCTGCCGGGCAGGGCGGTGACACCACGCACCACTTGGAGCTGGCGCAGCCTGCTGCCGTTGGTGCTCACCGCGATAATCGGCGGTCGCGGATGGTAGCGGCTGACCATGCGGGCGGTCGAACCGGAGGTGGTGGCGGTGATGATCGCCTGGGCATCAAGGTCCTGGGCGGAGGCGCAGCAGGCGTAGGAGATCGAGTCGGTGATGGTCTTCTTGCGGTAACTGAGCCCCGCTGCAAGCAGCGCATCGTAGTCCATCGCCGCCTCGGCGCTCTCTGCGCAACGCACCAGAAACTGCACGGCCTCAACCGGATACCGGCCGACTGCGGTTTCGGCAGAGAGCATCACCGCGTCGGTCCCGTCGAAGATGGCGTTGGTGACATCACTGGCCTCGGCGCGGGTCGGGGTCGGGTGGGTAATCATCGACTCGAGCATCTGGGTTGCGGTGATCACCGGTTTGCCGGCCTCGTTTGCCATGCGGATAATCTTCTTCTGAATCATCGGCACCTGCTCGGCCGGCAGCTCGACCCCGAGGTCGCCGCGGGCGATCATCATGCCGTCAGAGGCGGCAAGGATTTCGACGACGTTGTCGACCCCCTGCTGATTCTCAATCTTCGAGATAATGGCAAGGTTGCCGCCGTGTTTTTCAATCAGTCTGCGCACCTCGTGGACATCTGCCGCTTTGCGGATAAAAGAGGCGGCGATAAAGTCAACCTGCTGCTCGACCCCAAAACCGATGTCTTCGATATCCTTGTCTGAGAGTGCCGGCAGGTTGACGATCGACTCCGGCAGCGCAACCCGTTTCCGGCTGCTCAACTCGCCGGAGTTGCGGATGGTGCAGAAAATTTCGTCATTTTTGATGGCGTTCACCTCAAGAATGATCTTGCCGTCATCAAGAAGGATATGCTCACCGATCGAGACATCGTCTGCAATTCCAGAGTAGTTGCAGCCGATCTTCGCCGCCGAGTGGAAGGTGTTGTCGCCGACGAGGACAAGCTCTTCTCCTGCAGCAAGCTGCAGCGGTTCGGCCATCTCGCAGACGCGGATCTCAGGTCCGCGGTTGTCGAGGAGGATTGCCGTCGGTGTTCCCGCCTTCTCGCGTGCGGCCTTGACGTTGGCTATCGCCTGCTGGTGACTGGCGCGATCTCCGTGGGAGAGGTTGATCCGGGCGACATCCATTCCGGCCATGATCAGCTCATATATCCTGTCAACACTTTCTGTGCCGGGACCGAGGGTGGCAACGATTCTTGTCTTGTGCATTGAGACACTCCTTGAACAAAAACGGGGTATTGGGGGATTGAAAAACCACTTTATAGCGAATCGAGCGGGCGGTCAATAACCAGACTTTTCGGCCTCTTTTTCGTTGCAGACGAAGATTCTTCTGCGGGTATTGTCCCGCCGGCTGTGGTACAATCGTCTGCTTGCAGACGGAGATTGGACTCTCCAGCGTAATACTATACGACCGAAACCCCACAACGGCTCTGAAAGAGCCGGCAGCGTAACAGTCGGTTGTTTTTGGCCGATACTGCCGCTGTCCCACATTTGACCGGGAGCAGAATAATGGGTGTAAAAGAGAACGATACCGTACAGGTGCACTATACCGGAACCCTTGATGACGGCGAAGTTTTTGACTCATCAGCAGCCGGTGACCCGCTGCAGTTTACCGTCGGCAGAGGCGAGGTCATCCCCGGTTTTGAGAAGGGGGTGCTGGGCATGGAGGCGGGTGAGAAGAAGAAGCTCCACATCCCCTGCGCCGAGGCCTATGGAGAGTATAACCCTGACATGGTCATTGAGGCGCCGCTCGATCAGGTTCCCACCGATCTTGAGCCGGAGGTCGGAGCGCGACTCGAAGTGGGCGGGGTCGGCGGTGAGGTCCTGCGGACCACGGTGACAAAGATCACCGACACCCACATCTATCTTGATGCCAACCCGCCGCTTGCAGGCAAAGACCTCAACTTTGAACTTGAGCTGGTGAAGATCATCTGAGAAGAGTGGTTTTTCTCTCCGGCAACACGCGGCAGAAAGATGCCCGTAAGCCTGAAACAAAAACTCATCAGACGTTCGGGCTATGGAGATAACGCTGTGGCAGTATGCGACGATCTTTGTGCTGATCGGCTTCTCCGGCTTTATTGACTCTATTGCCGGCGGCGGCGGGCTGATCTCTGTCCCCGCCTACATTGCGATCGGGCTGCCGACGGAGTTTGTTCTCGGCACCAACAAGTGTGTCAGCTCAACCGGCGCCACTCTTGCCGTCTTCCGCTATATCATCAACGGGAGGATTCTGTGGCGGGTCATGATCGCTGCGATCATCACCGCTTTTATCGGCTCAGCTGTCGGGGCCAGTCTGTCCCGATTCCTCTCCCGGGAGATCATGTTCGTTCTGCTGCTGATTGCGATTCCCTGTATCTTCTGTCTGCAGTACTTCGAGGAGAAAAGGACGCCGCCGGCTGAAAAGGGGGGCCGCCTCCCGGTCGGAGCCGGTTTTCGCGCCGCGGTCATCGGGTTCTTTCTCGGCGCCTATGACGGCATCTTCGGTCCCGGCACCGGCACCTTCATCCTGATCGCCTTTCTGGTCTTTCTCAACTTTTCGCCACAACAGGCGAGTGCCAATGCCCGTCTTATCAACTACGCCTCAAATATCGCCGCCTTTCTCTTTTTTGTGCTCAACGGGCGAATCTTCTGGCCGATCGCCTTTGTCGCCATTGCTGGCTCCCTCTGCGGCAACTGGATCGGCAGCGGTATGGTGCTCAGCCGCGCGGATACAATCGTTGTCCCGGTTTTTCGCGCCGTGCTGACCCTGCTTATGGTGAAATGTGGCTGGGATCTCTCTGGCTGAGCTCTCCGGCTGTTGCCTGATACCGGCCGCCTGCTCGTAAAAACTTGAAAAAGCAGGCACATCAATCTTTTGCGGAAGAAAATATTCCCAACCATCACAAAGGGGTTGTTTTTTTTTGCGCGCGGTGTTTCTATGGATAGAAACAAGGGGGAGGGCTCTCACCATGACAAAACCGTTTACCGAACTTGTTACCGTACTTGCGGGTATTACCGACAGGGAGGAGATGACATCATTTCTTCGGGAGATGCTGACCGAAAAAGAGATGAATGATGTCGCCCTCAGGTGGCAGTTGCTCAAAGAGCTTTATCGCGGTGAGACGCAGCGGACCATTGCAGCCCGGCATAAGTTGAGCCTGTGCAAGATCACCCGTGGCTCAAAAATTCTCAAGGCTGACAATTCTGTTACCAGAAAAATTCTCGACCACAGGCAGCAAAAGAGAGCAACGGAGACAACATGAATATGAAAATGGCAAACATCAGAATGCCCGACACCGACGGCAGATTTGGCGAATATGGCGGCAGTTATGTGACCGAAGAACTCCAGAAGGTCATCGACGAAGTCACTGCTGCATACGCAGAAATTCGTAACGAAAAAGGGTTCCAGACCGAGCTGAAAAACTTTTATCAGAATTTTGTCGGCCGGCCCAGTCCGATTTTTTATCTGCAGAACCTCTCCAAAAAGATCGGTGGTGCGCAGATCTACCTGAAGCGCGAAGATCTCAACCATACCGGAGCGCACAAAATCAACCATACGCTCGGTGAGGCTCTGCTCGCCCGCAAGATGGGGAAAAAGAAGGTTATTGCCGAGACCGGCGCCGGCCAGCATGGCGTCGCCCTTGCCACTGCGGCAGCCCAGCTCGGTATTGAGTGCGACATCTACATGGGCGAAGTTGATATCGCCAAAGAGAAGCCAAACGTAACCCGGATGAAGATATTGGGAGCAAAGGTCATCCCGGTATCACGAGGAGCGAAAACCCTGAAAGAGGCGATTGATGCCGCTTTTGAAGCATACCTTGCCGACCCCGTCAGTCAGTTCTACGCGATCGGCTCGGTCGTCGGTCCCCACCCCTTTCCGATGATGGTGCGCGATTTTCAGCAGATTGTCGGCAGTGAGACCCGGGAACAGTTCATTGCAACAACAGGGACGCTGCCTGATAATGTGGTCGCCTGTGTCGGCGGTGGTTCAAACGCGATCGGCATCTTCTCCGCCTTTCTTGATGACGAGAGTGTCGCTCTTTTCGGAGTTGAACCTGCCGGCCTGGGCCTTGAGCAGTCAGGCGGCCACGCCGCGACTCTCAGCAAGGGATCCCCCGGAGTGCTGCACGGCTTCAAATCGTACCTGCTCCAGGATGAAGATGGTGAACCCCTGCCTGTCTACTCGGTTGCCAGCGGCCTCGACTATCCCGGTGTCGGGCCGCAGCACAGCCTCCTCAAGGATCTTGGGCGGGTCAACTATGTCACCGCCAGTGACAGCGAGGCGATCGCCGCCTTTTTTGAACTTGCCCGCACCGAAGGGATTATCCCCGCGATTGAAAGTGCGCATGCCACCGCCTTTGCCGCAGTTCTTGCCAGAGATCTCGACAGCGACAAAACGATTGTGGTCAATCTTTCCGGCCGGGGGGATAAAGATATCGACTTTATTATTGAAACCTGGGGAAAGAACTACGGTCTGTAGATATCGGGACAGGCTTTCTGCGGCTCTCTGTGGTCGAACAGAGCCGCAGGGAGCGGAGTCAGCTCGCAGACGCTGCTCTTATTTTCTCCCGCTGTGGGCAAAGATGAACTGTCTGAAAAGATCGACGGACTCGGTGAAGATGCCGAAAAATTCGGTTATATTTTTTTTGCTGATACCGCCGTTTGCAATCAGATTGGCCTCAATCATCGGATCACCCTCTTCATCAAGGTAGGCGTGGGAGAGGCGTTTGGTACGGTTCCAGGTATTTATGTCTTCACAGCGTATTGCTGCTCCGGAAATTCCGTAATAGGCCTGCAGACTGCCATCAGCAAGGTTTAAAAAGTAGAGGTCCTTTCCACCTATTTTGATCTGCAGTTCTCCGGGGTCTGTTTTTTTTATACTTCTGTAGCCTTCATCTTTAAGAATCTGGATCAGTTCGTCGTCGCTGTACTTTGTCTTCCGCTCCTCTTCTGCTGCTGCGGTCAGCGGCAGAGCGAGACAGAGGACGGCTGCAATGGTAATGAGTTGCTGCTTCATTGGTCTGTTCTCCTTGTCAACGTCGAAAAAAGGGCGTGGTGAAGAACGGGTCTTCTGCCTGCCAGGGGTTGCCTGCAACCCGGGGGGAGCTACTCTACCACATCTGCCATTTTTTTTGCACTGGTTACTTGCGACAGAGATCACCCTGTGCTGAGTATTCCGGTAATCAGACCGCTGATCAGGACGAGGGCGATACCTGTTGCCTGGAGTGCTCCGAGGGTCTCGCCGAACAGCAGCCAGCCGAAGAGAACCACAAATATCGGCTCAAGGTAGGAGAGGGTGGCAAAAACCGCTGTCGGGATCCGTTCGAGGGCGAAGACGACCGCATAAAGGCCCAAAAAACCGGGGAGGAGGCCAAGGGCGATGAGCCAGAGCCAGAGCTGCGGGTCGGCGTCGATGAGAGAGCGGCCTGTTGCAGCAGCGAACGGAGAGAGGCAGAGGGCAGCGACTGCCAGCTGGGTGAAGGTGCGGACTTCGGCGGTCATCTTTGATTGGACGCGGTTATTGACGATGAAGGCGGCGTAGCCGAGGCCTGAGACCAGCCCGCAGCAGATGCCAAAACCTCCCTGGTCAGCGAGGTCGAAGCGGAACTCAAGCAGCATCGCGAAACCGAGGACGGCGAGTATGATCAGGACCACGTTGATTTTGTCGAGCCTCTCTCTGAACAGAACGTGGGCGAAGATCGATGCAATCGGCGGCCCCAGATAGAGGAGGGTGACGGCGTTGGCCAGCGAGGTGTGCTGCAGCGCGATAAAATAGGCGGCAGCAAAGGTGGCAAGAAAGATGCCGCCAGTCACCGCCTGCAGCTCCGGCCGGTGGCAGAGAGCCGCCCCCCTGCCGGAGAGAAGCAGGGTGAGGCCGAGGAGACCGCCGCCGATCGCAAAACGGCAGAAGGTGAGCAGGCGCGGATCAAGCGCGGTCTTTTTGGCAAAGATCCCGAGGGTTGCCATCAGCAGAGCGGCAAGAATTGCGGCAAAGGTTCCGGTTTTCACCTGGCGGTCTCCGTCTTCTTTTGTGCAGTGCAGCCGTACTGCCGGAGGTGTCCCGGAGGATGCTCTCTGCGTACACGGCACCCGGATACTCCTGCAGCTGGTTTTCGTCGAGGCGCAGCACAGACTGCATTCAGGCGGTCTGCCCCTCTGCACCGTGGTCATTTATCTCGTCGAGCCACCTCTTCATCGCCGCGGCCGAGCGTTTTGCCCGCTCCCTGCCGCGGAATTTCTTCGGCACCTTGTTCTCCCAGGCCGGAAAGAGGCCGAAGTTGACGTTTGACGGCTGAAAATGTTTCGCTGCTGTCGCGGTCAGATGGTGAACAAGAGCGCCGAAGGCGGTGTCCGCCGGAGGGGTTGTCGGCGCGATGTCAAACACAAGGCGCGCAGCGTTGATCCCGGCGAGTAACCCCATCGCAGCCGACTCGACATAGCCCTCAACACCTGAGAGCTGGCCGGCAAGGAGCAGATCCTGCCGCTGCTGAAACTGCAGGGTGGGGCGGAGCAGCTCCGGTGCAACGAGAAAGGTGTTGCGGTGGATCGAGCCCAGACGGGCAAACTCGGCTTTCTCCATCCCCGGAATCATCCGGAAGATGCGTTTCTGTTCCGGATAGGTGAGTCTGGTCTGAAAGCCGACCATGTTCCAGGTGGTGCCCGCTCTGTTTTCGCTGCGCAGCTGAACGACCGCGTACGCTTCGGTGCCGTCCGGCTTTTCAAGTCCGACCGGTTTCATCGGCCCGAAGCGCAGGGTGTCATCTCCCCGGCTGCGCATCACCTCAATCGGCAGACAGCCCTCAAAGTATCTCTCGTCTTCAAACGCCTTCAGCGGCACATAGCGGGCGGCCGCGAGTTCGGTAATAAACCGGGTGTACTGCTCCTTGTCGAGCGGACAGTTGAGGTAGTCACCGGGGCCGTCCTCCCAGCGTGATTTCCGGTAGACGATGCTGAAATCAAGTGAGTCGTAGTAGACAATCGGGGCGATCGCATCATAAAAGGCGAGGCGGTTGCGACCGGTGAAGGCGGCGAGGGCTTCCGCCAGCCGATCGCTGGTCAGCGGGCCGCTGGCGAGGATAATCGGGCTCGCCGCCGCCGCAGGGATCGCGGTCACCTCTTCGGTTACGATCTCAATTTTGGGATGCGCAGAGAGTCTTGCGGTAATAAACGCCGAAAACTCGTCCCGGTTGACCGCCAGCGCCCGCCCTGCAGGGACTGCGGTGGCCTGCGCTGCCTCAATAAAGAGCGAGCCGAGCGCCGCCATCTCCTGTTTCAAAAGACCGACCGCCGAGGTGGGGTCGGCGGAGCGCAGAGAGTTGGAGCAGACCAGCTCCGCCAGTCTGTCACTCTGGTGGGCGGGGCTCTTTTTTGCCGGTTTCATGTCGATCAGGCGGACGCTGCCGCCCCGCTGCACCACCTGCCAGGCGGCTTCGCATCCGGCAAGGCCGCCGCCGATTATTGTTACTGGTTCCATCGTCGCGCTCTCCGCGGATCAAAGTGTGGTTCTCTCTTTTCCCGTGCCGGCCGCTCCGGAGAAAAAGTGTTTGCTTGTTGGTGTCGGCATGTTAAATCTTAGTGCTCTTTTTGTCGCCTCTTAAAATTCTTCGCCAAAAAAAGAGGCGGGGTGTGCAGGGGACCGTCAAAATCAGCCGAAGTGAGGGTGTCTATATCCCGTCAGTGCTGATTTTTCGTCTGTTGTTGTGACGTGCAGGCTTTTTTGGCGATGGCGGTGTCTTGATGGTCACGCTTTTCTGCAGATATTTTACCGGGTGAGGATTTTATGAAAATTGCAATTCCAAACGAACGTGCTGCCGGTGAAACCCGGGTCGCGGCGACGCCGGCAACGGTCGGTCAGCTTGTGGCCCTCGGTTTTGACGTTGCGGTTGAGACCGGTGCGGGTGCCGCGGCGCAGTTTGCCGATGCCGCCTGGCAGGAGGCCGGAGCAGAAATTGTTGACTCCGCAGGGGTGTATGACGCCGATATCATCTGCAGGGTCAATGCCCCGGAAGAACAAGAGATCGAGAAGATGAAAGAGAAGACCATCCTGATCTCTTTTCTTCAGCCGGCGCAGAATCCGGAACTGGTGAGCACCCTTGCCGAAAAGAAGATAACCGTACTGGCAATGGATATGGTGCCGCGGATCTCACGGGCGCAGTCTCTTGACGCGCTGTCATCGATGGCAAATATCAGCGGCTATCGCGCGGTCGTCGAGGCGGCCCACGCCTATGGCCGCTTTTTTGCCGGTCAGATTACTGCCGCAGGCAAGGTGGCGCCGGCAGAGGTGCTTGTTATCGGTGCCGGGGTCGCAGGGCTTGCGGCGATAGCTGCTGCCGGCTCTCTCGGGGCTGTTGTCAAAGCCTTTGATACCCGTCTTGAGGTCGGCGAACAGATCGAATCGATGGGCGGTCAGTTTTTGAAGCTGGAGTTTGCCGACGAAGCCGGCGGCAGTGACGACGGCTACGCAAAGGTGATGAGCAAGGAGTTTATCGCCGCCGAGATGGCGCTGTTCAGGGAGCAGGCAGAGACCGTCGATATTATTATTACCACCGCCGCTGTTCCCGGCAAACGCTCACCGGTGCTGATCACGAAAGAGATGGTCGATTCGATGAAACCGGGCTCTGTGATTGTCGATCTCGCAGCACCCGGTGGCGGCAACTGCGAATATACCGAGCCGGGAGAGGTGGTCACCGTCGGCAACGGGGTGAAGGTGATCGGGTATACCGACCTCGCCAATCGCCTCGCCGGGCAGTCTTCGCAGCTTTATGGGACCAATATTGTCAATCTGATCAAGCTGCTGGCGCCGGAAAAAGATGGCCGGGCCGTTGTTGACTTTGACGATGTGATCCTTCGCAATATGACGGTGACCCATGATGGCGAGACCCTGTTTCCTCCGCCGCAGATCAAGGTTTCTGCGGCACCGCAGGCGCCGCCGGCTGCTGACGTGCAGTCTTCTGCACCCGAGGAGAAAAAGCCGCTCCATCCGGCGAGAAAATTTGCCGCCGCCGGGTGCGCCGCCGCCCTCTTTTTACTGCTGGGCGCGAGTGCTCCGGCACCGTTTCTGAACCATCTGATTGTTTTTGTCCTCGCCTGTGTTCTCGGCTTCTATGTCGTCTGGAGTGTCACCCATTCGCTGCACACGCCGCTGATGAGTGTCACCAATGCAGTCTCCGGTATTATCATCGTCGGTGCGCTGTTACAGGTCGCTCAGGGGAACAGCATTGTCAGTGTCTCTGCGTTGATTGCTGTTTTTATCGCCAGTATCAATATATTCGGTGGCTTTTACGTGACCCGCCGGATGTTGAAAATGTTTCGTAAAGGGTAAGGAGGGAGCACGATGTCAACCGGACTGCTGACCAGTGCCTATATCCTGGCGGCACTGCTGTTTATCTCCTGTCTCGCCGGCTTGTCGAAACAGGAGTCCGCCACAAATGGAAACTACTTCGGCATGGCCGGCATGGCCATCGCCCTCGTTGCAACTGCAGCGAGCAGCCAGGTCCATGGTCTCGGCTGGATTCTTGTCGCGATGGCGGCAGGTGCGGCAGTCGGCATCTACAGGGCCCATAAGGTGGAAATGACCCAGATGCCGGAGCTGATCGCCCTGCTGCACAGTTTTGTCGGACTTGCGGCGGTGCTGGTCGGTCTCAACAGCCATATCAGCCCTGAAGAGATGGCGCCGGAGATGCACACCGTCCATCTTGTCGAGGTCTTTCTCGGGATCTTTATCGGTGCGGTCACCTTTACCGGCTCGATTGTCGCCTTTGGAAAACTGAACGGCAGGATCAACAGCAGCCCGCTGACCCTTGCCCATAAACACAAGCTGAACCTCGCCGCGCTGCTGTTTTCGGCGATCATGCTGGTCGTCTATGTCAACAGCGACGGGTCTACTGCGGCACTGCTGCTGATGCTTGCGGTGGCCCTTGCCGTCGGCTGGCATCTGGTTGCATCGATCGGCGGTGCCGATATGCCGGTGGTGGTTTCGATGCTGAACTCCTATTCGGGATGGGCCGCGGCTGCCGCCGGGTTCATGCTGTCCAACGATCTGCTTATTGTCACCGGGGCGCTGGTCGGTTCTTCGGGGGCGATCCTGTCGTATATCATGTGCAGGGCGATGAACCGCTCTTTTCTCGCTGTTATTGCTGGCGGCTTCGGTACCGATGGCACTGCCGGCGGCGGTGGAGAGGAGGTCGGCGAGTATCGGCAGATAAAGCCGGCAGCGGTCGCCGATATGTTGAAAAATGCCGCTTCGGTGATCATCACCCCCGGATATGGGATGGCTGTTGCCCATGCCCAGTATCCGGTTGCCGAGATTTGCGCTCTGCTGCGCAAAAACGGTACAGAGGTCCGTTTTGGAATCCATCCGGTCGCCGGCAGACTGCCCGGCCATATGAATGTCCTTCTTGCAGAGGCCAAAGTCCCCTATGATATCGTTCTTGAGATGGATGAGATCAACGACGATTTTGCCGACACTGATGTGGTTCTTGTCATCGGCGCAAACGATACTGTAAACCCGGCGGCTCAGACTGATCCCGCAAGTCCGATTGCCGGGATGCCGGTGCTGCGGGTCTGGGACGCAAAAGAGGTGATCGTCTTCAAACGCTCGATGAATACCGGCTATGCCGGGGTGCAGAACCCGCTGTTTTTCCGGGAGAACAGCTCGATGTGCTTTGGGGATGCAAAGGCGACGATGGATGATATCCTCAAGGAACTCGGCTGAGAGCCTGGTCGCCGGCTTCAGAACATCACCCGTCGTGGCGGCCTGAGAATCTTTTCAGGCCGCCACGGGTTTCTTCCATAAAAACCCATCAAGTCAAAGAGTTACGGATACCGTACCTCCACATCGAGTGTCTGTCGTCCCCAGTTGAGCGCCTCCTCGTGAGAGGAGAAGTAGAGATCTATACGGTCCGGTCCCTTGATCGCTCCTCCCCGATCTTCGACCGTTCCCCAGCCGTAGCCGGGGACATACATGCGGGTGCCGAACGGGTAGTATGTGGTATCGGCGGCGATCGTACCGTCATGGGGAAGAAAGAACCACGGAAAGAAGACGAGGCGAACCGGGATCATCCACGGCCGCCGCAGTGAGTCGACGGAGAAGAACCCCTCCTCGGGTTCACGCGGAAACCGGCCGGCGGCGGTCCGGCCGTCGTAGATGCGGCCTGCACGACTGCCCTTTGAGACGTAACGGTTCCAGAAGTCGAGTTTCAGGTAACGCCAGCTGCCGCGTTCCCAGTCACAGCACTGACCGCAGCCGCAGTAGGCGGTGGTGGAGATCCGGTGGACGCTCTTCCGGGCGCAGCCGCAGGCAGCAAGCAGCACAAGCAGGGCGACGAGCAGCTGTTTTTTCATGTGCGCAGAAACCATTTTTTCACCTCATCACGCGAGAAGAGTCGCACCACCGGTCTGCCGTGGGGGCAGTGGGAGAAGAGATCTGCTGCGGCCATATCGTTGAGCAGGGCGTCTATCTGCGCACTGGAGAGTTCCATATTCGCCTTTACTGCCGCCTTGCAGGCCATCGTGGCGAGGATGTTGTCGAGATGGTCGCCCTCCTTCGGGCTGCGGTTGCCGTCTTCACTGCCGAACTGTTCGAGGACGTCGAGCAGCAGCTCCCGGGGGGGCGTCGTCCCCGCCAGCGCCGGAATCGCCGCCACCACCCATGTGGTGCCGCCGAAGTCGCGCAGCGAAAAGCCCGTCCGGGTCAGTTCGTCAAGGTTCTCCTCGACAAGTCTGCTCTGAAAAAGCGAGAGCTCGACCGTCTCCGGAAAGAGGAGATTCTGCGCGGTCACCTTCCCGGCAAGAAACTGCCGCCGCAGTTTTTCGTACAAAAGCCGTTCGTGGGCGGCGTGTTGATCGATAACCACCATCCCGGCACTGCCTTCGCAGAGGATATAGAGGTCGGCAAAGACCCCGATGACCCGCAGGTTATGGCGGCTGGCGATCTCTGCGGGCGTATCTTTTGTGAATGCGCTTGCCTGTGCTGCCGGTGGTATCGCCTCTTCTGCGGGCAGTGGCGAAGGTGCCCGGTGCTGCTGTTTTTGCGGCGGCTCAAGGGTCGATTCGAGGGTTGCGTCGGGGGCGATGCGGGCGCGGCTCACCCGGGTCCACGTCTCGGCGAGCTCCTGGTGAAAAGGTTCGACCGCCGGCGCGGTCTGCGGCCGCGACTGCGAGGATGACTGCGGCGGCGGGGCCGAAAGCGAAGACGGTGATGACGGTGCCGGCGGCGGCTGATCGCGGTTGAAGATCTGCTGCTGCAGATTCCGCTGTTGGGCGGCCATCGCCTCTCTGACCCCCCGTTCGACAAAGGTGTGAACATCGTGGGCGTTGCGGAACCGGACCTCGTGTTTGGCCGGATGGACATTGACATCGACCTCTTCGGGGTTGACGGTCAGCATGATCAGACCGCCGGCATTTTTGCCCTTCATCAGAAACCCGCGCAGCCCCTCGTTGACCGCGTGGATCAACATCCGGTCGCGCACCGCCCGGCCATTGACAAACAGGCGCAGGCGTGCCGGTCCGCTGGTGCTCTCCGGCGGCAGCAGCCAGCCCTCAAGGCGGCGTTCGAGCTCCATTCCCCGGTTGGCACGTTGCTCGACGGCGATGAAGTCGCCAGTAAAACGGACCATTTTAGCGAGCCGCTCCGGAGGGCTCATGTGTGACTCAAAGTGCATCGTCTGCCGTCCGTCGACCCGGAGAACAACGTCGATATCTCTGCAGCCGAGGGCGTAGTTGCGCACCACCTCTTCGATATGGCCGAGCTCGGTACGGGCGGTACGCAGAAATTTGCGGCGGGCCGGGGTCTTGCCGAACAGGTTGCGGACCTCAATCGAGGTGCCGACCGCGCAGCCGATCTGATGCACCTTGAGCAGGCGGCCATACTCATAGACCACCCGGGTGCCCAGTTCCGCGTCGTGCAGCCGGCTGGTCAGCGTCAGCTTCGCCACCGCACCGATCGACGGGATCGCCTCGCCGCGGAAGCCGAGGGTGCCGATGGCGCCGAGATCCTCCTCATCTTCGATCTTCGAGGTGCCGTGGCGTTCAAGGCTCATCAGCAGATCGTCTTCATCCATGCCGCAGCCGTCGTCGATGATCCGCATCAGGCGGACGCCGCCACCCTCAACTTCGACCTCGATACGGGTGGCACCGGCGTCGAGGCTGTTTTCGATCATCTCTTTTATGACCGAGGCGGGACGTTCGACCACCTCTCCGGCGGCAATCTGGTTGGCGAGATGGTCGGGAAGGATGCGGATTTTCGGCATGGCGGTGAGTTTCCTGTTGCGGGTTTACCGGGGGATGGTACCCTGATGACAGCCGGCAAACTGCCGGCTTTCCCGGTCAAGTTTGCTGAGCGGGAGAGTATACTATACAACGTGTGACCGGCAAAAAAAAGACAGGCGCAGCAGGCAATGGCATCGGCAAAGAGCCCTGCAAAAGGGCGGACACGGCGCAGAATTTACAGCGAAAGAGAGCTCTACCGGCTTATTTTCACGGTAATGATTCTGGCCGCTGCGGCGGTGATCTCGGCGCTGTGGCTGCGCGCCTGGCTGCAGCTTCCTGATCTGGGCGCGGTCGCCCGCTACCGGCCGCCCGAGGCGGCATTGATCTATGACAGCAATGGGCGGGTCGTTGATCGGATGTTCACCGAAAACCGCACCGTTGTTCCGCTTGAGAAGATGGCGGAAAACCTGCCGATTGCCTTTATCTCTGCAGAAGATGGCGATTTCTTTCGTCATCCCGGGATTGATCTCTTCTCCATTGCCCGCGCCCTTTTCAACAATCTGCAGTCGGGAACACGCGCCCAGGGCGGCTCGACAATCACTCAGCAGGTGGCGAAGATACTGCTGCTGAGTCCCGAGAAGACGTTTGTCCGCAAGGTGCGCGAGGCGGTTCTTGCCACCCGTATTGACCGCCGGTTCAGTAAAGAGACGATTCTGCAGATCTATCTCAACGAGATATACCTCGGCGACGGCGCCTGGGGGGTTGAGGCGGCGGCGCAGACCTATTTCGGCAAATCGTCGTCGCAGCTGACCCTCGCCGAATGTGCGCTGCTTGCCGGACTGCCGCAGGCACCGAGCCGCTACGCTCCGTCTGCTCATCCGCAACGGGCGCGCGAGCGTCAGCGCTATGTGCTCAACCGGATGGCGGCCGACGGTCTGATAACTACTGACGAGGCGAGGGCGGCGTGGCGGGCTCCACTGCGACTCAAGCGGCGCCACCGCCGTTCAGGCGATAACGGCTACTATCTCGACGAGGTCAGGAGGCGGGCGCGGCGGCTGCTCGGCGGGCCGCTGCAGAGCTCCGGCGCGCGGATCTACACCTGGCTTGACCGCAATCTGCAGCAGCGGGCGGTGGCTGAGGTGAACAAGGCGACCGCTGCGGTGGTGGCGCGGGGCAGCGCTGGTGGTTCCGAGCTCAAAGAGCGCCCGGAGGCGGCGGTGGTGGTGCTCGAGAACCGCACCGGCCGGGTACGGGCGCTGGTCGGCGGACGGAGCTTTGCGGTGTCGCCGTTCAACCGCGCCACTCAGGGACGGCGCCAGGCGGGCTCGACCTTTAAACCCTTTGGCTATGCGGCGGCACTGCTTGCCGGCTGGAAACCGGAGTCACAAATACTTGATGCGCCGTTTGCGATCGCCGGTGCCGATGGTGGTGTCTGGAGCCCGAAAAACTATGCAGACAGATACATGGGTCAGGTCAGTCTGACCCGGGCACTCACCTTCTCGCTCAATACCGCAACTGTCCGGCTGATGCGCAGGGTCGGCTGGCAGCGGACCATTGCCATCGCCAGAAAGGCGGGGATAGAGGTGGCGATGCCCCATGATCTCTCACTTGCGCTCGGCGCGGTTGACATCTCGCCGCTGCAGCTGACCGCGGCGTGGACGATTTTTGCCGACCACGGCCGCTATCATCCACCGAGTTTTATCGCGAAGATCGTCCTGCCCGACGGCAGGGTGATTCGGCCGAAGGGGACAAAGCCGGTGCGGGTGCTGCCCGCAGATGTTGCCGCTGACATGGAGAAAATGCTCAACAGTGTGGTGACCGCGGGAACCGGGCGGCGGGCACAGGTGCCCGGAATCCGCGGCGGCAAGACCGGCACCACTGATGGCCGCCGTGATCTCTGGTTTGTCGGTTTTACCGACCGCTTTACCGCCGGGGTCTGGATCGGTTGTGATCACAACCAGCCGCTGCCCGGAGAGAGCGGCGGCCGGACCGCGGCCCCGCTGTGGCGCGGGGTGATGAAATAGAGCGAACGTTCAATGCTCTTTTTTCTCCGACAGAAGAGAAAATGCCCGACAGACAGATGAAGTCTTCCCGGGGAGATATTGTCAGCTGTAACGAAGAAGATGGCCACATGACAGGAGGATTCATCATGTTTCGGCTATTGTCTTGACTATCGCCTGCCGATAGAGAGTCATGAGCGGCTGAGACGGCCGCAGAACTCTTTTTCCCGCTTGGAGGCGATTATGAAGATCGAACAGACAACTCTGAGCATGGATGCGTATTCCCGTCATACGGAGATGACAACCGAGGTGAGCCGCGGTGCCGCGGTCAGCGAATGGCAGACCTTTGTCAACGAGGCAACGTTGAAAAACGCACTCACCGTTACCACAGAACGTCGGCAGCCGCCCGCTGTCAGTGCAGAAAGCGTGGCTGCAGAACCCTCTCCACAGGCCGCGGCTGACGACTCCTCAGCGGCGATTATCAGCCGCATTACCAACGCCCTTGTCGCTGAAGAGACCAGCGTTGCTGACTTTAAACGCGACGAAAACACTGCCGCATTACAGAGAGGTGGTGGTTTTCTGCTCAGTGTTGAGCATACCCGGGTGCGCAAGTGTGTTGACACCATTGAGTTTGACTCATCCGGGTCGGTACAGACCGCGGACGGACGCAGCATCACCTTCAATATGGGGCTGTCGGTTGAACGAAGCGTCGCAACCAGCTGCCGCTGGAACGACTACGAGTTCCTTGATCCGATAACCCTCAGCTTTGACGACGGCCTTGAGGCGCTCTCCGGAGGCACCTTCTCGTTTGATTTGACCGGAGACGGCCGCAACGAGCGAATCGCCTCTCTTGCTCAGGGAAGCGGCTTTCTGGCGCTTGATGTGAACGGTGACGGGGTGATTAACAATGGTCTTGAGCTCTTTGGCCCGCAGAGCGGCAACGGCTATGACGAACTCAGCCGGTATGATACCGACGGCAACATGTGGATCGATGAGAACGATCCGATCTTTGATCAGCTGAAGATCTGGAAGGGGGCGGGCAGCGCCGATGCCAGGCTGATCTCGCTGCGCGAAGCCGGGGTCGGGGCGCTGTCACTGGCAAGTGTTGCCGCCGACTTTGATATGAAAGACAGCTCGGGACGAAGCCTTGGACAGGTCTCTCGGGCGGGGCTGTTTCTGATGGAAAACGGTGAAGCCCGCTCAATGCAGGAGATTGACCTCAACAGCGGTCTCAACAGAAGCGATGCAATCACTTTGCAAGATGGCGATGAGCTGAGCCCGCTGCAGCAGGCGATTGTCGATGCGATCGACCGGCTGCGGGCGATTATTGAGCGTCACGAGCAGCAGGGGCAGCAGCAGCTGCGGGATATTCTTTTTCACGAAGAGCGGAGTGAGACCCTGATTGAAAAATTCTGGGGCTGGCAGGAGAGAGGCTTTGACGTCTCCTGAGTGGCGTTGAGAGCTGGCAGAGCAAACAGCGGCCTGGTCGAGATGGCCGCTGTTACCCTTCCTTTTCCTCTTTCTCTTCGTCGATTTTTTTCGGTTCGTCGGCTTTGGTTGCGTCCTTGAAGTTTTTAATCCCCTTGCCGAGCCCGGCACCCAGTTCGGGCAGTTTGCCGGCGCCGAAGATGACGACGACAATGGCAAGGATGACCAGCAGTTCCCAGATTCCCATTCCAAACATGGCAGTACCTCATAGAGGGGGGTGAGCGGTTGTTGTTCAGCCTGCATCTGTGGGGGATAAAGCCTGTTTCTCAATGCAGCGCTTTACCTCCTCGATCTCTGCCGGCAGGGTGATGCAGCGGCTCGGGCGCTCCATCAGCCCGTCAAGCTGCGGTGGTATCGGCGGTGTTTTGCCGGTCGCTTTTTCGACCACCTCGGGAAATTTTGCGGGGTGGGCGGTGGCGAGGCAGACCATCGGAATTCCGGCGGTACGGTGCTTCGCTGCGGCCGCGACCCCGACGGCGGTGTGCGGATCAATCAGACAGTCGTTTTCCTCTGCGAAGCTGCAGATGGTCTGCTCGACCTCACTGCCGCTGATCGATGCGGTGACAAAGTCGCGTTTGATCTGATCGCTCGAACCGGAGAGATCAATCTCTCCGGCTGCGGCAAAGGTCTCCATCAGCTGCTTTGTCCGGGTGGCACTGCAGTCGCTCAGGCAGTAGAGATAGCGCTCAAAGTTCGACGCCGCCTGGATATCCATCGACGGGCTGCTGGTCAGCCTCACCTCCCCGAGGGAGTAGTCTCCCGAATCAACCATTCGACTGAGAATGTCGTTGTCGTTGGTCGCAAGGACAAGGTTGCGCAGGGTGCCCCTGGGGAGCATCTTGCGGGCGATATAGCCGGCAAAGATGTCGCCGAAGTTGCCGGTCGGGACCGCAAAATCGACCACCGGCTCCTTCTCTGTGCGCTTCAGTGTCAGAGTACTGTGGACGTAGTAGACCACCTGCGCCAGTATCCGTGCCCAGTTGATCGAGTTGACGGCGCCGAGGTTGTGGCTGTGCTTGAATTCGGTATCGTTGAACAGCGCCTTGACAATCGCCTGACCGTCGTCAAACGAGCCCTGAATGGCGATGTTGACGACGTTGTCATCGAGCACCGTGGTCATCTGCCGCTCCTGTACCGGACTGACCCGGTCCTTCGGGTGGAGGATGAAGATCTTGATCCGCTCTTTCCCGCGCACTCCGGCAATGGCTGCAGAGCCGGTGTCTCCGGAGGTGGCGCCGACGATGTTGAGCGTTGTTCCGCTCTTTTCGAGCAGATATTCAAAGAGGTTGCCGAGGAACTGCAGCGCGACATCTTTGAAGGCGAGTGTCGGTCCGTGCCACAGTTCGAGGATATGCACCCCGCTGTACTTTACCAGCGGGGTGACCGCTTCAGAGTCAAAGGTCTCACACGAGCGGTTGATCAGCTTTTCGAGGTCTTTGCGGGGGATGTCGTCAATAAAGCGCGACATGATCTCCAGCGCCAGTTTCGGGTAGCTCAGCTCCTGCCAGGCGGCGAGGGTTTCTCTGTCGATTCTGGGGACCGTACGGGGAAGGAGGAGACCGCCGTCTTCGGCGAGTCCCATCATAACAGCCTCGGAAAACGAAACAGGGGAGATGCCGCCCCTTGTGCTCAGATATTGCATGGTTTCCTGTCACTCACTCTGTGGTCTCAGCACTCCGGGGTGACCTGTTTTGCATCAGCCCAGAGTCCTTCGAGATCATAAAAGGGGCGCCGGTCATGGTAGAAAATATGGACGACAACGTCGTCATAATCAAGCAGCACCCACATTCCGTCCTGCAGCCCTTCGGCCCTGGTGGCGGAGACCTTTTTGGAGCGCAGTGTCCCCTCAACAGCCTCGGCCAGCGCCTGAACATGGCGGCTTGAGGTACCGCTCATGATGACGAAATACTCGGTGAAGGTGGTGAGCTCGCGCACATCAAGAATCACCAGATCCCGGGCTCTGGTGTCAAGCGCCGCTTTTGCGCACACCTGTGCCAGCTTTTCACCGGGAAGCTCCCGGTACTCTTCTTTGACTCTTTTCATCCGTTATTTTTGTTTCTTCTCCGTTTTTTTCCTGCTGTTTCTGAATTTCCGCGGCGGGAATTCAAAACTCATCCTGCCATTTTTGTCCAAAACCAGCCAGGCGTCAAAGGGTTTCTTCCTTTTTGAGATAAATCCGGAAATCAGTTCGGTTTTGCCGTCGGTGAGGAGCTGACGGATATGCTTCTCGTCAAGCTCTTTCTGCAGAATGATGCGGCCGATGCGCAGCCCTTTTTTCTTGTCACCGTTGAGAGCGGATTCACTGAGCCAGGCGGTGGGGGTCGCATAGACCGGGGTGCCATCGACCGGTGAGCTGCCGAGCGGTTCTGTTTTGAGGATCTCTTCAATGTCGAGATTGTCGGTCGATTCGGCAAAAATGAACTCAATTTTGTTGTTTTTCAACTGGACCGAAGCGGTAAACAGCTTGCCGCGTTTGGAGCGGAAGTCGCTGTAGGGTCCGATCGTTTTGCCGGCGAGCAGATCAAGCACATCCTGCTGGTCAAGCATCCGGCCGCCGAGGATCTTGCGAATCGATACCTTGCCGTCTTCTGAGATCCAGGCGGTCGGTGTTGAGATGTACTTGACCCCGTCGACCGGGCTGAAAGGGGCCTCCAGGGTGATCTCGCTGCCGTCAAAGCTGCGCACCTGCTCGATGATGCGTACCGTCAGGTCGCGTACCTCCTTCATAAAGCGTTCACGGGTGAACTCGCCTTTGAGCATCCGGTTCAGTTTGTACTCCCACTCTCCGGTCATTTCAGGAGAGGCGAGTACGTCAATCTTCATCGCTTCAAGGAGGGCAAGAAGTTCAAAGGCCTTGCCGGTGGGGGTGAGCTCTTTGGCCTCGCGCACCACATATTTCTCTTTGAGCAGTTTCTCAATGATCGCCGCGCGGGTCGCCGGGGTGCCGAGCCCGCGCTCCTTCATCGCATCGGCGAGTTCGTCATCGTCGATCAGTTTATCCGAGTTCTCCATCGCCGAGAGCAGAGTCGCCTCACTGTAGCGTGCCGGTGGGCGAGTCTGGTGCTCTTCGGCGGTAAGCTCTGTACAGGTGACCGCGACCCCGTCGGGCAGTGGAGCGAGAACCTTGTCTTTGTCGGAGTCAAGAGCCGCGCCGTAGATCGCTTTCCAGCCGGGAGCCTTGAGGATTCTGCCTTCGGTGAGAAAGGTTTCGCCGCTGACAAGCGACGAGCGTCTGGTGTTGAGGTACACCGCAGGCGGAAAGAAGACCGCAATAAAGCGCTGAACGACCATCGTATAGATCTTCAGCTCCGCCTCACTGAGGCTGCCGGCGGGAAGAAGACCGGTGGGGATGATCGCGTGGTGGTCGGAGATCCGGGCGTTGTTGAAGATACGTCGGTCTTTTTTGACATATTTTTTGTCAACAGCTTCGCCGGCAAAACGGCCATACGTCCACTCTCTGTGGGTTGCGAGAATCTTCTTTGCGCGACCGACATAGTCTTCGGGCAGATTTCTGCTGTCGGTGCGTGGATAGGTGAGCAGTTTGTGCTTTTCGTAGAGTGCCTGGGCGGTACTGAGGGTGTTTTTGGCCGAAAAGCCGAAACGGGAGTTGGCCTCCCTCTGCAGCAGGGTGAGGTCGTAGAGCTGCGGTGAACTCTGCCGGGTCTCTTTGCTCTCTTCGCTGACCGCGGCCGCCTCGTTGCGGCACCTGGCGATGATCGCCTGCCAGTCCGCCTCGGTCCAGATCCGGTCTGCCCGGCGGTGGGGATCTGCCGGGTCTTTTTTGAACGCCGGGTCGATCCATTTTCCGGTGTAGTTGCCGCCGTCAAAGGTGAACTCGGCCGACAGAGTGTGGTAGGTGCGGGGAACAAACTCGATCCGCGCTCTCTCTCTCTTGACGAGCAGAGAGAGGGTCGGGGTCTGGACCCGGCCGCACGGGGTCAGGAAAAACCCGCCCCGGCGCGAGTTGTATCCGGTGAGTGCGCGGGTGGCATTGATCCCGATAAGCCAGTCCGATTCAGACCGGCAGAGAGCGGCCTGGGCGAGCGGCTCCATCTCTTCCGGTGTGCGCAGGCTGTCGAATGCGGCCTTAATCGACTCGGTGGTCATCGACTGCAGCCAGAGCCGTTTAAAGCTCTTTTTGGCCACCGATTTGTTCCACACATAGCTGACGATATAGTTGAAGATCAGCTCCCCTTCGCGGCCGGCGTCGCAGGCGTTGATAATCTCGCTGACGTCTGCCCGGCGGATCATCTTCTGCAGCGCGTTGAGCTGCGACTTTGTCCCGTCGAGCGCCTTGAGTCTGAACTCGTCGGGCAGGATCGGCAGATTGTTTATGTCCCACTTCTGCCAGTCGGGGTTGATCTCTTCGGGATAGCAGATCGAGACAAGGTGGCCGATGGCGTAGGAGACGATATGGGTACTGCTTTCGTAGTGGGTCTTTCTGCGGGTAAATTTCCCAGGGAGAGCCCTGGCCAGATCTCCGGCAACACTCGGTTTTTCGGCAATGACGAGGATTTTGCTCATGGTGGTCGTTTTCCGTTGCTGCGGGTGGCGCGTGAGTCCTGTTCGATCGAATTCTGCGGTGTTGATCTGCCTTGACCCTGCGAAAACAGGATCAGCGAGAAGAGATACTTAAAGGCCGTCTTCTCCTTTGTCAACCTCTTTTCCGCCCTGGGCAACAGGCTGAGTCTGACTTTTTTTCAGTAAAAAAACACCTGAAAACAAAGTGTTCTCTGTTGTTTTGCTGCTCTGTTTATCCCCGGCTGCCGAAGATGGCGGTCCCCACCCGGACAATGGTTGCCCCCTCGGCGATCGCAACCGCAAAATCTCCGGACATCCCCATCGACAGCAGAGGCGGTTCGGTGAAGATTCCTTTTGTCAACAGCTCGTCGCCGAGACGGCGCAGACCTGCGAAGTAGCGGCGCGACTCTTCGGCACTGTTTTCAAGCGGCGGGATGGTCATCAGCCCTTTTACCTGCAGATGGTCGAGCGGCCTGATCTCTGCGAGCAGGCGTTCGGTCTCGGCGGCGGGCACACCCGATTTTGCAGGATCGTCGCCGATATTGACCTGGACGAGGATCTCAAGGGTACGGCCGACAGCGTCGAGCCGGTTGTTGAGCTTGCGGGCAAGTTTGACGCTGTCGACGGTCTCGACCATGTCACAGAGTTCGGCGGCGAACTTTGCCTTGTTCGACTGCAGGTGACCGATAAAGTGGATCTTTGCCGAAGCGGGCAGGGCGGGGCGTTTCTGCTGCACTTCGTGAATATAGTTTTCACCAAAGAGATGCTGGCCGCAGGAGAGGGCCTCGACGAGCATCTCAACCGGTTTGGTTTTGGATACAGCGACCAGCCGGATCTCCGCCGGATCACGACCTGCGGTTTTCGCGGCGGTTGCGATCTGTTCATGGATCCGGGCAAGGTTCTCTCTGATCATGGCTCCTCCAGATGAAAAAATTGGCGGGTGTTGCGGCTGGTCGTCTCCGCCACTTCGGTAATATCGATACCGCGCAGTTCGGCAATGCGGGCGGCAGTGAAGCGGACATGGGCCGGCTCGTTGCGTCTGCCCCGGAATGGGACCGGGGCGAGAAACGGCCCGTCGGTCTCAATCAGCATCCGCTCAAGAGGAATTTTGCGGGCGACGTCGTGGAGATCGGGGGCGTTTGTAAAGGTGACGACACCGGAGATCGAGATCATCATCCCGGCATCGAGCACCTTGCGGGCAAAACTGTAGTCGCTGCCAAAGCAGTGCATCAGGCAGCCTGCCTCACGGTTGAAGTCGCTGAGGATGTCGAGACAGTCGGCATCGGCGTCTCTGTTGTGGATGACAACCGGGAGGTTGAGCTCCTCGGCGATCGCAAGCTGGCGGCTGAACTGCTGCCGTTGTACCTCTGGCGGACAGTAGTTTTTGAAATAATCAAGGCCGATTTCACCAAAAGCCTTGACCTCGGCGGTGTTCCTTTTATATAGCTCTATGAGCTGATCCCACTTCTCCTCGTCCATGCCGGCGGCGTCATGGGGATGAACACCGATGGTTGCGGAGATCTGACGGTGGCGTTGCGCCAGCCTGATCGCAGCTGCGGAGCTGTTCAGATCAATGCCGATCGAGATGATATGGACGATCCCTGCGGCCTCGGCACGGCTGAGGGTGGCACTGAAATCTTCCTGAAAGGCGTCCATATCGAGGTGGCAGTGGCTGTCGATAAAGGTCGTTTCCGCAGGATAGTCGGGCAGGGTGTGGTCCTTTTTTTTCACTTTTTTCTGGTCGGGTTGAGGCGGAGGAAGAGGGCCTTTCGGCCTTTTCGACTGCGCAAAGGCGGAGAAGAGCGCGGTGCTTCCGGTCAGTGCTTTTTTATCATGGTTTGTTGAAAAGATAAAAATAACCCTTCATATTGCAAGGAATCTGGCGTATATTATACACGCCTGAAATTTTTTTAAAGGTACATCGGCTGTCTGCCCTGCGGTTACTGCCTGTGGTCCTGCAGACTCCTGGCCCCGCGCCCGGCGCGACCTGCCCCGGTAACGGTGGTTCGGTCTGCGCTCGGTTTCGCGGGCGGAGCTGTTGCGGTTTTTGGGGAGCAAAGGTGAGCGAAAAAGGGGGGCAGGCTGTGGCGTTGCGTGTTTTTACCGCTCAATTTTACCTGTGGCTGCCGGTGCCGAAAAGAGCGTGCGCCGGACCGGCAGCCCCTGTGCTGCAGGTGTTTGGCTGTCAGGATGGAGAGAAGCAACCAACTTTATCATCAAGAGGTTCGTGAATGAATTACGGGATTGTCAGTCAGGATCAACTGGAAAAGATCGATGGGATTCTGGAAGAGAAGCTCCTGAAACTCGGGGTCGAGTGTGTCATTATCATCGATATGGCTGGAAATACCATTACGGCTAAAGATAACGGTACCAGCAAGTATGACATATACTCGTTTGCAGCTCTTGCCGCCGGGAACTTTGCCACTGTTGATGCGATGGCGAAGCTGATCGGAGAGCAGGAGTTCTCTCTGCTGTTCCACAAGGGGGAGGAGTCGAGCATCCATTTCAGTAAGATCAATGAGGAGCTGCTGCTGATCTCTCTCTTCGGTCGCGACATATCCCTTGGGTTCCTGCGCTTGAACGTGGTGGATGCGATAGACCAGATCAGAGGGCTGTGGGGCTGACAGTGCTCTCGACCAGAGAGCAGCTTGTGCTGACCACAGAAGAACCCCATATCCCTGAACAGAGCTGCAGGAGGAGATACCTTGAGTTTCATCAATCTAAAGGATAAAGTTGTACAGGTTAAAATTGTCTATTACGGGCCCGGGCGATGTGGCAAGACCACGAACCTCGAGTATATCAACCGCACATATCGCAAGCAGATCGTCTCTGATATGGTCAGCCTGAAGACCCATGGTGACCGGACCCTCTTTTTTGACTTTCTCCCCTTTGATATGGGCAAGATCAAGGGGTATGACATCAAGATTCAGCTCTACACCGTTCCCGGCCAGGTAAAGTACAACGCAACAAGGAAACTTGTTCTGCGCGGTGTTGACGGTATCGTTTTTGTCGCCGATGCGATGGAGAAGCAGCGTGAGAAGAATATCCGCTCGCTCAATCAGCTGCACGAGAACCTGCAGTCGTACAAAGAGAGCATCTTCAAGATCCCGCTGGTCATGCAGTACAACAAGATCGACCTCAAAGAGCACGGGATTCCGATTCTGCCGACCGCCGTTCTGCAGCAGGATCTCAACAGCCGCCTGAAAGTCCCCTACTTTGAGGCAAGTGCGATCGCCGGCTACAATGTTGCCGCAACTCTGAAGAAGATCATCTCTTCTTCGGTCATTTCCATTCAGAAAAAACTTCTTTAAGAGAGCTTTTACGTGGACCGTTACAGCGAAAATCAGTATGACGACGATTTGATGACCCTCCAGGATGAGTATGACGACTCCTACTTTTCTGATTCTGATGATCTCTTTGATCTTAATCGGGGAGAGGACTCTCCTCTGAGTCGCCTGAAGAGCCTTGTCCTGTCGATCGACTGGGAAATTACCGATGAAGTTCTGCTCCTGTTCAATCAGGAGCTGGTCTCTCTGCGTGATGTCTGGGCAGGGGAGAAGATTAATCTGGTGTATGTGCAGGCACTCGAGAAGATCTCAAAGTATATCTATGCGCGCAAGGCTGATGCCCATCCGAGTGCGATCAAGATGCTGCTTACCTTTTACCATAATCTCGAAAAGATCGTCTCCTCCGAAATGATGACAGATGAGGAGAAGACTGCGATCCTGCGTGAGGATGTCAAGGCGTTCGAACAGCTCAAAAAACATATCAAAAGCGACCTTCAGCAGCAGGGGACACCGGCTGCTGCTGAGCTTGAAACCGGTCGTTCAGTCCCTGTCGCGGGCGGTTCGCGGTTCGCTGCTGAGCCAGCTGCAGCCGGCTCCGAAGATGAGGGGGCCCTCTCGTTTAACGTCTCCGGCGCCGAGCAGAGTTCGGTCGCCGCGCTGACCCGTCTGAAGGCGATTATCCTCGGTCTCGACTGGGAGATTACTGACGAGTATCTTGCCAACCTCAAGTTTGAGGTTGCGGAACTGAAGGACGAGTACGGCGAGAATGCGACCCGTTTTGAGCTGCTGAGCGGTATCGGCGAGGTTGGCGAGTATGTCCAGGAGAAGAAATCTGAGGCGCACTCAGAGGCGTTCAAGGTTCTGCACTCCCTCTTTGAAGGACTCGAGCAGATTGTTGCAACGCCGATGAGTCCCGAGGAGGAGCGGACCGCTGTTTTCCCGCTGTTTGAAAAGCTGCAGGCATTTCGGATGATTGTCGAAAACAATATTCAGTATCGTGACGATCTGCCCGAGGACGAACCGGTTGCGGCACTGTCGTTTGCCGATGAGACCGAACTGACCGACGACCTGTCGGCAGGTGAGATAGCTCCAGCCTTTGCCGGCTTTGGTGAAGAGGATGTCCACGGTTTTCGTGAGGAGGATGAAATTGTCGGGCTGGGCGAGGAGGGCGGTGCCCTTGTCGAGAAGGTCGGCAATCTGTTTGGCGATGAGTGAGAGCGCGCTGCCGCTTGATGGCGACGAGCTGGCTCCGGCGCTGGCGACCATTGATGCCCCGGAAGATGATGAGCTTGATGATCATCTGCTGAGTGATGATGCTGCTGTTGATGATGCCGTCGCCAGTTTCTTTGGCAGCGAGGAGGAGACCACAGCAGAGGGTGCGGCGGTCTTTGCGGAGGGTGATGCCGAACCCGCTCCCACGCTTGATTTTTCCGACGAGGAGCCCGCTCCGGCGTTAAGCTTTGAAGACGAGGAGCCCGCCCCGGCAGTGAGCTTTGAAGACGATGAACCGGCTCCGGCGCTGAGCTTTGAAGACGACGAACCTGCCCCGGCGCTGAGTTTTGAAGATGATGAACCTGCCCCGGCGCTGAGCTTTGAGGACGAGGAGCCCGCTCCGGCGTTGAGTTTTGAAGATGAGAAGCCTGCTGCTGTTCTCAGCTCTGCAGATGACGAACCTGCCCCTGTCTTGAGTCCTGCTGATGACCTTGCCCCTGCGCTCAGTTCTGAAGGCGAGGAGGGTGAGGTTGCGGCCCGTGTCTATGAAGACGAGACCGGTGAGATTGCCGCAGCTCTCGGCTTTGATGATATCGAAGAGGAGCGGCCCGACTTCAGCTCGACGAGCGAAGCGATGCGTGCTGCGGCGCTTGAGGGGGTGAATGTTGAGGAAGACGGCCATCGTCCCGAACCTGTCGAATCGTTC
>PDWI01001015.1_pt1 | contig 45540 bp, 38 predicted proteins | sample 1430891 | NCBI WGS metagenome assembly PDWI01 (sample SAMN01162508, study PRJNA174530) | Oral metagenome, whole genome shotgun sequencing project. | biome: Marine environment; feature: Marine mammal; material: Swab sample of the gingival sulcus; isolation source: swab sample of gingival sulcus...
AACAACATGTTTGAAGGACTTGTTGCGGATACACCTGAAGGACTTGTACTTGCAGGAGCTGAATCACTTGAAGCATCAGCTGATGGTAAAACTTACACTATTAAATTAAGACAAGATTCTAAATGGTCTGATGGAAAGCCTGTTACGGCTAACGATTATGCATATGCATGGCTAAGAGCTATGAGTGCTGAAACGGCATCAGAGTATTCATTCATTATCGTTCCTCACATCAAAGGTGGACAAGATTACTTTGATGGTAAAATCGGAGCGGAAGAAGTTGGTGTTAAAGTTGTTGATGAGTATACTCTAGAAGTAGAACTTAACTACCCACTTCCTTACTTTAATGCATTACTTGCATTCTATACTTACTATCCAGTAAGACAAGACGTTGTAGAAGCGAATCCAGAAACTTGGTATAGAGATCCTGCGACATTCGTTGGTAACGGACCTTTCAAACTATCTGAATTCCAAACTGGTTCTCACTTAGTAATGGTTCCTAACGAAGAGTATTATGGCGTTGGTGATATTAAAGTTGATTACATCAAAGCGGTATTCATTGAAGAAGCTACTACTGCTCACAATGCATACTTAAACGGAGACTTAGCTATAAACGATATTATTCCTACGGAAGAAATTCCTAACTTATTAGCAAGTGATCCTTACTTCATCTCTAAGCCAAGAGTTGGTACTTACTACTACATTTTCAACATGGATAATGAAATCCTTTCAGATGTTAAAGTAAGAAGAGCGTTAACGCTAGCTATCGATAGAGATGATATAACAAATAACATCCTTAAAGGTGGACAAATACCTGCAACTGGTTTCGTACCTGGAACGCTTGTTGATTCTACTGGTGTTTCTTACAGAACGGGAGAGCCTGAGTTTGGTATCGATCCAACAACTGCAAATGCAGAAGAAGCTAAAAAGTTAATGGCTGAAGCTGGATATCCTGATGGAGAAGGATTCCCTGTTCTTACTCTTTACTACAACACTAGTGAAGGACATAAGAAAGTTGCTGAAGCAGTTCAAGAAATGTGGAAAAACAACCTTGGTATCGACATCGAGCTTGCTAATGAAGAGTGGGCTGTATTCCAAGACAGAAGACACGAAGGTAAATTTGACATAGCTCGTGGTGGTTGGTTAGGTGACTACGCTGACCCAGTAACTATGCTTGACCTATGGACGTCAATTTCTGGAAACAACGATGCACAGTGGAGATGGAAAGAAGATCCAAGTTCTCCTCATGATACAAAGCTTAACCCTGAAAACAAACTATTTGACGAACTTATAGAGCAGTCAATGGTAGCTTCAGGAACTGAGAGAGATGCAATTCTTAAAGAAGCTGAGAAGTACTTTATTGAAGATCAAGCTGTTGTTATCCCTGTATACTATTACTCATATAACTACTTAGTAAACGAAGATATCGTAGAAAATGTTAAGAGAGCTTCTATGGGACAATGGATATTTAAAGACGTTGAAGTTGTAGAATAATCTTTATCAAATTCTAAAGAAATTATGAATCAATAATCACGACCATTCGTACGACGGGTGGTCGTGATTAAAGTTATTATTTATAACAATACTCCTTTATATTAAAAATTAAAGTTATGCCTTTAAGTTTTAATATGATGGAGTGAGTAAGGAGGTTATATGTTTAGCTATATTGTCAGAAGACTTTTCACAATAGTGCTTACACTGTTCTTTATAAGTGCTATTACCTTTTGGATAATGCATAGCGTTCCTGGGGGACCTTTTACGAGCGAAAGAACGCTAGCGCCTGATGTTGAGGCAGCAATTAATGCCAAGTATGGGCTTGATGATCCACTGCCAGTTCAATATTTTAATTATATGAAAAATGTTATTACCAAAGGAGATCTGGGTGTTTCCTTTAAGAAAATGGGCGTAACCGTTAATGAGCTTATAAAGAGTGGCTTTCCTAGATCGGCGATTATTGGTGTGGGTGCGACATTGCTTATTATACTGGTTGGAATACCTGCAGGAATTGTAGCGGCTTTAAGGCAAAATAAATTTAGCGATAGACTACTTATGATATTAGCAACTTTGGGTGTTACTGTTCCATCTTTTATAATGGCGACAGGGTTTCTATATGTATTTAGTAGACAACTTGGTTGGGTTCCTAGTTTTGGAACGCCGGACTGGAGAGGATATATTGGTCCTATTATCGCGATAGCTGGATTTTCTCTAGCTTTTGTTACTAGACTTACGCGTTCTTCTATGCTTGAAGTGATTCACTCTGATTATATCAAGACGGCAAGGAGTAAAGGTCTTTCGGAATTTACGGTAATAACAAAGCATGCACTTAGGAATGCTCTTATACCAGTTGTAACATATCTAGGCCCTATGATGGCTGCGATAGTTACTGGTTCATTCATTATCGAAAAAGTATTTGCGATCAACGGAATAGGTTCGCTATTCGTTGCATATATCAGTAACAGGGATTATACCGTTATCATGGGTATCACCATATTCTACTCATTGATACTTGTATTGGCTATATTTGTGGTTGATTTACTATATGTATTAATCGACCCTAGAATAAAATATGATTAAGGAGGTAATATGACTGATTTTAATATAACGCAAGACATGTGGCGTAAAGTAGAAAAAGAAGAAAAAGATGCAGAAAAAGTCGTAAGACCTTCCTTGACATATATGCAGGATGCGTGGAGAAGACTAAGGAAGAATGTCCCTGCAGTAATAGGTCTTGTTATAATACTAATTTTTGTATTAGCTGCCGTTTTCGTACCGGTTTTTTATCCATTTAGCTATTCGGATCAAAACTTAAACTTTACGAATATGCCACCACGTCTAAGTCTTTATGAAGTAGATGCGGAAAATCTATTATATACAACGAAGGAGTACAAGGCAGTAGCTGTTTCTCCAAAAGGAAAGTTGTTAGAGACTGCAAAGGTAATAAAAGAAGACATGGCTGCTAGGGTCAATACATATGATATCAATGGTCATACAGTTGTCATTGATTATTCACTAGCTATCGAAAAAGCGAAAGCCATAAAGAAAATTGAAAAGAAAAAAAAGAAGCATCCGGAAAAAGATTATTCCGCACAGCTAGCTGAATTAGAAGCAAAACCAGATTATAAGGTTTTAGTTGATAACCAAGAAGTTCAGGCGTCTAGAACGGTAAGGAATAGGACTTATATCTGGGGGACGGATACATTAGGTAGAGACTTATTTATTAGAGTTGTATACGGTGCAAGAATATCTCTTGCGATTGGTTTTATCGCTGCAGCGGTTAACTTTATCATAGGAGTATTATACGGAGGTATTGCCGGTTACTTTGGTGGAATAGTTGACGAAGTAATGATGCGTATAGTGGATATTATTTCTACGATTCCACTTCTACTCATAGTAATACTCATCATGGTAAGTCTCGGTAGTGGATTAGGGACGATAATACTTGCGCTGGGTCTTACTTACTGGGTTAGAATGGCGAGACTTGTTAGGGGACAGGTTTTGCAGCTAAAAGAACAAGAATATGTTCTTGCAGCAAATGCACTCGGAGCCTCTCTTCCTAGAGTAATGTTCAAGCATCTTATCCCTAATGCTATGGGACCTATCATGGTAGCATTAACAATGCAAATCCCTAGTGCAATATTTACAGAAGCTTTCTTAAGCTTTATGGGGCTTGGTGTTTCGGCGCCTATGGCTAGTTGGGGAACGTTAGCCAATGAGGCATTATCCGGTCTTTACTCGTATCCATATCAACTTCTATATCCAGCACTTGCAATAAGTTTAACGCTATTTTCGTTCAACTTATTAGGTGATGGACTTAGAGATGCATTAGATCCAAAGTTACGTAAATAGGAGGTTATATGGAAAAGAAGATATTAGAAGTAAAAGATTTAAGAACCTCTTTTTATACACATGTTGGTGAAGTAAAAGCCATAAGAGGTGTCAGCTTTGATCTGAAAGAAAAAGGGACTCTTGGAATCGTTGGGGAATCTGGAAGTGGAAAGAGTGTTACCTCTCTTTCGATTATGAAACTTCTTCAACACCCAGGGAAAATAATAGGTGGAGAGATAACCTTTGAAGGTGAGAGTATCGTCGATAAGCCGGAAGCTGAAATGAGAGATATTAGAGGAAATGAGATATCCATGATATTCCAGGACCCTATGACATCACTTAACCCGCTTATGAAGATTGGTGCGCAAATAATGGAATCCATGATTTTGCACCAAAAAATATCAAAAAGTGAAGCCAAAGAAAAGACAATTGAAATGCTTAGGCTTGTTGGTATTCCTTCGCCGGAAGAGAGATTTAATCAATATCCTCACGAGTTTTCAGGAGGAATGAGACAAAGAGCGATGATAGCCATGGCCCTTGGTTGTGAGCCGGCTGTACTTATCGCTGATGAGCCTACGACAGCACTTGATGTTACTATTCAAGCGCAAATACTTGATTTGATGAAGGACTTAAATGAAAGACTGGATATGGCTATTATACTTATCACTCATGACCTCGGTGTTGTAGCTGATGTTTGTGATGATGTAATAGTTATGTATGGTGGACTTATTATGGAAAAAGGCACAGTAAATGATATTTTCTATGAGCCAGCACATCCATATACAGTAGGTTTGCTTAATTCAATTGCAGATGGAGAAAGTGATGAGAGACTTGTTCCAATTGAAGGAACACCACCAGACTTACTGAAACCTCCAGCAGGATGTCCATTCTTTGATAGATGTGATCATGCGATGGAGATTTGTGCAAGTAAACAACCGCCTGAGTTTAAAGTAGGTGAAGGGCACTCTTCAGCTTGTTGGTTGCTTCATAAAGAAGCGCCAAAGGTTGATTTTAGAAAAGGTGTAGTAAGGAGTGGTGCGAAATGATTCAAAAGATGGTAGAAGTAAAAGGCCTTAAAAAGCATTTTGACATCACTAATTCGATATTTGCGAAACACAAAAAAATTGTAAAGGCCGTAGATGGTGTAGATTTTTATATTAAAAAAGGTGAAACATTTGGTATGGTTGGCGAGTCTGGTTGTGGTAAATCCACCGTTGGAAGAACGATACTAAGACTCTATAAACCTACTGCAGGAGTTATAGAACTAGACGGAGAGGACATTTCAACTTTATCAAAAACTCAGTTACTTCCTTACAGGAAAGATATGCAAATGATTTTTCAGGATCCATATGCATCACTTAACTCCAGGATGACAGTAAAAGATATTGTTGGGGAGCCGCTGGATATTCATAATTTAGCATCTGGGAAAGAAAGAGAAGAACGTATTCATGATCTTCTTAGACGTGTTGGCTTAAATAGAGATCATGCCAGTCGTTATCCTCATGAGTTTTCTGGAGGGCAAAGACAAAGAATAGGTATCGCAAGAGCTCTCGCCGTAAATCCAAAATTTATAATTTGTGATGAGCCTATCAGTGCTCTTGACGTTTCAATTCAAGCGCAGGTTGTAAATATGCTAGCGGACTTACAAGAAGAATTTGGTCTTACCTATTTATTTATAGCCCATGACTTATCGATGGTAAAATATATATCTGACAGAGTTGGTGTTATGTATCTAGGGAACCTAGCAGAAGTAGCAGCTACCGATGAGTTGTATAAGAACCCTCTTCATCCTTATACAAAGGCATTACTTAGCGCAATACCTCTTCCAAATCCGGAAGTAGCAAAGGCGAACAAAAGGATTAAACTAGAGGGAGAAGTACCTAGTCCGATTAATCCACCAAGTGGGTGTAAATTTAGGACAAGATGTCCTTATGCAATGGATAGGTGTGCAAAAGAAATTCCACAAATAAAAGATGTGGGCAATGAACACTTTGTTGCTTGTCATTTAATGGATTAACTAGTATGATAAAAGCACCAAAACTACTCAGTGGTTTTGATGCTTTTTTTATAGGTGAAAATATGAATAGAAGTAGTGCTTTGTACATTGATTTAAACAAAGTTGAATCAAACATTAAGACAGTAAAAAAATACATAGGAGAAGACATAAGCATTGTAGCGGTAGTAAAAGCGAATGCATATGGTCACGGAATAGTTGAAATAAGTCGCTGTGCATTATCTGCAGGTGTTGACACGATTGGAGTAGCTACTTTTAACGAAGCGCTACTTTTAAGAGAGCATTTTCCGGTGGCAAGAATATTTATCATGGGTCATACACTTAATGAACACTTAGAACTTGCCGTGAAAAAAGGCTTTATTCTTACTATTTTTTCTTTAACTCAGGCTAGATTATTAAATGATATTTCGGCAAAGGAAGGCAGAAAAACAAAGGTTCATATAAAAGTTGATACAGGATTTAATCGACTTGGCATAAAAGGTCATGATAAAGTAATACAATTTGTCGAGACGGTAAATAAACTGAATACTATCGATATAGAAGGTATTTTTTCCCATTTAGCTTTGTTAGATGAGCACCATGATAAGGAGCAGTATCATAGATTTAATGAGATAATTGGTGAGCTTGAAGAAAAAGGTATCTTTATAAAATATAAGCATATTTGTGACAGCATTTCTGCCGTAGATTATCCTAAATTTAGACAAAATATGGTGAGACTTGGTGCCATAATATACGGGCTTAAGTCATTTAAAGCAGAAGATATAGAAATAAAGCAAGCAATAGAATTTAAGACTAAAATTTCATACATCAAAGATATGAAAAAAGGAGAAGGAATAAGTTATAATCTATCTTTTCGAGCTCCTTTCGATATGAAAGTTGCAACGCTGCCTTTTGGTTACGCAGATGGTTATCCTAGGAATCTATCAAATTTAGGATTTGTAAAAATTTGTGGTAAAAAGGCCAGTATAGTTGGTATAATAAATATGGACCAATTAATGGTCGATGTTACAGGTATTAACTGTCAAGAGGGAGATGAGGTAATTATTTATAGTTCTAAAACGGGAAGTGGAATAACGATAGATGACATAGCCACCTTGGCCAAGACAAATAAAAACGACATTGTAAGCAGGCTTAATGAAAGATTGCCAAGAGTATATAGAAAGGGTACGAAGGAGTACGTTATTGACGGGTTGTTGAATGAATATAAAAAATAGAGTAGAAGAGTTATTTGAAGAGATGGTAGCACTGAGAAGGAATATTCACAAAGAACCTGAACTGGGCTTTGATCTAGTCAAAACTATTAGTAAAGTAAAAAATGTGCTTAAAAGGCATTCTATTTCCTATGATGAAAATCTCAAAACAGGAGTGGTAAGTCTTATAAAAGGTAAAAATGAAGGCCCTACAGTAGCGATAAGAGCAGATATGGATGCACTTCCTCTAACGGAGGAAACAGGTCTTGATTTTTCTTCGACAATAAAAGGGAAGATGCATGCTTGCGGACATGATATACATACCACATGTCTTATTGGCGCTGCAATTATACTCAATGAAATGAAAGAAGAACTAAGCGGAAATGTAAAGTTAATCTTTCAACCAGCAGAGGAAACATCAGGTGGAGCCGTTCCAATGATAGAAGAAGGCGTTATGGAAAACCCTACCGTTGATTACATAACGGCAATTCACCTAATGCCATATATGGAAACAGGAAAGGTAGAGATAAAAAAGGGAACAATGAATGCTTCATCAGATACGATTACAATAGAAGTTCTTGGTAAATCATCGCATGGCGCCTATCCGGATGAAGGGGTTGACGCTATTGTGGTAGCTTCTCAACTAGTCATTTCCTTGCAACAGATCGTTAGCAGAAGCGTATCTCCTTTTGATGAAGTGGTGTTATCCTTTGGCACGATAAATGGAGGGGTAGCTAGCAATGTAATAGCTGATAAGGTTACGTTAAAAGGGACTTTAAGAACCTTAAATGAAGATGTAAGAGTGCGTGTAAAAGAGAAAATTCTTCTTATAAGTGAATCCGTTGGAGCCGCTTTTGGAGCAAGAGTAAATGTGACCATACAAGAGGGCTATTGTGTGCTTAATAATGATTCGCAGGTCGTTGATACCGTTATAGAAGTTGCGAAGGACCTCTTTGGTAGCGATAATATATTGATAAAAGAAAAGTCCAGCCTTGGCGTAGATGATTTTGCATTTTTCTTACACCATGCCAAAGGTGCCTACTATAACATTGGTTGTGGTTTCAAAAACAAAGATATGCCGCCACTTCATAGTAGTTGTTTTATAGCCGATGAAGAGTGCATAAAGACAGGTATTTTGATGCATGTTTATAGCACAATAAAGCTTCTTAATAGGAACAAACAATGGAGATAATAGCGCATAGAGGAGCTTCAGGGTATGCTCCAGAAAATACAATAAGTTCGTTCAAAAAAGCAATAGAACTTGGAAGTACGTCATTTGAGTTTGATGTTCAAATGACGAAAGATGGAAAGCTGGTAGTCATTCATGACGAAGTGCTGGGTAGAACGGTTGATACTACAGGTTATGTGATTTACACAAATTACATGGACATAGTTAATCATTCTGCTGGAAAATGGTTTTCCGATGAATACGCTCATGAAAGAGTTCCACTTCTTGAAGAAGTTCTAGATTTGTTTAGTGAAACGGATAGGATACATTTAGAAATCAAAAAACTATTTATCGATAATAGAAATATGGAGGACAAGATATACTCAATGCTTAAAGCGTTCAAATTTACCGAAAATACTATTGTATCTTCATTCAATCATCGATCAATAAAATATTTTAATGATAAATATGATACCAAAGTTGGGGTATTATTTGACGCCGGCCTTATAAACATTAAAGGATATCTTGATAGTGCAGGGATAAAACCATACAGTATTAATAATAGCGCAGGATATGTTGATAATGATTTTGTAGATATGTGCCATTCTCTAGGGTATAAAGTTTTGAGTTATACAGTTAATGATAAGATGGTTGGAGCATTTTTGGAAAAGTCTGGTGTAGATGGAATATTTACCAACTATTTGAAGCTTTTTAATTAGAGGCTGTCATTAATCCATATCAGTAAACCTTGGATTTAAGAAAATGACTTTTGTTGCTAAGTTTTTTTATCAAATCTTTGTGAATTTATCACGGTGTTCATTTTGATATAAATTGTTAAAAAATCAACATATAAAACGAAATTCATCATTTTACACAATGGCGTTAATTCACAAAAATTTTATGTGCAAAATAAAGAATTTGAGGACTAAAAAAGATTATAATGTGTGTGAATTAAAAGATAAATATATAGTTATCTTTTAAAAATGTGTTATAATTAATTATAAAATAAAAGTAATTAGGAGGTATTTATGGTAGTTTCAGCAAAAGAAATGCTTGATAAGGCAAAAGCGGGGCATTATGCTGTTGGACAATTCAACATTAACAATCTGGAGTGGACTAAAGCTATACTAGAGACAGCTCAAGAAAACAACTCACCAGTTATTCTAGGTGTATCGGAAGGTGCAGGAAAATACATGGGTGGGTTTAAAGCGGTTGTTGGTATGGTAAATGGTATGATGGAAGATTTGGGGATTACTGTACCAGTTGCACTTCACTTAGATCATGGCACATTAGAGGGCTGCCACAAGTGTATTGAGGCGGGCTTTAAATCAATTATGTTTGACGGTTCGCATTATGAGATAGAGGAAAATGTTAAAAAAACAACGGAAATAGTGGAATTAGCGCATTCAAAAGGAATTTCAGTAGAAGCTGAAGTTGGTGCTATTGGTGGAGAAGAAGATGGCGTTATTGGTTCTGGAGAAATTGCTGACCCTAAAGAATGTAAGAGAATTAATGACTTGGGTGTTGACTTTTTAGCAGCAGGCATCGGAAATATTCATGGTAAATATCCGGAGAATTGGCAAGGGCTTAACTTTGAAGCACTTGATAACATTCAACAATTAACTGGAAAAACACCACTAGTTCTTCACGGTGGGACAGGTATTCCGGAAGATATGATTAAAAAAGCTATCGACCTTGGGGTATCTAAGATTAATGTTAATACAGAGTGTCAATTATCATTTACAGCAGCTGTGAGAGTTTACTTCGAAGAAGGCAACGATAAAGTTGGAAAAGGGTTTGACCCTAGAAAAGTACTTAAGCCTGGATTTGAAGCTATAAAGAAGACTGTTAAAGAAAAAATGGAGCTATTTGGATCTGTTAATAAAGCATAAATTAATGACTGGAGCATTTTGCTCCAGTCAATAGTAAATTGGGTTGTAATAAGGAGGTCTTATGCAAGGGAAAGAAATTGTTGGATTACTTTTAGCCGGTGGACAAGGTAGTAGATTAGGGGTGCTTACATCCAGTACAGCTAAGCCTTCAGTGGCATTTGGTGGGAAGTATAGTATTATTGATTTCCCGCTCAGTAACTGTGCCAATTCGGGTATCGATACTGTTGGTGTTTTCACTCAGTATGAGCCCCTTGAACTCAATGCACACATGGGAATTGGTAAGCCTTGGGGTATGGATAGACTAAATGGCGGTTTAACCATTTTACAGCCATATCTAAGAAATGAAAACAACGATTGGTTTACAGGTACTGCAAATGCGGTATATCAAAATATTGACTATATAGATGGGCTAAATCCAAAGTATGTTCTTATACTATCGGGCGATCACATTTACAAAATGGATTACTCTAAGATGCTAATAGAGCATAAAGACAATAATGCGGATGGAACGATATCTGTTATTAATGTCTCTATGGAAGAAGCGTCAAGATTCGGAATAATGAATACCGATGAAAACAATAAAATATATGAATTTGAAGAAAAACCAGAACATCCAAAGAGCACTTTGGCGTCTATGGGAGTTTATATTTTTACCTGGGATGTTTTAAGAAAATATCTTATTGAAGACGAAGCAAACAAAAATTCAGATAAGGACTTTGGCAAAAATATAATTCCTAAAATGTTGGAAGACGGCCGAAGGATGTTCGCTTACGTTTTTGAGGGTTATTGGAAAGATGTTGGGACCATTGATTCCTACTGGCAGGCAAATATGGACTTAATTGAGAGAGTTCCGACTTTTAATCTGTTTGATCCTAACTGGAAAGTATATTCCCCTAATCCGGTAATGCCAGCACATTATATTGGACCGAATGGTTCTGCTAAAAGATCTATTATAGCAGAGGGTTGCAAAGTATATGGGACCATAAGAAACTCCATTCTCTTTCCTGGTGTAACTGTCGGTGAAGGGGCTTTAGTTGAAGATTCAGTGCTTATGCAAGGAGTGGTTATAAGTGAGGGTTCTTATGTTAATAAAGCAATTATAGCAAATGATAGTGAAATAGGTAAAAATGTAAAGATTGGTGTTGGTGATAATACTTCTAATAAAGTCAGACCTGATCTCTACCATACGGGAATTTGTGTTTTTGCCAGAAATGTAAAAGTGCCCGATAATACAGAAATAGGTAAAAATGTAGTTATACATAAAAATGTTACCCATGATGATTTTCATGCCAAAGTAATTTCTTCCGGAGAAACTGTTTTTAAAGGAGGTGCTAGTGATGTATGATATGGTAGGAATAATTTTCACTGGTGGTCAAAAACCTAATATGAAAGACCTTGTAACCAAAAGATCTATTAGTGCTATCCCTATAGGTGGCAAATATAGAGCAATAGATTTTGCGCTTTCTAATATGGCGAATTCTCAGATTCGAAAAGTTGGTATTTTAACGCAGTACAGTTTTAGATCATTGATGGATCATATAGGTTCAGGAAAAGAATGGGATCTAGACAGGAAAAATGCAGGAATATTTATGTTTATTCCATTTTTAGCACAAGGCAATGAAGGCTGGTATAAAGGAACAGCGGATGGATTAGTACAGAATCTTACCTACCTAAAAAGATCCACTGAAAAGTATGTTGTGATGACTTCTGGTAACTGCATTTATAGCATGGATTACAGAGATGTTCTTGAGGCTCATAAGAAAAGTGGAGCTGATTTAACCGTCGTATACAAAGACATGTCTCATGTGGAAGGTGTTGATATTACGAATTATGGTGTGGTGAAACTGGACAAAAATGAGAGAATAATAGATTTTCAAGAAAAACCAAAACAGTCATCGGGAACGCTGGTTTCCCTAGGCATTTATGTGATTGAGAGAGAACTTCTTATTGATTTATTGGTAGAAAGTGATTCTAAGGCGAAATATGACTTCGTAAAAGATATACTTATACAAAAGCTAGATAAGTTAAATATAAAAGGTTATCGATTTGATGATTATTGGCGAGCTCTTAATTCGGTTAAAATGTTCTATAGATGTAATATGGAATTGATACAACCTGAGATATCCGATAGGTTATTTAAAGACGATTGGCGTATTTATACGAAAGTAAAAGACAATACGCCTAGTAAGTACAATGAAGAAGCTATTGTTAAAGAATCAATAGTAGCCGATGGTTGTATTATCGAAGGCGAAGTTTATAATTCGGTGCTATCAAGAGGTGTAGTAGTAAGAAAAGGCGCGGTAGTAAGAAACTCCATAATTATGCAAGACTCAATTATTGAAAACAATGTAAGCCTAGAAAATGTAATACTTGATAAAAGAGTAACGGTAAAAGAAAGCAGAGGTCTAAAAGGAGTCCCTAATCATCCTGTAGTAATTGGAAAAGGCGAAACCGTAGAATAGCGTTTAAAAGTTAGTAATTAAATATTGAAATAGAAATAAAAAAGTGCTAATATAGTGATAATGATTGTATTTATCACTATAAGAGGACTTTTTTTTGAAGGATTTATTGATTATTAAGTACTGTTCTCCGACTCTGGCGGGCATGAAAGTAGGCAGTATATTTGGACTAAAATATAACATAATTACTGAGATTGATGATTTTTTAAACCATTGGAATCAAGTATTTAAAGGTAGGGGTTTGCGTGTTAAAGTTTTGAGTATTAACGAAAAGAGAGCAAATATCTACTTGTATAGGGCAAGTATGCTTGAAGAGATTCTAAATAATCAGTCTGTAAGAGAGTTTTTACTATCCCTTGGATATAAGAGTACTAATCCAGATTATGTATTGTCGAAACTATCTGAACGAATACAGGAAGGTGTAGATTTTCCACACGAGATAGGTGTGATTCTTGGCTATCCTGTTGAGGACATAAAAGGATTTATGGAGAACTGTGGTAAAAATTATTTATGTTCAGGGTGTTGGAAAGTATACAATAATGTTAATCAAACAAAAAAGCTTTTTGAAAAATACAAAAAGTGTAAAGTAACATATATGAAAAATTACGGCAAAGGTGTAAATATCACTCGTCTTGCCGTAGTAAGATAAAAAAACATAGAAAGGAAACTATTATGAAGAAAGTTGCTATTTGTTTTTGGTCAGGAACTGGAAACACAGAGGCTATGGCTGAGGCTGTAGAAAATGGCGTAAAAAGTGCAGGAGGCGAAGCAGTTGTTATAGCCCCTGATGATTTTAATGCTGAAGACGTTGAAAAATATGATGCGATTGCATTTGGTTGCCCTTCAATGGGAGAAGAAGTTCTAGAAGAAAGCGAATTTCAACCTATGTGGGACAGAGTTTCATCGGCACTAAGTGGTAAAAATATTGCTCTATTTGGCTCATATGGCTGGGGAGACGGAGAATGGATGAGAAACTGGGATGAGGAGTGCCAAGGCCTTGGTGCTAATCAAGTCGTTGAATTCGTAATCTGTAACGAAGAGCCTGATGACGAAGCGGTTGAAGCTTGTGAAGCATTAGGAAAAGCATTAGCTGAGTAACACTAACTAGAAAAATATTTTAATAAGCTTACATGTAAGCAGACATTATCTGGTATGTTTTTGGGTTTTGTCTGCTTTTTTCTGATAAAATAATATATTTTCGAGTTATGAGTTATTAACTATACAATCTGGACGATTAATTTTCTTGTATTCTCTAGGCGTATACTCTGTGTATTTTTTAAAAACGGTTGAAAAGTATAATGGATTATTAAAACCAACTGAAAAAGCAACTTCTTTTATTGACTTACTAACATTTTTTAGCATGTTACACGCCTCGCGCATTCTAAATTCAGTCAAATACTGGGTTGGTGAAATTGATAAATGTGTCATAAATATCTTATATAATCTGCTTCTACATATTCCTATATGCTCGGCTATATCCGTTATATTCATTTGCTTTTGATAATTTGAAGCTATGTAGTCACATGCCTTTTGTACATGTTTAATTGATATCTGGGATTGCACTGGGATTTCACTGTCGCTGTCTTTTATTAAAAAAGCAATTAATTCATATAGTTTTGAGGTCATCTGTATTATTTCGTGTATTTGATGACCCCGGCAGCTATAGATATTCATTATAAGGGCTTTAATATTATCAGGGTTATTTGGCGTTATTACTGGATTTTGGGGAGAAAAACCTGATGCGTTCATTAGTAGTCTTGCGTCATTTCCGTTAAATCCTACCCAGCAGTATTCCCAAGGGGTATGAAAATCGGCAATATAATCAACTTGCATACTAGGATATATAATAAATGCTTGATTTTCTTTAACAATATGTTTTTTCCCATTTAGAATGTAAGTTCCACAACCATTAATAACAAAATGAATTAAATAAAAGTCACGTATTTCCAAACCTCTGTGAAAGTTTGGCGAACACTGTTGGTGACCGGAACGGTATACTGTCATAGAAGCCATTGTTTTAAGCTGATTTTTAAACGAGTATTTATATTCTTTATTCATAGACTTAAACCTTTCAAAGAGATTTTGTAAGTGACTATAAAATGAAGAAAATGACAGAGTAGCATTAAAAATGTTTATAGCTATTTATGTAATTAATTTTATATTTAATTATATTTTAATTATTTAATGGGATAAAATCAATAATGTATCCATATAAATATTCTAAGCAGGGGTACTTTTGATAAGTAATCTTATTATTTTAGTTATTATTAGACTAAATACTAATAAAAAGTAAACATTTTTTGATATATAAGAAACCTTCACTAATGTTAATACGCATAACATAGGAATATAATTAACATAAACAATGTTATCCAAATGAAGGGAACAGGTATTATGCGCATTTCATCTAGGTTAAAGAGGATTAAAAATGGCATACTAAATACCATAAAAAATCCTTATAATATAATGCTAATTATTGCTGTTGTACTACTTATCACAATGGTTATCATTCCATTGTTTGAGATGATATTAACTACTTTTAAGTTATCCGCTACAGATGTAAGAAGAGTAGTAGGAGCGCAAGAAAATGACTTTACTCTTTATTACTGGGATAAGTTACTTCGAGGAGTTTCTTCCAAAAATATGCTATACAAACCTATAATGCACTCTCTAATGATTGCAACTGTTGTTTCTTTTACAAGCATTATTCTTGGTGGATTGGTCGCATGGTTAATGGTAAGAAGTGATATTCCTTACAAAAAGTTTTTTTCACTTGCGATGATAATTCCTTACATGATACCTTCATGGTGCAAGTCCATGGCTTGGATTGCTGTATTTAAAACTTCAAGAATAGGAGGGGCGCAAGGATTCTTATCGTTTATAGGAATAGAACCTCCTGATTGGCTTGCGTATGGACCTGTTGCTATAATAGCTGTTCTTACTATTCATTATTACGCATACGCATATTTACTAATTTCTGCGTCTTTTAAAACTATTAATTCAGAGCTAGAAGAAATGGCAGAGGTGTTAGGAGCGAGTAAGTTCCAGATGTTAAGAAAAATAACATTTCCTTTGGTAATGCCTGCCATAGCTTCATCTTTTATACTTATTTTTTCAAAGGCGATGGGTACATTTGGGGTTCCAGCATTTTTAGGACTTAAGACAGGTTACTATACTATATCAACCATGCTTTACACAAGTATAAAACAACGTCAAACAGCTACAGCTTATGCTATAAGCCTAATACTAATAGCGATTGCTGCACTTATTATATTTGTAAATCAGCAGGTAATTGGTAAGAGAAAATCGTATGCAACTATAGGAGGAAAAGGAACTAAAACAAATGTACTCTCCCTTGGCAACTGGAAGGCTCCAATTATAATTTTACTTATACTATTTTTGTTTTCTTGTGTCTTTTTCCCTGTGATAATACTAATCCTACAAAGTCTCATGTTAAAGCTTGGAGATTATAGTTTGTCTAATTTTAGTTTGCATTATTGGATAGGTCAGGGTCTACCTGATATTTTCTATGGTGAACCAGGGGTATTTAGAAATCCGCAGTTTGGAAAGGTACTCCTAAACTCAGTTAAACTTGTAGTTATAGCTTCGTTTATAGCGACTATAATAGGTCAGATAATAGGTTATATCATATCGAGAGGTAGAAAACTAAAATCCGGAAGATTTGTAGAACAACTTGTGTTCATACCTTATCTTATTCCCTCTATAGCATTTGGTGCAATGTATTTATCGATGTTCTCTACCGAGAAAGCATTCATTATAGGCAGTCTAAAGTTTACTGTATTTCCGCTTCTTTATGGGACTTTTATGATACTTGTTCTGGTTACAGTTGTGAAGAACCTACCTTTTTCTAGTCGGGCTGGAGCAGCTAATATGATGCAGATAAATATTGAACTTGAAGAGGCTGCCCAGATAGAAAAAGCAGGATTTTTAACAAGATTTAGAAGGATTGTTCTACCTCTTTCAAAAAACGGGTTTATGAGTGGTTTCATGCTCATATTTATGGCTGTTATGAAAGAACTGGATTTACTAGTTGTACTTATATCACCAAAAACACAGACGCTTCCATACATGGCTTATTCATATATGTCAGGAGGCATGGAGCAATTCTCCAATGTAGTTGCGATAATTATGTTCATGATAGTATTTGTGATGTACTGGGTAGCAAATAGATTTTTCAATGCAGATATAACACAGGGGTTCTAGCGAAGGAGATGTTGATGAGTAAAATAGAATTAAAAGATATAGATAAATTTTATGGGAATAACCATGTTTTGAAACATCTTAATCTTACAATTGATGAAGGAGAATTCATGACACTGCTAGGACCGAGTGGATGTGGTAAAACAACTACATTAAGAATAATATCAGGTCTTGAAAAACCACAAAATGGGACAATAAAAATGAATGATAAGATCATAGTTAATTCGGAAGAAAAATACTATGAAAAACCGGGGAATAGAGGATTAAATCTTGTGTTTCAGTCATATGCATTATGGCCACATATGACGGTTTTTGAAAATGTTGCATTTGGTCTTAGTGTTATCAAAACTCCTAAGGAAAAAATACAAAAGAAAGTTATGAATTCTCTTGAAAGGATGCACATAAAAGATTTTTATAAAAGGTATCCTGCAGAGCTTTCAGGAGGACAGCAACAAAGGGTGGCCATTGCAAGAGCAATCGTATCGGAGCCTAAGGTTCTATTATTAGATGAACCCCTTTCTAATCTGGATGCAAAGCTAAGAATAGAGATGAGAAGTGAACTTAAAAGACTACACCGGGATTTAGGGACGACGATAATCTATGTGACACATGACCAGGTAGGAGCATTAACAATGTCTACAAAAATCGCAATATTTTTTGAGGGTGTACTTGAACAAGTTGCAACACCTATGGAGATATATGAAAATCCTGCATCCGTAAGAGTGGCAAAATTTATAGCAAATCCAAAAGCCAATCTAATAAACGCAGTGGCTTATTTAAGGAATAACAAAGTGATAGTGAATTCAAATTTAGGTGAGATGGTATTTGAAAAAGATGACTTTTCCGTAGATATTGATGATAAGGAGCAATTTGAATGTGTAATAGGAGTAAGGCCTGAGAAGATATCAATTTCCAAAGATAAAAAAGAAAATGCAGTGGAAGTTCCAGTATACGCGGTTCAGACATCTGGTTCAGACACAACTGTTCAAATTAAGCTTGAAGATTTAAACCTTTTTGTAAAAGAAATAGGTATTAAATATTACGACGTTGATGATAAGATTTACATAACTACAGATTTACAAAAAGTAAATATATATAGCAAGAAAGATGGCAAACTAATCAAAAAAGCAAAACCGGATTAATTAATGAAGTAATTTTATATTAATGATAAAGGAGGATATGAAATGAAACAAATGAAGTTGTCGTCACTATTTGTTGTAGTGATATTAATTTCGGTGCTTCTGGCAAGTTGTGTGACTAAGGTTGATACGCAAGGAGATAAAACAGTTGATAATAGTGCTGAAGAAAAGAAAGACGCTACGGAGGAAAAGGGGGGCAGTGAAGAAGAAACTACCAAAGCGGCTGAAGTAAATGATAGCCCAGAGGGCTGGGCAACAATGAACAAATTAGATCAGACAGAAACAGTAGAAGAACTTTACAATAAGGCAAAAGAAGAGGGAGTTTTAAACTTATACGGATGTACAGGAAGACTCGAAAAAGTATCGCAGGATTTCATGGAGGAGTATCCAGGTATAGAAGTTAATTTTTATGACTTAGGTATTAATGAGATGCTAGAGAAGTTTTCTAGAGAGTATGAGGCCGGAATACATACAGCAGACGTAATCCAGCTGAAGGAACAAACTGGTTCAATAAGTAGAGAGTATATCGATAAGGGGCTAATGCACAACTATCAGCCTACAGATATTTTTGATGGTGTAGACCCTACATTCCTAAAAGTTACTCCATTCGTTATAGAACTTGATTGGTGGAATTATAACACGGAAGTTTATAGTGAATTACCTATTTCATCTTGGTGGGATATAACAAAACCTGAGTGGAAAGGTAAATTTATTTTCTTGGATCCTTCGGGCGAACCTGACCTACCTGTTTTATTCACGGCAATGGTACAGCACTCCGATATGCTTGAAAAGAGCTATGAGGAAACTTTTGGTGTGCCTATAGTACTTGGAGATAATGAGCCTGATGCTGCTCATGCTTGGATAAACCGTGTTGCTAAAAATGGAGTGATACTCGAGACTTCAAATACTAATATAGTAAAAGCGGTCGGTGGTGCCAAAGGTATGACGGATCCGCCTATAGGATACGGGGTATCATCAAAACTTAGAGAAAGAGATTTACAAGGTTTTGTACTTGGGGTAGAGCCTGATAAGTTTTCTATGCCTAGTACTTGCATAAGCTTTATGGTTGCACAGGTTGCAGACCACTGTGAGCATCCAAATGCTGCAAAATTATTTATAAGATATTTATGTGGAGAAAAAGAACACAATGGTAAGGGTATACAACCATTCTTAACAGCAGGTTCTTACCCAGTATTTCCTGACGCTCCAGAAATTCCTGGAAATCCTGATTGGGATATGATACCAAAATTTGAACTGGATTTAGATTACTACTATGACAATTATTTGGATGTATATGATTATTGGTTATCAGTACAGCCATGATATTACTAATAGTAAAAATTAAATTATGCAGTGCCCAAAGACGGCTTGAGTTTTTAGAGGTTGCAATCGCTTAATAAGTAAAACATAGGGAAAGGTATATTTATTAATCATTTTAATAATGCGGTAATGATATGAATAATTTAGAAGAGCTCTGTTTGGAAAGTGAGCTTGTTTACGAGTGGCCATCCTATAAATTGTATAGGGATAAAGTAAAGCTACCAAATGAAAGTACTATCGAAAGACAGTTTGTAGAACATCCTGGTGGAGTTGCTATATTGGCTTTGGATGAAAAAAACAATGTTATTTTAATAGAGCAGTATCGCTATGCTATAAAAGAAAAATTATTTGAAATCCCCGCAGGTAAAATGGATAAAATACATGATGAAGAGCCCTTGCAGGCTGCAAAGAGAGAGCTTAGAGAAGAAACGGGTTTTATAGCAAAAAAGTGGAAATATCTTGGGAAGATATATCCGTCTCCAGGTATCATAAGTGAGGTTTTGCATTTATTTTTAGCTAAGAAATTGAATAAGACTAAAAGAGAAATGGACGACGATGAATTCATAAATTTGAAATTATTGAGCCTAGAAAAAGTAAAAGAATATATTGTTGATGGTAAGCTAATGGATAGCAAGCTTTTATCGGCTCTAGCAATTGCAATTTCTAAGGGAGAAATATAATATTATTGCATATATCACTTAGAGATATTAACAAAGAACTTTAAGGATTCACTACTTTATTATAAAGTGTGAATCCTTAATTAAAGTAAAAAAATAGTTACTTAGTATATGTACATTTAGTTGAAATAAAATGCATGAAAAGGAGTATCAAATCCGTTGACTTTTGTTAAATGATAGTATAGTATTAAGGTAACAATTTAGTGGTATTAAAAAAAGGAGTTGTTATGGAAAGAGTTATTAATTTTTCAGCTGGACCATCAGTACTACCTGTGAGTGTACTAGAACAAGCATCTAAGGAGTTGGTTAACTTTGGTAATAGTGGCATGAGTGTCATGGAAATGAGCCACCGATCTGCAGTATATCAAAGCATTATTGATGAAACAGAAGCCGATGCCAGAAAGTTATTGGATATTCCTGATAATTACAAGGTATTGTTTTTACAAGGTGGGGCGTCAATGCAGTTTGCGATGGTGCCAATGAACCTAATGGTTGAAAAGAAAAAGATTGATATTATAGACACAGGGGCATGGACAACAAAAGCTATCAAAGAAGCTAAACTTTTTGGCGAGGTAAATGTCCTAGCATCATCAAAGGATAAGACATATAGCTATATTCCTGATTATAAAAACTTAACATTTAATGATGATGTAGACTATTTCCATATGGTTTCAAATAATACTATCTACGGTACAGAGTATAAGGACCTTCCAAAGGTTAATGTACCTATCGTATGCGATATGTCATCAAACATTATGTCAAAACCGATTAATGTATCAGATTATGGCGTTATTTTTGCGGGTGCTCAAAAGAATCTGGGGCCAGCAGGTGTAACGCTTGTTATCATTCGTGAAGATTTAGTGGGTAATGCACCGGCGAGTGTTCCTACTATGCTCAATTATAAAACACATGTTGATAAAGGATCGATGTTTAATACTCCACCAACCTACGGTATTTATGTTGCCGGTCTTGTTTTCAAGTGGTTACTTGGCCTTGGTGGTCTTAAAGCTATCGACCAAATAAACGAAGAAAAATCAAAAGTTCTTTATGATTATCTTGATAATAGCGACTTATTTAGAGGAAATGTTGAGAAAAAAGATAGATCTAGAATGAATATTACCTTTGTAACAGGTGATGAAGAAATTGATAAGAAGTTTATTGCTCAGGCTGCTAGTGCTGGATTTGTAAACCTAAAAGGTCACAGATCCGTTGGTGGAATGAGAGCGAGTATTTATAATGCGATGCCACTTGAAAGTGTTAAAAAGCTAGTAGAATTTATGAAGAACTTTGAAATGGCAAACAAATAGGAGGCAATATGAAGATAAAAACTTTAAACAAAATTGCTAAAGATGGACTTAACCTACTTGGTGACGGCTATGAGGTAGTTGGAGAAGAGTATAGTGCCGGCGATGTTGATGGTATAATGCTTCGAAGTTTTAAGATGCATGATTATCCTTTTGAAGATAGCTTAAAGGCTATAGCAAGAGCTGGTGCGGGAACAAATAATATTCCAATTCCTGCTTGTACGGAAAAGGGTATCGTTGTCTTCAACACTCCTGGTGCAAATGCAAATGGTGTCAATGAGATGGTTCTAACTGGTATGTTGCTAGCTTGCAGAGACGTACTTGGAGCTACAAAGTGGGTAAATGAGGCTAACATGAGTGAACTAGGTGTTGCTAAATCCGTTGAGAAAAATAAGTCCAAATTCAAAGGCCCTGAGTTAAAGGGGAAAACGCTTGCGATAATAGGTCTTGGCGCTATCGGAGTACTTGTTGCAAACACAGCCATTTCATTAGGCATGGAAGTAGTTGGTTACGACCCATATATGACATTAGGGAATGCACTATCATTAAACGCTAAGATAAAAATAGAAAACGATATTAATGATATTTATAAAGAAGCTGATTTTATATCTATTCATATTCCTTTAATGGAGCAAACAAAGAATACCATTAATAAAGAGTCATTTGTTTTGATGAAAGATGGTGTCAATATTTTAAACTTTGCTAGGGGTGGACTAGTTGATGAAGCGGCGCTTAAAAAGGCTATTGATTCGGGAAGAGTCAATAAGTATGTAACAGATTTTCCTAATGAAAATGTACTTGGATATAAAAATGTGATATGTATCCCTCACCTTGGTGCTTCTACTGTTGAATCCGAAATCAACTGTGCGGTTATGGCAGCGGTTCAAGTAAAAGATTTCCTTGAAAATGGCAATATTGTGAACTCAGTAAATGCACCTGGATGTTCACTAGGTACGGCAGAAAAAGGAAAGAGGATATCCGTCCTTTTCTCAGGTGAAAAAGCTAAAAAATGTGTTGATGATATACTCAATGAAAGCGGCAATTCTGTGAAGAAGATGGCTAGTTCTTCAAAAGGAGATCTATTCTACGGATTATATGATTTTGCCGATTTAGTAAGGGATGAAGTAGTTAATAAATTAAATTCATGCGATGGAGTACTTAAAGCAAGATTAATATAAGGAGGAGTAAATGGCGAATATTAAATCGTTTAAAGGCGTAACGCCGGCTAAAAACTTGGTAGAGCAAGTAGCCGCACTTCCTTATGATGTGTACACATCCGCTGAAGCCAGAGATGTTGTGAAGGGGAATGATCTTTCCTTTTTGAAGATTGATAGAGCGGAAGTATACTTTGAAGAAGGAACTAGTCCTTATGAGGAAAAGGTATATGCTAAAGCTAAGGAGATGTTCTATAAGATGATTTCTGATGGCGTTTATGAAGTGAGTGATGAGGAAAATTTCTACATTTATGAGCTCGTTATGTCCGGAAGAAGTCAAGTGGGACTAGTAGCTTGTGCAAGCGTCGATGATTACGAAAACAATATAATTAAGAAACATGAAAACACTAGATATGAAAAAGAAGTTGATAGAATAAATCATGTGGATAGTCTAAATGCTAATACCGGACCAATCTTTTTAACCTATAAAAATAAAGATAAGATAAATAAGGTAATAGAGGACTATAGAAAAACCAACTCACCATTCTTTGACTTCACTTCAGATGATGGCGTTACTCATAGAGGGTGGAGAATAAATGATAAAGATATTATAACAGAGCTAATTCATTTATTTGACGCAGTTGATTATCTTTATATTGCTGATGGACATCATAGGGCAGCTTCAGGTGTAAAGGTGGGCAAAAAGCGTAGAGAAGAAAACCCTAATTATGATGGAAGTGAAGAGTTTAACTATTTCTTATCTGTAATTTTCCCTGATGACCAACTATTCATCTTGCCTTATAATAGAGTCGTTAAAGATCTTAATGGGTTATCAAAAGAAGACTTTTTACACAAAGTGAAAGAGTCCTTTGACGTTAGCAAAGTAGAAGATAAGTATCAGCCTGAAAGTAGACATGACATTGGCATGTATCTTGATGGAGAGTGGTATAAGATGACGGCTAAAGACGGAACGTTTGATGAAGGTGATGTAGTTGCTTCCCTTGACGTATCGATACTTCAAGATAATCTACTATCAAGAATACTTGGAATAGATAATCCAAAAGTAGATAATAGAATTGATTTTATCGGAGGAATAAGAGGATTAGGAGAGATTGAAAGAAGATGTGCAAAAGATTGCGTAGTTGGTTTTTCAATGTATCCTACATCGATAGAGGAACTGATTTCAATAGCTGATGCAGGTCTGCTCATGCCGCCAAAATCTACTTGGTTTGAGCCAAAACTTAGAAGTGGTTTATTTATGCATTTGCTATCGTAGCTATTAACGAGTAACAAAAGTAAATTATTATATCAAAAAAATTGATGTAAATTTACTTGTATGATATACTTAGTTTGTTAAAATGTGATCCTAAAAAGCATACATTTTTTTATTCATTAAGGAGGATAAAATGAAAAAAATTTTTAGTTTAATGCTTATCTTGGCATTAGTGGTTAGTATAACATCTTGTGGAGACAAAGGTGGAGAAACAGCAAACAAAGATGAAGGTTCTAAGAGTTCAGGCACTGTAGTTGTATACTCACCTCATGATGCAGAGCCATTAAACGATGGTGTCAATATGTTTATGGAGAAGTATCCGGACATTAAGGTTGAAGTTGTTGCAGCAGGAACCGGAGAACTTATAAACCGTATAAAAGCTGAATCGGCTAAACCAATCGCCGATGTACTATGGGGTGGTGGAGCTGATAGCGTCGTTGCATTTAAAGAATATTTTGAACCATATAAATCTGTAAATGATGACAAGATACCTGCAGCCTACAAAGATCCTAATAATATATGGACTGGTGAGAGCCCACTTCCAATGGTTATCTTCTATAATAAGAAACTAATTGAAGATGCAGGCATGACACCTCCTACTAAATGGGAAGATTTACTAGAGCCTGAGTGGAAAGGTAAGATTGCATATGCTTCACCTGCTAAATCAGGATCTGCCTATACTCAGCTATGTACGATGTTATTAGGACATGGTGGTAAAGAAGACGGATGGGAATTCATTAAGAAACTATATGATAATCTTGATGGAAAAGTTCTTGACTCTTCCAGCAAATGTCATAAAATGGTTGCTGACGGTGAGTATTTTGTTGGTTTAACATTAGAAAAAGCTGCTGTTAAATACTTTGAGAACAAGGATGTTGCCTTTGTATATCCAGAAGATGGAACAAGTGCTGTTCCGGATGGCGTTGCGTTGGTAAAAGGTGGACCAAATCCAGACAATGCTAAGTTGTTTATTGACTTCGTTACGTCAAAAGAATGTCAAGAGGCTCAAAGTCAAAAATGGGGACGTCGTCCTGCGAGAGAAGATGTTGCAGTGCCTCAAGGTATGGCACCACTTGGCGATATCAAATTAGTTGATTATGATTTTGATTGGGCTTCAAGTGCAAAAGAAGAAAACGTTGAAAAATTCAATGATATAGTGACAGGTGAATAGTAATTTAGTAAAGGTATTCAAAGGCTACTACATATAGGGTATACCCCAAATGTAGTAGCCTTTTTGGAAAAGGAGAAAATATGAGCCATTCGGTAGTTGTAAAAGATGCAGTAAAAAAATATGGTGATTTTGTTGCGTTAAAAGGGATTGATCTAAAGATTGAAGCGGGGGAGTTCTTTACCCTGTTGGGGCCTTCAGGATGTGGCAAGACGACTTTATTACGTATGATAGCGGGTTTTAACTCCGTAGAGGCAGGGACTATTTTATTTGATGATAAAGTAATCAATAATTACCCTGCTCACAAGCGTGGTATTGGTATGGTTTTTCAAAACTATGCTATTTTCCCTCATCTGACGGTAGAGGAAAATGTAGCATATGGTTTAAAAGCACAGAAAGTACCTCAAGAGGAAATAAAGAAAAGGGTTTATAAAGCGCTGGAAATGGTGCAAATCGAGAAACTAAAAAACCGTCGTCCGAATGAATTATCAGGAGGACAACAACAGCGGGTTGCGTTGGCAAGAGCATTTGTAATAGAACCCAATGTTTTACTGATGGATGAACCTTTATCAAATCTTGACGCCAAACTAAGAGTTCAGATGAGAACCATCATAAAAAAACTACAGCGCAGGCTTGGCATTACCACTATCTATGTAACACATGATCAAGAAGAGGCATTAGCAATTTCCGATAGAATTGCCGTAATGAATCTTGGAGAAGTTATGCAAGTAGGTACGCCGGAAGATATTTATAAAAGTCCTGCGAATTCTTTTGTTTCTGGCTTCATTGGCATATCTAACTTTTTAGAAGGAAATATTAAAGAAACCGAGGACGGAAAATCACTAACTTTTTACGAAGAACTTGAAAAACGAATTAGTACCGATTTTGTTGGAGAAGTACGAATAGCTGCTCGTCCTGAGCAAGTTAAGTTTGCAAGTAAGGGTATCCCTGGGGTTATTAATATATCTACATTTTTAGGGGACTTCATTGAATATGAAGTAGAACTTAAAAACGGGAAAATACTACAGGTAAACGAATATACCAAAGATACTTCTTTTATAAGAAAAGACGGTGAAGATATATTTATAGATTTTGACTGGGATAAAGTTAGTCTCTATGAAAAGGAAAGTGGGGTGGAGATTAAGTGGGCAAAATAAAACTAAAAATCGACTTTTGGTTTTGGGTTAAAATCATCGTAGTCGTACTGATGCTACTTTTCTTAGTCTATCCCTTTTTTACGATGATTACACGCAGTTTCTTTTCGTCAAAAACGGAAGGGATAACGCTGTATAATTACTTTAAGATTATCAACAAAAAGTATTACTATCAAGCGATACTAAGGAGTCTGGGAGTATCGTCTATATCCGTCATAACAACGATGATTATAGGGGTACCTATGGCGTATTTAATGACAAGATTTAATATTCCGGCAAAAAAAATTATCCACATACTAATTATAATGAGTCTTATGAGCCCTCCTTTTATCGGAGCGTATAGCTGGATAATGCTATTTGGTCGTTCTGGTTTTATTACCCAGTTATTATCTCAAATAGGGATTATCGTACCGCCGATTTATGGTAAAACAGGTATTATTATAATATTTACCCTAAAATTGTTCCCATATGTCTATTTATATACAGTCGGTGCCATGGGAAGTATTGACTCCAGCCTTGAGGAGGCTGCCGAAAATCTAGGTTCGAGTAAGCTTAGAAGGCTTCTTACAGTAACGTTACCCGTTATTATACCGTCTATCGCTGCCGGAGCAATTATGGTATTTATGACGAGCTTAGCTGATTTTGGTACACCAATGCTGATTGGTGAAGGTTATACCGTGCTCCCTGTTCTTATATATAATGAGTATATGAGTGAAGTTGGCGGTAATGCCAATATTGCTAGTGCGCTTTCCGTTGTTGCGGTAGCTTGTTCTGCAATAGTCCTTTTGGTTCAACAATACTACTTAAACAAGAAGAACTATGTTATGAGTACAATGCGTCCGCCAAAAGTAGAGAATATAAAGGGGTTAAAGAGATTTTTAGCTACGTTTTTTGTAGGGATAATTACATTTTTGGGGGTAATACCTCAAATAGTTGTAATTGTTACTAGCTTTATTAAAACGGACTTTACAGGATTTATTGGCGGCTTTAGTTTACAAAGTTATCAGACAATAGCAAAAAGACTAATGACTAATATAGTAAATACCTTTGTTTATTCGAGTGTGGCAATAGTAATCATCGTGCTTATTGGCATACTGATTAGTTATATCATAGTTCGACAAAAGGGTATTGTTAGTAAGATTCTCGATATGCTGATTATGTTCCCATATGTAATACCTGGAGCAGTTCTTGGTATCGGACTTATCGTAGCATTTAATAAGCAACCACTCATACTGACAGGTACTGCAGCCATTATGATTATCTCATATGTGGTAAGGAAAATGCCTTATACCGTACGATCCGGTAGCGCATTTTTAGAGCAGATGGACTCTAGTATTGAAGAGGCATCTATCAACTTAGGGGTATCTCCTATGAAGACCTTTTTCACTGTCACGGCTAGACTTATGGCTCCAGGGGTACTTTCAGGAGCTATACTTAGCTGGATAACATGTATTAATGAACTTTCTTCAAGTATTATGCTTTATGGTGGAAAAACTAGTACAATAGCGGTTGCTATCTATACGGAAGTTGTAAGGAATAGCTATGGAACTGCTGCCGCTTTAGGAAGTATACTGACAGTTGCTACTACGATTAGTTTGCTTATTTTCCTAAGAGTAAGCAAAGGAAATGTATCAGTGGTATAGGAGATAAATGTGATAAAAAATATAGTTTTTGATATGGGCAATGTACTACTCAGATATGATATTAGAGTATTTTTGCAGAAAGTTGACGAAAGTTGCAGAAAATTAGTTGAAGAGGAGATTTTTCGTTCCCTTGACTGGGTACTTCTTGATAAAGGGACTATTTCGGTAGAAGAAGCTAAGAAAAACATGAAATCAAGACTACCGGATAATTGTAAGAAATGGGTAGATGAAATATTAGATAACTGGCATGAGGAAATACCTTCATATCCTGATATGGAAAAGCTTATTAAGGAAATAAGTGATGAGGGGTATAAGATTTATTTGCTGTCGAATGTTTCAAAAAGATATCATATTTTTAGAAAAAAAATGAAATATTTGAAATATTTTGATGGTGAATTTATATCTTCTGATTGGAATATGTTAAAGCCGAATCCGGTAATATTTGAGACTTTTTTAAGGCATTATAATTTAGTGGCTAATGAAAGTTACTTTATTGATGACAGTTCACAAAATATTGAAGGAGCATTGAGTGTTGGGATGCATGGATTTGTTTATCATGGAAATATTCATAAACTAAGACAAGACATGATAAAAAACGGTATTCGTATAACGCCATAAATTACCAGAAATAATGAGAGGAAACGTATGATAAAATTTGGAACCGGTGGTTGGAGAGCCATAATTGGAGACGAGTTTATAAGACAAAATATTGTAAAAGTAGCACAAGGACTGTCTAACTTAATGATAGAGAAAAACAAACACCAACAAGGAATAGTCATTGGTTACGATAAACGGTTTTTGTCGGACAAAAGCGCTGTTTGGCTAGCAGAAGTCTTCGCGGGCAATGGTATTGCTGTTAGTTTTATTAAAAGAGTTGCACCTACGCCACTAATTATGTATTCGATAAAGAAAATAGATGTACCTTTTGGCATAGCTGTTACAGCAAGCCATAATCCGGCCGAGTATAATGGCTTAAAAATATTTACTAAGGGTGGAAAAGACGCGGATGTAAACATAACGGATGAGATTGAACGTTACGCTAATAAACTTACTGATGAAGATATAAAAGTAATGCCTTATGATAAAGCGGTAGAAATGGGTATAATACGAAACATCAATCCATTCAATGATTATATTGATGCGATTATAGCGATGCTTGATATTGAGAGTATCAGAAATAAAGAACTTCGTATTTTGGTTGACCCTATGTACGGTGTATCAAAAACGGCGCTCCAAACGGTTCTAATGACAGCAAGATGCGAGGTAGATGTCATACACGATAAACATGAGACAAGCTTTGGAGGGCGTATGCCATCCCCTAGTGAGGATACATTAAAAAGACTTCAGGCGATAGTTATTGAAAGCAATTATGATCTCGGAATAGGGACGGACGGAGATGCCGACCGCCTTGGAATAATAGACGAAAATGGTAATTATATACATCCTAATAAAGTGATGAGCCTATTATACTACTATCTCTTAGCGTTTAAAAACTGGAGGGGTCCAGTCGTTCGGAATATAGCGACTACCCATTTATTAGATGCGATCGCTAAAGATTATCATCAAGAGTGTTTTGAAGTGCCGGTTGGGTTTAAACACATAAGCCAAAAGATGATAGAGTCGAATGCAATAATAGGCGGAGAGAGTAGTGGTGGACTTACTATAAGAGGTCATATAAAGGGTAAGGACGGTATTTTTGCTGCTGCTTTACTGGTAGAGTTGATTTCAAAGAGTGGAAAAGGACTCGGAGAAATGATGGACTATCTAGATGAAAGATATGGCAAGTTCAAAATGGTTGAAAAAAATCTTTCGTATAGCTTAGACGAAAAAGAGAGGTTGCAAAAAGTCCTCTTTGAAGAAAAGAAATTGCCAGATTTTGGTGAAAAAATAAAAAGGGTAAGTTACCTTGACGGACTGAAAGTATACTTTGAAAATGAAGACTGGATAATCGCCAGATTTTCCGGTACCGAACCACTCATACGAATCTTTGCCGAATCAAGTACTAAGGAGCAAGCGGAACACTATATTTATAAGCTGATAGAGTTCTTGTAAATATAATAGAAAACTAAAATAACAACCTATAAAAAAGACGCCGTTCGGGGTCTTTTTTATAGGTTGTTATAAATGGCTAATAAAATTTTTATTATAATTTCTTTTTCATAAGAGCTCTTACTTTAAGTGGTAAACCGAATAGATTGATAAATCCTTCAGCGTCCTTATGCGAGTAGAGATCGCCTGTCTTGAAACTTGCTATTTTCTCATTGTATAAAGAATACGGAGAAGTCGCACCGGCAGGGATTATATTTCCTTTATATAGCTTTAATTTTACAGTACCTGTAACAGTCTTTTGAGTATCTTCTACGAATGCTTGTAGCGCTTCTCTAAGAGGCGTAAACCATTCTCCGCTGTACACCAATTCCGCAAATTTAATGGAAATCTGATTTTTGTATGCTAGTGTTTGTTTATCAAGACACAGATATTCCAGTTCGTTATGCGCGTAGTAAAGTATGCTTCCACCTGGGGTTTCATATACGCCTCTTGACTTCATGCCAACAACACGGTTTTCAACGATATCTACAAGTCCTATACCATGCTTTCCGCCGAGTTCGTTGAGGTCCCTTATGATATCACTAGCTTTTTTGTTTACGCCATTGATTTTAACGGGAGTGCCTTTATCAAATTCTAGGGTTACATATTCGGCGTTATCAGGTGCTTGCTCAGGAGTAACGCCAAGTTGAAGCAAATCGTCATAGTTTGGCTCAATTGAAGGATCTTCAAGCTCTAGTCCTTCATGTGATAGATGCCAAAGGTTTCTATCCCTTGAATAACTTGATTTTTTGGTCATTGGAACGGGGATGTTTCTCTGCTCAAGGTATTCTATGGCGTCTTCTCTTGAAGCGATACGCCAGATTCTCCAAGGAGCGATTATTTCTATATCAGGAGCAAGAGCCTTTATCGTGAGCTCAAAACGAACCTGATCATTTCCTTTTCCGGTAGCACCATGGCATATGGCATAGGCACCTTCTTTAATTGCTATATCAACAAGTTCTTTTGCAATGCCGGGTCTTGCCATAGACGTTCCAAGAAGATATTTTTTTTCATATATGGCACCTGCCTTGACACAAGGTATAATATATTCATCAACAAAGGTGTCCGTAATATCTCGAAGATAAAATTTGCTTGCTCCTGCTGATAGGGCTCTTTGTTCAAGACCGTCCGTTTCTTTTCCTTGACCAACATCAACACATACGGCGATTACTTCACTATCATAGTTTTCTTTTAACCATGGAATGATAACAGAGGTATCTAGTCCTCCTGAATAAGCTAATATTATTTTTTTCATGATTTTCTTCGCTTTCCCCTTTTTTGATAATAATACAACAAAGAAAAAACATTTGCAATAGGTAATGAATAAATATTCAAACAAAAGAATAAAATAAATAGAAATAAGTCTTATAACCATAAATATGCCCATTAATTATGGTAACTATCATGTATAAAAATTTTACAGATGAAGAATGGTCCCGATATGGTCCAAACACTACAACATAGCATGATTATAATGCGATATTAATCGTTTTATCAATGCATAGGGTGATAGAATACGAATTAATTACTTGAAAAAGTATAAGGGATTATATTATAAAAAAAGTATAAAAATCCCCGGTGGTAGGATGATATATGGTAATTCCTGAAGAAAATCTTCCACAAGCTATCCCTGAAATAGTGATACCACAAGCGCCTATACCAAAAACGGGTGGAATACCACTTGGAATGTAATTTGTGTTTGGTGTTGGCGCTGTTGGACTTGGTGTGTTAAAAAAGAGAAAAGATGAATAGTCGCGAATGAAAGTACTACCTTTCAAAAATAGTTGGTATTTTACTAATAATTGATAGCAAACAACAAAAGAGCTGGGCACCCAGCTTTTTTGTTGTTTTAATGTATATAGTTCCTAATTTGTAAAGCGAAGAACTGTTTTATTTAATGAATGGAGTGCGGAGTATAGAAAGACTTCATACTGTGACTTGTTGACAAATAATCAAAATAGTTTTATAATAAAAGTACTTTGAAAAACAAAGTTAGTGATATCCAAATAAATATGGAAAAAGGATAGAAAATGAAGAATGAAGATTTAGACATAAGAACTGCAAAAGAAATAGTGGAAGCGCAAAATAAATCGTTGAGGAAAGCGATACCTCAAGGATATATTTTTACGCTTATATACGGCTTGGCTTGGTTCGTTGGTTATGGAGCTTTAGCAATTACAAAACTATCAAAAGTAGGATTTATTATTTTTGGCTCATCATTACTCGTAGGAACATTAATAGCTATATTTTACTTGCTTAGAACACTAAGGGGTGTGAAAACCAAAAACTCAAAATATATTGCGTGGTGGGCAGTGTCTTGGTGTCTTGGCTTTTTAATTCACTTTTCGCTAATTACCGCTTTATCGAGTGTCCTTGTTAATCAAGATAAAAATATGATATCTCGAGTATCATGGATTGTTGGCAATTCTGTGCCGTTGCTTATCGTCACTTTATGCTTATTAGGTGCCGCCACTATATTTAAAGATAAGTTGACGGGGAAAATAGCGCTTACAATTGGCATTACAACTTTGATTAGTCCCTATCTAAAACCTTCTCTTGGCGCAATGGTATTTTCTTTAGCTGGGCTTATTATGGTTCTTTTTTCAATAATAGATTTGTATTATAAAAAGAACAAGAAGGGATAGGTAATTGATATGCACGAATTAGATCCGATTATTCATTCCCAAGCAAGGTTAAAAATAATGTCCACACTTTGTGGATTTGATGAGATAGCAACCGTTAGCTTTATCCGTTTGCAAGAACTTACGAATCTTAGTTCGGGCAACTTATCGACTCACTTATCAAAACTAGAAGAAGCTACATATATCAAGCAGGAGAAAACCTTTAAAGATAAAACACCTTTAACAACGATAACACTTACAGAAGAAGGGCAATACGCCTACAAAAGGTATTTAAAGGAGTTAAGGAAGTTAATTAGTATATAAGGATTAATGATTTTCTCCGACTTATTTCGCTCAGTTGTCGGGGAGAATAGCTATTAATGCTAACGGTATGGTTAGCGAGCTTTTCACCCCCTAAATAAAAAGCACTCTTAACTCGTCTAGTAATTTTTCTAAAGCAAACCCATAGGCTGAGGCTTATGCACGCACTTACTTGTGGTACGAACGGCTTGAATATGCTGGAGCAGCCGGTAGATCTTTGATGCCCCTAAACATAAAGTAGGAGGGATAAAATGATAACAATAAATAATTTAAATGTGTCCTACAAAAATGTAGTAGCTCTAAATATTAATGAAACCTTGGTAATAGAAGCTGGGGACAAGGTTGGAATCATTGGTAGTAATGGTGCTGGAAAAACCACGTTGATTAATTCGATAATTGGAATGGTTAAGTACAAAGGAACGATAGAAAATAAAGTTAGATATAGGGATATAGCAGTACATCAACAGTCAAATGGCTATAATGAAGTTGTAAATGTCAAAACCATTATAGAAACTATCATTAACGATAAAATAAAAAATAACAAAAAAATGATGGAGTTAATAGATTTTTTCGAATTCAATCATTGCTTAAAGAAAAGGGTTAAGCATTTATCTGGTGGTGAAAAACAAAAATTAACGATTATGCTAGTAATTATGCAAGATGCACCTTTAACAATTTACGATGAAGTCACATCAGGGCTTGACTTTGAAACTAGAAAAAACTTAATGATGAAACTAAATGAAATATATAAAGACAACAAAAATACAATGCTTCTGGTATCGCATTATTATGAAGAATTAGAAAGTTTGGTGGATAAAATAATCTTACTAGATAAAGGGCGTTTAATATGTTATGGCCATTCTGATGAATTGTTCAAAAGGTTTTGTGGTGAAAGTATCATCATTATTCCAAGTAATGAATTAACGAAAGAGGTGACAAAAAGTATTCATAAGATTATGGCACCTGCTGACAAGATAGTTTTAGCTTTTAACGATGAAGAAGAAAAGAAAAAAACCATAGATACTTTAATCAAAGAAAAGATCGGTTTTGTGATTAAATATAATGATATTGAAATCATGACGCTAAATGCAAAATCTCAATTTTATAAGCGAGGTAAAGGCGATGAATAGATATAAATCATTAATGAAATATGAGTTAATATCAATAGTAAAAAATGGATATATATTAGGTTTTGCTTTAGTGCTTCCTTGTGTTCTGTTTTTACTAATAAGTAAAGGAATAACCTCACAAGTGCCAAAAAGCATCCAAGCTGAAGTGATAATAAGCCTTTTTATCGGGTTTTCAACGGTAATACCACTTGCAGGAGTTTTCTTAGGGCATAGTGCAAATTATTCAAGGGAATATGAAAATGGAGTTCCTCAAAGGCTACATCTATTTGGTATATCGAATAAGGTATTGATTACGAGTAAAATTTTTTCACAACTTTTATTTGTCATTATAGCGTTTGGTATTTACTATATTTTTGCTTTAAGTGTAGGCCTTAGATTTAATAATGTAGTTGTTATTTTAGTGATGGTTTTTTTATTAATCGTTCAATCTCTATCAGAATTTTTATTAGCACATTCTATCGTCTGTTTAGTCAAAAAGTTTGGTGCATGTTATGCAGTAACGATGAGCTTATATTTTATCTTCATGATTATTTCAGGGAATATGGGGATAAGACTTGAAATGCTTCCTAATGCCCTACAATTTATCGGTAAGAAAATGCTTCCTTTTGTAGAGTATACAAATTTTAATATGGATTTGTTCAATGGAAAAGCGCTTAATGTTATGGCTTTAATTTCCAGTAATCTCGTATTCTTATCAATTGGAATAATACTGTTTGTATTATCTAGGATTAGAGACAAAAGGGCCTTTTAAGAGCAGGGTTGGTAACGCTATTCAACGTAAATAAAATAGTTGCTTTGATAAAAGTGGTTCGGAAAAATCTTGACCGCTTTTTTACGCGGTTTAATTCCTTCCTTATGTTAAGTGTTAAATAAATTAACGAAGAATAGATAAATAAAGACTTTTCGAGCAAAATTAGTTGACATGTCTATTATATCGTGATAGTATTAATTTCATTAAAGACGTTGACGGAGCTGTTTAACATAAGGTAGTTTTTAGAGAGCCGGTGGTTGGTGGGAACCGGTAGCGAATATGTTGAGCGATCACTCCTGAGTTTATAGGCTGAACAAAGTAGGTTTATACGGCTATCCCCGTTATAGGATTAGGTTTGATAGAACTGATTGAGTGGTCATTGTTATATGGCAATTAGGGTGGTACCGCGTTTATGACGTCCCTACAGTGAGACTGTAGTGGCTTTTTTTATATAAGTAGAATTTATTTGTGATTATGGAGGATTATATGAGTAGACATGTCTTATCAGTACTGGTTAGAAATCATTCAGGAGTACTTAGTAGAGTAGCTGGATTGTTTAGTAGAAGGGGTTTCAACATAGATAGTTTGTCTGTAGGGGAAACGGATTCACCGGAGATTTCAAGGATGACGTTGGTTGTACACGGTGATGATATGGTTATCGAGCAAATTTCAAGGCAGCTTGACAAACTTCATGATGTTAAATTCATTATGGAGCTCGATACAAACCATGCTTCGTTTAAGGAGCTAGCACTAGTAAAGGTTAATACTGACGCCAAGTCAAGAGTTAACATCATCGGAATTATTGATATGTTTAATGCGGACATCATTGATGTGGCAACAGAAACGGTTACGGTTGAAATAACCGGGGATCAACGAGATATCAATAACTTTATTGAGCTTGTATCTCCATATGGTATTAAGGAGTTAACTAGAACGGGACTTATAGCAATTCAAAAAGGTAATTATGGAATAATAGATAATATAGAAGGAGATTTATAATATGGCAACGATGTTTTATGAAAAAGATTGTAACATTTCATTATTAAAAGGAAAGACGGTAGCAGTTATTGGTTATGGTTCACAAGGTCACGCACATGCTAGAAATTTAAACGATTCTGGTGTTGACGTGGTAGTAGGTCTATATGACGGCAGTAAGTCATGGAAGATCGCGGAAGGTGACGGACTAAAGGTTATGAATGTCGCAGAGGCAACAAAAGCAGCGGATATCGTTATGATACTGCTTCCGGATGAGAAGCAACCTGTTGTTTATCATGAAAGTATTAAAGACAATCTGAAAGAAGGGGACGCGCTAGTCTTTGCGCACGGATTTAACATTCACTATGGTCAAATAGTCCCTCCTGAAAATGTCGATGTCTTTATGATAGCGCCAAAAGGGCCTGGACATACAGTTCGTTCACAGTACGAAGAGGGAAAAGGTGTTCCTTGCCTTATAGCCGTATTCCAAGACTATACGAAAAAAGCCCATGACATAGGTCTAGCATATGCAGCGGGTATAGGTGGAGCTAGAGCGGGCGTCTTAGAGACTACGTTCAAAGAAGAGACTGAAACCGACCTATTCGGTGAGCAGGCAGTTCTTTGCGGTGGAGTAACAGAACTTATGAAAGCTGGATTCGAAACTCTGGTTGCTGCAGGATATCAGCCTGAAAGCGCATACTTTGAGTGTGTTCATGAGATGAAGCTTATCATAGACCTTGTCAATAAAGGGGGACTTAGCTTCATGAGATACTCCATATCGGACACGGCCGAGTATGGTGATTACTCAACAGGGAAGAGAATAGTTACAGAAGAAACAAGAAAAGAAATGAAAAAAGTTTTGGATGAGATACAAGATGGGACATTTGCTAAAAACTGGATACTAGAAAACAAGGCTGGTAGACCTTCATTTAACGCCAAAAGAAGAATGGAAAGTGAACATCAAGTAGAGCAAGTAGGTAAAGAACTACGTGATATGATGAGCTGGCATAAAAAGTAAGGAGATTATTTTGATAGATATATATGATTCTACGCTAAGAGATGGTGCTCAAAGCGAAGGGATAAGTTTTTCTGTTAATGATAAGATAAATATCGTAAAGGCTTTAGATGAAATTGGTGTTCCATTCCTGGAAGCTGGTAATCCCGGTTCAAACCCGAAAGATTTGGAATTCTTTGATGCGGTTAGAAGGCTTGATTTAAAAAATTCAAAGCTAGTTGCTTTTGGCTCTACCAGGAGAAAAAATGTGAAGGTAGAAGAGGATGTTAATATCAAGTCACTACTAAAAGCTGGAACGGACTATGTTGCGATATTTGGAAAAAGCTGGGACTTTCACGTAACAGATATAATAAATGCAACTTTGGAAGAGAATCTCAATATGATTGAGGACACCATAAAGTATTTAGTTGGCAAAGGCATTAAAGTAGTATACGATGCAGAGCATTTTTACGATGGCTATAAAGAGAATAAAGAGTATGCCATGAAAACCCTTGAAACAGCAAAAAAAGCTGGTGCAAGCACGCTGGTACTTTGTGAAACCAATGGTGGCGCTATGCCTTATGAAGTTTATGACATTACAAAAGATGTCGTCGATACTTTTAAGGATGTTCAAGTTGGTATTCATGCACATAATGATAGCGGATTTGGTGTTGCGAACTCTATTATGGCAATAAAGGCTGGAGCGACTCATGTGCAAGGGACATTTATCGGTTTTGGTGAACGTTGTGGCAATGCCAATCTTTCTACCATCATTCCAAATCTTGAGTTGAAAATGGGCGAAAAGGTTCTTCCGGAAGGTAGCTTAGAGAATCTATCCTTTGTCAGTAAGGAAGTTGCTGAGATAGCCAATATTAACTTAGATGAACATATGCCATATGTGGGCAAAAAAGCATTTACGCACAAAGGTGGTATGCACATAGATGGCGTGAATAAGAATCCTAGGAGTTTTGAACACGTGTCTCCTGATAGTGTGGGAAATAGTAGACGATTTTTAATGTCAGAAGTTGCTGGTCGTTCTTCTATCCTTAAGAAGATAAAACGTATAGCGCCTGAACTGGAAAAGAATTCTCCTATGACGATTAAAATCATGGATAGATTAAAAGAGTTAGAGCATGAAGGATATCAGTTTGAAGGTGCGGAGAGTACGTTTGAACTCGTTATCAGAAAGCAACTTGGAAAATATAAACCGTTTTTTGAGATAGAAAACTTCAAAACGATTGCAGAAAAGCCCAATAAATCTAGAATACTAAGCTCCTACGCATTTATTAAGGTAAATGTGGATGGAAAACCAAGTATCTGCGCAGCAGAAGGAGATGGTCCTGTACACGCTTTAGATAAGGCGTTAAGGGCTTCTTTAGAGCAGTTTTATCCGGTGCTTAAAGATGTAAGCCTAACGGACTTTAAAGTGCGTGTACTCGACGGTAGAGAGGCTAGTGCTGCTAAGGTAAGAGTTTTGATTACTACGTCAGATAAGCATAATGAATGGACTACGGTTGGCGTATCGACAGACATTATAGAAGCGAGTTTGATTGCGTTGATTGATTCAATTGAAGTAAAACTATTAAAAGACATGGAAGAAAAGATGAGAGCGTATTTGTAAGGAAGGTTATTATGGAGAAAAAAATTGCTATCTTAAAAGGAGATGGAATAGGACCTGATATAGTTGATGAGGCTGTGAAGGTATTAGAAAAAATAGGTGAAAAATATTCACATAAATTCGTATTTGAAGAAGGTCTGATTGGTGGAGCAGCTATTGACGAAGTCGGTAATTCTCTACCGGAAGAAACTGTTAAGCTATGTAAAAGTAGTGATAGTGTACTATTAGGCGCAGTGGGTGGACCAAAATGGGACAATACTGGTTCCGGGGATAGACCGGAAAAAGCACTGCTTGGAATTAGAAAAGAGTTAAATCTATTTGCCAACATCAGACCGGCTATTATGATGAAAGAACTGAAGGACGCATGTCCATTAAAACCGGACATCGTATCGGACGAAGGGATTGATATCGTCGTTGTAAGAGAGCTTACGGGTGGCATATACTTTGGAAGCAGAGGAGAAGGCGTCGATGAGAAGCTAGGCGCTTTCAGATACGATACAATGCTTTATAGCGAAGAAGAGGTAAGAAGAATTACAAAACTCGCTTTTGAAATAGCGATGAAGAGGAATAAGAAACTGACGAGTGTTGACAAAGCAAATGTACTGGATTCTTCAAAACTTTGGCGAAATGTAGTAGAAGAAGTAGCCAAAGACTACCCAGAGGTAGAAGTAAATCATCTTTATGTTGATAATGCAGCGATGCAGCTTGTTATAAATCCTAAGCAGTTTGATGTAATCGTAACAGGGAATATGTTTGGTGATATTATATCGGACGAAGCGAGTATGATAACCGGCTCTATAGGAATGTTGCCTTCCGCCAGTTTATCGGGGACGTCACTTGGAATGTATGAACCGATACATGGTTCTGCTCCTGATATTGCCGGTCAGAATAAGGCAAATCCACTGGCGACCATCCTTTCGGTAGCAATGATGTTAAGATATTCATTTGACATGGAAGAAGAAGCGAAGGCGATAGAAGAGAGTGTATCAAAAGTTCTTGCTAAAGGATACCGTACAGGGGATATATTCACAGAGGGGTCAACACTTGTTTCCACTACCCAGATGGGTGACCTAGTGGCAGAGAATATTTAAGGAGGTTCTATGAGAAGTGATGCAGTAAAAACTGGTATCGAAAAAGCACCTCATAGATCGTTATTTAAAGCGATGGGGTATACAAATGAAGAGATAGCTAGACCGTTAATCGGCGTTATTAACTCACAAAACGATATCGTTCCAGGTCACATACACTTAGACCTGATATGTAATGCGGTTAGAGATGGTGTCAACATAGCTGGAGGAACACCTATTGTTTTTCCTACGATTGCGGTTTGCGATGGTATTGCGATGGGCCATCAAGGGATGCATTATTCTCTAGTTTCAAGAGAGCTTATTGCGGATACTATTGAGACGATGACGTTGGCGCATGGTTTTGACGCGCTTGTTTTCATACCGAACTGTGACAAGGTTGTCCCTGGTATGTTAATGGCAGCGGCAAGGCTTAATATCCCATCTATTTTCATTAGTGGTGGTCCGATGCTATCTGTTAATCGTATGAAAAAGGACCTTGATCTTAGTTCTGTTTTTGAAGCTGTCGGCGCCTATAAATCGGGGAAGATGACGGCGGAGGAAGTTCAGGTCTGTGAAGACAATGGATGTCCTACTTGTGGTTCTTGCTCAGGGATGTTTACTGCCAATAGTATGAACTGTCTTACGGAGGCAATCGGTATGGGACTTCCTGGTAATGGTACGGTACCAGCCGTTTTTTCCGAGCGTATTCGTCTCGCGAAGCAAGCTGGTATGAAGATAATGGACATATTAAGGGATGATTTAAAACCAAGAGATATAATGACGAGAGAAGCGTTTATAAATGCTCTTACGGTCGATATGGCGCTAGGTTGTAGTACGAATACGATGCTGCATCTTCCAGCTATTGCCAATGAAGCAAAGGTTGACATCAGTCTTGATACGGCCAATGAGATAAGTGATAGGACACCTACGCTTTGTAAGTTGAGTCCTGCTGGCGAGTACCATATTCAGGACCTATACTTTGCGGGTGGTATACAAGCCGTTATGAAGGAGCTTGATAAATTAAGCATAATAAATACAGACCTGATAACCGTTAATGGCAACACCGTGAAGAAAAACATTGAAACGGCATTTAATAGAGATAAAGAAGTAATTAGACCTGCTGAAAATCCACATAGTGTAAAGGGTGGTATAGCGGTCTTAAAAGGAAATATTGCGCCGGATGGCTGTGTAGTAAAACGTTCGGCAGTGGCGAAAGAGATGATGCATAGCAAAGGACCAGCAAGGGTTTATGACAGTGAAGAAGCCGCGATTAATGCAATATATAACGGGGACATCAACAAAGGGGATGTCGTTGTGATAAGATATGAAGGGCCTAGGGGAGGTCCAGGTATGAGAGAAATGCTTTCACCTACATCAGCGCTCGCTGGTATGGGACTTGACAAAGATGTGGCTCTCATCACCGATGGAAGATTCAGCGGTGCAACAAGAGGCGCTGCTATCGGCCATATTTCACCGGAAGCTGCTTCGGGTGGTAATATTGGTCTTATCAATGAAAACGATGTATTAGAGATTGACATTGAAAAAAATACTATCAATGCACTTGTATCCGAGGAGGAGTTTGCAAAAAGACGTGAACGTTATGTGCCAAAAGAACCTAAGATAAAAACGGGGTATGTATCAAGGTACGCTAGACTAGTGTCATCGGCAAGTTCAGGTGCAGTGTTCGATTTGAACAATTTATAGGAGGTTATTATGCAACTTACAGGATCACAAATATTACTAGAATGTTTAAAAGAGCAAGGTGTGGATACCATTTTTGGGTATCCAGGTGGGGCTGTTCTTTACATATATGATGAATTATTTAAACAATTAGATCACTTTACACACGTTTTAACGTCTCATGAGCAAGGGGCTTCCCATGCAGCAGATGCCTATTCGAGGTCGACAGGTAAAACGGGTGTAGTTTTTGCTACGTCAGGACCGGGCGCGACCAATCTTACGACCGGCATCGCTACCGCTTATATGGATTCGATTCCAATGGTTGCAATAACTGGAAATGTTGGCGTGCCATTACTCGGTAAAGATGCTTTTCAAGAAGTAGACGTTGTTGGTATAACGGCGCCTATTACAAAACATAATTATATTGTTAACGATGTAAAAGAACTTGCGGATATCGTAAGAGAGGCTTTCTATATTGCGAATGAAGGCAGACCGGGACCTGTTCTTATCGATATCCCGAAAGATATATCTAATTTTAAGGCGGATTATACGTATAAAAAGCCTAAAAAAATAGAAAGAAGAAGTAAGGACATCAAAAAAGAGGATATTGATAAGGCGGTAGCCTTGATTAAAGAGTCCAGAAAGCCATATATATTCTATGGTGGTGGCGTAAATATATCTGAGGCGACTAAAGAAGCGGTTGAATTCGCGGATCTTGTTGATGCACCGGTTACCTGTTCTCTTATGAGTATGGGTGGATTTCCAGGAACAAACAAGAGAAACACAGGGATGATTGGTATGCATGGAACAAAGGCTTCTAACCTTGGCGTTCAAAAATGTGACCTTCTAATAGCCGTTGGCGCAAGATTTAGCGATAGGGTTACCGGCAACGCCGCTACGTTTGCAAAGAATGCGAAAGTAATACATATTGATATTGATCCAGCGGAAATCAATAAGAATGTTCTCGTCGATCATTTTATTATAGGTGATGTGAAGGAAGTTCTTAGCAGACTGAATAAAAAGTTGAAGCAACAAAACCATAAAGAGTGGATGGATAGCATATACGAACTAGCGGAGAAGTTCCCTTTAAAGTATCCTAAAGGTCTGACAGGTCAACTTGCTATAAAGAAGTTGTATGAGATAACAAAAGGTGACGCTATCATAACGACAGAAGTAGGACAGCATCAGATGTGGGCTTCACAGTACTATCTATTTGATAAAACGAGAAGATTTTTAACTTCTGGCGGACTTGGTACGATGGGTTACGGTACAGGTGCCGCAATAGGAGCACAGATAGGTAATCCGGATAAGCTTGTCGTGAATATAGCAGGAGATGGTTCGTTTCGAATGAATCTAAATGAGATGATAACTGCTGTGAGATACAAATTACCTATAAAAATACTACTTATTAACAATCACGTCCTTGGAATGGTAAGACAGTGGCAGACTATTTTTTACGATGAAAGATACTCGTTTACGCACCTTACAGATATTAACTATAATAAACTTGGGGAAGCATTTGGCTTTAGTGTAGTTAATGTAACTACTGAAGAAGAACTTGAAGAAAAAATACGCAAAGCAATTGATGTAAAAGGTCCGGTTCTTATAAATGTTGCTATTGACAAAAACGAGATGGTTTATCCTATGGTAGCGCCTGGTGCGCCTATTGATGATTTGATTACAGAGTAGTATCATCATTAAAAGTTATATTATTAACAAATTTGCTAAATATTTATAAAAAACCGCTTTTCAAATCTGTACGAATGTAGTATGATTGATGAAGAGTTTGTTTAGGAGGAAATTTTATGTCTAATGATGAAAAGAAAATTGAACAAGAAGATATTTCTGTTTCAAGTGTTGAAGAAGTAGTTTCTAGCGAAGAAGAGGTTGTTTCTGAGGAAGTAACTTCCACTGAAGAAGTGAAAGGTGAAGACGCTGGAGAAGTATCAGAAGCAAAGGAAGAAGCACCAGTTAAAGAAGAAACTACTGATGAAAGCAACGTGGAAGACCTGGCGGACAAAGTTGTCGAAGAGCCAGCGGAACCAGTAGAGGATAAAGCAGAAGAAAAAGTTCCTTCTATGGATGATTTTAAAGATGAAATTGACGCTTCACTTAAGAAAATTAAAAAAGGTGATGTAGTTGATTGTAAAGTAGAAAGTATCACGGAAAGTGAAATAGTAGTCAGTTTTGATTATTCTGCTGACGGTGTCATCAAAAAAGAACAGCTGTTATTAGGAAGAGATGAAGCTATCGCTGATAAGTATAAAGTTGGTGATGAGCTAAAATGTCTAGTCATTAATACATCAGATAAAAATGGTAATGTGGTTCTTTCTCATAAAAGGGCTGAGCAAACGGTAATGTGGGAAGAATTGGAGCAAAAATTCAAAGACGGACAGAGATTTGAAGTGAAGATTGCCGAAGTTGTAAAAGGTGGTTTAATCGCAAGACTAAAAGGAATTAGAGCATTTATGCCTGCTTCAATGTCATCTAATAATTACGTAGAAGATCTAAACCAATTTGTGGGAAAAGATTTACTGGTAGTAATTAAGGATTTCGATAGAGCGGCCAGAAAAGTTATCATTTCTCATAAAGAAGTTGCACAAGAACTCGCAGGAAAAGCGAAAGAAGAATTTTACGCAACCGTGGCCAAAGGCGATCTTCTTAAGGGGAAAGTTAAAAAGCTTATGAATTTTGGTGCTTTTGTAGACCTTGGTGCTGTAGACGGATTAATGCATGTAAATGAGATGAGTTGGAGAAGACTTAAGCATCCGTCAGAGGTAGTAAAAGTAGGGCAGGAAGTGGAAGTAGAAGTAATCAATGTTGATACTGCTACTAACAAGATATCATTGAGACTTGCCAAGTTTGAAAACAATCCATGGGAAACCATCGATGAGAAATACAAAAAAGACGAAGTTTATACAGGAACCGTAGTAAGACTTGCAGACTTTGGTGCTTTTGTAAGACTTGAAGATGGAATAGAAGGACTTGTGCATATTTCAGAAATAAGTAATAAACACATAGACAAGCCTTCAAGTGTATTAAAAGTAGGCGACGAAGTAAAAGTAAAAGTGCTTTCAACAGATAAAGCTTCTATGAAAATTAGCCTATCGATAAAGGCTGCTACATATAATCCGGAAGCTGATAAAAAGCCTAAGGCGCCTAAGGCGGAGTCACAGTTTGTGTATTCTAGCGATGAGGATGCTACGACTAGTTTGTCGTCGGTTCTTAAGGGTGTTATGGATAAGATTGAAGAGTAGATTGATTTTTAAAAAAAAGACTCGTGAGAGTCTTTTTTTGATGCGACCGTGCTAAATCGCGATAATTTAACTCAGAACTCCACTCACTCCAAAGGCCCGTACGCCCTAGTACTGTTCCTTTGGAGTTCGGTCGTTCTTCATCAAATTCTCATCGATTTATCACGGTCTTAGGGAAGAGTGTTTTTATTATTTAATGAATAAAAAAAGGGTAAAATGCTGTTTTTGTGCTAAAAGTGGTTTTACAGCGTATCCGAAAAAGTAGAAGGATTTATTACGGCCTTAGGGGAAGAGTTGAGTTTTCTTATGTTCGAACTACAGTCATTAACTTGTCATAAAATTAAGCTGGTCAAATAAAGAAAAAAATATTGAAATTATTTTCTGCGGGTGTTATACTAAAAAACAATAGTAAGGTCACTGAACTAACTAAAGGAGAAGACATGCTTCATCAAAAAATAATAAAGTGTAATAATATCAACAAAGTATTTTCGCTTATACAAGAACACGCACCTATTTCTAGAGTAAAACTAGCTAAGATTACGTCCTTTAGTAAGACGACGATATCTTCTTTGGTAGATGAACTTATTATGAATAATTATGTTATGGAAATAGGTGTTATGGATACTGGTAAGCAGGGAAGAAAACCTACTTCTTTAAAGGTAAACAGCGATTATAACGCAATTATTGTTATCAATTGGCTGCCGGATGAATTAGTTTACTCTATGGTTGGCATTTCAGGTGAAGTTAAGCACATATCTTCTGTAAAAGTTGACAAAATTACGGATTACCCTAGGTTTATAAGAGAAAATTATGATAAGTATATACGTAGTGTGATAGATAATAGAAGGCTTCTTGGCGTGTCTCTAATTGTTCCTAGTATGCTTGATAGTAAGAACGGTAAGATGACAAACTCTACTTTGGACATCCCAAATGGTACAGAAATAATCGACAAATTAAAAAAAGAGTTTTTCGATGTGTCATTTGCTGTTTTTAATGATACCTCTTGTTTAGCTTACGCTGAACTTAAACTTGCTAATCTTGGTTTTGAAACATTTAGGTATATAAATATGATGAATGGAATAGGTGATATGACACTTATTCATGGAGAGATGCTTGGGGGTCAATACGGAATGAGATCTCAAATAGGGCATTTTTCAATTGATCGATACGGAGAAAAATGTGAATGTGGTAATATTGGCTGTCTAGAAAACCAAATTGGTGAGACCTCTTTGTTAAAACGTGCTCAGAAGCTTAAAGTTGAAGAGGAGTTATTAAAAGAAGTTGATGTTATTAATTTTGATACGCTTGGCAGACTAGCTAATAATAATAATGAATACGCAAAAAAACTAATTGATGTGATTGCTGGGGACTTGGCATTCGTTCTTAGTAATGTGGAAACAATAGTTTATACAGACAGAATAATTATAGGAGGAAGAGGGTATA
>PDWI01001016.1_pt1 | contig 45540 bp, 43 predicted proteins | sample 1430891 | NCBI WGS metagenome assembly PDWI01 (sample SAMN01162508, study PRJNA174530) | Oral metagenome, whole genome shotgun sequencing project. | biome: Marine environment; feature: Marine mammal; material: Swab sample of the gingival sulcus; isolation source: swab sample of gingival sulcus...
TGCTTATAAGTTGCCTTGCTTTCAGCAGAAGTCAAATCTAGCTCATCCATTGTAACTTCAACACTTATATGCTTGTCGACATCTAGTTTGGACAAAAGTACCACCGTTTCCACATGCATTGTAAGCGGGAATAAATCATAAGGTCTAATAAGCTCTATATGATATTCTTTCGAAAGTAGTTTTAAATCTCTAGCAAGTGTGGATGGTTTACAAGAAATATAAACTATTTTCTTTGGCTTCATTTGAAGCAGTGTATTGATAACTTCTATTTCACATCCCTTTCTAGGTGGATCTAAAAATACAACATCTCCTATGATTCCTTTATCAAATAAATTAGGAAGTAATTCTTCTGCCTTTCCTGCATAGAAGTCTGCATTATCGATATGATTCCTTATTTTATTCTTATTTGCATCTTTTATTGCTTCTGGTACGATTTCTATCCCTATTACTTTTTTTGCTTTTTTCGCAATAAATAAAGAAATGCTACCTATCCCGCAGTAAATATCATATACTGTATCTTCTTTACTAATATCAGCTAAACAAAGCGCATCTCGATAAAGTTTTTCTGTTTGATACGGATTTACCTGTAAAAAAGAATTTGGTGAGATTTCAAATTCAATATCCTCTATATAATCAATGATCTTATCCTCACCATAAACTGTAATATTTTCAAAACCTAGTACTCTATTTCCTCTACTTGTATTGATATTTTGAATAATGGATTGAATCTTTTTAAACTTCTTAGAAAGAATATCAGAAAGCTCTTTAATCTCTTTGCTAACTCTTTTACTATTACAGACAAAAATAACCATAACATCCTCTGTTTTAAAGGAAATTCTAGTTACAATATGCCTTAACATCCCCTTATGATCTTTTTCTGAATATATGCTAATAGGATGAGTATTTAAATACTCTTTAATAAATAAAATAATTTCATTAATGAGTTTATGCTGAACAATACAATCCTCAATATCCACTAAATTATGAGATTTCATCTCAAAAAAGCCAATTTCAACAGCCTCTTTTTTTCTCACCGGATACTGCGATTTATTTCTATAATTATAAGGCAGTTCCATTCCAACAATAGGCTCTATAGGAGCATTAATACCCCCTATTCTAACCATACAATCAGAAACAATCTTTTCTTTTATCTTTAAACTCTCTTGATATTCTAAATTTTTTAAATTACAGCCACCACATTTATGATACTTGCAGTCGGATTCCATTCTAAATTCAGAAGGCGTTATCAGCTTTATAATTTTACCCATGGCATAGGTCTTTTTCACCTTTGTTATTTTTACTCGAATAAAATCTCCAATAATAGCGCCCTGAACAAAAATAGTAAAATGATCTTCTTTACAAATACCTTCTCCATTCGTCCCCATATCTATAACAGTTAATTCTAATATATCGTCTTTTTTAATCATCTTCCCTCCATAGGATTATTATAACACAAAAGAGTAGAAAATCTTCTACTCTTTCTTATTATATTCCTCATATAAAGCATCAACGCAGTGCCATGAAAGCGTTCCACATTTTACCCTTGCTGGCATATTTGATAAATTTTCAAATATAACAGCATCTTCAAGGGCATCTTCCTCTTCTTCTGTCAGCTCTTCTCCTCTAATCATCTTTGTAAAGCTATCCGCGAGTTTTTTTGCCTCTTCAAATGGTTTATTCTTTACTAAATCAATCATAATGGACATGGAAGCCTGACTAATGGCACACCCTTTTCCTATATATTTAGCATCCACAATAATGCCATCTTCTACTTTCATTAAAAGCGTTAAATCATCTCCACAGCTCGGATTATGACCCCTATGAACAAAGGTTGGTTCTTTTATTTCTCCTTTGTTTTTCTTGCTTTTATTATGATGCAGTATAATATCTGTATACATTGAATCAATCATAGAAAATCTCCTTTACTTTATAAAGTGAAGCAATAAATTGATCTATATCAGAAAATGTATTATATATAGAAAAACTTATTCTTGAACTACTATTTAAATTATTAAATTTAAAATATGGCTGGCAGCAATGATGCCCTGCTCTAATACATACATTATCAGAATCCAGTATACTAGCAACATCATGTGGATGCACTTCTTTAAAATCAAATGCAATAATGCCTGGCGCTCCATCTGGCTTACTAATCAGCTCGATGAAATCGAGCTTTTCCATCTTCTCATAGGCATAGTCAAATAACTCTTTTTCATGCTCTAGCATCACATCAAGACCAATCTCTTCAATAAATTCAATAGCCTTTAAAAGAGAGTAAGCGCCTTGTGTATTTTGAGTGCCCGCTTCATATCTTATCGGCATTTCTGCATACGTAGCACTCTGCTCATTCACATATTCGATCATATCCCCACCTAAGAAGAAATAATCAAATTTTTTAAGGCTTTCTTTTTTAGCTACAATTGCTCCTATCCCATTCAGAGCAAACATCTTATGCCCTGAAAACACATAGAAATCACTATCAATATCATCTGCATGAATATCCATATGACCCACACCCTGTGCAATATCAAGTAATGTCATTGCCTTTTTTTCTTTTGCTCTTTGAATGATTTTCTTATAATCATGTATCTTTCCATCTGAATTCGATACCATAGGAAAAGATACAATCAGAGTATTTTCATCAATCTTATCGATTTCATCATCTGAATAAAGATATCTAAGCTCTAAATCATTCTCATGACAAAGCTCCATAAACGGTAGGATATTACTATGATGCGATGTAATTGTAACAACAATATTCTTCTTACCACTTGTTTTCTTTCGAAGTGCAAGCGCTATCATATTGATGCTTTCAGTTGCACCTGGTGTAAAAACCACCTCATAATGACTAGCATGTAAAAAACTCTTCACTTTATTTCTTGCCTCTTCATATAACTGAGAAGCATAAACAGAGAGTTTATATGCACCTCTATGAGGGGATGCATTATACTTAATCATAAACTCTTCCAATGCTTTAATAAGAACCATTGGTTTCTGTGTTGTCGCTGCATTATCCAAATATACTAAATCCTTATATTCAGAAAAAACAGGGAATAAATCTTTATAAATCACTGAATCTCCTTTCGATATCATTAATAATATCTTCTCTTAACTTCTCATCTTCTACCGCTTCAAGAGAAGCATTAAAGATAGATCGAACAATAATCTTCCTTGCTTCATTTTCTGAAAACCCTCTTGTCATAATATAAAAGAGTTTCGATTCATCAAACTTACCAATACTTGCTGCATGCTCTCCAATAACATCATCTTCATCACACATCAGTGCTGGTATAGAATCAGATACAACATTCTCAGAAAATAAAAGACATTTTTCTTCTTCTCTTCCTACTGAGCGGCTAGACCCTTCATCAAAGTGAAGATTTCCTCTAAATACTTTTTTTGCATTTTCTTTTAATACACCCTTACCTTCAATCAACGATGTACTTCTTCTTCCAATATGATGACTCGTATAAGAAAAGTCAGAAAGTGTATCATTATCCCCAATAAATACAGGAATAATACTTGACTCTACATTATCTTCTAAACGGACTTCTGCATTCACTACTTTATATTTTGAGCCAATTTGTAAATCATGAACATTTACCTTTCCATTATTTTTTACATTGATAAGTGTTTCAAAGAAACAAGCACTATCATCTGATACTCTTTGAATTCTTACAATATCAAGCGATGCATTCTCATTTACTTCAAATTGATATGAACTATATACATTTACTTTGTCTGTTGAATGATAATCTAAAAACACTTTTAGATTCTTTCCTCTTGGAACAATGAATTTCAAATTTTCTCGAAGAACTTCTCCTGAGTTCATATAAAATCTTCTATCAAAATGACCATTATCTGATTCATAGATGATTTCCTCTGAATACTCATTCATAAAATCTGTAAGTTCAGCTGGAAATGCCCAGATATACTCTTTTTGATTAAATTCATTGACTCTTTTTAAACCTTCTATTTTTTCTACAGGCTTTACATCTGTCACTGTATCTGTAAAGCATTTATCTACATTTATTCTTTTCCATTTTAATTTTGGTATATTCATATAACCCTCTATCCTATTGTACCTTCAAGTTCTATTGAAATTAAATTATTAAGCTCTACAGCGTATTCTAGTGGAAGCTCTTTTGTAATCGGCTCAACAAAACCATTTACAATCATAACCTTTGCTTCATCTTCAGGTATTCCTCTACTCATTAAATAAAATACAACATCATCACTTATTCTTCCAATTTTTGCTTCATGTCCTATATCTACTTTATTATTTTTTACTTCTATGGTTGGCAGTGTATCAGACTTTGATTCCTGATCAAGCATTAACGACTCACAATCTGCCATTGCCTTTACATTTTTAGCATTCTTACCTACACTTAAAAGCCCTCTAAAGAAAGCATAACCACCGCTTTTAGAGATAGACTTTGAATTCATAACAGAAGATGTATGACTTCCTACATGAATGAATTTTGCGCCTGTATCTAAATGCTGCCCTGCTGATGCAAAGGTAATACCAGTAAATTCTGAACTAGAATAGTCTCCTTTTAATACTGTTGTTGGATAGAGCATACTCACTCTTGAACCAAAACTACCTGACACCCATTCCATTTTTCCATTTTCTTCAACAATTGCTTTTTTTGTATTTAAATTATACATATTTCTAGACCAGTTCTCTATCGTAGAATAACGAAGTTTCGCATTCTTTCCAACGAATAATTCAACGGCTCCAGCATGGAGATTTTGAACAGAATACTTTGGTGCAGAGCAACCCTCTATAAAATGAAGTGAACTATCTTCTTCTAAGATAATCAGCGTATGCTCAAACTGTCCAGCTCCTTTTGCATTCAGTCTAAAATAAGACTGAAGAGGAAGCTCTACTTGTACCCCTTTTGGTACATAAACAAAGGATCCACCACTCCATACAGCACCATGAAGTGCAGCAAATTTATGATAGTGAATACTGATATTCTTCATAAAATATTTTTTTACAATCTCTGGATACTCTTTTACTGCTGTTTCAAAATCCGTATAAATAACGCCCTGCTCTTCTAATTCTTTACTCACTTTATGATAGACTATTTCAGAGTCATACTGCGCTCCGACTCCTGCAAGCGATTCTTTTTCTGATTCTGGTATACCCAGTCTATCAAAGGTATTTTTTATATATTCAGGCACATCATCCCAGCTATCTTTCATATCTGAATCTGGCTTAATATAATGAATAATATTTTCTACATCAAGCTCTGTGATATCTGGTCCCCATTTTGGCATTGGCTTTTTCTTATATACTTCCAGTGCCTTTAATCTTAATTCAAGCATCCACTCCGGCTCATCTTTTTCACGAGAAATTTGCCTAATAACATGTTCATTTAGTCCTTTATCTGCTACAAATTGATGAGATTCTTTATCTTTAACATCATAAATCCCTCTATCAATATCCGCAACATACGTCTTACTATTCATAAGCACCTCTCTCTAACTTGCTATAACCTTCTTGGTCTATTTTATCTGCAAGACTATCATCACCACTTTTTACAATCTGTCCATTATAAAATAAATGAATATAAGTCGGCTTAATATACTTAAGAATTCTACTATAATGTGTAATAATTAAGAGTGCATTATTTTCATTGAGTGTATTTTGTATTGTTTCATATACTTCTCTTATGGCATCCACATCAAGTCCTGAATCTGTTTCATCTAATATCATTAATTTAGGATTTAAAAGAGACATTTGAAGAATTTCATTTTTCTTTTTCTCCCCACCAGAAAAACCAACATTTAAACTTCTATTTAAATACTTCTCATCCATATTTAACATATCCATTTTCTTTTTTAAATCTTTTCTAAAACGCACGCCTGCTGGCATAAATCCTGTTTTTTGAAAAACTGCTGTTTTTAAGAAATACTCATTTGATATACCTTCTACTTCTTCTGGATACTGAAAAGAAAGGAACATTCCTTTTCTTGCTCTTTCATCTGTTGTCATATCAAATAAGTTTTCACCTAAAAATTCTACTTCACCCTTTGTCACAGTATAACTTGGATGACCCATTAATACATTTGAAAGGGTTGATTTTCCTGAACCATTCGGACCCATAATCACATGAACCTCTCCTGGCTTAATCTCTAAATTAACACCCTTTAATATCTCTTTATTATCTATATTTGCATGCAAATCTTTAATACTAATTATTTTATTCACTTTATACCCCCATCTGTGTATTCATACCTTCTATTTCTATAAGTTTATTATACTATACTAAAAAAGTAAAGTATATCCTTTTATACTTTTTAAATATATAGATTATATTTAATAACTCCTCCATTGCTATTTAGGCTTATATTCTTTGTTCATCCATCCTATTTCATATATTTTTTTGCCGAATATACATCACCTTTTAATATTTATATAAAAAAACAACTGCTATAAGTCATTTTTATAAACTGCAAAAACAAATAATATAAACGATATATTTGACAAAAATATCATTTATAATACAATGTACTAAAGAGAGGAGAAAATTATGAAGTTTTTCCATTTATCCGACTTACATATCGGAAAGAGATTAAATCATTTTTCATTGATTGAAGATCAAGAATATATATTAAATAAAATTATAGAGTACGTGGATGAGATAAAGCCAGATGCTATTATGCTAGCTGGTGATATTTATGATAGGAGCATTCCTCCTATTGAAGCAGTTAAATTATTTGATGGCTTCTTATCAGAGCTTGAAAATAGAGATCTAATGGTTTTTATGATTAGTGGTAATCATGATTCATTAGAAAGAGTTTCTTTTGCATCCAGCATTATGAAAAAAAATAAGATTTATATAGCACCACGCTTTATGGGAGAAATCTATAAAGTTGAGGTCGATGATATCAATATTTATATGCTTCCTTTTGTAAAGCCTTCTGATGTTAGACTGTTTTATCCTGATAAAGAAATTAAAAGCTATGAGGATGCACTAAAGGCTATTATAGAGTCTACTTCTATTGATAAAACAAAGAAGAATATTCTTATTACCCATCAATATATCCAAAATGCATCACTTGATGATTCAGAGGATTTTCCTATTGGTGGTTCTGAGCCCATATCTGCCTCTATTTTCGATGATTTTGATTATGTGGCACTAGGACATATCCACCGAGCTCAGGAGGTTTTTAGACCTACTATACGCTATTCTGGGAGCATTTTAAAGTATTCTTTCTCAGAAAAAAATGAAAAATCCATTTCTGTTATTGATGTCAAAGAGGATATTAAGATATCTACCCTTCCTTTAAAAGGAAAAAGAGATATGATTAAGCTAAAAGATTCTTTTAAAACAATAACGGATAAGAGCTTTTATCAAAAATTGAATCAAGAGGATTTTTATCATATTACGCTAACAGATGAAGAAGATATTATCAATGCGATTAGTAAACTCAGAACCATCTATCCTAATATTATGAAGCTAGATTATGATAATCTTAGAACGAAGACGAATCAGCTAATTCAAGCAGATAAGAAGATAGAAAGTAAAACGCCTCTTGAGCTTATTGATGATTTTTATAAACTACAGAACAATCAATCGCTAGCAGATCAACAAAGAGAATTACTAGAAGATTTAATAAAAAAAATATGGGAGGATTAAATGAGAGCATTAGAACTTGAACTGTCTGCTTTTGGACCTTATGCTGATAAAACAATCATCAATTTAGATTCCTTAGGAAAAAGTGGACTGTATCTTATAACAGGTGATACAGGTGCTGGTAAAACAACAATATTTGATTCTATTATCTATGCACTATATGATGCTGCTAGTGGTAGTACAAGAAACTCAACAAAACTATTTCGAAGTAAATATGCAAAAGAGGAGACGAAAACATATGTAAAACTTACTTTTGAATATCAAGATAAGTTATATATAATTACTAGAAGTCCTGAATATATTAGACCGCAAAAGAATAATCCAAATAAGATGACTGTAAATAAAGCGGAAGTTGAGCTTATTCTTCCAAATGGTAGTATCCTTACTAAAAATAAAGAGGTGGAAAGAAAAATAAATGAAATCATTGGTCTTAATAAGGATCAATATGCTCAGATTGCAATGATTGCTCAGGGAGAATTCTTAAAGCTGATTACATCGAAAACAGAAGAAAGACAGAAAATATTTAGAGATATCTTTAAAACCAATCATTTTAAGATTCTTGAAAATGAATTAAGAAGTAGAGAGAGTAATTTAAAAGCTGAAATCAATAATTTAAATAATTTATTAAATAGTCATATTAATACCATCCAGTATCCACTAGAAACAGAAGTTCTAGATGATATGATAAAGGGTATACAAAATAATCTAAAAGAAGATAAAAAAACGGTTTCTGATATAAAAGAAAACATTCAAATGCTAGAAAAAGCGTTTCGCATTCTTTCTACTAAACTTTCGGATATTAAAAAGCTCAACCTTTTAAAATCAGACTATGCTAATACGATAAAGAATATTGAATTAAATGCAGCTGCTTTAGAAGATTTAGAAAAGAAGGCAAAGGACTTTCTAAAGCATTCGAAACAAAATGATGAAAAGAAAAAAGAGATTATTCTTTTAAATAATAGTATGGAAAGCTATGATAAACTGAATCTCTTAGAAAAAGAGATAAAGGGTTTTACGGAAGAAAAAGCATTAATTATAAAAAATAATCAAAAGCTTGATAATCTTATTTCTAAGATATCCAAAGAGCTCACAGAATATCATACTGAGATGCTAGATTATAAGGATCTTGAAGTGCATTTAAATAATCTAATAAATGAAGAAGAAAAAAAGAATACTGCACTCACTAATATAAAGAGCTTACAGATACTTCTTTCTGATTTACATGCACTTTCTAAGAAAAAAGAAACGGTAGAATCAGAGCATCAAGACCTTCACATAAAGGCAGATGAATGTCATGATATATACTCTTTAAAGCATAAGATTTATATGAATCAGCAAGCTGGCATTCTAGCAAAGGACTTAAAAGATGGAATAAAATGTCCTGTATGTGGTAGTAAAGAGCATCCAGAGCCTCAAACGCTAACTGAAAATGCCCCTACTAAAATAGAACTTGATCAGTTAAAACTAAAGTATGAAACATTCTATGATGAACTTAAGAAAAAATCAGATGAATTAAATCAATTACATATTAAAATATCTTCTTTACATGCTAGAATGAATACTTTACATGATGATATTTTAAAGAAAGAAAATCCAGCGGATTATCTAAAGGAGCAAATTACTGATTTAAGTTTTACTCTAGATCAGCTAACAAAGAATATAAAAGAGCTACAAGAAAAGAAGAAAAGAAAAGTACAGATTGAAGATATGCTTCCAAAAAAAGAAGAGGAAATCGAAGAATTAAAAAATACGCTGAATGAGAATAAAAATAGTATGATAAAAATAAATTCTACAATTCAAAGTAAAGAAATGCAGAGTAAGGAGCTAAAAGAAAAGCTAGCGTTTTCTTCTAAAAACGAATTACTAAAGCATATAAGAAAACTTGAAAAAGAAGTCTTAGATTATGAACATACCATAGAACGTCTAAAAAAAGAAATAGATAATAAAAAGATTTTAATCAGTTCTTTTGATGGTCAAAAAAAGAAGATTTTCTCTTCGATAGAAGGCTATAAAGAGATTCAAGATACCAATGAAAAGGAGCTGGAAGAACAGAAAAAGAACATGCAAAATAAAATCAATGACTTCCATAGTAAAAAAGATGATCTTCATTCTAGAATCAGCATTCATGAAACTATTATTAAAAATATGATGAGTGATTCTAAACTTTTAAAGGAAAAAGAAGAGAAACTGCAGTATATTTCATCTCTTTCTAATACTTTTAATGGGAAATTAAGTGAAAAGGAAAAGATTACCTTAGAAACTTATGTTCAGATGACTTATTTTGATAAAATAATCAATAGAGCCAATAATAGGCTTCGATTAATGACAGACCAGCAATATGAACTGATACGAAGTGAAGATTCGGATAATAAACGAAGTAAAACGGGACTAGACTTAGATGTTATTGATCATTATAACGGCTCTATCAGGAGTGTTCGAACGCTTTCGGGCGGAGAAGCATTTAAGGCATCTTTATCGCTTGCGCTTGGGCTTTCTGATGAAGTAGAGAGTTCATCAGGAGGCATTAAAATCGATACAATGTTTGTGGATGAAGGCTTCGGCTCTTTAGATGAAGAATCTCTTAATAAAGCGATTCAAACGCTTAATAAACTTTCTTCTGATCATAAATTAATTGGCATTATCTCTCATGTATCAGAATTAAAACAAAAGATTGATAAACAGATTATTGTAAAAAAAGAACAGGATAAGGGGTCTTTTATCACCATAGTACATTAAAAAATACTTCCAAAGTGGTCTACTTTGGAAGTATTATTAGTTTTTAATTTACTTCTTTCCATTCAAGTACTTTTACTGTATTTGATTTTAAGATATTTACATATTCACTTTCTACCCCATCAAATGATGTAATTGAAATTTCTGAAGGATTATTAGCAAATGTAAATTTAAATGCAGGGTCAGTAGATTTACTAGTAATATTCACCATTCTTCCACCCGATTTTACATATCCTATATCATAAGCTGTTCCAGAAGTATTACATAGATTATTATAGAAATTCGTATAAACAATATCTCGATTATAAACTACTTTTGCACCTGAATTTAAGATGACATTACCTCTTGCTATAATGCAGCCTTCCACAACCGCCCCATTTTCTACTGTAACATTTCCGCCAGTAAAGATGACGCCTTTAAACGTTCCAGCTTGTATTACAATATCTTTATCTGAATTATAATAAAGCGTTCCTTCTGCATCACTCGTCACTTGATATGCCGCTCCTGTTGTATCAAGTGCAGAACTTGGATTAATCACTACAATTTCAGGAACAGAAGCAGGAATATCAAACCATTTATCAAATACAGCTTGCTCTCCTAATCCAGCACTAGAACTATCCACACCATAATATCCCAAATAGTTTATATGTCTATCTGCATGTGTTATAGCAGATTCAAATGTATCTTGATAAGTAACAATTTCCGTTCTATCACTTCGATAGACTTTTCCATTTAAAGGTGCAATACCATTCATATAGATTCCTCCTCTTTCAGGAGTTCTTACTTCACCTTTTAAATTTCTAAGCATAATAATGCTTTTATCTTCAGCTGAAATATCTTTTAAAATATTATCTGTTGTATCTTGAGCAGCATAATATCCTATGGTATAATAGTGATTTTTTCTGTAATCAACTTGATTTAATCCAGCATATCCAATAAAATCAATGAGCTTATATACTGTACCAGTTGTAGGTGTTGGATCGGTATCATAGTCATTTAACTCTGCAATAACACCTGTTTGGTAAATATTTGTATTACCTAATGTTTGATAATACTCCGTATTATTATACGTTGTCATCGACTCTCCTGTCTTATAAGCCTCTGAACCTTTAAATACTTTATATCTTATAACACCTGGAAGATATAACGCATTTGCTTTAACCTTCGGATAATTCGCTGGTGAAATACCATCTGTAGAGGCGCGAGATAGAATAATGCTTCCTGTTCTAGTATATCCCTCATATCCTCCACTGGATGTCATTACACCATCATGTAATGCCCAAATAAATCCATTATCAACAGAAAATTTTGTAACAGGCGTTGTTGTAGCATCATAGTAATTAACATTTGTAGTATTTGTTCCTACTGTAAGTTTGGTATTCGCACCATTAATAAATAAATCAGAATATAAATAAAGATTATCTTTAATAACAGCTGTAGCTGAAGTTCCATTTAAATATAATGCATTAGCATATAAATTATTTCCTGTAGTAGCAGCTGTTGTTCCACTCACATTGAGCTTTGAATTAGCATTTACATTGACTACGCCCCTTGTCTCTACATTCCCTGAAATCGTATTTTCACCTAGGACATTAATTGTTTTATAGATACTACGATCTTGATCATAATTAACATCTATACTATTACCATATGCATAAATATTTCCAGTTACTAAGGCACCTTTTAGATTGATATTTCCATTCGATAAAATCGCATGATTTAATATCTCATTCTCTTTTAACTTAACAAGTTCTCTTATAATCCCTGTATCAAATGTATATTCAGGAGCTGAGAGCTGAATAACTGTCTCAACATATTTATAAGGACTCCCACTTTCACTTACTTTTAATGAAATTTCAGGCTTATTGGGAACGCTTGTATTAACGCCATAAACCAAATCAAATGTTTTGGTTCCACTATCAGCATAACTTGAAAATGAAAGTTTTGCTTTTAAGTCATTTTCTAAATTCGATCCTGATGCACCTGTAATATAACCATCTGGTACATTACTAGGATTAATATAAGGCGACAGATAACTAGTTCTTCCTGGATATTTCAAATTAATATCTGTCTCAAATTCATTAAAATACTGAGTGTCTTCAAATGTCGCTGCATCAGATTTATATATTTTATTATAAAAAGCAGCTTCAAATTTTCCTTTTAGTGCATGTTCTACAATCTTAGCAGCATCTTCTGTCGTCAAGATACCTGAACCTAAATCAGAATTTAACTGATTGATAAAATCATTACCTAAGTAATTTGCAAGTTCTGCTTCCGGATCACTTGTTGTTTTATAATGATATACTTCTGCATTGGCTTCTTTTTCAAAAGAATAAATTGTATTGACAAGATTGGTCACAGTCGCTTCCATAGCAGCATCTACATCATAGTATTTTTTATTAACCGATTTTCCAAATACAGACATTCTAAAGTTGAAGAACGAGATAAATATTACAGAAGAAACCAACACTAAAAGGATGGCTATAATAATAATAGCATATGTTAATGTATAACCCTTTTTATTTAATAATTTTTTCATACAATTAACCACCTAACTTCCACGTTCTTCCTATCATTGTTCTCACTTTTGCATATTCTTTATTTGTCGCTTTATCTGTCACTGTAACAACCACTTTATAAAGTTTTTCTCCTGAACTCGCATCAATGTAATTCCCATTGGTTAGATTATTGGATACAATAATTGAACCTATTCCTTGATGAACGGTAAATCCTTTTCCAAAAGGCTTTACTCTAATAGGATTCGTACTATTATTATCAATTGTAAAACTAACTGATGATCCAGAAGATGGTAAGCCTACTACAGCAATTCTTCTACTAATCGGCGTTGATACATTACAATTAGTCGAAGTATTAATGGTATACTGTTGAATATTATCAAGATTTATATTCATATTTGCTGTTCCATCATTTTCAATATCAAATTCAAAATCCGTTGCATTCAGAGCTGTTTTAAGCTCTGTAAACGTTTTATTTTCAATGGATATATTATTCCTACTCGTATAAGTTAAAATTTTTTTCGTAGCACTAGCATCATCAATTAAAAAGATTAAATCATAATTCTTTTTTTCTGTTTCAAAAAAATCTACACTTTCATTAGGCTTTAAATATTCTGCACTATTTATTTCTTCTATCTGTACATCAATTTTAAATTCAAAACCACCATTTTCTGCTTCAAGATTTGTTGTTCCAGCTGTTATAACAGCAGTTCCTTTATAAAGCTCTATTTGATTTTGAGCTAGATAATTAGCACTTATTCTTTTTCTAGATTGAATATTAACCTTATTACTCTCCATAAAGGAGTTAAAAATTGGTGTAATCATTATACCCAAAATAGCAAGTGTAATCACTAGCTCTATAAGAGTATATCCTCTTTTATTTTTCATTTTTCTACCTATTTCTTATAATATCATAGCTTCCGCTTTTAACACTTACATTAAATCTTGGACTCTTTTGATCATCATTAAATACATAAAATACTACTTTTTTACCTGTTTTATTATTCAGTGTTAGATTGAGCCCTGCTCTATCCTTTGCATTGATTCTTGACATTGAATCTACTCTAATGATGATAGATTCTGCATCTTTATCTATATTTAGAGTCTTATATCCTTTTTCAGGATAAGATTTAACACTATTTTTGTATTTATACATAATCTTACCATTTGACTCAATCAAACTGAGTACATAAGATTCTGCTTTATTTCCATCCAATGCTAATATGGAATTATTAACATTTACTGTAGAAAAGCTCTGAGCTGGTAAATCGGATGCCTTATCTTTTAGGATAATATCAAAATTACCTTTTATGGATGAAAAGGCGATACCCCCTTCTGAATTTCCTGGTTGAATAATATCTAGGTATTCAAATGGGCCATGTTCTTTGAATCCTTCACCTGGTTTAAATTCATAATCAAAGAAGATATCTTCCAGTTTCTCGCCATCATAATAAAATGGAATCGAAACGCTTAGATTCACCATTACTTCATTGATATCGGGATTAATTGCTTCATCATCTGGCTCTATTTTTGCAATCGATGCATTTTCAGTAAGTATGGTTGAATTTAAATTATTCAGTCCTTCTAATGCATCTTTAAACACATCATAATTTGATCTAAATGTTAAATTCACCTTTAAGCTACCGATTTTATTCTTTTCCGCTTCTATTTTTTCTTCTTCTGACATTTCTTCAACCGTAATGCTCTCACCCTTTTCATAGGCCTCAATAATTTCAGCTGGGCTGAGTGCAGGTCTTATATTATCAATTCCTTTCCCTTCCAAAACAGCCTGCTGCGCTTCTTTCCTAGGATCATCCATCGCAAACGCCATGGTATCCACAATAATATCATACGAACTGAAATGTAAGAACATATCATTGATTGCCTGCTCTAAATAAACATGTGATGGTAATTTTGATTCTAAGACAAGTAATCTTTCTTTATAGTTTTCAACAATCTTATCAATATCTTTTTCATCTTTTACCATACTTTTTATTGTATTTAATTTTGTTTGAACTGTTTGTTGTTCATCTTTTAAATTTGCATTTTTTTCATTTAATGGTCGAATCACATAGAAATACACTGCAACACAAACAACTAAAAATCCTAATATAATTAATAATTTCTTTTCTCTTGAACTCAGTTTCATTACATACCTCCTTCAAAATCACAGTTTAACTGAAAGAGGTATAAAATATTACCATCTTCATCTTCATTTCTTGAAATGCTATCAGTATATACATCACTAAATACTCTTGCGCCATTTTCATATCTTAAAAGTTTTAATCGATTAATAGTATAAGATATGGCTTCATGTGATATAGCAGTTGCTGATATCACCATTGCTTCTTTAGAATCTACTGCAATATTACTGATATAAAGTTCTCCATCGAGAACGCTTTCAAAATACTCAAGTGTATTATAAATAGGACGATTAGTATATAATAATCCAAATAATACGCCTTCTTTCATTGCAATCTTATCTTCTACACTCATAATCATTTTTTGTTTATCTGCAATCGATTTATTTTTAGTAATTTCTACCGTCATTGTATTAATCTCTGCTTCTAAATCTTTATTTTCAACATATACATTATATTCAAGATATCCTACCACCCCTATAGCAACAACTAATATAAGTACAATTAAGATGGCAGAAACATTTGATGACGTTGATGTCATATCAGAGGAAAGCAGATTGACTTCTCTATTTTTATAGTCTTTTAAACTATATTTTTTCTTATTCATTAAGCCTTACCTCCTAAACATGTTCCTATAACAGAGATCATATATCCCTTATCTTCATCCTTTATTTTTGATAAATACTGCGTTGCATCGAATTTCTCGCATTCTATATTAAGTGATTCTGACACAATTTCTGGGAAATTAGAAAGATTTGATCCCCCACCTACTATATAAATTTTATCCACACTTGTATCATATTTTCTAGAACGGAAGAATCCCACCATTCTATTGATTTCATTAATAAAGATATCATATTCTAAATTTCTTCTCCTAAGAATATTTTCTTTATAAGAATCCGAATCTCTCACCCCTTCTTTAATGAGTTCTATTCTATCTGTATCACTGATTTCATGTACATCACTATCGTATTTATAGAGATAAAATAGAATATCATCTTTCTTAAACCCGTGCTGGTCGATTAATCTATCAAACATAGCACCCATTCCACGTTCTGATTTAATATTAGCAAAATAATTTTTACCTTCATACATTGTCATATTAATATACTTATGTCCAATATCAACTACTAATATATTTTCTTCATCCTTTAATATGGTTCTTAATAAGAGTTTTTCTAAAACTTCTGTATAAACACTTACACTTTTTAGCTTTAAATTTAATACTTTTGAAAGTTCTATATACTGATCTACTATCACTTTTGGAACAGCGATAACTAACACTTCAAAGAATTTTTCAGTTTCTGCATTTGCATCTGGTGCTTCATGCTCTATTTCATTTAATACCCTATAATCGATATAAAAAGAATCGATGTCATATGGAAGGAAACTCTCTGCTTCAAATCGTACCATTCCCATCATATCTTTTGGAGCCACTCGAGGAAGCTCTCTCGTTCTTATAATAACTTTATCATTACTAATAGAAACATAAAGATCACCTTTTTTCGCATTATGCTTCATAAGCACTTCTTCTAGTGGTTTTTGCATTCTCATAATATCCATATCTTCAGTAAGAGAATAAACACTCTCTGGTGTATCTATTACCTCATACCCTACTGGATTAAATTTATTACCTTTATTTATTAAAACCTTTGTTTTAGAAGTGCCAATCTCTAAACCAATTTTCTTTGGCATATTCCCTCCTATTCTCTTGCTGACATTGTATAATTATAGTCGATATCTTCGATACCGTTATTAACTGTTATTTCCATTTCTATTTCTATATAATCTGTATAATTAGAACCTTTTTTCTGAGATGTTCCTTTGAATTTAACATCTACAACATGTGTATTTAATGTTTCTTCAATGCTTGTCGTACCATCAAATTTTCTCAGTTTAAAATCTGTTCCATCTAAATAAAAAGTATAGTAATTCGGGGCTGCACCCTTTAATCTTAAAGCAGAACCTTCATACAATCTAGCAATCTCAAGTGTCCCTGAATATATAGGCGATTCATCAGCAGCAGAAAAAGCACCCGAAACAGCATTATATTTTTGTACTGTTGCTTTTTCAAATTCCCCTTCCTGAGCACCTGCCCTTCTTAAGGCTTCATTGATGATCATATAGATTTCCTGCGTGGATTGATCGGCATCAATCATTTTTTTCGTTTGTACTTCATTTCTTAAACTAGTGGATACAAAATAGCTAAATGGCGTAAGTACAAATGCTACTACTGCTATAATTACAATTAATTCAAGCAGAGTAAATCCTTTTTTATTCATATAACCCCCTAGGTAAATAGCATGACATAATAGGCGTAAATATCCTTTGAAAAATAAAATGTAATATAAGAGCCAATACATAAGAATGGACCAAATGGAACAATAGATTTATATTCCTTATATTTTATTTTTTGATAAATAGCAATCGGTGAAAGAATCATAGCACCTATGATAAACGAAAAATAAAGTGCCATTAAAATCTTAGGAAATCCTAAAAGAAGTCCTAAACTAGCCATTATTTTTACATCACCACCACCCATTGCACCAAAAAAAGCAATTATTAGTAGCAGTCCTCCGCCTATTAAAAAACCTAGTACTGCATTTAAAATAGTGATATCTCTATAAATAAAATGATAGATAATCGATAATACGATAATGATGATAGAAAATCTATCGAGTATGATTTGATGATCGATATCAATAAATGTTACTATGATTAATACAGAAGTGAGTATTAATCCAAAGATGTTTAAATAAGAATGTCCAAATACCAAATAAGAAATATAAAACAATATTCCTGTTAATAATTCCACCAATGGATATCTTATAGAGTATTTTTCTTTACAGTACCTACATCTTCCTTTATTCAGAATGTAAGTTATAACTGGAATCATATCGAAAAAGCTCAGCTGATGATGACAACTACCACACGAAGAAGGTGGCTTTACGATTGATTTTCCAATTGGCAGTCTATAAATACATACATTATAAAATGATCCAAATAAAAGTCCTAATATAAAATAAATCATCACATATCCAAACTAATTACTGTTCCTGAAGCTGATGTTATCAAACGGTTATCAGCATACACTTCAAGAAGAGATGATGATTTTTTATATTTATATTTAAAAACTTTTGTTTCATCTTCTTCAAGTACTATCGTATCCGTTTTATCTCCATCATCATTTACATCATCATCAATAAGATTTTCTGTTAAATTAGAAGGAGTATCAGCCTCTGCCAATTTACCCAAATGAGCCTGTAGCTTTAACTTTTTATAATACACTTCTCCTGCTCTTGTATCCGAACGCGCTTTAACAGAACTAAGCACTGAACTCATTTTAGGAACAACAATTGCAGCAATTATTCCCATAATAGCAAGCACAACGATTAATTCCACAAGAGTGAATCCTTTTTTACTTTTCATAATCAATCCTTTTTATTTTTTTACATCCATCTCAATATACATAAGATCTTCATTATCCACTATTTCTGAATACGAATGACTCCTACCAAGCCTTGATTCAGAACTTGCTTTATTCATATATACTAAAACAACCCATTCACCAGTGAGTCTCTTTGGCCCATAATAATACCAAAACTTAAGAAAATTTGATGATACTGGATTATACACCTCTTCTCCTAATATCTCTTTCGTAAGGGGTCTACTAAACCCATCCGTACTCTTAAGATTATCATATTTTGCCTTTAATCTCAGCTGAACAGCCATACTCTCACAGGACTTTAAGTCCATACTCTCTTGTATCGCCATTTTAATTCCATCATACCTTGGCACGATGATTGAAAGCAGTATCCCCACTAAGGTTATAAACACCACTAATTCAACTAATGTAAATCCTTTTCTACGTTCCATTTCTACCATCCTTGATCTATTTTACTTAATAGATAATACTCCAAGGAGTACCATCTACTAAAGAAAATAAAAGAATATATGATTTTAAATCAATTTTGACTTTAAAATCAATTCTAATCATATATTCTATGTATTAAAAGTTTATTTAGATTCTCTATGAGCTTTTCTCACTACACCAAAATAATTATCTTCAAAAGTTGATGCATTAAAAGTTACTGATGATTCTATAGAATAATCAGAAGATTTTATTGGCTGAGTAGCACTTTTTCCTACAAAAACATAGATTGTATATTCTGGATCAACTGCTGTTGCAGCTCCTGTTCTTGTGATATGATAAAAAAACTGAATATTATCAGATGAATATCTTGATAAACCATGTATCTGTGGTACAGTCGTTTCTCCAACAGATGCATTATCAATCTGTCCACTCTTTGTATCAGAAGAATCAGTTAAAGTAAGATCCCCCAGTTGAACCTTAGCTTCCAGAACTCTTGCATACATTCCACAAGTTTCTTTATCTCCTTTATACTTAAAAGTATCACTTATTCCAGCCATTCTAGGTACAACAATTGCTGCAAGAACTGCCATAACAGCAATAACAATAATTAGTTCTACTAATGTAAAACCTTTTTTATTTGCCTTATTTGCTTTCATAAAATCATCCCCCTAAACTTTTACCTTTAAATATAAAATTATTAACTTTTCTGATTACAAAATTAATAATTCTACATTTAATCAAATGATATTCATATGTTCAGATAATCTGAACATATGAATATTTATACTATAGATATTATTTTATTCTATTACTTTAGCATCTACAGTAACTGTAGCATATGGTGATGCTCCAGTAGAATCAGTACTTGCTGATACTGTAACTGTATTAGCAGTAGAATCATATAAATACCAATATGCACCACCAGAAACTTGAGTTGGCTTTACTTCTTCTCCTATTACAGCATTTGTTGATGGTGTACCTGCATTTACTAATTTTGTAAGTGTTCCTGCAGTAATACCAGTTGTATTATTAATTTCAATTTTTGCTTGGATTACTCTTGCATACATAGCACAAGTTTTTTGATCTGCTTTTTCTTTAAAACTACCTGTGATACCAGCCATTCTAGGTACAACGATTGCTGCAAGTATTGCCATAACAGCAATTACGATGATTAGTTCTACTAAAGTAAAACCTTTTTTGTTGTTCATTTTTTGAATTTTTTGAATCATAACTTTTCTCCTTTTCTCTTATAAATATATTTTATAAACCTTTTTATATAAAGCCTTATGGCTATATATCTACATCATATGTTCGTACATTTCGAACATTGGAAGGGCGATACCTAAAAGTACTGGTAATATAACCATTACCATTACTAGTAGTATAATCGGATTAAGGGCATTCACCATATTGGTTGCTGCTCTTTCTACTTCATCATCATAGAACTCTGATGTTTTAATCAGTAATTCATCCACTGTTCCTGTTTCCTCTCCTATTCTTATCATTGAAATAAGCATTGGCGGGAATATTTCCGTACTATCTAGTGGTTTTGCAATACCTTCCCCTTTTTTTATCTTATCCATTACACCATCTAATTTACTCTCTACGTATTTATTTCCAACTATTTTTGACACTTGTTCCATGGCATCAATAATTGGTATACCTGAACTGAGCATTGCACCTAATGTTCTTGAAAGTCTTGATGTAGCAACTTTTTTTTCGAGTGTACCTAAAATAGGTAATCCAAACTTCCACTTAGCATATTTTATCTGTCCTTCTTTTGTTGATTTTAGTCTTCTTAAAAGCGTATAAATAATTACTACGATTCCAACAGGAATATACCAGAACTTCAAAACGCCTTTACCAAATCCCATTAAGACTCTTGTTAGAAGTGGGAGTGTAGCTCCTAAATCTTCAAACATTCTTGCAAAGTTTGGAAGAACAAATACAAGAAGTATTGTAACAACAACAATTGTAACTGTAGCAAGTATCTTAGGATAAACAGTAGCTGATTTTATCTTAGAAGAAATACTATCTTCTTTTTCATAATGCTCTGTCATTCGATGAAGTATATCTGGCAGTGCACCAGAAAACTCTCCAGCCCCTACCATATTTACCAGCATTTCTGGAAATGCCATCGGATGCGCTCTCATTGCAGTAGAAAGAGCAATCCCTTTTTGCACTTCATTATACGCATCTTCCAGTGCAGGCTTTAATACTTTATCTGTTGTTTGATTTCTTAAAATATCCAAACTCTCAATAATCGATATCCCTGCATCTAAACAAGATGCAAACTGCCTACAGAAAATAATAAGCTGTCTATTTTTAACTTTCTTTTTCCTACCTATTTTTATTTCCTTAGACGTTGCTTCTTTCAGATCAACCTTGATAGGATAAACACCCATTTTCTTTAATTCATTAACCGCTTGATTCTTTGAATCAGAATCTAATGTTCCAGTAATCTTCTTACCAAATTTATCCTTACCTTCATAAACATATTCCATAAACTATCCTTTACAATATTCTTCTCATATAATCTTTATCCACACAGTAAAACATTGCATCATCTAAACTAATTTTATCCTGATTGTATAAATCAGCTAAAAAACTATCCATTGAAATCATTCCTAATTTCTTACCCGTTTGAATCGAAGACATAATTTGATGCGTCTTTCCTTCTCTAATAAGATTTCGAATCGCTTGATTACAAATCATTACTTCAAAAGCACCAATTCTACCAGAACCATCTTTTTTTCGAACGAGTTGCTGCGAAATAACACCAACCAATACCGAAGAAAGCTGCGCTTTAATCTGCTGCTGCTGATTTGATGGAAACACATCAATAATTCTATCCACAGTAGAAACAGCACCCGTTGTATGAAGTGTAGCAAGTACTAAATGACCCGTTTCTGCAGCCGTTACAGCAATTGATATTGTCTCTAAATCCCTCATCTCACCAATTAAAATAACATCCGGATCCTGCCTTAAAGCAGCCCTTAATGCATTATTGTAAGATTTCGAATCATTTCCTATCTCCCTTTGATTGACAATACATTTATCATGAGCATGTAAATATTCAATAGGATCCTCAAGCGTTAATATATGTGCTCTTCTCGTCTTATTAATATTATCGACCATTGTAGCAAGAGTTGTTGACTTTCCTGCTCCAGTTGGTCCAGTAACAAGTATTAATCCCCTTGTTCTATTCGACATCTTCTTTACAACAGATGGAAGACCTAAATTCTCTGCTGAAGGAATCGTAAGCGGAATGGGTCTTACTGCTATTGAATAAGAACCTCTTTGCTTATAGACATTAATCCTAAATCTACCTTCTCCATGTACAGCATATGAAAAATCAATCTCTCCAGTCTTTTCTAAATACTGAAACTGTTCTTCTGTTAGAAGCTCTTTTGCAATATTTTCTGTATCAGTAGAATATAATGTTTCATATTCTGTTAACTGCTCTAATTTACCATTTACCCTAAATACAGGAGGTATACCAACAGAGATATGAACATCAGATGCTTCAATCTTATGTGCCGTAGTAAGTAAACTATCTATATACATCTATCCCTCCAAAGTATATGAAATTCTTAGAAGCTCTTCGACTGTTGTTTCCCCTCTTAAAACAAGTTCTAAACAGTTATCTTGTAAGGTTCTAATTCCTTTTGTAGATAAGAATTTCTTTATTTCATTTGATGATTTACCATTTGTAATCATCTGCCTAATATCTGAATCAAATTTAAGAATTTCAAAAATAGGCGTTCTACCAATATATCCTGTATTATTACATCTTAAACATCCAGTTCCTTTAAAAAACTCAAAATTTGCAGTTGTTCCATGAAGCCCTATTAGTTTTAATTCTTCTTCTGTTGGCATATAAGGAACCTTACAATGAGGACATATTTTTTTAACTAAAAGCTGAGCAATAATCGCTACTATAGACGAAGACACTAAATAAGGTTTAATTCCCATATCAACCAGTCTATTAATAGTAGATACTGCATTATTCGTATGTAGAGTCGATAATACAACGTGACCAGTAATCGCTGCTCGTACAGCTATTTCAACCGTTTCAGCATCACGAATCTCCCCTACCATAATAACATCAGGATCCTGACGAAGCATGGAACGAAGCGCTTCAGGAAAACTAAATCCAGCCTTTGGATTTACTTGAGATTGAGTAATACCAGTCATTCGATACTCAACTGGATCCTCTACTGTCATTACATTTCTCTTTACTTGATTGAGCTCATTGAGCATCGCATATAATGAGGTACTCTTTCCAGAACCAGTAGGCCCTGTTACAAGAATAATACCGTTTCTCGATCTGATAATATCTGTAAAAGTCTCAAAGTCTCTATCATTCAGACCCAAACTCTCTATCGGCTTTAAGAAAGTAGTTCTATCTTGAAGACGGATTACCACCTTCTCTCCATGAATCGTTGGTATGGTAGAAACACGGAGATCGAGATCTCGATTTCTAATCTTAGTTTCTATACGCCCATCCTGTGGAACTCTTCTTTCTGCTATGTCAAGTTTGGCAAGAATTTTAATCCTAGTTACAATCGCACCATGTGTTTGTTTTGCAGGTTTCATAACCTCCTGTAAATCACCATCTATCCTAAATCGAATACGAAGAAAATCTTCCCCCGGCTCAATATGAATATCGGATGCTCTGGACTGTGCAGCCTGAACAAAAATAGTATTTACAAGCCTAACAACTGGTGCATTATTGATCTCTTTTAAAATCTCTCTATCAATCTTTTCTTCTTCTAAAACATATTCCTTCGCAAACTCTTCTGCTGCTTCTTCAGCTTTACTTTTAGAATAGAATTTATCAATCGCATTATTAACATCTCGTTCTGTTGCAATCTTTGGATCTACTTGTAACCCTGTTATAATCTCTAAATCATTAATAACCAGAATATTAAGTGGATCGACCATTGCAACGGATAATCTCATACCTTCTTTCTTAATAGGAATTAAAAGATTTTTTCTAGCAAAAGACTCAGAAATCAAATCTGGCGCTTCTGGATCTACATAGTACTTCTCCAAATTCACATGTGGTATACCTAATTGAAATTCTAGAACTTCTATAATATCTCGTTCAGTAACCATATCAAGTTCTATTAATGTTTCTCCTAATTTAGTTTTTTTCTCTTTCTGTACTTGTAAAGCAAATTCTAATTGTTCCTGTGTTATTTTCGCAGAATTAATTAATATATCTCCAAGTCTCAGTGTATTTTTAAACTTCATGATTACCCTTTCTAAATATTAGCTATACAGTACTTATTAATATATACCCATTTTAACTCAAAACTATCCAAATATTTTAAATTTTCTTAATAAAATTCAAATTTAAAATTTGTTCTCTTTTCACTTTTTTGATATTAATGAATTCATAGAATTTATCGGATATTATTTTTTTTTCTTTACTTGTTTTTAATAAAAATAAATATTTATTATTTAACCCCTAATATTTTTCATGATTTTAAAAGAACATAAAAAATATCAAGGTTCTAAATCTATTTATTTAAAAGGTTTTTGAAAAAATAGATAAAAAATCACAAAACATAGTATATAAAATAAAAAATAAACAGCATAAACAAAATTTATTCACCAAATTATTTATATGTTATAAAATTATACTGAACAAATTATATACTCGGAACCTTCCTCAACTAGCATTAAAAACATATTTCGCAATAGATAATACAGTTGCTAGACCTTTTATAGAAAATACCTAGAAATATTAGAAGAATTCAAACACAAAATAATTAAATCAGAAACATACTATAACTTGTAAACATCTTGCCTGCAAGTTTTATTTTTAGTATAATAAAAAAAAGTGGACTAGATCAAAATGTAAAAATCTTGAAATAACTTCCATATTATGGTATATTATATTTATAGATGATATACCATAGTTTAAGGAGGTACTATGAGTAATTTAGAAAAACATTTTATTAGTCCAAAGGTAGATTTTGTATTTAAACAATTATTTGGAAAAGAAAAAAACATCGAATTATTACAGTATTTATTAAGTGCTATATTAAATATGAAAGAAGAAGACATAAAGGATATTCGAATTAAGAATTCAGAGTTTATTAGAGAACATGATCAAGGAAAAACAGCACAATTTGATGTATGCGCTACATTTAATAATAAAGTTGATGTAGATATTGAAATTCAAGTGTTTAATTGGGATGATATGATGAAAAGATGTCTTTATTACTGGAGTATAATGTATTATAATACATTAAAAAAAGGAATGGAGTATAAAAATCTCAGAAAATGTATCTCTGTTATTATATCAGACTATAATGTAACGAAGTCAAAAAAACCGCATTCTATTTATCGTCTAATAGAAGTTGAAGATGGATTATTATATAATAATGATTTAGAAATACATATCATAGAGCTAAAAAAACTGAAGTTAAAACATGCGGATAATAAAGATAGTAAAGACTTTTATTCGATTATGGAATTTTTAAATTCCACATCGATAGAAGAAGCCAAAGAAATCGTAAAAGATAATTTGAGGATTGGTGATATTATGGAAAAATATGAAGAAATCTCAAGAGAAGAATCGACATGGGCTCAGGCTCTTGTGAGAGAAAAGACAATAAGAGATAGCTTAATACGAGAGAAAAAAATAGCAGAAGCCGAAAAAAAAATAAAAGAAGCTCAAAGAAAAGAAGCAGAGGCTCAAAGAAAAGAAGCAGAGGCTCAAAGAAAAGAAGCGGAAGTGAAAGAAAGAGAAGCAAAGGCTCGAAGAAAAGAAGCGGAAGTGAAAGAAAGAGAAGCAGAGGCTCAAAGAAAAGAAGCGGAAGCTGAAAACAAGAAAAAAGAATTAGAAGAAGAGAAAAAGATGATACAAGATAAAGCGATGATAAAGGCATATCTTACGATTGGATTATCTTATGAAGAAATCAGCAAAAAAATGAATTTGAGTATTCATGAGATAAAAAAATTGAATCTTAAATAAATTTCATATAAAAAAGCATATATAAAATAATAAATACTTTTAAAAAAAGGCTTGTATTCTTTAAAACAAGTCTTTTTTATTTAAAGAAAAAAAATATTGACATTTTTCATAAAAATGATATTATAATTGCAGTAGTCTTTTTAAATTAGTACGAGATGCTAATAAAAGCTTTATATCTTTATTGAATATTTAGCATTGATATTATTTAAAAGGAGAAGTATATTTAATAAAGGAGAAAACAATGACAACATCTAAGAAATTAATTTTAGGCATACAGCATGTACTAGCTATGTTCGGAGCTACTGTACTAGTGCCATTTTTAACTGGACTAAACCCAGCAGTTGCAATATTAGGTGCAGGTGTAGGAACACTACTTTTTCATCTAGTAACGAAGGGAATGGTGCCAGTTTTTTTAGGATCATCTTTTGCTTTTATAGGAGCAATCGCAATGACTTTACAGGGTGCAGGAATAGAATATGTTAAAGGCGGAATCATAGCAGCTGGTGTGGTATATGTATTATTATCTATACTGATATCACTTATTGGTGTAAAACCAATAACAGATTTCTTCCCACCGATCGTAACAGGACCAATTATTATGGTAATCGGCCTTAGACTCAGTCCAGTTGCTATTAATATGGCATTCTATCAAGATGGCATATTTTCAGCAACAAATATGGCAGTATCAGGAATTGTGGTTATCACAATGATTGTTGTTTCCATCTTTGCTAAAGGATTTTTTAAATTAGTACCTATTCTAATTTCAATTATCATAGGATATATTGTTTCAATGATATTTAATCTCGTTGATTTTACACCGATTCATGAAGCAGGTTGGATTACTTTTTCATCAGGAAGTGATGCACTAAGTACAATTATGACAATGCCAAAATTCACAGTAAGCGCTGTTGTTGCCATTGCACCAATCGCACTCGTTGTATTTATAGAACATATTGGAGATATTACAACAAATGGTGCAGTCGTTGGAAAGAATTTTATGGAGAATCCTGGGATTAATAGAACTATCCTCGGTGATGGTGTTGCTACAATCTTTGCTGGTCTTATAGGTGCTCCTGCTAATACAACGTATTCAGAAAATACAGGAGTACTTGCTGTAACAAAGGTATATGATCCTGCTATTATCAGAATTGCCGCTGTTATAGCAATCATTCTAAGTTTTATTGGTAAATTCACAGCAGTGATTAAAACAATACCTCTTCCTGTAATGGGTGGTGTTTCAATTATCTTATTTGGTATGATAGCTTCTGTTGGAATTCGAATCGTTCTTGAATCAAAACTTGATTTCTCACATAGTAGAAACCTTTTAATATCTTCTGTTATATTAGTAGTAGGAATCGGTGTTAATTCACTAGAAATAACAGAAACAGTAGCAATTTCAGGTCTTGCTATTGCAGCACTTTGTGGTGTAGTAATCAATAAAGTCCTTCCAAAAGAGATATAAAAATAAACAAAGAAAAATACTTCCAAATGGAAGTATTTTTTTGAAACAAATTGAGAGGATAATTTTTCTAGTAGATTTTCTTAACTTCATAATCTTCTGAATCTTTGATGTTAGAAAAATCCATATTATACATTACATAAAAAGAATCTGTACTAGTATCTACTACCTTCCACTCACCATCGATTAGAACTTCATTCCAAGCATGGTAAACAGATGTATAAACACTGTATCCTTTTACTAATTTTGTAGGTACATTCACACTTCTTAACATAGAAGCAGTTACTGCAGCAAAGTCATAACATATTCCTTTGCCTGATTCTAATAATTTATCAGGTTCTGGAATATATCCAGGTTTTACTGTGTCAGCCTTTTCAAAATCATAAGTCATATGTGTAGTCACATATTCATGAATGATGTTAAATTTCTCTACATCAGTTGTAGCATCTTTAGTTATTTCTTTAGCTATTTTTGCAACTTCTGATTTTTCATTAAAATTAACTGTTTGGCTAGCACTTAAAAAAACTCTGTTTTCCTCAAATACAGCATTAAATGATTTAGAAAATAATTTTCTATATCTTCTTCCATCATTTGAACCTAAAATAGTTACGTTGTAAGTTCCATTACCCATTGATAAAGGGAATACTTCTACTTCAGAAAGAATGTCATAAAAGTATTTCTGATTCCCTTTTTGTATCATGGCTTTATAACTAGAATATCCTGTAGAAGAATTTCTTACTTCAACAGTAGCATCATCTGAATTGAATTCTATTGCATTTGAATCAGCAAATACAAAAACTGTGCATGATAAAATAAAAATCACGCTTAGCATTATTAATGATAATCTTTTCATAGTCTCCCCCTTCTTGGCACCTGGCTATCTTAATTAAAAGACCCTATAGTTTTGCGTCCTTGCTTCACAACAAGTTTGCTATTAACATTGGGAAAGAAAAGTAAAAACTTTCCTTTCGGTAACTGGCGATCATATCCTAAGACTTAGACCCTAGAGCTTTGCGTCCCTAGCTTTCGCTAGGTTTGCCACTTCTGGAAAAGTATTGATTACCTAAGTAATCAAGGCTGAATCCTATAGTGATTTTTTTGTTTCAATCTGACTTACCCTCTCAAGAGAAATATCGACAATTATAAGTTTTTTTTTATTAGAATCCAAAAGAAGCTATTAATTATTAGTCATATTATGCAAAAAAACTGAGAAGTTATAAAACCTCTCAGTAATATTTTATGATTTCTTAAATTTATCAAAAAATCCTTTTGGTTTATTATTAAAATCATTTTTTTCACCCATTGATACAGCATAATCAACAAGTTTTACTTTCTGCTCATCCGTAAGATTTCTAGGTACATCAATGATTACTTTCACAAAATGATCCCCTCTACCATAGCCATTCAGTACCTGTATTCCTTTCCCTTTTAATCTGAATACAGTTCCTGCTTGAGTTCCAGGATTTATTTTATATTTTACCTTACCATCTAAAGTTGATACAATCACTTCAGCACCTAAAGCAGCTTGTGCAAAAGAGATATGAAGATCAGATACAATATGATTTCCATCACGTTCAAACTCTTTATCATCTTCTACTCTTATAACTACCTTAACATCACCTCTAGGGCCTCCTTTTGAGCCCATTTGACCTTCGCCTCTAAGCGTTAGAATATTTCCACTATCTACCCCAGCAGGAATATCAATAGACATTTTCTTTTTCTTTCGAACTTTCCCATGTCCTTTACAAGTAGGGCAAGGTGTATCAAAGATTTCACCTCTTCCCTTACAAGCATCACACTGCTGAACTTGAATTGTCTCTCCAAAAAAGCCTCTTTGAGAATATCTGATTTCACCCTTTCCATTACATTTCGAGCAGGTATGTGTTCCAGTTCCAGCTTTTGCCCCTTTTCCTTCACACGCCGAACATTCTTCTGTTCTTAAAAACTCAATATCCTTCTTTGTTCCAAAAGCAGCTTCTTTAAACTTCAGTGTAATATCAACTCTTATATCAGCGCCTCTTCTCGGTCCATTTCTTCTTCTAGAAGAACCCCCACCGAATAAATCGCCAAATATATCTTCAAATCCTGAGAATCCAGAGAAGCCTTCAAATCCAGCTCCTCCTTGATTTTGATTCACACCTGCATGACCAAATTGATCATAGAGATTTCTCTTTTCAGGATCACTTAATACTTCATAAGCCTCATTAACTTCTTTAAATTTTTCTTCTGCATCTTTATTATCGGCGTTTCTATCTGGGTGATATTTCATCGCCATTTTTCTATAAGCCCTTTTTATTTCATTTTCATCTGCGCCCTTTGAAACACCTAGGACTTCATAATAATCTCGTTTCTCACTCATATTTCGCCTTTCTTAATGCATTATTCTTCATCAACTACTTCATAATCCGCATCCACTACATCATCTTCTGGAGAAGCAGATTGCTGATTTGCTTCAGCTGCTTGAGCAGATTGATACATTTTTTGAGCTATTGGCTGGAATGCTGCTGATACTTCTTCTGTTGCTTTTCTTATTCTTTCCACATCATCCGTAGTAAGCGCTTCTTTTAACTCATCAAGTTTAGGAGTTACTGCAGCTCTTTCATCCTCTGTAATCTTATCTTTTTGCTCTTCTAATGTCTTTTCTATTTCATAGTGTAAACTATCCCCTTGATTTTTCACTTCGATAAGTTCTTTTTTCTTCTTATCTTCTTCAGCAAATCTTTCTGCCTCTTGAACCTTCGCTTCAATATCAGCTTCTGATAAATTAGAAGAAGTTGTAATAGTAATGTGCTGCTCTTTACCAGTTCCTAAATCTTTTGCACTAACATGAACAATACCATTCGCATCAATATCAAATGTAACTTCTATTTGAGGAATACCTCTTCTTGCTGGTGGAATACCATCAAGTTTAAATCTTCCAAGTGTTGTATTATCATTTGCCATCTGTCTTTCACCTTGAAGAACATGAACATCAACAGCAGGTTGATTATCAGCAGCAGTTGAGAATACTTGTGATTTCTTAGTTGGAATAGTTGTATTTCTCTCAATAAGTTTTGTAAATACGCCACCTAATGTCTCAATACCAAGTGAAAGTGGTGTAACATCTAATAATAAGATATCATTTACTTCTCCTGAAAGAACACCCGCTTGAATGGCAGCACCAAGTGCAACACACTCATCTGGGTTAATTCCTTTATGAGCATCTTTTCCAGTAATACCTTTTACCGCTTCTTGAACTGCAGGAATTCTTGAAGAACCACCCACTAAAATAATTTGAGAAAGCTCTGATGCAGATATGCCAGCATCTTTAATTGCTTTTCTTGTTGGCTCTAATGTTCTTTGTACAAGATTTGATGTAAGTTGTTCAAATTTTGCTCTTGTAATATCCATATCTAAGTGAAGTGGACCTTCTTGACTTGCTGTAATAAATGGAAGATTTACATTTGTTGTTTGAGTAGAAGAAAGCTCTTTTTTCGCTTTTTCAGCAGCTTCTTTTAATCTCTGCTTACTCATTTTATCATCTCTTAAATCAATGCCATGTTCTTTTTTGAATTGCTCTGCCATAAAGTCCATTACTACTTTATCAAAGTCATCTCCACCTAAGTGGTTATCTCCATTTGTAGCAAGTACTTCAAATACACCATCACCAATTTCAAGAATTGAAACGTCGAATGTACCACCACCTAAGTCAAATACTAGAATTTTTTGTTGTTCTTCTGTTTTATCAAGACCATATGCAAGTGATGCAGCAGTTGGCTCATTTACAATTCTCTTAACATCCAAACCAGCAATTTTACCAGCATCTTTTGTTGCTTGTCTCTGTGCATCTGTAAAGTATGCAGGTACAGTAATAACTGCTTCTGTTACTTTTTCACCTAAATAACTCTCAGCATCTGCTTTTAATTTAGCAAGTACCATAGATGAAATTTCCTGTGGTGAATACTTTCTACCATCTATTTCTTCATAATAATTTGTTCCCATTTCTCTTTTAATAGAAGCAATTGTTCTATCTGGATTTGTTATTGCCTGTCTCTTTGCAGTCTCTCCAACTAATCTCTCTCCATTTTTTGTAAACGCTACGATTGATGGAGTTGTTCTATTACCTTCTGCATTTGGAATGATTGTTGGCTCTCCACCTTCTAAAACTGCAACACATGAATTTGTTGTTCCTAAATCGATACCTATAACTTTTGACATATTATAATCCTCCCTTTATTTTGATACTTTTACCATTGAATATCTAATTACTTTTTCATTTAACATATAACCCTTTTGTAACTCTTCAATTATATGTTCACTCTCTACTTCATCACTCTCTTCTGTCATTACTGCGTGATGAAATTCTGGGTCAAACGGCTTACCTACCGACTCAATATACTTAACCCCATTCTTTTCAAAGAAATCATCTAAGCTCTTTTTAATCATTTTTATTCCATCAACAACTTTTTCAGTGCTACCTTCAGAGCTTATAATTGCTCTTTCCATATTATCCATTAATGGAAGTAAATCAACCATTAATTTCTCATTGGCAAACTTATATAAATTTGCCTTTTCTTTTTCTGTTCTTTTCTTATAGTTTTGAAACTCCGCTTGAAGTCTAACAAACTTTTCCGTTGCTTCTTCTGCTTTCTTTTTTAAAGATTCTGTTTCCTCTTGTTCTTTTTCTTTTTCTACTTCTACAGCCTCTTCTTCCAGCTCTTTTTCTTTCACTTCATTTTCCTGCATAGTTACCTCACTTATAAATATATACCAGAGAAAATACCTTCCAGCGTTTCTTTAATATAACTAGTAACAGAAACAACGTGAGAATAATTCATTCTCGTAGGCCCTACAAAACATATTGTACCCGCCTGCTTTCCGTTAAAATTATAATTTGCACTGATTATACTGCACTCTGGTAAACTCTCTAAATTATTACTCTTTCCAATACCTATTGAAATATTTTCACTTAACGGTCTTGTTTTTATGACCTTACTTTGAAAACTCTTATCGGTGATCTTTTCATAAAGGCATTTCACCTTTTCTATATTTTGATATTCCACATAGGAGAATATATTATTAACACCCTTTATTTTAACATCCACATCATCAATATCTCTTAATGTGTCTCTTAAAAGAGGAACTAAATAATCGATAAGCTGTGAATATTCTGGAAGTTCACTCTTTATATTATTAATTTTCTTTGGTGTAATATCCTCAATAGGCGTTCCATATAATTGATGCAATAAAGTATCTGAAATCATATCTAATACCCGCTGATTGATATCACTCATTGCAAGTGTTAAATTCTTTACGATTCCTGTATTAGAAACTAATATAAATAAAACTTTTGATTCCGTTACTCTAATCAGCTTCATATTCTCCAGTTTTGACTTTTTAAACTGCGGTAGAGAAACAAAAGATACAAGCCCTGTCATCTCTGCCATAATACTAGCAGCTTCATCGATTACATCATCTATTTCTATTACTTTGTTTAATAGTAGTTTTCTTATAAAATCCTTTTCTTCATTATTTAATTTTCTTCTTTTCATCAACGTATCAACGTATAATTGATACCCTTCTTCTGATGGAACACGTCCTGCTGATGTATGGGGCTGAGTCAGAAGACCAAGTTCTTCAAGATCTGCCATTTCATTTCGAATGGTAGCAGATGATATCCCAAGACCATATTTTTTAGCGAGTGTTCTAGAACCTACAGGTTGCGCTGTTTCTATAAAGTCATCAATAATAACTTCTAAGATTCTAAGTTTTCTATCGTCAACCATATTCCTCCTTGTTAGCACTCTATTCTTTTGAGTGCTAAGAACTTTTTCTATCCTTACTATACCCCTATTTTAATGCCTTGTCAATAGTTTTTAAAAAAAAAAACTAAAATTTTAGCACTCATTAAACTCAAGTGCTAAAAACATTATTCCTTTCATTCAAAAAGAGGCCCAAAGACCTCTTTATAATGTATTCATAATTCTTTTATATTCATTCATGGTAATTTCTCCAGCTTCTAGTTTTTTCTTTAGCTTATTGATAAGACTTGCTCTATTGACTATTTCTTCCTCTATCTTAATATATTCTAAACTATCATCTGTTATTCTATAGATTTTACAACTGGGACATACCACAACATATCTTGTTTTATATTTGAAAAAATTAACATTTTTTGTACCAATATAATATGTTTCCTTTATATAATTTAACTTTTCATCCGTTGTACATTTCGGACATGTTTCCTCTACTGAGCCTAAAATAGTTAAATAAAGTTTCTTTCCTATCATTACTCCTCCATAAATTCTATAAAAACTCTATTGGACAGATCTCTCCCTCTTTCTGTGAGTCTAATACTATTATCGGTAATAGTAATTAAATTATAAGCCTCCAATTTATTAATTTTGTCTTTATATAATACTAAAAAATCCATATGATATCTTCTATTGATATCCTCTAAGATAATTCCTTCATTGAGCCTTAATCGAAGGATAATATATTCAAATAGATCCTCCTTCTTATCAATATACTCCATGAATTCTATCACATCTTTATCTTGATCTAAACGCTTATAATACGCCTTCAAGTTTCTAACATTCGTCTTTCGTACATTATTCACATAAGAGCTTGCATTCAGACCAAATCCAATATATTCATCCTTATTCCAATACACAAGATTATGCTTACACTCATATCCTTTTAATGAAAAATTAGATATTTCATATTGAAAGTACTGATGCTCTTTTAATTGTTCTTCGATATAATGATATAACTTTCTATCCTTCTCTTCATCAACTTCTTTGATGATTCCTTTTTGTAAAAAGGTATAAAACGGTGTGTTTTCTTCTATTTTTAAACTATAAGCAGAAATATGGGTAGGCTGTAGTTTAAAAACAATATCTAACGTCTCATCGATTTCTTTTTTATTTTGATGATAAATCCCAAACATTAAATCCAAATTAATATTGGTAAAACCTGCCTTTTTTAATATATGATAGGATTTTATCGCAAGCTTTTTATTATGAACTCTACCGAGTAAATCTAGTGTCTTATTATCAAAAGATTGAACCCCCATACTAATTCGGTTAACACCTGCTTTTTTATAAGAAATTGCTTTATTTAGATCAACAGAGCTAGGATTCACTTCCATCGTAATTTCTGTGCACTCTGATAAATCAAAGGCATTTCTAAGAGCATCTAAAATCGCTTTTATCTGATCTCCTGATAATAAACTCGGCGTTCCTCCACCAATAAATACCGTATGTATTGTTCTTTTTTCTTTATATAAAGCAATCTCTTTTAATACATACTCCATATACTTTTTCAGTTTAGCATCGGTATAATTAAAAGAGACAAAATCACAATAATTACATTTCTTTTCACAAAATGGAATATGGATATAAATACTACTTTTTATCATCAAATTTAAGCACAGCTAAGAACGCTTCCTGTGGTACATCTACTGAACCTAGTGAACGCATCTTCTTCTTTCCTTCTTTTTGTTTTTCAAGAAGCTTTTTCTTTCTTGAAATATCCCCACCATAACATTTTGCCAGTACATCTTTTCTCATTGCTTTTATGGTTTCTCTAGCAATGATTTTATTTCCAATAGAAGCCTGTACTGGTATAGCAAACATATGTCTAGGAATCACATCTTTTAATTTTTCACAAATCTGTCTTCCTCTTGCTTCTGCTTTTGTCTTATGAACAATAAGGCTAAAAGCATCCACAAGCTCTTTATTTAATAGAATATCCATTTTAACAAGATCCGATTCTACATATTCTTTGAATTCATAGTCCAGTGAGCCATATCCTCTAGTTTTTGATTTTAAGGCATCAAAAAAGTCATAAATCACTTCATTTAACGGAAGGTCATAATGAATGATGACCCTTCTAGCATCAATATAATCCATTGTCTTCATAATACCACGTCTATCCTGACATAATTCCATTACATTTCCAACAAACTCATTTGGCACAATAATATCTGCTGTTACAATTGGCTCTTCCATCATTCTGATTTCAGTCTGAGGTGGTAAATTCGCTGGATTCTGTATCATCACCACTTCCCCATTTGTTTTCGTTACTCTATAAATAACGCCTGGTGCTGTTGTAATAATATCAAGATCAAACTCTCTAAAGAGTCGCTGCTGAATAATTTCCATATGTAAAAGGCCTAAAAATCCGCATCTGAAACCATAGCCAAGTGCCATGGATGTTTCTGGCTCAAAACTGAGAGCAGCATCATTTAATTTTAGTTTAGCAAGCGCCTCTCTAATCAGCTCAAAACTCTCTCCTTCTGCTGGATAAATCCCGCAGTATACCATGGATGTTGCTTCTTTATAGCCAGGCATTGGCTCTTTTGTCGGATTATTTTTAAGGGTAATCGTATCTCCTACCTGACAGTCTTCTACTTTTTTAATGCTTGCTGCTAAATAGCCAACATCACCAGCAAGAAGTTCTTTTACTGGCACTTGATTTGGAACGCATATTCCTACTTCTGTTACTTCCATCACAAGATTTTTAGCCATCATCAGAATTTGATCGCCTTTTTTCACCTTACCATCAACAACTCTAATATAAGCGATTGCTCCTTTATATTGATCATATACCGAATCGAATATAAGGGCTTTTAGCGGCGCATTTTCATTTCCCCTAGGGGCAGGAAGTTCAAGTACAATACTTTCAAGTACTTCTTCTATATTAATATTATTCTTAGCAGAAATCATAGGTGCATGATCCGCTGGTATTCCTACAATATCTTCTATTTCTGTCTTTATATCATCTGGTCTCGCTGCTGGTAAATCAATTTTATTTAAAACAGGTAGCATTTCCAGTCCCTGTTCATCTGCTAAATATACATTAGCAAGAGTCTGAGCTTCTACACCTTGTGCTGCATCTACTACAAGTACTGCTCCTTCACAAGCTGCAAGGGAACGTGATACTTCATAAGTAAAATCCACATGACCTGGTGTATCAATAAGATTTAATGTATAAATTTCACCATCTTTTGCCTTATATAACAGTCTTGTTGTTTGTAGTTTTATCGTAATGCCACGCTCTCTTTCAAGATCCATTGTATCAAGTATCTGCTCTTTCATCTCTCGTTCAGTTAAAAGTCCTGTATTTTGTATCAACCTATCAGCAAGTGTACTCTTACCATGATCGATATGAGCTATAATACAAAAATTTCTTATTTTACTCTGTCTATGATTCATCTTTCCTCCACTAACTATATTATCTTATCAATAATAATACAAAACAGATAAAAAAGCAACATTCTTATTCTTCTTATAATATATTTAGCATCTAGAAAACAGCCTTCTTTTTTCTAAAATATAAATAAAAAAAAATGATATTATGCTTGCAATACGACTTAAAAAATGTTATTATACTTTTGTTATATAAAAGAGGGGGTGAATTAATGGCAAATATTAAATCAGCTAAGAAAAGAGCAAAAGTTATTGCTAAGAAGACTGCTAATAACAAAGTAAGAAGAACAATGATTAAGTCTGCTGAAAGAAAATTCTTAGAGGCTTTAGAAGCTGGCGACAAAGAATTATCAACAGAAAAATTTAAGTATGCTGAAAAAGTTATCGATAAAGCTGCTTCAAAAAATGTAATACATAAAAATACTGCTGCTAGAAAAGTTTCTAGATTACAAAAAATGTTAAATGCGTAACCGTCAATTCCCCAAACCGTGTTTAACGTTTTTAAAACAAAAAACACTCCATAAGGAGTTTTTTTTTATCTAAATTTACCGGATCTAACGAGTAAATACTCTACACCAAGAACCACATCATAGGATGTTGTTTTTATTTTAAAATCAATATCAGCACATACCGAGAGAATATCATTTAGACTTTTATCTGAGAACCTATCTACCTGCGATAATAATTTTTTTGCGCTATAAGGATGAATGGAAAGCATCTTTGCAATATCCTCTTTCGTATGGCCTGCTTTTTTTAATATCTTTACTTTCTTTAAAAGTCTAAACTGCCTTGCAATCATAAAGAAAATCTTATGCTCAGCTTCTCCTTTTTTCATTAAAGTATGAAATAGAAGAATGGATTGGTCCACTTTCTTTTCGCTAATATAATCCAGCATCTTAAAAATATCCCCTTCTAACGGTTTTTTGATCACGCGGTCCACATCTTCTTTCGTGATAAAAACATGCTGTATACTACAGATAACCTTGAGTTCATTGGCTACTTGTAAAAGGGATTTATCATTATTTTTTTCTAAATATCCTAATCGATTCACTAAATACATAAGTTCAGAGCTATTAATATCCTTTTTATGATATTTAATTCTCTTATGTACCCATTTACTAAAATAAGGATTTGTGAGTCGATCAAATTTAACAATTTGATCCTCTTTTAATGCTTTTTTTATCTTAGCGTCTATTTTATCTACTACTAATATCAAATAGGTAAATTCAGAATAATTATTTAAATAATGAAGCAGTTTCTCTTTCTCTTCTTTATTATTAAAATCCATATTATCGAGTACTACTAATTTTTTGTCAGATAAAAAAGGTAAGGTTTCACAGTTATCAATTACATAGTCCATTGTTGTTTTTGTTCCATCTAATTTAATTTTATTGATCTCTGCTCCTTCTGGTATAATTTTATCTGCAATCAAATTAATATACTGTTCGATCAGATATCGTTCCTCTCCATAAAACAAATATATATTTTTTATATTATTTTTTATATCTTTATTTAAATCTTTAAAATCCATAGTCACCTCTATCAAATTATACCATCAATTCTTCTTTTTTTCTATGCAAAAACTTCGTTACATTAATATAACATTTTTTACGTTAAATGAATGATATAATATAACATATACAGAAAGGAGTGTTATGTTTAAAGATAAATCAACAAAACGAATTATCATTAGTTTACTATTATATCCGCTTATCATAGTAATTTTACTTGTATCCATTAAATTTTTTGGCATTAAAAGCACTCCAAAAGCTACCCTAGATAATATTATTATCTATTCAACGCATAGGGATAAGAATATTGCTTATCAATTAAAGGATTATTTAAAACCTTATAATGATAAATATATTAAATTACTTGATTACAAATCAAATAGAACCATTGATATTATTATTGACCGTACTTTAAAAGACTATGTAAATAATGTGCTAAGCGTTCAGCCTAGATGGCCAGAATCAAGATCTATTTTTATAACATCGGAACTAAATAATATTCATATCTTATCTCCAAATGAGAAAAAGGATGAATATTATACAATGGATTATATCAAAACAAAAACGAAAATCAGCTTATGTAAGTATTATTTTAATAATGTGAATTTATTCTATGAAAGGCTTCCTCTATGGTTAACCGATGGCTATGCTATTTATCTCAGTTTAAATGAAAAAGAATTAGAAGAAGTTAAGAGTATTATAAAAAATAATCCGATTCCAGATTATAAGATTATGAGTATGGATCAAAACCGTTCCATGCTTTATTCCATTAATACAGATCATTATACACTGAATAATGGATTTGAATTCTCTTATTTATTTACCAAGTTTTTCATTGATAAATATGGAGAAGAAAAGATATTAGAATGGACTAAAAATCAGAAATTCAAATTTGAAGATACGGGATATACAGACTATAAAGAGCTATATAAAGAATTAGAAGAATATAAAAGTAAAAACTTTTAATTCTTCTTTTTTTAAAGTCCTAACATCAAAGGCACCAGTATTGGTACAAGAGTGGATAAAATCACGCCTGTTGTAAAAGATAAGACGGCCGTCTTAGCATCCGTACTTCTTGATACAATCGGCAAAAGCGTATCCATTGCTGTAGCCCCTGCAGGACCTATTGCTTCTTCATACCCGATATATCTAGCAATAAACGGTATCGTTAAAATGGAAAGAATTTCTCTCATCACATTTGCCATAAAAGCAATAGCTGCTAATTTATCAGAATAAGGACTGATGATAATACTTGAAAGAGAGTACCATCCAAAACCAGCTCCTACTGAAAGAGATTCATTCATTGGATAATGAAGTACTAATCCAAGCAGATAAGAGCCCAGTAAAGACCCTATTATAATCGATACAGGTAGAATAATAAATAAAGCCTTCATACCTTTTATTTCACTAAAAATATTCTTCTTGCCAATATCTATTCCTGTAAAAAATAATAATAAATAAAGGCCAAACTGTATGATATTTTCTGCTACAGGTAAATAACTAGCATCTACATTCATCCCGAGGATAATGCCAAGAAGTACAATGGAAACAAGAAAAACGCTCATCCAATTGGATGATTTTTCATTTGTCCTACTCTTTTTACTCTCTATTTTTTTCTTCTTTTTAACCGCCAATCGTTTGAATACAAAAATAAAAAATGTACTGAAAAAAACGACCACTACAGCAAATAATAAACTATGGAGCCCTATTGTTAATAAGGAGTTTATAACGGTTTCATCCATTCCCATCTTAGCACCCATCGATACTAATAGAATAATTAAAGAGATAAACTGAAGTCTTTCTATATGAGGGTATATTTTTTTAGGAATGAAATTTTTTCTGCTGAGTATTGCTCCTAATACTAAAATAATTACATAATATAATGTATCCATCATGCCTTCTTTCTTATTTTACTAACTATCTTTATAGAAAGCACGCTTGCTATATAGCCTATGATAATTCCTGCTAGCACATCACTTGGATAGTGTACGTAAAAATACATTCTTGAAAATGCCATTAATATAGCAAAGATAATAGCATATTTATAGACGCCATAATTTCCTATTTTAAATTTTTCTTTTAAAAGAACAAAGGCAAAGGCAAAAGCTGCTGTAGTATGTCCTGATGGAAAAGAAAAATCCGTTGGTTCTTTTATTAGAATTGCTATATTCTGAACATCATAGGGCCTTATTCTAGCAACGTAATCTTTTAAAAAGACATTGGTTATCAGCGCTCCTATAATCAGTGATACGCCTGCATAAAAACCTAGTTTTCTCGTTTTCTTATTAAACAGAAAGAAAAGGGTAAATATAATAAATATTACCCCATCATTACCAGAATAAGTTATTATTTTAAAAATAAAATCAAATAAGGGATTTATTAAATAATGATGTATAAAATCTAAAATTGCTATTTCCATTATTTAATCTCTCCATGTTTTTCTTCATTTGATACTTCAGATATACGGTTCTGTTCATCCACAAAAACAACTTTTGGCTCCATCTCTCTGGCTTCTTTTTCATCCATAAGTGCATAAGCAATAATAATCACAGTATCTCCTACTTGAACTAATCTAGAAGCAGCTCCATTCAGGCAGATAACCCCTGAATCTTTCTTTCCTTCTATAACATAGGTTTCTAATCTTGCTCCATTATTATTATTTACAATTTGTACTCTCTCTCCTGGAAGTATTCCAGATGCTTCCATAAGCGTTTTATCGATGGTAATACTTCCTACATAATTCAGATTCGCTTCTGTAACAACCGCTCTATGAATCTTAGATTTAAACATATTTAACAGCATATATCCTCCAGTATTATATTATCTATTAATCTTGTGTCTCCAAATCTTACAGCAAGTGCAATAAGAATATTTCCTTTGATCTCTTCTACTTTTTGTAATGTATTATAATCCACCACTTCAATATAATCTATATCAGCATAAGAAACAGTAGAAATTCTATCTGTCATATAATCGATTACTTCTTTTGCTGTCATCTTTTCTTGTTCTAATTTATCTTTTACTTCAAATAAAGCCTTTGAAAGTATGACAGCATCTTTTCTTTCTCTTTTACTTAAATTGGTATTTCTTGAACTCATTGCAAGACCATCTTCTTCTCTAAAGATATCGCATTTCACTAAATGTACATCCATATTTAAATCTCTAATCATCTTTTCTACAACAGAAATCTGCTGTGCATCTTTTTTACCAAAATAAGCATTATCGGGATGAACAATATGAAAGAGCTTTGTAAGAACAGTTGTTACGCCTTTAAAATGACCTGGTCTAGATTTTCCGCAAAGTACATTCGTAATGCTTCCTTCTACTTCTACATAGGTAGAATATCCTTCTGGATACATTTCTTCTACAGATGGGAAAAAGGCAATATCTGCAATATCTTCAATCGCTTGTTTATCTTTTTCAAAATCTCTAGGATAATCCTCCAAATCTTTTGCTTCATTAAACTGCGTTGGATTTACAAATATACTAACAACTACAATATCATTTTCCTCTCTACATTTATTGATTAATGATAAATGTCCTTGATGAAGAAATCCCATAGTAGGAACAAAACCTATTTTTTTCCCTGCCATTCTCTCTTTATGTAATGCTGTTTTTAATTCTATTATTGACTCTATAACTTTCAAAATTCCTCCCTATAATTGTTTTAATATTTCTTCATCGATGCTAAATGTATGCTCTTTTAGTGGAAACTGATCGGAATTAATCTCTTTAATATACTCTTTTGTCGCATCAATGACTTCATCGCCTAAATTCTTATACTGCTTTACGAATTTAGCCTGAAACCCTTTAAATAAGCCAAGCATATCCTGAATAACAAGCACCTGACCATCACAGTATTTACCAGCACCAATTCCTATGGTAGGAACAGAAACGCTCTCTGAAATAATTTTTGCAAGAGCTTCTGGAACGCATTCCAGTACAATCGCACAAACACCTTTTTCTTCTAAAAGTTTTGCATCTTCTATAATCTCTCTTGCTTTTTCTACATTCTTTCCTTGTACTTTAAATCCACCAAGCATATTTACAGATTGCGGTGTAAGTCCTAGATGACCAACAACAGGTATTTTAGCTGCGACAATACCTTCTATTTTATCAATCACTTCTCGCCCACCTTCTAGCTTTATTGCATGCGCTCTACCTTCTTTAATCAGTCTTCCTGCATTTCTAATGCTATCTTCTACACTGACATGATAGGACATAAAAGGCATATCCGCTACAATAAATACATTTTCTACTCCTCTTGCAACTGATTTTGTATGATGAATAATATCATCTACTGTCACTTCAAGTGTATTATCATATCCGAGCATAGTCATTCCTAAAGAATCTCCTACAAGTATGGTATCAACACCAGCTTCATCAAGAAGTTTTGCTGTTGTGTAATCATATGCTGTAAGCATTGATATTTTTTTCCCTTCTCTTTTAAATTTTTTAAAAGAATTAATAGTGAATTTAGCCATTTTCCCTCCATAAGCTATTTAGCTTTTCATCTTTTATCATCATAGATGTATATTTTCCTAATAATATATATAGCTCCTTATTCATTCCGTCTAACTCTGATAAATGCTTTGTGAGCGTTATAATATCTCCTCTTTTTATAGGACCTGTAAGGGCATCTTTTGTTCCTTTTAAATAAACATTTGATAAACTAGCTTCAATAAGAGGCTTCATCGCATCGAGTCCTTCGTCTATTCCTATTTTAGATAGTATATTTTCTCCAAAATGTAATAGCGTTACAAGATAATTAGAAAAAATGCAAGCTGATAAGTGATATAAAACTTTATCTTCTTTTGATAAGATAAAATATTTATTTCTTCCTTCAAGGAGCATTTTTATTTTATCTATATCTCCTTCTAATGAAAAATAAATCTGTTTCAAATCCTTAGAAGCCTTTTTAATATCAGAAAATGCAAGCAGCGGATGCATAGATGCTGTATATGCTCCAGCATGTTTTAAAGAAAGCAGCTCCTCAGAGCTCAGTGCTCCACTCATATGGACAAAAACTTTTCCTTTGACATCATAAGAAATTAAACTCTCTGCCACTTCTTTTATCTTATCATCATTTGTTGTAATAAATATAATATCTGATGAATGAACTAATATATTAAGACTATCTGTGTAGTTACATCCTACATATTCTGATGCTTTTTTAGCGGACTCCATCCTTCTACTATAATAGTATAATACATCATTCTCTTCACTTAGATAATAGCCTATTGCTGTTCCAACTTTTCCTGCACCAATAAATGATATTTTCATAATAACCTCAAAAAAAGCGCACCCAAAGTACGCTTACATCCATAAATATGAACTGTCTCCGTCTTTTTGATCAAAGCAGTGTTATAAAAATTAATATTTGGTAAAGTTCCTAAGATACCTTCCTAGCTGAATCATAACATAGATATTTTTAATTTACAAGGATTATGTATAAATATAAAAAAATAAATATAGCCCTACACTATATTTATTTTAGTATTCCATATTTTTCACTCTGTACATTACTGCATATTCATGATCAACTTCTGCTGCACACGCTTCGCATAAACCAAATTTATTTACTTTCTTTTCATCACCACATCTTCTGCAGTTTTCTACCTTTAAATTCATATTATCTAATATATTATTCATACATACCTCCTCTGTATTATTGTATACAATTATTATATCTATTTAAAGTATACAATAATTCAGAATATATTGCAATAGTTTAAAAAAAAATATATTGTCTTTTATAAATATTTAATCTATACTAAATCAGAAGGAGATAAAAAATGGAAAAAATATTAAACCCTATTGAAATTTCTAATCATGTAATAGAATCTTCAATAAAAAAATCAAAAGGAAGATTTTTAAATACCTTATTATTAGGTATAATGGCTGGTATGTTTATTGCTTTAGGCAGTGTTGCTGCAATTGTAATATGGTCAGCTCCTGGTGATCCAGTCATAAAAAAATACTTAGGTGGTGCTGTCTTTCCAGTTGGAATCGTTCTTGTTGTTATCGCTGGCAGTCAGTTATTTACTGGTAACTGCGCTATGACTTTAGGTGCTTTTGTAAAGAAAATTAAAATCCGTGATATTTTGAAAAATTGGACTGCTGTATATATTGGTAATTTTATTGGCTCTGTATTTATTGTTCTTCTAATTTATGAAGCTAAGATGTGGGTCAATACAGCAAATGCCGAAACGCTTATTGCAATAGGAATGAAAAAAGTAAGTTTAGATTTCTCGGTATTAGTCTATAGAGGAATTCTTTGTAATATTATTGTTGTTCTTGCTGTATGGATTGCAACTGCATCAAGCACAATGATTGGTAAAATTGCAGCACTTTGGTTTCCAGTTAGTGTATTTGTTATATCAGGCTATGAGCATAGCGTTGCTAATATGTTTTTTATTCCAGGCGCTATGATTCATGGAGCAACTATAACTGTAATGAATTTAATACATAATTTAATCCCCGTTACAATAGGTAATATAATAGGTGGTGGAATCGTTGTACCCCTAATGTATTATTTAATAAATTATGCAAAAAAAGATCATTAAGATCTTTTTTTGTTTGCTATTTCATTTTTTTCTTTATTCTTATATATACTGCTTTTGCTGGTGAATTTTCTGTCGACCTCTCATCAATCACAAATAATCCTAGAAACTTAATCAGTTCTCCGAGTTTTTTAAAACCATAGTTTCTTGGGTCAAATTCTGGTGATTTATTTGAAATCGTCTGTCCTACTGTTCCTAAATGCGACCATCCATTTTCATTCGCAGCATCTTCTACCGCATTAAATAATAAATCAATTAAGAATTTATCTTCAAGAAGTTTCTTCTTACTAAGTCTTTTCACTTTTGTTTCACTACTTCTTCTAAGAATCTCTGTATAAATAAACTTATCACAAGCTCCTACAAATGATTTTGGGGTTTTCTTTTCACCAAATCCATAGACTAAAAGCCCTTCTTCTCTGATTCTGGAAGCAAGTTTTGTAAAATCACTATCACTTGAAACAATACAAAATCCATCAAATTTTCCTGTATATAAAAGATCCATAGCATCGATTATCATCGCACTATCTGTAGAATTTTTTCCTGTTGTATAACCAAATTGCTGAATCGGCTGAATAGCATGTTCTAAAAGAATAGGTTTCCATCCATTAAGTGATGGATTTGTCCAATCACCATAAATTCTTTTAACAGATGATACACCATAAGTTGCTACTTCTTCTAATAAGCCATTAATAATTTTATGTGATGCATTATCAGCATCAATGAGTACTGCAAGTCTTTTATTTAAATCACGCACTAACATAAATCCTCCTAAGAACATTCTATATTATTTTTAATCTTGTGTCAAACTTATCAAAAAACAGGTTACTGTCAAGTAATTATTGGCAAATATTTTAACTTTTTTTACATTCAAATTTACCATCTATTAAATTTAATGATTTTACAATGTTTCTAGTC
>PDWI01001018.1_pt1 | contig 45512 bp, 48 predicted proteins | sample 1430891 | NCBI WGS metagenome assembly PDWI01 (sample SAMN01162508, study PRJNA174530) | Oral metagenome, whole genome shotgun sequencing project. | biome: Marine environment; feature: Marine mammal; material: Swab sample of the gingival sulcus; isolation source: swab sample of gingival sulcus...
AATAAAGCTGGCACAGGCAGCCAGGTTACTTTAAAAGACTCCAACTGGTTTATCAGCTTTGCGTTAAATCATCAGCCACACTACATCGACCAGCCCGCTGATGTTCAAGTCTTCTGGGCTTACGGTTTACACCCTGACCGCGTAGGCAACTTTGTCGGCAAGCCAATGACAGAATGCAATGGGGAAGAGATTCTTCGGGAGCTTTGTGGTCATTTAAAATTTGATTACGATGAAGTATTTGCAAATGCAATCTGTATTCCTTGTCGATTGCCTTACATAACAAGCATGTTTATGCCTCGATCACAAGGCGACAGACCTTTGCCAATCCCAAAAAACTCAAAAAACCTGGCCTTTGTCAGTCAATTTGTTGAGATTCCTGCAGATGTGGTTTTCACCGTTGAGTATTCAATTCGGGTCGCACAAATGGCTGTTTATGAATTTCTTAATATAGACCGTGAAATTCCACCCATCTCTGAGTTTGATAAAGAGCTTAAAGTAAAAATAGAAACACTGTTTAAGGCATTTAAATAAACCAATGCCTTCAGGTTGATAAAGTGGGCATGAATAATCAAAATAGTCATGCCCGTTTTATATGCGGGTAAATTTCTCTAAACTCCTACGCTTACTGCTTGACTACGTCGTGTCTGTCAAATACTTAGCAGTTTACTCAACAGCAGCCCTTGACAACCTTACACTTTAATTTTTCTTAAAGTTTCCTTAAATCAACCTTAAAGATTATGAAATAGACTACAATCCACCGACATGATGAAGGCTTTTCATCACTCGATAGCCTTTTAAGTTTTATTTATGTTAACCGGAGCATTAAGGATGAAGAAGATTCTATTAGCTGCTGTATTGACTGTAACCGCCTTCAATAATTAAACCTCAAATCACTTCAGGCTGCTCAAGACCATACCCTGACACAGTGCCTCGACAACCAGTCTCAATACTACTGATTTGATTTATTACTCCACTACCTGATCTATTATAAAATTCCAAAGCATCTAACCTAACATCTATAAAAGATCCCTCCCCATAGTCCAAGGGGTTATCCATATCATCAATAAGAAAGTACATTCCACCCAAAATGTATACCATCAGGACACTTGAGATAAATCCCACCATACCGGGAACAGCTAGGATAACGACTATTGTGTAGCTGATGATTACATATCTGAGAAACTTATCATATGCAGACGGCGTTTCACTTGTGGCCTGATGGAGTAAATAAACTACATCTTTATGAAACCCAGCTGTAGTACCACTACCCACTTCTAACTTTTCGAGACGCTCCTCCAAGGCATCCGTTTTTTTTCGCATATTCATAGCCATATCATCCATCATTTCTTTGGGGGATTTTAATGCCTTTTCAAGCTGCCTGCTCCACTCTAAAAAGTCATCTCTGATATTGCTCTGGTTTTGCATATCTCTTAATGCCCCAACTATACGGCATACAGCTGCCTCAATTGTAGATATACGGCTATGTACAGCACGAAGCTTAGTCCCCAAAAGAATTGCTAAAGCAAAACCGACAACCCCAACCACAACTCCTATGTTTTGAAAGTCAGGCCACCAATACCGACTTTCAAGCACAACAACCAGACCTTTAAAAGCAATGGTCGCGGCAAAAAATGGTATGAGTTTTCCTATGAACCCACCTACTGTATTGCCCAGTTTCACAAACTTAAGCAACCTTACCAACCTGAATACTTTGAATATGCGCAACCATAGCCCATTGATACTACCGGTGCCCAGTATACCAAATAAAGACGGTAAAACAGACAGCAAATCTATAATACCATAAAAGCTAGTAATATATTTTATCTTATTTTCAGAAAAGAATAAACGCACAATAAACTCAACACTAAAAACAAATAGTGTTAAGTACTCAACACCATTAAAGTACTCGTTATTTTTATAGTAGAAATCAGGAAAAACTTCTTCAGCTACCAAGGAAGTTACTGTTAAATAGGTTAATATCAAAAACAACCAAACAACAAATTTATCAAAATTACTCACAGGGTTATCTAAAGAATTGATAAGACTACGCAGTTTTACACCCATCATATATCGCCTTTTTTAATTATTATTTGACAAGAACCACTAATAAAACTCGACTAACTACTTTAAAAACCGAATCTCTTATAAGAATATAATACAAATCAATTATCAATCCATCTCGCTCTATTACATCCTCAGTTAGCTACTCCACTAACAAAAATAATAGCCAAAGACATATTCAAAATTAAAAATACTATTATTTTATTTATAAAATAAGTTTCTCATAATACCATCCTTAGGCTTTCCCTCATATTAATAACGACTCTGTTTTGCCTAAAATTTCTATCACGGAGAAGTTTTTACCTAGAGTGTATCTGTCAAACTACCGGTAACCACTGCCGTAGTAATTTAACCCCGCCCCCCCCAAACAACCCAGCTCAACCCGCCGAATCCCCATCTTATCCAGCTCGGACTCCGCCGCGATTTCACCAATTGTTTTACCCAACTCAGGATGCACTACCGCTGCGGCAATTTCTGCCAGTGGAAATAACACAAATGGATAATTCAGAATTTCAGCCCTCGGCACGTCCCGCTCTGGCTTTAACACCGCATCGCCAAACAGCAAAATGTCCACATCCAATGTCCGTGAGGCAAATTTAAGCCCATCCCTGACACGGTTCTGTTTTTCTTCCAACGCCTTGAGATAGGCAAGTAAGTCCTCAAATGCTAGGTCAGTGCTAAACCCTGCCGACATATTGATAAAATCATCACCGTCAAAGCCTTCTGCTTTGGACTCATAGGCTTTGGAAAAACGGATATCGGGAAAGTCGCTACGCAACTGTTTGACACACGCACAAATGTTCACTTCCCTGTCGATATTACTGCCAATATCCACAAAAACTTGTGTGTTCTTATTCTGCAAAGCGTTCAATAATGACCCCCACCTCCTGAGTGCCGCTCACAGCCACGGGCTTCCCCAGACTGACCTTTACCCATGGCAATTTCATTTCTGAAATCAACAGTTCCGCAATACGTTCTGCCAATGTTTCCACCAACTGAAACTCGCTCGCTTCGACGTAGGAGGTGACTAATTTCGCGCTTTCTTTGTAGTTTAATGTGTACTGAATATCATCCGATGCAGCAGCGGGTCGATTGTCCCAGCCCATTTCTAGGTCAATGCGGATTTGCTGGCGAATTTCTCGTTCCCAGTCGTAAATTCCGATACAGGCATCCACTCTTAAGTCGCGAATATAAACCTTATCCATCACTTATTCCTTACGCCTGCACTTCAAGATGACTGACATTTTGATAGCCTTTTGGCAACAGCTTGCCGCGTCGGCCACGCTCACCTAGATACTCTTTTAGAGCCTCACCTTGTAGCACTTTGTACTTCTTACCCACATGAACAACCAGCTTCGCTGACTCTGCCAATGGCACGACAGCAACGACTGACTCCTCAGCCGATTTTAGCTTGGCCGATGGAATATTGATGATTTTATTACCCTTACCGCGCGCCAGTTGCGGCACATCGGCTGCTTTCACGATTAGCAGATACCCCGCTGATGTCACAGCGGCGATATAATCATTCTCTGGCGACTCAACGGTACACGGCGCCAGTAACGAAGCGCCTTTTGATAACGTCACTGCTGCCTTACCCGTTTTTGTTCGGCTTTGCAGGTCGCTGAATTGACAGATAAATCCATAACCCCAAGAGCTAACCATCAAATAATGCTGATTTTCCAGCCCCATTAGGGCATGTTCAAAGCGAGCACTGGCAGGTGCGGTAAAATAGCCACTCAAGGGGTCGCCCTGCCCCCGCGCCGAAGGCAACGCATGTGCGGCTAAGCTATAACTCCGACCAGTGCTGTCCAACAGCACAACTTGTTGGTTCGAACGCCCACGCGCTGCAGAGCAGAAACTATCACCTGTTTTATAGCTCAACCCTACAGCATCAATGTCATGACCCTTGGCCGCTCGAATCCAGCCCATTTTGGACAATACCACCGTAACAGGCTCACTTGGCAACAATGTCGTTTGGTCAATTTGCTGAGCGGCGGTGCGTTGCATTAATGGCGAACGGCGATCATCCCCGTAGGTTTCAGCGTCCTGACGTAGTTCATCACGCATCAGGTTCGACAATAGTTCAGGCGAGTTCAACAAGCTTTCCAGATAATCACGCTCGTCTTCCAGCTCATCTTGCTCGGCACGTAGCGTGAACTCCTCCAGCTTCGCCAGGTTACGCAGGCGCAAATTCAAAATAGCTTCTGCCTGAGTGTCACTGATGCCAAACCGCGCCATCATCACCGGCTTAGGTTCATCCTCGTTACGAATAATCTCAATCACTTCGTCGATATTCAGGTAGGCCGTTAATAAGCCCTCCAAAATATGCAAACGATCCATAACTTTTTCCAGTCGCCATTCCAAGCGCCGTGTCACCGTTTGACGACGGAATGCCAGCCACTCCAATAGGGTTTCGCGCAGATTACGCACCCGTGGGCGGCCATCAATACCGATCATATTCATATTAACGCGGTAGCTGCGCTCAAGGTCGGTACTGGCAAATAGATGCAGCATCAACTGGGATACGTCCACCCGATTTGAGCGTGGCGTGATCACCAGTCGCGTTGGATTTTCATGGTCGGATTCGTCCCGCAAGTCAGACACCATCGGCAACTTTTTCTCACGCATCTGCTGCGCAATTTGCTCCAATACTTTGTTGCCAGAGGTTTGATACGGTAGATCTGTGACAACAATATCCGTACCTTCCTTATTCCAGCAAGCACGCATTCGCACACTGCCGCCGCCTTTCTCATACATGCTCAGCAGGTCTTCCGGTGACGAAATAATTTCGGCAGAGGTGGGATAATCCGGGCCTTTGATATGCTCGCAAATAGCTTGCGTGTCAGCGTCAGGATTATCCAATAAGAGCAGGCAGGCATTGACCACTTCGCGCAAATTGTGTGGCGGAATATCTGTCGCCATACCGACCGCAATGCCTGAACCACCGTTTAGCAAAATGTTGGGTAGACGCGCGGGCAATAATGCCGGTTCACTCAAGGTGCCATCGAAATTAGGGTTCCAGTCAACTGTACCCTGCCCCAATTCTTGTAGCAGCACCTTGGCATACGGCGCGAGTCGCGATTCAGTATAACGCATGGCCGCAAAGGACTTGGGGTCATCCGGCGAGCCCCAGTTACCTTGCCCATCAATCAGCGGGTAGCGATATGAAAATGGCTGTGCCATCAACACCATCGCCTCATAACAGGCACTGTCACCATGTGGATGAAATTTACCCAAGACATCGCCCACTGTACGGGCAGACTTTTTGTGCTTGGATGCAGCCGACAACCCCAGCTCAGACATGGCATACACAATGCGCCGCTGAACGGGTTTCAGGCCATCACCAATATTGGGCAATGCCCGATCCAAAATCACGTACATAGAGTAGTCCAAGTACGCTTTCTCTGTGTAATCCTGTAAAGCTAATGTTTCAATCATAATGTTTTTTCGCAATGCCTGATTATTATCATTCTACCCAGCTCACCGCAGCAAATTGCCGCAAGTGAGTCAGTGTTGACGCAACCATCTGCCGACGTAGCTGAGAGTTCAGCGCATTGTAGTCTGCTTCGGACAAGTCACCACTGGTTCGCAAAAATTTCAGGTAAATCAAATAGGTATTAAGTGCATCCACCTCACAAGCCTGACGAATGATCGTCAAGTTATTCGCCTGATACTGCGCCAGAACATCTATTGACTGCAAGCCCATTTCACCAGACAAGCCCAGTATCTTCGCCATATCCGATAGGGATGGCATCGCTGTATCACTATAGCCCGATAACTCATACATCAAGTCCAATGACTGAATACTGTCTTCTTGCAGAGAATCTCTTTTCCAGAATGCCGGACAGGCAATGCCATACTTCAGCAAGCGATAACCAATGATTGGCAGATCAAATTCATCACCATTCCAGCTCACCAGATCAGGAACCAGCTCCAACAGCTCCGCAAGCTGCACCAATAACTCTGCCTCGGTGGACTGTTCATCCCCCAGAATTTGTACACCAACGGAATCATCTTCAATACTTACCGCAGAAATAGCGACAATCTGGTACTGATTTAGCGGTAAGCGCTCTGTTCCATTTTTCTGATGTTGTAAATGCATCATGGCCTTGCTCACGCCATCATCGGACAGGTCGCCCAGCTGATAAATGGCGCGCCCTGCCTCGGCACACGGCACCGCAGCGATTTTTAAAATTAATAAATTCATGCAGGAAATACACCCGTTGAAATATATCGGTCACCCCGATCACAAATAATACTGACAATCGTGGCATTCTCTAGCTGTGCGGAGAGTTCCAGCGCAGCAGCCACGGCTCCACCAGAGGATACACCGCAGAAAATCCCTTCCTCTGCGGCCAAACGACGCATCATTGTCTCAGCCACTGGCTGCGTGACATCAATAATATGATCCACCCGTGTACCCTCAAAAATATCTGGCAAATAAGCCTCTGGCCAACGTCGGATACCAGGAATGGCATCATTCTCACCCGCTGGTTGCACACCAATAATCTGGACGTCAGGATTTTGCTCTTTGAGATAACGTGAAGTGCCCATAATCGTTCCAGTGGTTCCCATAGCACTGACAAAGTGGGTCACTTCTCCGTTGGTGTCACACCAGATTTCCGGCCCCGTTGAGGCATAATGCGCCCCCGGATTATCTTGGTTGGCGAACTGATTAAGCACAATACCTTTGCCATCCGCCTGCATTTGTAATGCCAGATCACGCGCCCCCTCAATACCCACTTCGGCAGAGACCAAGATAATTTCGGCACCATACGCCTTCATGGAAGCACGACGCTCCTCACTCATATTCTCCGACATAATCAGCTTCATTTTATAGCCACGAATAGACGCCACCATCGCCAGTGCAATGCCAGTATTACCACTGGTGGCTTCAATCAGGCTGTCACCGGGTTTGATTAAACCACGAGCTTCTGCCTGCCGAATCATATTCAGCGCGGCTCGGTCTTTCACCGAACCACCGGGATTATTGCCTTCCAGCTTAACCAATAGCGTATTGCTGGTCTGCCCCGGCAACCGCTGCAGGCGCACCAGTGGCGTATTGCCCACTCGTGTTTCAATGGTTTGATATGCCATTTCCTAGCCCTCCAGCACGACATTAGCGATGGCATAATCCTGCTCATCCGACAATGATATGAATAATTGTGTTACTCCGAGCTGCTTTGACGTTTCCAGTGTTGTCCCATGCAGCCGTAAATGTGGCTTTCCCAAAGCATCCAGACAGGTTTCAATTTCATCAAAGTTGACACCTTTGGCAATCCCCGTACCCAACGCTTTCGACAGCGCCTCCTTCGCGGCATAACGCTTGGCAAAATAGGCGAGCGGCTGGGAATGTGACTGATATATTGTCTGCTCGTTGGGGTGTAATACGCGCTCGATAAAGCGCCGAGGATGCCGTTCCAGTGCTTTTTTAATCCGTGATACCTTAACAATATCCACTCCAATCCCAACAATCATTCTGCCATGCCTGTTTATGCAAAGCAGTGATTATCACCTGTTTTGAAGTGGAATGCCAAAGCCCTCAATCTGACCCCGCTATCCTGCTAAAATGGCAGCAGTTTGCGGCTATTGAAAGGTTTACTCAACAGTTGCAACCAAAATTGATCCAGAAACCGACGAAGCTGCTGATACTGTACAATGCTCATGGTTGTCGGCTCCCGTAGCGCCACTAATAAATCCCCACGAACCTGTACGCCCGCAGGCTGTATTTGCTGATGATCATAAGGAATAATACCCGCCCCAATCACATACAAATAACGCTCACCCACACCAATGGCTTCACCATTCCCGTCGTTTTTCCACAAACTCAGCGAATAGCCCAGGCTTTGCATTAAGCCCAGCTCAAACCGCATTAACACCAGCATGGGCTCCTGTGAATCCACTAATAACTGCAAGGCAGCATGATAGTCACGGTATAACGATATTATTGAATGCTGGGGAGGTAATAAGCGCAAGATCAGCTCATTTAGATACATGCCATGCACAAGTTGGGCAGCAGAAATGCGATGCCTGAGTTGTTCATCCGTCTGATCAAGACGTGGCAGTGCGCCTCGTCCCGACCATTGTAACTGCAAGGTACGAAACGGCTGTAGGTGACCTTTCTGAACCTTACCTCGTTGCCTGGCCGGTCGAGCCATGCACGTAATACGTCCGGCATCCTGTGTGAATAAATCCACAATGACGTTCGCATCCGAATACGGCCGTGTACGCAGCACATAGCCCAGCGAATGTTGCATTAGCGATTAGACATAATGCCAAGGTCTTGTAAGTGTCGTGGGTTATTTTGCCAATCTTCTTCCAGCTTAACCCACTGCTTCAGAACAACTTTCTTATCCACAAACTCCTCAATTGATCTGCGCGCGTCCGTGCCAATACGCTTCAGCGTCTCCCCTTTTTTGCCGATAATAATGCCTTTTTGGCTTTCTCTGGCAACCCAAATGACCGCATCAATCTCAACCCGTGACTCAGTTTCTTCATATCGCTCGATATTAACTGCGGTGAAGTATGGCAACTCCTGATGTAAATTCAGCACCAACTGCTCCCGAATCAACTCTGCACAAATGAAACGCACTGACTGATCGGTGATACTGTCTTCATCGTAAGCCCATTCGCCTTCTGGCGCACTGTCCACCAGTAATTTCAACAAGCGATCTGTATTGATAGCTTTTCCTGCAGACCCGGGAATAATCTCTTTAAACGGGTATTTCGCAGCAACTTTTTCCAGGTAAGGGAACAAGCGCTCTTTTTGCTGAATCCGATCCACCTTATTGACCAGCAAAAATACCGGTGCCTTGACGTGCCGCAAACGCTTCAAGGCCAGTTCATCTTCATCAGTCCACTTCAGCGCCTCCACAATCATGACAATCGCATCCACAGACTCCAATGCGGCAACCGCTTCGGTATTCAAGGTCATATTCAACAGATTTTTTGATTGCTGATGGATGCCCGGTGTGTCGGTAAAAATCAGTTGGTAATTATCCTGAGTGACAATGCCACGAATATTTGTTCGCGTGGTCTGTGGCTTATTGGCTATTGCAGAAATTTTATAGCCGACCAACAAGTTCAGCAGTGTCGATTTGCCCACATTCGGGCGGCCAATGATGGATACATAACCGCATCGTTTATTCATTTTGAAGTTACCTGCTGGAAGGCTTTATCAGCAGATAGTTGCTCTGCTTTACGGCGACTGGTAGAAACGCCTTGGGTGACAATTTGTAAACTATCAATTCTGCACTCTGTCGTAAAAGTCTGACGATGTGCATCTCCAGTGGTAGAGATCAGTTGATAGACTGGAAGTGCATGACCACGGGATTGCAGATACTCCTGCAAGCGGCTTTTGGGGTCTTTTAGCTCATCCTCGGTGGGAAGCGCCGCCAGCCGCGTTGCAAATAATTGCAGGACAAACGACTTAGCCTTAGCCATATCATGCTCAAGAAATACTGCCGCGATCAAGGCTTCCAGTGCATCCGCCAAGATGGAGGAGCGACGCGCCCCACCGCTTTTTAATTCACCGGAACCTAGCCGCAATGATTCGCCCAAATCCAGCTCGTGACTGATTTCAGCTAATACCGACTCATTGACTAAAGAAGCACGCAAGCGGCTTAGATAGCCCTCAGATGCGTCCGGTAAGCGATAAAACAAGGCTTCAGTGATCACCACGCCCAGTATGCTGTCACCCAAGAACTCCATTCGCTCATTATTGCGCTTTCCACTGACACTACGATGCGTCATTGCCAGCGTAAAATGTGGGCTATCCAGAAAATCAGCGCCCAATAACTTTTTAAGTTTCTTGCCCAATCGTTTATCAATCCCTTTGTTGACAACGATTGCTGCAATCATTGTCGTTATTTGTTTGGCGTACCCAATTCAACGGCATACTTGTGACTCAATAAGAAAGATATATTACCCAGCCAGGGCTTCACAACCTCATATTCCACCGTCAATTCACGCTTGTTACCTTTTTTAAGCTTAACGATGTTGAATGGCTGCTTCTTACCCGATTGTCCCCTTCTGCCCTCATAATACGCTTTACTAAGGCCGTCCATACCATTCACATTCAGGTAGCGCTCTACCTTTGCCATGATTTCCCGCCGGTTTTTATTTTCAATCCCATGCTCTGCGGCAATGCCATTCATAAAGCTTCTGACTGAATAGTATTCCAAATAGCTGGGACCAATCTTTAAACCGGCACTCATAATTAAAATTCCAACGGCAATCCCGATCATCCAGGTAATCAGAGTCGCACCTGCTTGCTTATGCTGAAAATTTTTCATTATTATCTTTATCAGTGTTTAAGAAAATGGTGTCGCCTATTGTCAGCACCACCTCCCCGCCTGTCAAAAACAGATGACCAGCGGGGCGTGAGCAAGCGGTTATTTCAATGACGTGCCAATGCGTGAAAGGTTTAAGCCATCACCACCTTCCTGCCAGTTCCAGTGCATCCAAACAAATGCCGCTTTTCCCAGCAAATACTTCTCCGGCATATATCCCCAGAAGCGACTATCGCTACTATTATCACGATTATCGCCCATCATAAAATAATGTCCTTCGGGTACAACATACTGCCCTGCGCGTCCCATTCCCGGCATGACAATAATTTTATTCTGACGCTCACCACTTGCTGATGTCAGTGTTTCTTCAAATTGCTTAGCCAGTATCTCCTGGCCACGACTATCGGTATAAGGGTATGGCTCTAACGCTTTTTCATCCACCAATTGCCCGTTAATAAAGAGTTTTTTATCCGCCGTCCACTCAATTCGGTCGCCCGGCAAGCCAATCAGACGCTTGATAAAGTTTATATTGGGATCAACGGGATACCTGAATACAACAATGTCCCCACGCTCCGGCTTACCTGTATCAAAAATTTTCTTGTTGATCACCGGAAGACGAATACCGTAGGCGTATTTTTGTACAACGATAAAGTCACCAACTTCCAGTGTTGGGATCATCGAACCAGAAGGAATCCTGAAAGGCTCAATCACAAATGATCTCAACAGGACAACAACCAATAATACTGGAAAGAATGAACGTGCATAATCAACCAGCATCGGTTCATTGTTTGATTTTTTCTTTCCTAATAAAAATCGATAAATAAATAAAATGATGCCACAGATCAGCGTTGCCAGAACCAACCAAAATTCCAGCCCGTAAAAAACTTCCATAATTAATTGTCGCCTACTTTAAGAACTGCCAGAAATGCTTCTTGAGGAATCTCAACACTACCAATTTGCTTCATGCGCTTTTTACCTTTCTTCTGCTTTTCCAGAAGCTTACGCTTACGCGAGACATCACCACCATAACACTTGGCGATAACATTTTTACGCAACGCCTTCACATTCGTCCGTGCAATAATATTAGTGCCGATGGATGCCTGAATCGCAACATCAAACATTTGGCGGGGGATGATTTCTTTCATTTTTTCCGCCAGCTCACGACCACGGCTTTGTGCAAATTCTTTATGTACAATAATGGCCAACGCATCAACGCGATCACCATTGATCAGAATATCCACCCGTACCAACTGTGCCGCCTGAAAGTGGCTAATTTCATAATCGAAGGAAGCATAGCCGCGACTGACGGATTTCAGGCGGTCAAAAAAGTCCAGCACCACTTCACTCAGCGGAATTTCATAGTTCAGCGTGACCTGAGAGCCCATGTACTGCATATTTTTTTGTACACCACGCTTTTCAACACAAAGCGTGATGACATTGCCCAAATAATCCTGTGGCACCAGAATATTCGCCTTAATAATAGGCTCCCGAATTTCGGCAATTTTATTCACTGGTGGCAACTGTGACGGATTGTGAATTTTCAGCACTTCACCATCTGTCTTTTCTACTTCATAGATTACCGTGGGCGCAGTGGTAATCAGATCCAGGTCATACTCACGCTCCAGACGCTCCTGAATGATCTCCATGTGCAACATGCCCAGAAAACCACAACGGAAGCCAAAGCCCAGCGCCTGTGAGGTCTCCGGCTCATAGCTTAGCGAGGCATCATTCAGATTCAGCTTACTGAGTGCATCACGCAGGTTTTCATAGTCGTCCGAGCTGACAGGGAAAATGCCAGCAAACACTCGCGGTTGTACTTCCTGAAAGCCTTCCAGTGGTTCACTGGCAGGTTTGGCGGCATCCGTAAAAGTATCACCCACCTTGGCGGCATCAATGTCTTTAATACCAGCAATGACAAAGCCAACCTCACCCGCTTCTAGTGCTTGGTGATCATTCATCTTGGGGGTAAAAATACCGACACGATCAACCTGAAAATCCATATTGGTGTGCATCGCACGAATTTTCTGGCGTTTTGCAATACGTCCCTCCATGACCCGCACCAAAGAGACGACCCCTAAGTAATTATCAAACCAAGAGTCAATAATCAGTGCTTTTAGTGGTTTGTCCGTATCCCCCGACGGTGGCGGAATACGCTCAACCAACTGCTCCAACAAGTCTTCAATGCCAATGCCGGTCTTGGCACTACAATGCACCGCATCCGTTGCATCAATGCCGATAATGTCTTCAATTTCTTGAGATACACGATCCACATCCGCCGCAGGCAGGTCGATCTTGTTCAGAACTGGCACCACCTCTAAGTCCAGATTGATAGCGGTATAGCAGTTCGCCACACTTTGCGCTTCAACCCCTTGGGAAGCGTCCACAACCAACAAGGCACCTTCACAGGCGGATAGTGAGCGCGATACTTCATAGGAGAAGTCCACATGCCCCGGCGTATCAATAAAGTTCAGGTGGTAGGTTTCGCCATTTCTGGCTTTGTAATCCAGCGATACACTCTGCGCCTTAATCGTAATGCCACGTTCCCGCTCAAGATCCATAGAATCCAGAACCTGCGCTTCCATTTCACGGTCACTCAGGCCGCCGCAGTATTGGATAAAACGGTCGGATAATGTGGACTTTCCGTGGTCAATATGTGCAATGATCGAAAAGTTTCGGATATTTTGATTAGCTTGAGGCATTGGTAAACGATAGTCTAAGTTGTTCTTCATCGAAAAAGTGATAAAAGATCACCTCATCCCTATATTTTACAACGGGGATGTCTACATCATAACGCTGCTGAAGTTCAGGATCTCTATCAATATCTACCCATTCCAGTTGGTAGTTAAATTCCGGCTGAAACTTATGCAGATGTACGGCCATCTCATCACAAAGATGGCAGCCCCGGCGATAATACACTATGAGAGTATCTTCGTATGCCACTATTTTTCAGGAACTGTATCGGGTTTAAAGGCAAGGAAGCGCGCTGCACCATCTCGTAACACCAAAATGGCCACCGTTTTCTCCGTTGACATTTGCTTACTCATTTTCAAGAAAGATGCCACATCTTCCACTGGCTGACCATCGAATTGTGTGATGATATCACCCCGCATAACCTCGGCGGCAATCGCAGCACTCCCCATCACCCGCTGCACCAGGATACCTCCCTTGTCGATTCCTACGGCATCGCGGATATCGTCATCCAAATCCTCAACCCCCATGCCCAAAATCACATCAGAGGCTGGTTCTGATTCAGGCTCAGCTTCCGCTTCGGATGTTTCCTCCTCTTGCGGCTTTAACTCGCCCAATTGCAAACTCACTAGCATATTGGAGCCATTACGCTTGATCAAAATATCCACTTTCTCATCAAGACGTGCTGAACCCACGTGAAACGGCAGAGTCGATGAATTTTCTACCGTCTTGCCCGCAAACTCCAGAATGACATCACCCGCTTTTAACACCCCATCAGCAGGACCGTCTGGCATCACTTGAGCCACCAACGCTCCCGTTGCATGATCCAGACCAAAGGTCGGGGCAAGTTTGCGACTGACTTCCTGAATATACACACCCAGCCAACCACGACGCACTTTTCCGGTCTTCTTAAGCTGGTCAATCACATTTCGCGCCACATCCACGGGAATAGAGAACGACAGCCCCATAAAGCCACCCGTGCGACTGTAAATCTGGGAGTTAATACCAACAACTTCGCCCCGCAGATTAAACAAGGGCCCTCCCGAATTTCCGGGATTAATTGCAACGTCGGTCTGAATAAAGGGAATGTAGCTCTCGGAAGGTAGATTACGCTCTTTCGCCGAGACAATACCGGCGGTTACGCTGTGATCAAAACCAAAGGGAGAGCCAATGGCAATCACCCATTCCCCCACTTCCAGGCTATCCGAGCTACCAAACACCACCGCAGGAAATTTGTCACCCTCAATTTTCAACAAAGCCAGATCACTGCGCTTGTCTGAACCAATGACTTTGGCATCCAGCTCGCGCCGATCGCTCAGGTTTACTTTTATTTCATCCGCACCATCAATCACATGATGATTCGTCACCACATAGCCATCAGCAGAAATTACAAAGCCTGAGCCCAGGGAGTCGTTGCCATCATCATTTTCGTCCTGATCATAGTCAAAGAAGCGGCGCAGGAACTCATCCAGAGCCTCATTACCCGTTCCCCCTTCTGGTATTTCTATGCCCGGAGGAAGCTTGGAACGATTCGGCAACCGACGCTCTGTACTGATATTAACCACCGCAGCACTTTGCTCTTTAACCAGCTTGGTAAAGTCAGGAAGATCTTTAGCGGTGACAAAAGAAACAGGAATCAGCAGAAGCGCCAAGCTATTGAGGGTAAAAGCCCATATACGCATTATAATAATTCTCCAAAAACGTGTCGGGCGACGGATGAAAATACAAGCACAAACCCCAAAATCAAGCGGCACAAGCCGAGGCGCGCCATTATAGCCTAAGTAACTTACTCGCTGGATTAAATTCGATGACTTTTTGTACGTCACCAACCTTGCCCAACATGACCGGTTCCAGCTTACTACACACGCTCATGTTGGCTGCCGCACGGTTTGCCGCGAAGAAGCCAAACGCCAGACCAAACAAGCCAAGACCAATGCTGACCGCTTCGTTAAAGAATAACTTTCCAATTAATGAAAAGACCAGTAAACAAATAATCGGCAACAGATAAGCCAGTAACGAACTCAGTAGTAAATTAACTGAGTGAATACCTAAAACAACCCGATCTCCCGCGGAGACATTATCCAGATTACCCACACGAATGGTACGCTGGGATTTGCGCTCAAGAATACTGTTCAAAAAGGATGTGGAACACGTAGCAGCCGATGGACAACCCGAACATGCCCCCCCCTTCAAGGGAGATACCCACGCATAACGAGCATTACTGCTCACGACCACGGCTTCCTCTTCAATCATCACAACTTATATCCCCGCATACCTGCTGCTACTGAGGCCGGAGTCTACTTTCCACGATATTTTAGATTTGAGAAAATTCTTTGCATGGTAGACCTCGGTACTTCCCCGACCAGAGTTATTCTGTGTTTATTTTTCTGTGAGGTCAACACATTCAGTGCTCCAGAATTCATCATACTGGCCGTGCTTGGCTGGGTAGCGTCAATGGGGCAAATAAAGACAGACACGGAACTTAAACCATCAGTTAAAACAAAGTACTCCGTATCCACATCCTTTTGCATGTCTGCCTGCTGAGAGGGCGACAACTGCCCAAAATGAAACCCCTCTGGCAATTCAAGCAGCTCCCAGTCGCCTTGAAGCACACGCTCAGGCCGAGACACAGAAGAAAGCATTACCCGATTTTCGGCAGCAGGAGCCAGAGCTATCTCGCTACCCGATACCTCATCCACCTCTATTTGTGTAAACGCAAAACGCTCAACAATCTTGTGTTTATTATTGATCAGAGAATAAGAAAGTGGCAGTCCCGTCTGCGTATCAATGCAATACCTTTGCAAATAACGCATTTTATCTTTTGGCCTTGCGACAACAATCTGACAACTGCGCTGCGCCACTTTTTTGACCGCACCGACGTCCAGAGAATACACCTTCTTCATGCTCTCAATCGGATATGGAACAGTGGCCAGACTAAAACTGGGGCGCTCATTGGATACGGTGCTGGCATCCGTATTCAGGCTTGTCACCACCTCTCTCTCGACCCCATCTTCAACACGGTGAGTAACCTGTAAGGTATTAACCACGTCACCTTTGATATGAACCAAAATGCCAGAATAGTCCAAACCACGCAGTGCATTATTCATCTTCGACAATAACACCGAGCCTGCATCAGAAGCCTGCGCCTGTACACTCAGGCAAAAAACAGCGACACCCACCCAACCACGGCACTTCATACTTAAAATTCCATTGAGTAGCTAACGGCACGAACGCTTGGCATTAGAGTATTTGAGCCAGCGTACTGCAAGTGGTGAGCAACATACTTATCAATCATATCGCGCGTTTTCGCATCAGGCTGCTGATAGTGTACGCTCATTGGCTGGGGTGAATTAGCCAGAGCCACTGGCCGGGGTGCTGCTGTGGAGTCCAATGCTGCAGTCATCTTAGCTGCACTATCGACATGAACTGGCTGGTTGACCGCAGGGGCAGCCGTCGAAGCAAGCGTCTCAGCCTGCTCACCAGATAAAAAATAATTCTGAAGGCTGATGGCTGCAACCGCAGCAACCGATGCCACAGCCGCATAACCAACAGCGTGCTTGGGGAAGATACGCCGCTTGGCGACCTTACCGGAAATTACAATGGCTGAATCGTCAACCGCCACAACCTGAGGCGTCTCATCCTCAGCAATTGCATCCTGAATACCACTTAGAAAAGAGCTCCCCGCCACCGTTTGTCTGGACTGCGACCGGTTTCTAACCGCTTCGCCAATTAAAGCAAAGTCCGCCAACTTCTCTCTCATCAGCTCGTCACACTCAAGCTGGTCACACAAACGCTGCTGTTCGAAGGAACCCGCTTCCCCATCAAGAAATGCTGATAAGTATTCTTCTTTTGTTACATGACTCATAGATCAACCCATTTTTGCCCTTATACCGCCGCCTTATAGCAAAGGCTTTAGTTCTTTTTCAATCGCCTCTCGCGCCCGAAAAATTCGGGAACGAACTGTACCTATCGGACATTCCATTGCCTCGGCAATTTCTTCATAACTCATTGCTTCAAGCTCGCGCAGCGTGATGGCCGTCCTCAAATCATCAGGCAATGCACTGATGGCGTTCATGACGGTGGCATGAATCTCATCTTTCAACACTTCACGCTCAGGTGTTGCAAACTCCCGCAAAGCATCCGCACTTCCATATTGCTCTGCATCCTGCGCATCAATATCACTGTCCGGCATACGCCGACTCTTAGACACCAAGTGGTTTTTGGCAGTATTAATCGAAATACGATAAAGCCATGTATAAAAAGCACTATCGCCACGAAAATTACCCAGACCACGATAGGCCTTGATGAAAGCTTCCTGCGCCACATCCATCGCTATATGCGGATCATGCAAATAACGATTCACCAGATTGATGACTTTCTGTTGGTATTTAAGAACCAAAACATCAAACGCCGACTTATCACCCGACTGCACGCGTTTGACCAGTTCTAAATCAGTTTGGTTCCCGCCCATCGGGGCCACACTCCTCACGGTTCGACTCACAATCCCTGCGAGCAAGGATGTTATCATTGTTGCCTCTGAAAGTGTAAAGCACGGCGATACCTACACCTTCAGAGAACAGAAAAACGCTATAGTTCCGCCAGTTAAAAAATAACTGATTGAAGTTTGTGGCACTCATCGGCACAAACCATGAACCAATACACTACCTCTGCACAAAACACAGCACGTAATTCCTAGCGTGCGACACACTGCCAAACCAGTACCCGCTTACCCGGTTTAACATTGAAACGAGATATCCCACGATTCAATCGCAGCAATACTTTCATCGAAACGCCTGTCCTGCGAGCAATTTGCGACAGCGGTGTAGCGTGTGTGACGGTATAAAACCGATTCCATTGCCGAGTTCGCTTAATCAAATCAGTCGTACGCCGCATTGCAGCAGAGGGGTTGTCACGGCAATAGCCTGCAGCAGTTCTGATATTTGCATTTGACCTTGCAGTATAAACACGACTGCTCCGCCTTTTTGCCAGTCTATTTCTTCTAGGTTTACGCACCCATTTATAGTCCGGCTTGATAAAATAGCCTCGCTTGACTCTTGGTTTCTTTGCGACCCACACTGCCTTTTGAGTGGTTGTCGCACCTAAAGAACCTGGCATCACCGCGTTACCCTTCAAGCGATGATAAACAGCCATGACACGACGCACATATTCTTTGGTTTCTTTATACGGCGGGACACCGTCATAACGATCCACCGCACCTTCACCAGCATTATACGCAGCAATAGCATGGCGCATATTCCCTGAGAAACGCTTCAGCAAAAAACTTAAATAGCGTGTGCCACCGCGAATATTCTGCGAGGCTTGATAAGCATTTTTTACCCCAAAGCGTTTAGCCGTTGCCGGAATCAACTGCATCAAACCCTGTGCGCCCATGTGGGATCTGGCGTGTTTTACAAAGCAGCTTTCAGCCGTAATCACTGAGATAATTAAATCCTCATCGACCGAGTAACGCCGGCTATTAGCTTGAATATAGGGCTGATATTGCTCAGCCCGCTGCCTTAATATCGCAGTGGGTGAGCGATAACAGGCTGGCACAAACGAAGAACGCCCTTTACGACGTTTCAGTGTTTGTTTCAGGGAAACTTTCTGTACAGCCGCAACTCCTTCGAGCTGATTAAATGCTTTTAGACGATTTGCTAGTGAGTTCTCATCATCCACCGCGAAGCAGGCTGTAACCAGCAGTATACTTAGCACTGCTGACTTTACACCAATAACACCCAAGCCCCGTCGTTTTGCTTTTATTTTCAAAGTATCCGTACTCTTATTGCAGCATCTGGATTTAGTTTATTTAATCACTTAATCTCAATACCTATTGGCTCGGCAGTATACCTTAGTCATGCCAGTGCTAGAATCAAAAACTTGGTACAAGAAGTGTTCAACATCTTAGTAAAACTACTTTTTCTGATGTTTTTTATCCATCATTATACAAAAATTAACGAACCTAACTACCCAAATTTGATAACTCTGCTATTTCAGCTTCACTAAAACCTGCCTGTAATCGGGCTTCAGTATGAACCGGTCCACGCAAACCACCACCCATGTATTCGGTTAACAATTCACGGAATGTCGGCTCTGGTGCCTTTCCTTCACGCTTACAGCAGTATTTAAACCAGCGCGAACCAATCGACACGTGGCCAATTTCTTCCTCAAGAATAATATGCAAAATGGCTACGGTATCCTCATCCCCCACCTGCTCCAACCGTTTAATCATTCCAGGGGTGACATCCAAACCCCGTGCCTCCAACACCCGTGGCACTAACGCCATCCGTGTGAGCACATCATGGTCAGTTTTCACGGCCATCTCCCACAAACCATTATGCGCTGGCATATCACCATACTGATAGCCCATATCATTTAGTCGTGCTTGCAGTAAGCTGAAATGTTTTGCTTCATCCGCAGCAACCGATAACCAGTCGCGATAGAACTGATCCGGCATATCACGAAAGCGGTATACCGCATCAAGTGCCAGATTAATGGCATTAAACTCAATATGACAAACAGCATGTACCAACACTGCCCGTCCTTCAGGCGTGGTCAGTTTACGCATTTTCACTGACTGTGGCGGTACCAACTCTGGCTTATCCGGTCGCCCTGGAACCTCTACTCTCGCCACCTCACCCACACCGTCACGCGGCGGTGGTTCATCGTTGGCATATTGCTGATAAAGCGCCGTCGCCTCCGTAACCTTTGACATAACATCCGACTGCATCAGGCAACGATAAGCCGCTTCGTGAACAGAAATAGCATTCATAAACAGAGTTCCACAATGAATAAACCCCGCCAATGGCAGGGTTCAGGAAATAATATCACCAAGCACCGCACAGTGGTTGTCACCTAGACATTAAACGACGAACCACAACCACAGGTCGTTGTGGCATTTGGGTTACGAATGACAAACTGCGCACCTTCCAACCCTTCCGTATAATCAATGTCTGCACCCACCAAGTACTGAAAACTCATTGGATCAATCAGCAAGGTAACACCCTTATTAACCACCGACGTATCCCCATCATTGATATTTTCATCGAAGGTAAAACCATACTGGAAGCCAGAACAACCACCACCCGATACAAATACACGCAACTTCAGCGCATCATTATTTTCTTCATCAATCAGCGCCTTCACTTTTGATGCCGCAGCATCAGTAAAGTTTAGTGGTGACATCTCATCAACCGACATGGTTTCAACTGACATAGCTTGTTGCTCCTAATTCATTAATATCCACAACACCGCCCTTCCTACCACCAAGCTGGAGGAGCGGGCAATTTATGGATTACTTAGCATTTCGTCCCAGCGGGCCTGCCTCAACGACACTCCCCACTGGCTGGGCATGACTGACCAACTCGTGATGCACTAATTTACCATTTACCCCCGAGCCAACGGCCATTTCCAGTAAATTGTAATGCAGATCACCGTTGATGCGCGATTTTTCGTAAAGCTCAACCTTGTTGTTGGCCAACACATTACCGTCAATGCGGCCATTCACCATCACATTCGCCGCCTTCACACTCCCTTTTATGTGTCCGGCATCGCTTAAAATCAAGGTACTGCCTTCATCATCGGAAATCAAATCCCCCTCAATCGTACACTCCACGTGCAGAATTCCTGAAAAATACACATCCCCTGCAATCTTAAGCTTGCGACTTAAAGCCGCATCAACCTTCGGACGGTTTACCTGCGCTTTCGCAGCAACCTGTCTTTTTTTGTTTTTTTTAAACATAACTGCCTATTCCTGTTGATCACAACATTACATTGCTCGCCGAAGTAAGCCCCACCTCGGCTTTGTATCGATATGATACACGCTTTAAGCAAAAGGGCTATTATTACTCCCCAGTTTTAAGGCAACATGGCGGGGTGGCGTAACCCCTCTGCTTCCTCAAACCCCAGCATCAGATTCATATTCTGCACCGCCTGACCTGCTGCACCTTTGACCAGATTATCAATCACCGATAACACCACAATGCGGCTGCCATTTCCTGGACGATGCAGCGCAATCCTGCACATATTGCTGCCCTTCACCGAGCGTGTCTCCGGCTGGGAACCTGCTGGCAGCACATCAACAAAGTGTTCATCTTTGTAACGTGCTTCAAACAAACTTTGTAAATCCAGCGAACCATCATCACGCGCATACAGCGTCGCGTGGATGCCGCGAATAATTGGCAACAAATGAGGGCTGAAAGTCAAATCCACATCTGCTCCGGCCAATAGCGATAAGCTCTGTACAATTTCCGGCTGGTGACGATGCCCTGCGGTTGCATAAGCCTTAAAACTTTCACCAGCTTCGCTTAAACTATTCGCCAACTTGCCCTGTCGCCCCGCGCCACTAATGCCGGACTTGGTGTCTGCAACCAGGTTTTGCAAATCAATTTTTCCTGACTCAACCAGTGGCAACAAACCCAACGTCACCGCTGTGGGGTAACAGCCCGGATTGGCCACTAGCTGTGCCCCTCGGATATCATCCCGATGTATTTCCGGCAAACCATACACTGCGGCGTCCAGTAGCTCAGGGCAGGCATGTGTCATACCATACCACTGCGACCAAACATCCACATTTTTAATGCGAAAGTCCGCCGCCAGATCAATCACTTTGACACCCGCTTTTAACAGCTCAGGTGTGTGATTCATGGCAATACCATTGGGCGTAGCAAAAAAGACTAAATCACAGTCTCCCAACGCATCATCCGTGGGGTCACTAAATACACAATCATAATGACCACGCAAATTCGGAAACATTGCATCAACGCGCGTACCCGCATTACTCCTTGATGTGACAAAACTCACCTCTACGCCAGAATGCATCGCCAGCAATCTAAGCAACTCCACGCCGGTGTATCCCGTCGCTCCCACAATGCCGATTTTTTTCATATTTACTCGCAACTCTAATTTATTGGGCCGTATAATAACGGGCTTTCAGAGAGAAGGTAAGCCCATGTATCTATGGCTCAAGGCATTGCACGTTATTTTCATGGTAACGTGGTTCGCCGGATTATTTTATTTACCCCGCCTGTATATCTACCACGCCATGGATGAGAATAAAGGCAGCTTTGAGCTATTCAAGGTAATGGAAAAACGCTTATTTGGTATTATGACGATAGGCGCGACGTTAACCGCTATCTTTGGCTGCGCGATACTGTTTATGAACCTGGACTACTACCTGACATCCGCGTGGTTTGGGGTCAAAGCTTTGTTCATAATCGCGCTGATTGGCTATCACATCTGGTGTTATAAAATCATGCTGGCATTCCGCGAGGCCCGCAACCAACACAGCCACACTTGGTATCGCTGGTTTAACGAAGCTCCCGCTATTGCCTTGATTATCATCGTTATTATGGTGATTGTCAGACCCTTTTGAGATCCGACAATCACAACTATCACGCGTCTTGTGGATGGTAAGATGGCAGCAACGGCGCCAGCTCACTTAAAGCTTTCTCGTAAACCATCCGTTTAAAATAGACAACCTCTCTCACGGGTCGGTTGTAATGCACCCAACGCCAGCCGTCAAATTCCGGGGTCTCACTTGCCCGCAAATTAACGCACGAGTCATCACCGGTCAGCTTCAACATAAACCACAGTTGTTTCTGGCCGATGCAGGTCGGCATTGAGCGACGGCGTATCAAGTGCTTGGGCAAACGGTACTTCAACCAATTCGCCGTATAACCCATAACTTCGACATCTTCAGGGCTTAAACCAACCTCCTCATGAAGCTCACGATACATGGCCTCAAGCGGAGTTTCTCCCTCATTAATGCCGCCTTGAGGAAACTGCCAGGAACTTTGTCCAATTCGCTTCCCCCAAAACACCTTGCCGTCACAGTTGGAGAGGATAATGCCTACGTTTGGTCTAAAACCATTTTCGTCTATCACGACATTCTCCCTTATCTAACGTTACAGGCTGATTTTTTCATAACTGCCATGAATCAGCAAACGTTAGCCGGTATAATCCGCTCTTTTTTATGCCGAAATTGCCACAACGCGACATTCGGTACACCATCAATCACACTATGGCGAGGCTCAGTCACCATGACACTGGCACTATTTGATCTTGATAACACACTCCTCAGTGACGACAGCGATTACCAGTGGGGAGAATTTCTGGTATCCAAGAATCTGGTTGATGCGGAAACATATGCGCAACGCAATCGGCAATTCTACCAACAATACGAAGATGGCACCCTGGATATCCATGAGTATTGTGCATTCACTCTTGAGCCGCTGGCCTGTCGCAGCATGGAAGAGCTGGCCGAGCTACACAAAGAATTTATGCGCGACTTCATTGAGCCAAAGATGTCAAACAAATCCAAGGCACTGATCGCACAGCACAAAGCCCTGGAACATACCCTAATGGTCATCACCGCCACCAATAGCTTTGTCACCCGCCCTATTGTTACCGCATTTGGAATCGATAACCTAATTGCGATTGAGCCTAAAATTAGCAACGGTCGCTATACCACAGAAATCGACGGTATTCCTTCGTTTCAGGAAGGCAAAGTGAAGCGCCTGGAGGCGTGGTTGGCCGAACATGACGAAACGATGGAAGATAGTTATTTCTACAGTGACTCTCATAACGACTTGCCACTACTGGAAAAAGTCGCTAACCCGATAGCCGTTGACCCTGACCCCATACTGGAAGCCATTGCACGCGAGCGGCACTGGGATATTATCTCACTGATTGATGACTAGATGGCCACCTAGCCCTTTGACCTGTCTGGGTTCAGGCTCGACCAAAACGAGTCGTCGCAAAAGCAAATGATCAGAGCCAGCAAGTTAATGTGAGTGAGTGATTGGATGAGCGGTACTTGAAGGCCACCGGGGGCCGCTCATCAAGCCCGACAGATAGTGCCGATGCAGATGACTCACACCCGCATCGGCCATATTTTTAAGACAATTTCAGCATCAATGTATTCAGCTTATGAACGAAGCCAGCAGGATCTTCCAACTGCCCGCCTTCTGCCAATAATGCCTGATCAAACAGGATGCTGGCCCAGTCTTTGAACTGCTCATCATCTGTTTCCGCAGCCATACGCTCCAGCATTGGATGTGTTGGATTGACTTCCAGAACTGGCTTGCTTGATGGCATAGCATGACCTGCCTGCTTCATCAACTGCTGCATATACAGCGCCATATCATGCTCATTCAACACAATACACGAAGGGGAAGAAGTCAGACGATGAGAGACACGCACGTCCTCAACCTTATCGCCCAGTACTTCCTTCAACTGCTTTAGTAAAGACTGTGCTTCATCTTCGACTTTTTTCTGCTCTTCCTTCTCTTCTTCGCTGTCCAGCTTGCCAAGATCCAGATCACCTTTCGCTACTGACTGTAGTGGCTTTCCATCAAACTCAGTCAGGCCACTGACCATCCACTCATCAACGCGGTCAGACAGCAATAAAACCTCAATGCCCTTGGCACGGAATACTTCCAGATGCGGGCTGTTCTTAGCGGAGGTGAAGGTATCGGCCGTCACGTAGTAAATCTTTTCCTGGCCTTCCTGCATACGTGAGACATAATCCTCCAACGTCACATTCTGCTTTTCTGCATCCGTATGCGTGGATGAGAAGCGCAACAACTTGGCGATTCTCTCCTTGTTCGTATAATCTTCGGTCGGGCCTTCCTTCAGCACCTTACCGAACTCATCCCAGAAAGACTGATACTTTTCAGCATCATTCTTGGCTATCGACTCCAGCAGACCCAATACCTTCTTCACCGACGCTTTCTTCATGCTATCGATGACTTTATTGCTCTGCAGAATCTCACGGGAGACGTTCAGCGGCAGATCGTTTGAATCAATCACACCACGCACAAAACGCAGATAACGCGGCATCAGGTTCTTGGTGTCATCCATAATGAACACGCGCTTTACATACAGCTTGATGCCATTACGCTGCTCCGGCTCCCACAAATCCATCTGGGCTTTTGCAGGCACATACAACAGTGATTTGTATTCCAGCTTTCCTTCAACATGGTTGTGAGACCATGCCAACGCATCCTGCCAATCGTGGGCAATATGCTTATAGAACTCCTGATACTCCTCGTCTTTAATCTCACTTTTTGGCATCGTCCAAAGCGCGTTCGCCTTGTTCACCACTTCCCACTCAGGCGCTTTCGGCTCTGCATCTTCTTTTACATTGCCTTCCTCATCATACTCAGGCATTTGCTGCTTGTACATTTTGACCGGCAGCGGAATATGGTCGGAGTATGTCGAAATAATGTTACGCAGACGGTAACCATTGGCAAACTCTTTCTCATCTTCCTTCAGATGCAGCACAATTTCTGTACCACGAGACGGCTTATCCGCCGCTTCCAGGGTGAAGCCATGTTGACCATCAGACTCCCACTTAACCGGCTCTGTTGAGCCTGCTGCACGCGTTGTTAGCGTTACCTTGTCTGCCACAATAAAGGCTGAGTAGAAACCAACACCAAACTGGCCGATCAGATTTGAATCCTTCGCCGCATCACCCGACAATTTGGACAGGAATTCCTTGGTACCTGATTTTGCAATCGTACCTATATTCTCAATGACCTGCTCGCGCGTCATGCCAATACCGTTATCACGCACCGTTACTGTATTGGCTTCCCCGTCGAACTCTACCTCAATGCGCAGATCGCCATCACCTTCATACAGTGACTCGTCTGAAATGGCATTAAAACGTAACTTGTCACAGGCATCCGCACCATTGGAGATCAACTCGCGTAAGAAAATTTCCTTATTGGAGTACAGAGAGTGAATCATCAGTTGCAGAAGCTGGTTGACTTCTGTCTGAAACTGCATTGATTCCTTAGCTTGTGCTTGAGTCATTTAGACCTTCCTAATGTTTATTAAACAACGTGGGGCTGAATTTTGGGGCTAGTAGAACAAATTCAAGAGATCAGCAAGGCAAAATCTGTATTTTTATTAATTTTCCAGACACGACAACCACACTGACAAACCGTCGCTGTGACATGCTAAACTCGTCGGGTGTAATAGGAGACTGGCCGCCAATGCTCGCAACAGATCGTAAACAACTGCCGATTGGCATACAAACCTTCTCTAAAATCAGGCAAGGCGATTATTACTATGTCGATAAAACCGCATTAGCTCTCTCACTAATCACGCACGGCACTCACTACTTTCTGTCGCGCCCGCGCCGCTTTGGCAAAAGCCTGTTTCTGGATACACTCAAAGAAATTTTTGAAGGCAATCAAGCCTTGTTTGAGGGACTGGCTATACACCCACAATGGGACTGGTCAGTACAATATCCAGTGATTCGCTTTAGTTTTGGCAGCAAGGAATACAACCGACAAAGTGGCCTGCAAGAAGCACTCCATACACAACTCAGCCACCATGAACAACGCTTTGGGATAACCCCACAATTTAGTGATGCCAGCGGTCGCTTTGCCGACTTGCTGGTGCAACTTCACAAAACAACCGGCCAACCTGTGGTTGTGCTCATTGATGAATACGACAAGCCAATGCTGGACGCGCTGGAACAACCGGATATCGCCAAGGCAAACCGTGACTTTCTACGGGGGTTTTACGCTACTATCAAAGACTACGATGCCCATATTCGCTTTAGTTTTCTAACGGGTGTGAGTAAATTTTCCAAAGTCAGCCTGTTCTCTGGATTAAATAATCTGAATGACATTACGCTGGATCGTCGTTACTCCGCCTTATGTGGTTATACCGATGATGACATCGACCAGACCTTTTCACCCGAACTGGCAGGGCTTGATCGGGAAACCATTCGGGACTGGTATAACGGCTACCACTGGCTGGGTGAGGCTGTCTACAACCCTTTCGACATTCTGCAACTGTTCGACAAGCGCGAGTTTCGTAATTACTGGTTTGAAACCGGCACGCCCACCTTTTTACTTGATCTGCTATTCAAACGTAAAGTGCCCAGTCTTCGGCTGGATAATCTGCTCAGTAGCAGCACCATTCTATCCAGTTTTGACTTGGATGAAATCGCTACCGAAGCGCTATTATTTCAGACGGGCTACCTGACAATTAAGCGGGAAGAAAACCTTGGTGGACAGTATTTTTATACACTGGGATACCCCAACCGTGAGGTCTATCAAAGTCTGAATGAAAACCTGTTGTCGACACTGGTTCAGGACACCACACGCCAGACTCAGCAATCCGCGCAGTTATACCATTTGCTGATGGCCAATGACTTTAATGGACTTCGACAGTTGTTCCATAGCTTTTATGCCAGCATCCCTCACCATTGGTACACGCATAACGATATTCAGAATTTTGAAGGCTACTACGCCAGCGTGTTTTACTCCTACTTTGCCGCACTGGGAATTCCGACTATTGTGGAAGATTGCACCAACTTTGGGCGACTGGACATGACGGTACGGTTTAATCAACAGGTGTACCTGTTTGAGTTTAAAGTCGTTGAAATCGCACCGGAAGGCAAAGCCCTGCAACAGCTGAAAGACAAAGCCTATGTCGATAAATATCTGGCATTTAACCAGCCGATTCATTTAATCGGCGTGGAATTTAGCAAGGAGTCGCGGAATATTGTGGGGTTTGAGGTTGAGGGAGCCGCTCGCTCAACAGCGTGACTCCCGATGCCCCGTCACTGCTTTCGATGAGTGATTCCACCTAACCCTGTATCGCCTCAGCCGCCGCCCAACCCGACAACACCGCGCCTTCCACTCTTGGCCCACCAAACGCATCACCCGCCAACACCATTTTAGGCACGTCACTAATAGTCAAGTATGGCTGTTCAGACATTGTCTTTGGCTTGCTGTAACGCCATGCGTGAACCTGAAAATCGACTACGGATGCACCTAGCAAATGCTCAGCCACAGTCAATAGTTCCTGCCCCACTTCACGCCGATCACGTTCCCAGTTTTTACGACTGTATTCAACACTGGCTTGCAGTGTCACCGAGGGTTCTGCCGAGACACCCTTTTGCTGATTATCCGCCAACCACGCAATGGGGCCGACTGTCATTGCCAAGCCGCCCGGTGCCGGAATTTCAGGCTCGGAGTGCAGCGTTGCTATCACGGTAATACACGGGTCGTATTCAATGCTGGTCAGCAGCGCTTTGTCATTGGCGGTCATGGCAATATGCCCCGCCTCCAGAAGTGCCAGTGTTTGCGGAATGGGCGAGGTAATCACGATGGCTTCGCTGCAAATTTGCTCACCAGATTCCAATGTCGTCAGCCAGCCGTTCCCCGATAGTGTGACGGATGTGGCACACTTGCCCAAGGTATAGTCCAGGCCCATCGCCAACTGCTGAGCCATCACGTTCATGGTAGGTACACCCCGATAGTGCGGATATTCTTCACCACTCTCCTCGCCACTATGGAACCATACCTCCATCAACCCACGCGCTTGCCAGCTTTCGAGCAATGCCTGAAAGCGGTCACTACGCGCAGTGACAAACTGTGCGCCATATTCGGCAATGGCCTCGCCCATCTGCTGATACGCCAAGCGGCCACCTAATGCCTGTGTCTTGTCGATGACTAACACGGTCTTACCTGCGCTGTGCAGATCACTCGCAGCGGCCAAGCCAGCCATGCCAGCGCCAATAATAAGAACTTCCACAAAGTGTGTCATTTGTGACATGGATCATCCTGTAATGTGTGTATTAATGGAATGTAACGCGGCTAAAGTGTACACCAAACCCCACCAGCAGTCGCAGTCAGGAACATGCTGCCAATTACCGTCAGCCACAATCACCCAAAGCAAAGCATCACGCATCACGCATCTGGTTTTCAATATAGCGTTAGCGGATTCCCTCACGTATATTATTAAGACTACATTTACTACTTCAGGAGCAACTATGGCCCATTTTGAATTTGCACCCATGCCAGATAAGGATGGTTTTTTTGGTGAATACGGCGGGCAGATTATCCCGCCAGAACTGAAAACGGTTATGGATGAAATCAACGAAGCCTATGAACAAATCCGTCAACAACCTGAGTTTATCAAAGAGCTGGATAGGCTTAATCAGGATTATGTGGGCCGCCCCAGCCCGATTTACCACGCAAAGCGCCTAAGTGAAAAGCTAGGTGGCGCACAGATTTACCTGAAGCGTGAAGACCTGAACCACACCGGCGCACATAAAATTAACCACTGTCTGGGTGAAGCACTGCTGGCGAAATACATGGGAAAAACCCGCGTTATCGCTGAAACTGGCGCAGGTCAACACGGTGTTGCACTGGCAACTGCCTGCGCCTTGGTGGGTATCCCTTGCGAAATCCACATGGGCCAAGTCGATGTGGAAAAGGAAGCGCCCAATGTCACCAAAATGAAGATTTTGGGCTGTAATCTGGTGCCAGTCACACGCGGTACCGCCACACTCAAAGATGCGGTAGACAGTGCCTTTGAGGAATACTTGAAAGACCCCGTGAATACAATTTACGCCATCGGCTCCGTGGTCGGCCCTCACCCATTCCCAAAAATGGTGAGAGACTTCCAAAGCATCATTGGCCGTGAAGCCCGCCAACAGTTTAGCGAGCGCCACAATAAACTACCGGATTATGTAGCAGCCTGTGTTGGTGGCGGCTCCAACGCAATCGGATTGTTCACTGCCTTTTTAGACGATGACAATGTCAAGATTGTCGGTGTTGAGCCATCGGGCAAAGGACTGGACACGCCAGACCACGCGGCTACCCTATCCAAAGGCGTACCGGGTGAAATTCATGGAATGAAATGCTATGTACTGGCTGATGAGCAGGGCCAGCCCTTGCCGGTTCACTCCATTGCCTCAGGGCTGGACTATCCGGGCATCGGGCCACAGCACTCCTACCTGAAAGACTTGGGACGCGCAGAATACACCGTAGTCGATGATCAGGAATGTCTGGATGCCTTTATACAACTGTCTCGCACCGAGGGCATTATTCCGGCGCTGGAAAGTGCTCATGTTGTTGCTTGGGCGATGAAAAAAGCCCCAAGCTTGAATAAGGATCAAAGCATTCTGATCAACTTGTCCGGCCGTGGCGACAAGGACGCGGATTATGTTGCTGAGCTGTTAAAACTGTAAGCTTTAGCAAGCTTCTGGAAAAGCAGAAGGGATTAGGCCTTGTTGGTCTAATCCTTTTTTGCCAATGGCACTAACAGAGGTAGCGGAAGCTACTAACTCACCACACCCTCAACAACCAACATCAATCAAATAATGGTTCCCCACTGCCTGCGGAAGTGTACGCTCAGCGGCTGGTTTGCGAGTAGCAATGGCCTCGCGGATGTCCTCAATCAGCGGTTCGGCAGAGGCAAAGTAACCATGCCCCAGATCCAGAATGCCAAAGCCATCCACTTCGATGGTTTCAATGCCGGCATATTCGTAAACAGGCGGCACAATACCCACGCGGTCGGCTTGGTGAAGCCATTTTGAGGCGGCCACGGCTTTGTCGTCACCAGAGACATACAGCGTCCGGTTTTCGTATTGGTGTGGGAAGGATGAGGTTTTGTCTTCAAATACTCGCACGTCTTCATCCGGCGCACAGAAAAATACCTGCCCCAGCTTTAACTGCGGGAAGCCGTTGGCCATAAGCCTTTCCAAGGCCGCAATAAAACCACGATTCCCCATACTATGTACGAACAGATGCACTCGCTCCGCGCCCGATTTTTCACAAAGCTCATGCAGAAATTGCGCGATGTATTTAACGCTGGCACCAATCGTCGCTTCATCAGCCGTATAATCGGTCACACGACCATGAGAGGGCCAGCTATAAAATGCGATTTCTCCGGGCAATTTAAGGTCATAACCAATCTGTGCTGCACGCACGGCGGCTTCTTCAAAGCTCACATTAAAGCCATGAATCAGGACAAATGCATTGCGTTCGCCGGGCTTCCACCAGCTTTCCAGTTTATGCCGGAAGCCTTCCCAGAATGCATCCTGTGGCAGTGCGTGCGCACTGTGGACTTTGAGCGAGTCATCTTTTTCCAGATAAATCCAGCGCCGCCACCACGCCGTTCCGACAGACCCCGGCTTGTGGCTTTTTGGGATAAAGACATTGCAGATACCGTAAGTCAAGGCATTGGCCGAGGCGTCACTGGAGAAGTCTTGATCAACCTCATGGATATTGACAGGCAAACGATTGGTGGCAAACCAGACTCGCACCAAGCGTTTATCCGGATCAGCCCATCGTGAGGCAATCTCCGCCTCACCAGCATCACCCGCCCCTCGTGAAACGGATGTTTGCTGGATGGCGTATTGCAGGATGTTAAACAGCATTTCACACAGTTCGTTAAAATCCTGCTCCATCAACAGATCACGTAACTGCAGCAGGTCGTCTGCTTCGCGCAACTGCACCGCATTGTTGATAATCTGCGCTTCGATATCCCCCCGAATAGGTGCCAAATCTATCAGAAAATCAGGGGTAAATCGGGCAACCGGATCATCTTGTCGTTGGCAATCCGTTGCTCCCAACGGCTGGTCCACAGATTCACCATACAAGGTCACTGCGACAGTGCTACGTTCAGGATTGTTTTCAATCTGTAAGTGATAAGGCTTCATAACCACGTCCATGACGGCTCAAGCAAAGCTAGACCATAACACAAATCAGAGAACAATCCGGCCAAAAAATAAGGACATCCAGATAGCTGATCATACCGAGATGCCCTTATTTCATGCGATGTTAGTTGACAGAAACCGCTGGCTTTTTACTGACCAGAATACTTTCCTGCACATTAGCATTACCCGCGAAGATACCTTTCAGGGTGGCTTGCGCCTGAGCTGCTAGACCCTTATTAGCAAATGGCCCGAAGTTGACCCGATACAACTTTTTCCCGTCTCGTCCTGCGGAGGTCACAACGGTTTCAAAACCGTCCTTGGCAAAGCTGTTTTTCAGTGAATTAGCCTTGCTATGGTCGGATGTGGTAATGACTTGAATATAATAGGCAGGCTCCACTACGGGCTTATTCCGGGGTGGTTGCCGCACGACGGCCTGACGGTGATTGGGCTGTGACACTTGCGCCGTATGAGGGGTGCGACGAGGTTGTTGCACGTGGTTTAGTACAACCTGAGTTGGTGCCGCGACAGACCGCTGAACAGCAGGATTCATACGTTTTGATACGCGCTTGCCGTTTTTATTGGTAATGCTTCTATCTTCCAGACACCGCTTTAAAAGCTGCTGTTTGCCTTTGGTATGAACTTTGGTAATTCGATGCTTACGCTTGTCAGTGCTCACAGTCAAACACCCGCACGAATAGCCATAAGTACCGGTGACACGAACATAGCCATTAGGAATAATATCCGGCAGTTGATCAATGGATTGTGGAGATACGGAGTAGCCGCCCGGTGTAGAAATCTCCCAACTTGCGTCTTTATCCGTGATCCACCACCTACCCGGGCCGGGGTTTTCAATCCAACCACAGCGGTACTCTGAAGCCATTACGGGTAAGCTCAGGCAGAACAGCCCTATTCCCATGCCTAATTGACGAATCCCCAGTTTCATATATGCAAACATTATTTTACTCTATTATGGTTAAAAGTTAATCATTATGCATGATTCTGCCACAACCATCAGAATAAGTTTAATATTTTTTAAACAATGTAAACCCGCCCTGCCCTGCTCATCAGGCCATGACAAAACACCACAGTGTCCACCATCAGCCACCGAAGCAATCAGACAGTTTGATTATTCTTTCCAAGCATTATTTAACATAACATTTATATGACGAAGTATTTAGCCGATTACCCTAGGTTCAGCTTCCAGAAAAATTCCAAATTTGTCTTTCACCGATGCCTGAATTTGCTCCGCCACCGCCCAGAGTTCAGCGCCGGTTGCGCTGCCATGATTAACCAACACCAAGGCATGTTTGTCATACACGCCTGCATCCCCCTGCCGATAAGCTTTCCATTGGCACTGATCAATCAACCAGCCCGCCGAGGTCTTCATCAGCCCATCGTTGTCAGCAACCGGATAGCCCGGCAGTGCTGCAAAGCGTGTTTTCAATGCATTCCACTGTTCACGCGGCAGTATCGGGTTTTTAAAGAAACTGCCCGCACTACCCATCTCCGTCGGATTCGGCAGTTTACTCTGGCGCAAGGCAATAATGGCATCGCTAATTAATCGTGCGGTTGGTTTTTGCCCTGCCAGTGCGGCCTCCACACCCGCATAAGCCATCACCCACTGCGGCTTTTTGGGTAAACGAAAAGTCACCGAGCGAATCAACCAACGATCTGCTTGCTGGCTTTTAAAAAAACTATCGCGGTAGGCAAACTGGCAATCGTTAACGCTAAACTCACGTTGCTCGCCACTGACCAGATCAACCGCTTGTAAAGAAGCCATACGGTCGGCCAACTCTACGCCATAGGCACCGATGTTTTGTATCGGCGCAGCACCAACCGTACCGGGAATCAGAGATAAATTCTCCAGACCAGCATAGCCCTGATCAATCGTCCAGCGTACAAATTCATGCCAGTTTTCCCCAGCAGCGGCTTGCACATAATAGGCTTCGTCATCTTCAGTAATCTGTGTGCGACCCTTCAGATTCACCAGCACCACCAAGCCATCAAAGTCGTTGCGAAACAACACATTACTGCCACCACCAAGCAGCAGGCATTGTCTATTCGGGTGGGCGGCTCGCCATTGGATAAGTGCATCAATATCCGCCGTGGTATTGATTGTTGTGAAAAAACGCGTGGAAGCGTCAACGCCGAAGCTATTGAGCCGTTTTAATGAGTAATTTTCTTGTATTTGCATGGCGCGCATTTTACAGAATTAAGCGTATAATAGCCCCCTTTTGAACAACTCAGGCTAGAATTAACATGTCTCACTCTGTCAATAAAGTCGTCCTCGCTTACTCCGGCGGACTTGATACCTCAATCATTGCCAAGTGGCTTACTGATACTTATGGCTGCGACGTTGTTACCTTCACCGCTGACATCGGACAAGGCGAGGAAGTAGAACCTGCGCGCGCCAAAGCCGAGGCGCTGGGCATTAAAGAGATTTATATTGAAGATTTGCGCGAGGAGTTTGTGCGTGACTATGTGTTCCCGATGTTCCGCGCCAATACAATTTACGAAGGGGAGTATTTGCTGGGTACGTCCATTGCCCGCCCGCTCATTGCCAAGCGTTTGATTGAAATTGCCAATGAAACCGGCGCCGATGCCATTTCACACGGGGCAACAGGTAAGGGGAATGATCAGGTACGTTTTGAGCTAGGTGCATACGCACTCAAGCCCGGTGTTCACGTGATTGCTCCTTGGCGTGAGTGGGACTTAAGCTCCCGTGAGTCACTGATGAATTATGCAGAAACACACGGCATTCCTATCGACTACCAAAAGCAGGCAACAAAATCACCATACTCTATGGATGCCAACTTGCTACACATTTCCTATGAGGGCGGCATTCTGGAAGACCCTTGGACAGAGGCTGAGGAAGATATGTGGCGCTGGTCAGTTTCACCAGAAAATGCACCTGACAAGCCCACTTACATTGAGCTGACGTATGAGCATGGTGATCCGGTTGCGCTGGACGGCGAGCGTCTATCCCCTGCCACCATGCTGGAAACATTGAACAAACTAGGTGGTGACAACGGTGTGGGCCGTTTAGATATTGTGGAAAACCGCTATGTTGGCATGAAGTCCCGCGGTTGTTATGAGACACCGGGCGGCACCGTTATGCTCAAAGCACACCGCGCCATCGAGTCGCTCACCCTGGATCGTGAAGTCGCTCACCTGAAAGATGCCATGATGCCGAAATATGCTGAGATTATTTACAACGGCTATTGGTGGAGTCCTGAGCGTGAAATGATGCAGAAGATGATTGATGCCTCACAAGAACACGTCAACGGCAAGGTTCGCCTGAAATTATACAAAGGCGCGGTGACGGTTGTTGGTCGTAGCTCAGAAAAGGACAGCTTGTTTGATGAGAAAATTGCGACCTTTGAAGATGACGAAGGCTCATACGATCAAGCAGATGCCGAAGGCTTCATCAAGCTAAATGCCTTGCGTTTGCGCATTGCTGCGGCACGTGATCGTTAAGCATGAGCCTCGACGATCGCATTACCAAGCTCGAAATCCTGCTCACGCAGCAGGATGACGTGGTGGAAACCCTCAACCGGCTAGTGCATGAGCAGCGCCTGGTGGTTGAGGCGTTGCAACGGCAGGTCAAGCGTTTGGAAGATAAGCTAAGCACTGTGGGCGGTGCCCAGCTTGCAGCGGAAAAAGACGAAACGCCCCCACCTCATTACTAATGCAACGCAAGATTACATTGGCGGTTAGCGGGTACGAGACGTGCCCCGCCGCCGAGTTAGCGCAACTTGCCCGACTGCTCGGCTGTCCGCTGTATGCAGATGCGCCGGACGCACAGTATGTCCTGCACCGCAGCAAACAACGCCTCGAATTATTCAATCCCTCTGAACCCAACACCAAAGCCATTTTTGCAGACTTTGTTGAGGGAAAAACAAGGCATCGTCGTTTGTTTGGTGGCGGCAAAGGACAAGACCTGGCCAAAGCACTTGGCCTGCAAAAATTTCCTGAAGCGAGTGTGGTAGATGCCACCGCAGGCCTAGGGAGTGATGCCTTTGTAATGGCAACGCTTGGCTGTCGTGTCACCTTATTAGAACGCAATCCTGTGGTACAATTACTACTGAGCGACGCACTTAGCCGTGCTGATGAGAGTGGTGACGTGGAGGTTCAGGCCATCGCTGCCCGTATGCGTTTGGTACAATCCCCCGCGATTGATTACCTTGATGCACTGGTAGCAGAAGACTACCCACAACTCATTTACCTTGATCCCATGTTCCCTGAGCGAGGAAAGCAGGCTCAGGTCAAAAAAGCCATGCGCTTCTTTCACGATATCGTTGGGGAAGATGCCGATGCCGATCAGTTATTGGAAATAGCCCTGCAACGGGCGATTGAGCGCATTATTGTCAAGCGACCGTTGCGTTCAGACACGCTTAACGAGCGTAAACCAGACTTTCAGATCCGTGGCAAAACCATTCGTTATGATGTGTATTTAGGCACACGTCACGGCATCCATCGGCCAATCACCAGCTGACCAGCCTGTGCAAAATAATGCGGAGGCACAGCTAACATTTGCGTGCCGCCAACCCGCCTTCCGGTAAGATCAAAACGATTGCCACTACAGGTATCTTTCAGCACTTTCCCATTGAAAAACAGCGGACAATGGCCGGAGTCACCGCGATCAATATACACAAAATAGCTGGCATCCACCGAGCGCCACGGATGACTCTCCACCGATGCCTGGTTAATCTCCGGTGACTTGCCAGTAGATTGAATCAAGCCCAGTTGACTCTCTCCATCCCGCTTGATAACCCCCACCCGCTGACCATTCCACACCACATGCGTCGGCACTGTACTGCTAACCATTGCCAGCTTTAGTGTCACCACTTCATTGGGCACAACAGTCACTTCCTCAGTGTCCACACCACTATTGAATGCTGCATTTAAAAACACACCAAGTAATGCAATAATGCCGACCACCGCCATCAGCTTCATAATCACGCGGTACAATAATCGTTTATCCGTCATGGGAATCCATCGTGCCAGAGTTTAGAAAGTTTTTACTGTTAGGTGCCGCACTTGCGGGTCTCAGCGTACTATTAGGTGCATTCGCTGCACACGGGCTTGAAAGAAGCATTAGCGAGGCACGCCTGCTGGACAACTTCAACACCGCCGCCCGTTACCAATTCTACCATGCACTCGGCCTGATCGCCGTATTCCTGCTATCCAGCCATAACCTCGACAACAAGCTGTTGGACAAATCCGGCTGGGCAATGTTCCTTGGTATTGTATTGTTTTCAGGCAGTTTATATCTCTACGTCCTCAGCGGCATTAAAAACATTGCAATGATCACACCGATTGGTGGCATGTTAATGATCGTCGCTTGGCTACTGATGTTTCTGGCCGCGTTTCGTGCGAAACCATGACTACATCAAACAAGCCTTGGTCAGTATTGATCCCCGTCTTACTGCTGGCAGTGCTATTGGGTGTATGTTTACTCAACGGTGGGGACTATTGGCTATTTATTCAGGGCAACAGATTGGCACAATCACTACCGCCCACATTCTGGCAAATACTCTCCACCCTCGCCGATCCTCTTGCTGCACCCTTGATTGTATTTGCTTTATTTTATAAGCAACCGCTATTTTTAAGAGCCTTATTAATCGGCGCAATAATGGCTCTCACGGTTAGCTTTGGCCTAAAATATGGCTTTGGCTTGCCACGCCCCACTGATGTTTTAGCCGCCCATGAGTTTGTGAAAAGCGGGCCTGATATGCAATCGCCCAGCTTTCCCTCCGGTCATACCATCACTATCTTTTTGTTAATGAGCCTGATCAGTCACTGGTTCGGGAATATGCACCTGACGGTTTCATTGTTTGTTATCGCGCTGGGCATCAGCCTAAGCCGAATTGCCGTGGGCGCACACTGGCCTTCAGATATTTTACTGGGGGCATTATTAGGCTGGGCTATCGGCTGGGTAGCCATTCAAATCAATCAGCAAATCAGCCAGCGGCTTGGCGATACGCTTTCTGAAAAATGGCTATTGAGTATTTATTTTACGGGTTTATTGACCGGCATTTATGCGCTGATTACTAAAACACCCTACCCCGACGGGCAGTGGCTGAGTACCGCCGCCGCGCTGTTTGCCATCGCGTATGGCCTGAGATCCATTACTGAATGCCTGCATCAGCAGAAAGGCTAACTTACTGCCAAAGCGTCTTGCCAGAGGCTTTAGCAATCACTTCCATGCGCGCCGCATGCGCCGCCAGCTCATCCTCACTGGCCTTGATAACGCGCAAGCCTTCTGTTGGCAAATGAAAGCCACCTGCCTCCTCCTGGCCATCATTATCCACAATCGGCACTGGCTGATCATCCAGACTCAACGCCACCTGCCCACCGGTCATGGCTAGATAAACATCACCCAGAATTTCCGAGTCAAGCAATGCACCGTGTAGCTCTCGGTGTGCATTATTGATGTCGTACCGCTTACATAATGCGTCCAGACTATTACGCTGGCCGGGGTGCATCTCACGTGCCATTTCCAGCGAATCAATCACCGTACAAATATCCGTGATACTCCCCCAGCCATCGTTCAGCAAACCCAGCTCGTAGTCGATAAAGCCAATATCAAACGGTGCATTGTGAATAATCAGCTCAGCGCCTTTTACATAGTCGATAAAGTCTTTAACAATCTCATGGAAGCGCGGTTTATCCGCAAGAAACTCACTGGTGATACCGTGTACCGCCAATGCGCCTTCTTCACTTTCCCGATCTGGCTGGATGTATTGATGATAGTTATGCCCCGTCATTTTACGGTCGATAATTTCCACGCAACCAATTTCAATAATCCGGTTGCCATCGCGCGTTTCAATACCCGTGGTTTCGGTATCCAGAACAATTTGTCTAAGCATTGTTTATTCCATCTTTTACTTGCCACATGGCAGCATTACACACCGGATGCGTGACCGGATTTTTCATCCATTGCCTTATTAGCCAACTCATCAACCCGCTCATTGTCGGCATGCCCACTGTGCCCCTTGACCCAATGCCAATTGACTTGGTGTTTGTCACACGCAGCATCCAGCCGCTGCCATAAATCCTGATTTTTTACCGGCTGTCTGGACGACGTTTTCCAGCCCTTTGCTTTCCAATTTGCGATCCAACGGGTAATCCCCTGACGCACATATTGGGAATCCGTGGTAAGAATGACCTTGCACGGCATTTTCAGCGCCTCCAGCCCGACAATTGCTGCCATCAATTCCATGCGGTTATTGGTCGTCTCTGGCTCATAGCCGTACAGCTCTTTTTCGTGCTTGCCAAAGCGCAACAACGCCCCCCAACCACCCGGCCCCGGATTGCCACGGCAGCCGCCATCAGTAAACAACTCAACGGTTTTCATTGTCGTCATAGTATGTGATTATTTCCGTAGGCGCCTAGCCTGAGAAGTTTTCCTTGCGTACGCGCCTTGCGGTACGGTTCAGAGCCACTTTTCCGCCCGATAGCAGTATCGGTGCCTCCCAAACCTTTTTGTAAGGCCTTCTGGCGATGACTTGTTTCTTGGCGTGGATAACGTACAGATTGCCCAATAAAGGCCAGACAAGCTTCCCCAACGACTCCATCCAGTCTAATTGCTGGTAAAGGTTTTCATTTTGCACACCCGGACGGAAGCCCAAATACTGAACATCCAACATTTCAAAACCCAACAGTGAAAACCAGTCCCGAACCCGCGACATTGCGGGGAAATCCACCCGCTTTCTTAAACGCTTTCCAGATTGCATTAACGACCAGGGATTAAAGCCGATAAGGATAAGCTGACCTTCCGGCACCAGAATGCGATCAATCTCACGCAAAACCTGATGCGGGTCAGTGCTGGACTCTAAAACATGGCTGGCAACAACAAGGTCGATATTATCCGTCTCAATCGGCAATTGTTCGGGGGCGGCAATCACGTCGTGCACCGCATGATTCATGCCAATCGATGCACTGAAAGCCACGCGGGAATGCTCAAAGAACCGTGTATGCCCGCTCAAAGCCCCCATTTCCAAGGCGTAGTAGCCAAAGATTTCCGACATATACTCCGCGCACAGCTGATCCAGTTGTGACAAGACCTGCCCGCCAGCCAGCGAGTCGTACCAGTCTTTACACAAGGTCAAATTTTCATCGCCAATCTGCATCATAGAGTCATCCATACTTGGAAATCCTACTAGAATTTTGTTTGGGTTTATAGGAAATCTTTGGGCAACTACCTACTGAGATTATTTCATTTCTGATAGTAAATCAGGATTTTTTACTAAATTTCTGACACCGTGGGCGTGGTCCTCAGAAAAGGCATTATCCTTACACCATTCACCAACTGTTTTAATATCAACTTTTGCCACTTTTGGTCGCACACTCCAAGTGACTTGAAAAGGGGAACCTTTTTCGTTGTAACCGGGGCCGGTGGTTGAACCAATATATTGAATCGGTTCCCCCGTATTACCGGGAATGTTTACCGCCTGGTGGAAACCATTTTTTATGGTATGCGCATTCACTTTTTGAAAGTCCAAAGCCTCATCATCATTAACAACGACATAAACCTGTGCCTCTACACGTAGCTGAGGATTTTTGGTTGCCTCATTAAAACAGGCACCCAAAGTTTTACCAGGCGCAACATTAGCTGTTGAGTAAACGTAATGCACCTCAATGGTATCGCCAACAGCAATACTGTCATGCTTTCCGGGGCAAACTTCTGCCGCCGCACGGCTTTCGGCTTCACTCAATTTTCCTGTGTATTGATACCCGCCTCTGTAGCCTTCACCGTCACCATTACCGGCATATTTTGTAAACTCACCACCCTTATGTTCGGCACTTTCATGAAAGTGAATATTGCACAAATTCATCTCACTTGAAGCAGGCGCCATGTTAAAAGTATTATGATTTTTACCCAGCAACGCATCAATATCACGTGGCGCCTGTGGGCCAAAACCCTTACCTTTGGTATTTTTTGCCAACGCTTGTCGTTGCTTAGCAACATAAGCATCATCAACTGTTGCCTGATGATTATCAGCAGCCGCACCACCCGTTAGTGCCGCCAATCCCAACACAGATAACAATACTCTCACTTTCATAAACCACCTCTGATTTGTTGTTAACGAAACGTCGTTATAAATAATAACCGACGCCAGAATCGCACCCTGAGTATAGGACAGCGATTCGTGAAAGTTAAGATGTTAAGCGTCAAGGAATTGCGGCGTCAATTACCCGCCTTTTATTGTTTGAGCACTACCAAAAGCACTTTTTTGTTTTACGAAGGAAGGATAGGAGGACATCAAGGAAGTCTTGCCCGATGCCCTCAGGTTAAAGCTGAATATTTTTAGCGGCAACGGCACACAGCAGCAGAAATCTGGTCATTCCAGAGATTGCCTATATAAGCTGTATTGCCCGGCCCAAAGGTGCGGCTGTCTCCACCATAGTTTTTGTGCTGATAGACCGTGAGGGTACATGAGGAAGGTACCTTAACGGCAGACACCCTGTCGTTCCAGTTGTTGCCCACCCAAGGCATATTGCCATGCACTGACAAGACGCTACCGAAAAAGTTGGCGTGTTCATACATCAAGCAAGCCGGGCGTGGCGGCTCTGGACATTGGCACCGTAGTGAAGATATCTGATCGTTCCAGAGATTACCGACAAAGCTGGTGTTGGCAGTGAAAACTCGTTTATCCCCAGCGTAATTAATGTGTTGATAAGCAATCAGTTTGCAACTTTTATTAACCTTGATAGATGAAATTCGATCATTCCACCAGCTACCAATATGAGAAATGTTCCGCCCGGGTGCCATGGAAAATGCAGCACCACCATAATTAATATGCTCATAAACCCTGCAATCTGCCTGGGCAACTGAAATGCCCAAGAGGCTGAGCAAAATAGTCAGTCCGCTTCTGGAAAGAATCATGATTAGATACCTCGCAAGTATAAAAAACTGAGAAATGACAACCGGTGGCTTATTTTTATTCTCCACAAGGACATTGTCTCATGTTATGAGACGGGCTGTCACCCCCTGAAAAGGGGGGCGAATTGCGGCGTCAATTACCCACCTTTTTATTGTTTGGGCACTACCAAAAGCACTTTTTTGTTTTACGAAGGAAGGACAGGAGGGCATCAAGGAAGCCTTACCTGATGCCCTCAGATTAAGACTGAACATTTTCAGTGGCAATGGCACACAGCGGCAATCCGGTCATTCCAGAGATTGCCCAATATAATGGATTTACAAGCGTTCACTAAAAGCCAACTTAAACCCGAGTGCTGCAAAACCTGCGGCAAAGGTTCTTTGTATTGCCAAACTCGCTTTTTTTGAATGCACAATAAATTTTCTAAAACTGCCTGATAACACCCCGTATACGATGAAGACAGCAAAAGTTATCAGCATAAAAGTAGCACCTAAAACAAGCATTTGCAGCAATGCATTTTCTGCTGTAGGTGGGATAAACTGCGGCAAGAATGCCAGAAAAAATATTGATAGCTTTGGATTCAAAATATTTAACAAAAATCCTTTTAAAACAATAGCTTTATATTTTTTATCTGCGTTTTTGTCACCGACCGAAAGCGGAGTGGCTGATTTCCACATCTGCCAAGCCAGGTAAAGTAAATAGGCAACACCAAGATATTTCACCACCTGAAATACAACTGCGCTGGTGTGAAAAATGGCGGCTAAGCCAAAGACACTAGCTAAAAGAGCGGGGATGATTCCCAGTGTGCAGCCAAGCGCTGCAAAGATACTTGCCCGCTTGCCAACGAAAAGACCTGTTGCAACCGTGTATAAAACGCCCGTTCCCGGAATCAGCACAACTACGAGAGCAGTGATTAAAAATTCAACCGAAATCATTCTGTGTCTCCTATTTCTATTTTCTCGGTGCTGGATTCTAGTGGTTAGCAACAACAAGTTCGATATGATCCTTCTCAATCAGCAATTGCTCAGGGACAGCACTACCATAATTAATATGCTCATACCCCCCCGCAACCTGTTTGGGCATTGTCTCATGTTGTGAGACGAGTCGTCATCCCCTGAAAAGGGGGGCGCTCATCAACGACCAACCATTCAGGCAAAAAGCCAGAACGGATTTCCCACTATCAACAGCCCAATGTGCTGAAGGTCATTCGTGATATTTGGTTTGCGACAGATCACAAGGACATTTGGACGGCTAAAGCAGCCCAGTAGATTCGCCAACCTAAAAACACCCATATTCAGCTTATACTAAGTCAAAACGCGCTACCCTCACCGAAAAAATAAAAAACCATAACTCCATAAAAAAATAATAATCCGCCCGTGTCAACGGGGTTTGGAAAGGGTAATAAAATGGGACAACAAAGAAACTTGTCGCTTGCCATTGCAACGACGATCTCGATGTCAGCCATCACCGGCTGCAGCGTGGGAGCTGACCGGGTGAAACCAATTCCCCCTCAGGCTTCGGCGAGCTCACCGACTATTGTTCATGAAGAAATCGCTTATTTGAGTGGAACTCGAACCCGTCGCCATCCGGTACGTCATTCTTATGCTGCCGAAAATCAAAAGTCAGCGTACCCCGCGACCAATCAGTCATACCCCCCTAAGCCGCCAGCGCAGTTATATCAACCAGTTCAACACACGACCCAGCAGGCCGCACCACAGCATGGTGATCAGTTTGATGACGAGCTATTTTATGCCGCAAGTGTTTTGCTGGATGACTCAAGTAGCCAACAGAACCAAACTCAGGCTAGGCACCCCGCCCCCAGAGCAGCGATTGTTGCGCCACGGGCCGCTGTAAGATCGTATCGCCCTGCGCGGCAGCAACCCACACAAGCTTATAAGGTTAGCCACCAAGCTGATTCTATTCTGGATGATCCGGCCTATCATCAGGCGCTACTGGAATTAGCTGGACTGGCGCCAAGTCAACCTCAGCCGAATGCACGTGTAGCGGCTCCAACCGCTATGGCTACCCCTCGGCCAATGACCCGACAACCGCTGAAAGTGGCACAGCCACCCAGCCCCATTCCAGCGGCTGCAACAACACATCCCAATGCAAACCGCTACCTACCCAATGTGCCTCACGAGGATATGTGGAACCACATGAAGGCGGGCTACAAAATGGGGCGTTACACCCACCGACGTGATGTACAGCGTTTTATTCGCGTTTATGGCAGCGATCCAGAGCGCTTACAACGTATTGCAAACCGCGCAACAAACTATATGCATATTGTGGTTAATGAACTAAAGCGCCGCCGTATGCCCACCGAACTGGCACTGCTGCCATTTGTAGAAAGTGCTTATGTTAATACAGCAAAATCTCATGCAGGGGCTGCTGGAATCTGGCAGTTTATACCATCCACTGGCCGCCTCTATGGTTTGAAACAAAACCGTGGCTTTGATGGCCGTATGGATGCATTGGAGTCCACCCGCGCAGCACTGGACTACTTGCAAAAATTACACCGCCAGTTCAGAGGTGACTGGTTTCTGGCACTAGCAGCCTATAACGCAGGTGAAGGACGTGTTAGCCGCGCCATTCGTTACAATCGTACACGTGGTCGCAAGACTGACTACTGGAGCCTCCGTTTACCACGTGAAACGCGTGAGTATGTGCCTCGTTTGTTAGCTTATAAGCACATTGTTAGTCATCCGCAGGCTTATGGCTTTCACCTACCGAGAACACCCAATACATCTAAACTGGTTGAAATTCATGTCAATAAGCCGGTTAATCTACGCCGAGTAGCCGCTCACGCCGGTCTTCCCGCAGACACATTAACCAGCCTGAATCCAAACTTCCTAAAGGGAATCACCACGCCACGTATCAGCAAACGTATCCTGCTACCTATGGTACAGGCACACCGCTTAGCGAGTGTGATTCATTGGCTGCCCGCTGAAAGGCGTGTGAGTATCGCACCAATCAAGTCACGTTATAAAAAGCGTTACAAAAAGAAGCGTAGTAAAAAAAGAAGGCCTCGCTACCGAACCCATCGCGTGAAGCGTGGTGAAACACTGTATCGTATTGCGATGCGTCATGGCCTGACGGTAAACAAGTTGAAACGTCTGAACCGTATCCGGGGCAACACCATTAAAGTGGGCACCCGTCTACGGCTGATTTAAATACATTTCCTCTGCTGTGTTGGCCTCTTATCTTTAGGGTAATGAGGCCATTATTATTACTGGAAAGCTGTTGGTAATTCTTTCAGAATGCGACGAACCGAGGATGAAAGACCATGCAAACACAATCCCAGATTCGCCAATACATTCAGCAACAACGTCTGTCATTAAGCAAGCAACAACAGTCTGATTACTCATCACAAATTTGTGAACAAATCCTTAATAGCAAGCTTTTAGATAAGGCGCAGCACATTGCATTTTACCTGCCTGTACGGGGGGAAGCCGACCCCACCAGTCTGCAACTGCTGGATGCTCACCGTGACAAGCAGTTCTATTTACCGATATTGTCCGAAGCCAAGGCTAATCATTTAGCATTCGCGGAATATAACCAGCAAACGCCTATGATGCTGAATAAATTTAAAATTCCTGAGCCGGATTTACCTTCCGAAGCACTCTTGTACGACCCGTCAATACTGGATGTTGTGTTGATGCCATTGGTAGCTGTTGATCCACAAGGCAACCGAATTGGCATGGGCGGTGGATTTTATGACCGGACGTTTGCGTTTAAACAAACAAATAAACAACAATCACCGCTGTTAGTCGCTTTTGCCTATGACTTCCAACTCATTGATCCACAAACACCCCAAAGCTGGGATGTTGCGATGGATGTGATTGCTTTGCAAAGCCAGGTACGTCATGTTCCTATGTCAACCTAAAGCAAAATGGTTCATTTTCAGATTGCGTGATGTTCGACGTACTTATAAGGTTGATTCAACGTATAGCGCATCACAAAACCACTCAGTTTAAAAAGCCTTTTCAGGCGAGTAATTTTAGTTTTGGAGATAAAAAATGGTTGTTTATTTAAACGGCGAATACATGCCAGCTGAACAAGCCAAAATTTCACCGCTGGATCGCGGTTTCTTGTTCGGGGATGGCATCTATGAAGTCACTC
>PDWI01001019.1_pt1 | contig 45491 bp, 38 predicted proteins | sample 1430891 | NCBI WGS metagenome assembly PDWI01 (sample SAMN01162508, study PRJNA174530) | Oral metagenome, whole genome shotgun sequencing project. | biome: Marine environment; feature: Marine mammal; material: Swab sample of the gingival sulcus; isolation source: swab sample of gingival sulcus...
ATAATGAGCGGCTGAAATCGCTCTGCTTTACCGTTTCGCTAGGGCAACCTGCCAAAGGCAGAACGCCTACGCGAAAGATAAAGCGCCGCCGCGCGCTGGCGCCGCTGACAATCGCTTTGCGCTTTTCCACTCAACTTTCCACTCATCAAGCGCCTTGCGCGCAGACGATAAAAGCGAGATCTCTCCACTTCGGTCGAGATGACAGCCGTAGTCACCCCGAGCGTAGTCGAGGGGTCTCGGTTTTCTCTTTTCCTTTCAACTTTCCACTCAACTTTCCACTATTTATCAAACCGATTATTCTCGCCAAAGTAGACATCGTGCCAAACCAAGAAACAGTAAACTGTCCAAATATGTCTAGCATACGACTTTTCGCCCTGCTGATGGCGGTCGAGATAGTCTTGTAAAATGTCAGTGTTAAAATACTGCTGTGCCGTCGCCGAGTTAAAGGCGGCCTTGACGACATTGTAGATTTTTTCTTCTTTTAACCAGTATTTTATCGGCACCGGAAAGCCTATTTTGGGGCGCTTGGCCCATTCTTCAGGCAGGTTTGCCAAGGCTGCGGCGCGCAAGGCCACTTTTGTTTCAGTGTAGCTGACGCGCTGATCGCTCGGCAATGTCTTGGCGACATCGAACACTGCTTTGTCTAAAAACGGCACGCGCAGTTCCAAAGAATGCGCCATGCTCATCTTGTCGGCCTTTTGCAAAATGTCATTGGGCTGCCAAACGTGCAGGTCGAGGTATTGCATCTTTGTCAAGTCGTCTTTGTCGGCGACCCGCTTAAAGACTGGCGCCGTCACGTCGGCAACGGTTTTGCCCCGCTTGTACTTACCCTTTAAGACGCGTTCGGCCTCGTCCTCCGTAAAGACGATGGCGTGGCCGATAAAGCGTTCTTCAACCCGCTTGGCACTTCTAATTAAACCCTGCTTGAGATGCCCTGCCGGCAGCGCCTTGGCGCAAAAGCCAATAATTTTTCTGAGCGCAAAGGGCAGTTTTTCGTATTTTTCAATTTTGGGCGTCGTCTGATACCACGGGTAGCCGGCAAATATTTCATCGGCCCCCTCGCCCGACAACACCACCGTGACGTGCTCGCTGGCCAGCTTCGCCAAGAAATAAAGCGGCACGGCCGACGGATTAGAATGTGGCTCGTCCATAAAATACTGAATGTCGGCCAGTGCATTAAAGCAGTCGTCCGAATTGATGATGACCGAATAGTTTTCGATGCCGAGCAGTTCCGACAAGCGCTTGGCGTTGGTCGTTTCATTAAACATTTGCTCGTACTCGTAAAAGCCGACCGAAAAGGTCTTATCGGGCATCAGTTGAGCCGTAATATAGCTCGAATCGATGCCGCCCGACAAAAACGAGCCGACCTTGACGTCGGAAATGCGGTGCTTGTCGACCGACTCGCGAACGACCGCCTGAATGCGCTTGACATTTTCTTCAAATGTAAACGACGCCGCCGCAAAATCGGGATGCCAAAAGCGTTCAATTTTAATCGGTTCGGCCGAGCGCAGGTTGACGTGCAAAATATGGGCCGGCGGCAAATTGTAAATGCCCTTAAAAAATGTTTCGTCGATCGCCGACGTCTGAAAAGTTAAATAGGGTCGCAGCGCGGCGTCGTTAAACTCTTTTTTAATGCCGTCGTATTCTAGCATGGCCTTAATTTCACTGCCAAAGACCAGCGCGCCGTCGTCGCAATTAACCGTATAATAGAGCGGCTTAATGCCAAAGTAGTCGCGCGCCAAAAACAAATCGCCCGTATTCTTATCAAATATGGCAATCGCAAACATGCCGCGCAGGCGCGCGATAATGTCGATGCCATAGGCCTCGTAGCCCTTTAAGACCACTTCGCTGTCCGACGTGCTGTTAAAGCTGTAGCCCTTGTCGACCAGCTCGGCGCGCAGCGCTTGAAAATTGTATACTTCGCCGTTAAAAATCAAGATGACTTGGCCACTGTCGCTGACCATCGGCTGATCGCCGGCACTGCTCAAATCGAGAATACTGAGCCGGCGAAAGCCAAAGGCCACTTCATCGTCGACGTACTGTTTGCCGGAGTCGGGCCCGCGGTGCACAATTCTAGCCATCATGCGCTGAATGGTATCTAAATTGCCGCGCCCCTTGGTAAAGCCTACAATGCCACACATATGCTACCCCTTACTTGCGCGTAACGCGTATAAATGCCGCTTGGCCGTTGAGTTCAAATTCCGAAAAATCGCCGTCTTGGCTGACTGTGATGGCGTCGGCCAAAGTTTCGCCCTTAATGTAGGCATCGTACTGACCAATTGCCGCTTGCAGTTCGGCCGTTGCGTGATAGTCAATTGTAATGTGGTCGTCGACCGCAAAGTCGTGCGCCTTGCGCATTTGCTGAACGCGCGACACAAATTCGCGGGCGTAACCCTCGGCCAATAGCGCATCGTCTAACACGGTGTCTAAGATGACAAACTTATTGTCGGCCATTTCGACTGTAAAGCCGTCCTTGGCGGCAATTCTAATGTCGATCTGGTCGCGCTGAGCGGTAAATTTTTCGTCGCCCAAGTCGACTTCAAGCGACTGGCCGGCCTGAAGTTGCGGCACCACTAGGGCGGCATCACACTGTGCCAAAGCCTTGCTAAAGGCGCCCATTTTGTTGCCCAATACGGGGCCCAGCGCCCTAAAGTTGGGCTTTAAGGTAAAGTTCATATACTTCGCCAAGTCGGCTTCAAAGACGACTTGTTTGACGTTTAATTCTTCTTTGATTAGGTCGACTAAATCGCCAATTTGCGCCTGGTAACTGCCGTCGACCAGTACCTTGGCAATCGGCTGGCGCACTTTAATTTTAACCGCTTCGCGCGCGGCGCGGCCGAGGCCGACCAAGTCGCGCACTAAGTCCATGCGCGCTTCGGTGTTGTCGTCGATCAGCGCCCGATCGGCCACTGGATAGCTCGCCAAGTGAACCGATTGAGCGCCCGTTAGGTTGCGGTAGATCTCTTCTGAAATAAACGGCGCAAACGGTGCAATTAAGCGCGCCACTGCTTCGAGCGTTTCAAAAGTCGTCAAATAGACGGCCTTTTTGTCGTCGTTTAATTCAGATTGCCAGAAGCGACGGCGATTGCGCCTGATGTACCAGTTCGATAAATCTTCAATCACAAACTCTTGAATGGCGCGCGTCGCCTTGGTCATGTCGTAGCGCTCTAGTTCGCTCACCACTTCGTCAATTAAGCGGTTTAACTTCGACAATAGCCAACGGTCAATTTCGGGGCGCGCCGCCACCGGCACGTCAAAATTGGCGACGTCGAGTTTGTCGGTATTGGCGTACAGCGTAAAGAAAGTATAGCTGTTTTTAAGCGTGCCAAAGAACTTTGAATTGACTTCTCTCAAGCCGTCGACGTCGAACTTGGTCGGTTGCCAAGCCGGTGAAACATAGTGCATATACCAACGGGTGGCATCGGCGCCGTATTCGTCTAACAGTTTAAAAGCGTCTACTGTATTGCCCTTTGACTTCGACATCTTCTTGCCGTGCTTGTCGAGAATTAAGTCGTTGACCAAGACATTTTTATAGGGCGCGCGACCCATTACAAAGGTCGAAATCGCCAGCAGCGAATAGAACCAACCGCGCGTCTGGTCGATGCCCTCGCAAATGTAGTCGGCTGGGAACAACTGGTCGAAGTTTTCCTTGTTTTCAAATGGATAATGGTGCTGAGCAAAAGGCATGGCACCGCTGTCGAACCAACAGTCGATAACGTCGCTGACGCGGGTCATCACTTGGCCGCAGCTATCGCATTTGATGTGGACATTGTCGACGGCGGGACGGTGCAGGTCGATGCTGTCGTCGATATCTTCAATCGCCCTGTCAATCAGTTCGCGGCGCGAGCCGACTGACGTAATATTGCCGCAGTCGCAGCGCCAAATTGGGAACGGCGTGCCCCAGTAACGGCTGCGCGAAATCGCCCAGTCGTTGACATTTTCTAGCCAGTTGCCAAAGCGCTTTTCGCCGACGTAATCGGGAAACCAATTGACGGCGTTGTTGTTGGCGACTAAATTGTCCTTTAACTTGGTCATTTCAATATACCAGCTCGGCTTGGCGTAGTAGAGCAGCGGCGTCTTACAGCGCCAGCAGTGCGGGTAGTTGTGCGCCATTTTTTGCTTTTTGAACAGCTTGCCCTCAGCGGCCAACCATTTGATAATTTCGACGTCAGCGTCGATCACAAACATGCCCTGCCACGGCGTGGCCGTGTAATTGCCGTCTTCGTCGACCGGCTGCACGACTGGCAAGCCGTAGCGCAAGCCCATATTGTAGTCGTCTTCACCAAAGGCCGGCGCCGAGTGAACGATGCCAGTGCCGTCTTCGGTGGTGACGTAGTCGGCCAACGTGACGTAAAAACAGTCTTTGTCCGGTTTGACAAACGGCATTAACTGGTCGTAGCGCATGTGCTCTAACTGGGCGCCCTTTAGGCGCTCTAAAACTTCGTATTCGCCCTCTAAAACTTGCGGCGCCAAAGTTTCTTCGACATAGTAAACGGTATCTTCAAATGCAACTTTTAAATAAGTTTCATCGGGATTAACCGTCAGGGCGACATTGGCGGCTAGCGTCCACGGCGTCGTCGTCCACACCAAAAAGTATTCGTCTTTACCGGTCACCTTAAACTTGACGATGACGGTGTTGCTCTTAATTTCTTGATAGCCCTGTGCCACTTCGTGTGACGCCAAGCCGGTGCCGCAGCGCGGGCAATAGGGCAAAATTTTATGCCCCTCGTAGATGTAACCCTCTTTATTAAATTTATCGAGTATCCACCAAACCGACTCAATGTAGTCGTTATCGAGCGTAATGTAAGGATTGTCCATATCGATTAAATAGGCCATTTTTTCAGACATGGTGCGCCAAGCACTCTCGTACTCAAATACCGAAGCGCGACATTTTTCGTTGAACTGGGCGATGCCGTATGCCTCAATTTGCTGTTTATCTTCGAGACCAAGCCGCTTTTCAACTTCAATTTCAACCGGCAAGCCGTGCGTATCCCAGCCCGCCTTGCGCTTAACCTGATAACCGCGCATCGTCTTATAGCGACAAATGCCGTCTTTTAAGGCGCGCGCAATGACGTGGTGTACGCCGGGCCGGCCATTGGCCGTCGGCGGCCCCTCGTAAAATACAAAACTGGGCTGTCCAGCGCGCTGTTCGACGCACTTTTTAAGTAAATCTAGTTCCTTCCAATACTCGCTGACCTGGTGCTCACAATCGCACACCTTGCCCTTTTTTAATGGCTGATAGCTCATTATTACCTCCCTTAAATAAAAAAACCTAAGCTGCTGCTTAGGGACGAATGCTTCGCGGTACCACCCTGCTTACTACTGCCGCAGGTGTTGCGTCAGTAATCACTCATAGACTTAACGGCGTCGACCGACCGTTCTTACTGGCTTCAGAACAGTTGCTCAGCGGTGATACCCATTATCCTTGCCGACGGCTTTCAGCTGGCGCCGTCTCTCTGTAGACAAAATGACAATAACTGTCCGCTTCTTTGCACTAAAAATATTATATGCTACGATTTATGGCAAGTCAACAAAAAACATTGCAAAAATCGCTTTATTTCAAGTCTTTTGAATAGTTGGCGACAATGTCCAGTTGGGCGCGCAGCATCGCTTCAATGCGCAGTCGAAAGGCCTCTAAATCGCGCTCTAGCTGTTCGTGTTTGCGCACCGTTTCGGCCACCGCACTAGCGGCGTCATCTTTTACACCCTGCGCCGTCAATTCGGCCTGCTCAATCAAATTAGACGACTTCTGCTTGGCGCTTTCGACCAAGTCTTCGGCCGATTGTTTGGCGACGACTAAGGTGTCGGCCATCGTGCGCTCGATGTTTTTATAGTGATTAACTTCTTCTTCTTTGCGATCTAATTTTTCGCGCAGTTCGATATTTTCATTGATGTGCTTTTCCAGCGCATTGGCAATCTGGGTCAAGTAGTCGTCGACTTCATCGCGATTATAGCCGTTGAGCGCCTTGTTAAATTGTTTTTTTTGTACGTCGAGTGGCGTTACCATGTAGCCTCCTTAAGCGAAACTGAGCAAGACGAGATAAATTGAACGACCAACGTAGTTGATCAGTAAAAAGGTCGCCAAAAACGACAGGTCGATACCCATGTTCATCAGCCCCATGCGATAGAAGAGTTGACGCATCGGCATTAAAATTGGCTCGGTCATTTGGTAGACAAAGCGCGGTATCGGATGATACCAATCTTTGACGACCCAAGACATGACGGCGCGTGCCAAAAGCAGCAGCGTTATCGCATTGTAAAAAGTATAAAATAATCTGGCTAGTAAATACATGGCTGCACCTAATCGGTTAAGCTAAAACTGGGCGCGTCGGCAGTGCCACTCGCCGTGTGCAATACGTTTTTAATATTGGCAATTTGTACATTGCTGGGCGCCATCAAGAAAATTGCCTTAGAAATTTTTTCGGCCTTGCCGTCCAGCGCACACAGTGCGCCACTTAAAAAGTCGAATATCTTCCTAGCCAATTCGGCGTCGGCTTGTTCCAGATTGACGATTACCGGGCGACGACTGCGCAAGCACTCGACCACTTCGGCGGCGTCTTCAAAGCTATGTGGCTGGTAGACGTCAATTTTAAAATCGGCGCTGTTGTGAATATTGACGACGCGATTGCGCGCCGCACTACTCGGCTGTTGACTTCTTTCGGGGCGCGAATAGAAACGCTTATTTTCTTCAACTGGCGCCGTTTGTGCGACCATATTTTCTTCGCTTAAATCGTCTTCAGCCGATTCAAATCCCCAAAAAAACTTAATTTTATCAATCAGTGACTTTGACATAACATCCTCCTTAGTAATGTCTTGCGCCGTACAAACCAGTACCGACGCGTATCATTGTAGCGCCCTCTTCGATGGCGACTTCAAAATCATTTGTCATACCCATTGATAGTATCTCAATTTGACTCCTTTGTAAAGGCATTGCCTTGACATCGTCAAAAATCGCTTTCATCTGCTTAAAATATGGTCTGACCTGTTCGGGGTCGTCTAAAAATGGCGCCATGCACATTAACCCCAAAACGCGAATGTGCGGGCAGTTTTCAATGTAGTTGAGCAGTGCCTTGACCGCATCAGTTGTGACGCCGCTCTTTTGGCTTTCGGCGCCGATGTTAACCTGCACCAAAACGTCGATTACGCGGTCGTGCTGGGCGGCGCGCTTTTCAATTTCGTCAACGACGCTCTTGCGATCGACCGAGTGAATTAAGCTCACCTTGTCGATAATATGCCTGACCTTATTAGACTGCAAGTGGCCGATCATATGCCAATTGACATCGCCCGCAATCAAATCGTACTTGCGCACAATTTCCTGCGGTTTGTTTTCGCCAATTTCAGTCATGCCTAGTTCAATTGAGCGATTGACAATGTCGCAATCGACCGTTTTTGTTACCGCAATAAGCCGAATGTCCGCGACGGATCGCCCCGCCCGTTGACAGGCGCGGGCAATGCGCTGCCGTACATTTTCGATATTATCCTCTAAATATTGGTAGTTAGTCAACGATATCACCCTCTTTATATTTTGTCGCATCTAACACAATTTTATCGCCGTGATTTAAGCTATAACGCCGTATCAACTGACCGTCGGCGCCCTCAATTTTAAAACTGCCCTCTTGCACGACGACGAAGTCGTCTTCGCTGGCAATTACTTTAATTGGCGTGTAAGTCAGCGCGCCGTTGATATCGACCGTAAAGACGCCGCGCTCGCCGCCGCGCATCACGATGGCGCTATTGGGCACTTTTATGCCGCGCACGCGGTCGCGCGTCAACTCAACTGAAATGCTGCGCTCGGCGTGGACGCCATCGAGATACTGTTCCATCTCCAAAATCATAATGCCCTTACTGCCCGCCTGAAAGACGTCGTTAATGGTCGCCTTTAAGCTGTTGCCGTCAATTGTCACATGTACGATTGTATTGGCTTTAAAATCGGCTAAATCTCTGACGTCGACTTCACAGGCCAAATACCAGCTGATGTTGTTGACAATTTTAAATACATTGCTATTGACGGCGACTTTTGAAAAGTTTTGATTTGACGGTATAATGGCTTCGTCAAACAGCGTTTCATAGTCGATTTTATAACGATTTTGATAATTTATCAACTGCTCATAGCCGTCGAAATAATAGCTGACGACGCCGGCAATATTAGCCGGTATTTCGATAACTTGACCGACTGCGGCATCGGCTTGGCCGACCATATCGACCTGCTGAATAGTTTCTAGGTAGGCGCTGTCACTACTGGCGGCAATCAATTTTTTAAGCCTATCCAGTTTCATGTCGAGATCGTCTTTTAACGACTTTGCCAAAAAGTGATTGTCGTTGCGCAGCGCCTCGACCAATTTGTCAAATAACAGGTCGATATCGGCCTGTAAAGTGGCCTCGTCGATAATCGGCAGCTGCGCTTGATCGCTTACGACATCGTCTGTGCCCGCTTCTTCAATTTGTAATTGACCGATTACCTGACCCTTTTTGACGCGTTCGCCATCGGCCACCAACGGCGTAAACAGGCCGGCATTATAACTGTTGACAATTGCCTCGTGACGCATAATTAAAGCGCGGTGTTCAGTTTGGAGGGCGACGTTTTGATAACTGACCTGTAATAGCTCGGTTTTGCCGCGCGTCACATTGGTGTAAATGCTGTAAGCCAAAAACGCCACTGCCGCCAAAATGACAATGTTGCGCAAAAATAGCTGAAAATTCCAACGCGTCCTTTGCTTGCTCAATCTCTGCCCCTCATATCGTTAATCAATTTCTATTTCGCTTTTTTTGTCGCGCGCCATCAACAGCTGTACGGCGCGCTGCGGATTGGCGCCCTCGTAAAGCACCTTATACAATTGTTCGACAATTGGCATTTCGACGCGCTCTGCCCGACGCAGCGCTTCGGCCGCTCGAATGGTCGAAACGCCCTCGACGGCCATGCCAATTTCGGCGATGGCATCGTCCAATCGATAGCCGGTGCCGAGTAGCTGACCACAGCGCCGATTGCGCGAGTGCTTGCTCATGCAGGTGACGATTAAGTCGCCGATGCCGGCCAAGCCGTCAAAGGTTTGCCTTTCGGCCCCCAAGGCCGCACCCAAGCGCTTAATTTCGGCGATACCGCGCGTCATTAGGGCGGCCAACGTGTTGTCGCCATAGCCCAAGCCGGCGCTGATGCCGGCGGCGATCGCGATGACGTTCTTTAAGGCGCCCGACAATTCGACGCCCTTGACATCAGACTGGGCGTAAACCCGCATTGCATTGTTCATAAAGAGCGTTTGCACGGCTTCGGCGACAGCGCCATCGCGCGCCGCCGCCACCAAAATTGTCGGCAGGCGGCGCACCACTTCTTCGGCGTGCGACGGCCCCGACAATACCGCATAGCAATTTTGTGGGTAGTATTCGGCGACAATTTCACTAATGCGCTTATTGCTGCCAATTTCTAGCCCCTTGGCGGCGTTGACGATGACGACATCGTCGGCCAGCGGCAGGCCCTTGCCGAACAGCGAACGGACGTGTTGCGTCGGTACGGCATTGACTAAAAAGTCGATATTTTGCAGTGCGGCAGCTAAATCTAGGCTGTAGTGCACGGCACCAGTTAAAACCTGATCGGGCATAAATTTACTGTTGCGATTGGTCTTTTTAAAATGGGCAATTTGCGCTTTATCGCGCCCCCACAGCGTTACGCGGTGGCCGTTGTCGAGCAGCACGCGCGCCAGACCAGTCGCCCAGCTGCCGGTTCCCAAAATAGTTACGCTCTTCATTTCATCGCCTTTTTGGCCCGCGTTTCAATGACGATTGGCGTGCCGTCAAAATTAAAGTTTTTGCGCAAATTATTTTCGATGAAGCGCATATACGAAAAATGGGCCAGTTCGTCGTCGTTGATAAATAACACAAAGTGCGGTGGCTTTACCGCCACTTGCGTCATATAGTATATCTTTAGGCGCTTTCCCTTGTCGGCCGGTGGCTGATGCGTTAAAATGGCCTCTGATAGAACGTCGTTGAGCGTGCCGGTTGGAATGCGCAGCGCCGCCTGATTGTTGACGTAGTCGATCATTTTGATAACCCGTTCGAGCCGCTTGCCCGTTTTTACGGAAACAAATTCAATCGGCGCATAGGTCATAAAGCTGAGCGCGTTGCGCACCACCTGCGTAAAGCGGTCGTAGGTCTTGTGGTCTTTTTCAACTAAGTCCCACTTATTGACTAAAATAATAATCGCCTTGCCCGCCTCGTGGGCGTAACCGGCCACTTTTTTATCCTGTTCGGTGACGCCTTCGACGCCGTCGATCATCAAAACGCAGACATCGGAGCGCTCTATTGCCGTCAGGGCGCGCAACACGCTGTATTTTTCGACGTCTTGACTGACGCGCGACTTGCGCCTAATGCCAGCCGTGTCGATTAAAATGTATTTATTGCCGTTAAATTCAAACGGGCTGTCGATTGCCTCGCGCGTAGTGCCGGCAATTTCGCTGACGATGACGCGCTGCTCGCCCAATAAATTGTTCACCAAAGACGACTTGCCGGCATTTGGCTTGCCGATAATGGCCACTTTAATGGCCTCTTCGGTTTCTTCGGCAGAGCAGTCATCGGAAAAGTGCTCGACAATTTGGTCGAGTAAATCGCCTAAATTGAAGCCGTTGGCGGCCGAAATGGCGACTGGCTCGCCCAAGCCCAAACTGTAGTAGTCGTAATAATTGTCGGGCATTTTATTGCTGTCAATTTTATTGGCCACCACGATGACGGGGTGCTTGGCGAGGCGCAGCATCTGCGCAATTTCGAGGTCGGCCGTCGTCATTTCAGCGCGGCCGTCGACCATAAACAGTATCACGTCGGCCGCCGATATGGCCATTAGCGCCTGTTCGCGCATTTGCGCCAAAATGACGTCGCTCGAATCGGGCTCAATGCCGCCCGTGTCGACCAATGTAAAATTATAATTAAGCCATTCGACATCGGCGTATATGCGGTCGCGCGTCACGCCGGGCGTGTCTTCGACAATCGAAATGCGGCGCCCCGATATGCGATTAAAAAATGTCGACTTGCCGACATTTGGTCGGCCTACTATGGCAACTACTGGCTTTTTCATGTTTGTTCTCCGATTAAAATATTGACGAATTGGCGACCGTCGGTCGGCACAAATATCACTTCGTTATCAACTGCTGCGCGAAAGGCCTCTGATGACAAGTCGTCTAAAAAGACGCCGTCGCCATTGAGTGTGTTTTCGGGCAACAACATGCGCGCATCGGCGGCTAATTCGGCGGTGGCGGCCAAAATATCGGCCGCCGTCAACAGGCCGCTGACGGTAATTGTATCGCCGAAAAAGCGATTTTTGACGACGACGATTTGAAAGGCCGCAACGCCGTATTTTTGAAAGATGAAGTGGCTAATGCGCCGCATCATACCGGCCGCGCCAACCGAGGTTATCACCACGTTGTTGGCCTTGACGGGCAAAGCTGACAACTGCGCTAAACTGCCGTAAACTTCGTCTTCAAACTTTCTGATTAAACCGACGCCGTTTTCTATTTGAACATAGCCCTCATAATAACTTTCCGGCGGAATTGGCAAATTGGCCTTTAGGTAAAACTCATCGGCCGCAAAGACGAAGCGGCTGCCAATTTTTTTGAGCAACTGCCGCTGCCAATTATCGATTTGGGCGATAATCTGGCGCGCGATTGAAGCGTCGACTGGCGTCAGTTGGGCTAAATTGTCGCGGTACTTTGTCAAACCTAGGGGCACCACCGCCATCGATGCCATATTGGGGTAGAGCCGACTTAAAAAATCGATTGTTTCATCTAGGTAGGCGCCGTCGTTATAGCCGGGGCACAACACCACCTGACCGTTCATTTCAATGGCGGCGCGATCGAGTGCCAACAGCCGTTCTTTAATGTCGCCGGCCGAGCGATTGCCCAACATTTTAATGCGCATTGCCGAATCGACACAGTGTATTGAAATGTTAATTGGCGAAATGCGATAGTCGATCATGCGCTGAAAGACGGCATCGCTGACATTGGTTAGGGTGATGAAGTTGCCCATCATAAAGGACAGGCGCGAATCGTCATCTTTAAAGTAGAGCGATTTGCGCATGCCCTTAGGCATCTGATCGATAAAGCAAAAAATACACTTATTAGAGCAGTGCATGGCGCGGTCGATAATTGGGTTTTCAAACACCAAGCCGATGTCTTCGTCGTATTCTTTTTCGACCTCACAATCCCAAATTTCGCCGGCGGCCGTTTCAATGGTCAAGGTCAGTTGATCGTCATCGCGATAATAGAGATAGTCCATGATGTCGAGCACCGGCTTGTGATTAATCGCCGTTAAAACATCGCCCGAGCAAATGCCCAGTTCTTCAGCGACGCTGCCGAGCTCGACGTATTTAATTCGCGCTTTCATTGACTTCCCCGTTCTAACCGCCTTGCCACCCTAGGCCTTTTTATCCTTCATAATTTTCGATATTTCCTCTAAAAATGACTGCGTGTCCTTAAATTGACGGTAAACTGAAGCAAAGCGCACATAGGCCACTTCGTCGATGTCCTTTAAGGCGTCCATAATGTGCTGACCAATTAAGTTAGTTTCAATTTCTTTGACCAGCGAATTGTTCAGTTCAGCTTCGATATCGTCGACAATTTTTTCCATTGCCTCAACCGAAACGGGGCGCTTTTCACAGGCTCTGATAATGCCATTTAGAATTTTATTGCGATTAAAAGCCTCGCGCGTTCCGTCTTTTTTGACGACGACCAGCGGCACCTCTTCAACCTTTTCGTAAGTTGTAAAGCGATTGTTGCAGCTGGTACATTCGCGGCGACGGCGAATGGCAAAGCCGTCCTCGGTCGGCCGCGAATCGATTACTTTAGAACTATCTTTTGCACAAAATGGACACTTCATGTCACCCTCCTATAGTCGCTAATACCATTGTACTATATAACTAGATATTGTGCATTAGTTTTTTTGACATACAAGATAACCCGCCGACTGATTACTCTTCTAAATAAACGGGCTTGTCTTCGCCAAATTGGTTGGCCTCTAAATTGACTGTCGAATTGACCGCTTCAATTAGCGCTTCACCGCCGTCGGCATTGCCTTTGCTCAGGCAATTGGCCAGCGCGACATCAGTCGCATTTTCTAAATTCAGCATCGCCAAGCCGTTTTCTCGGAAAAAGACGTGATCGAACGACACGTTTTGACAGTTGACAAATTTACCGGCGTAGGCCGAACAGCCGCTGATGACGCTGTCGCTGACCTGAATGCCCGAACTTTCTTCAACATCTAGCCCATTAAAGCCACAGCCAAACAGTATGCAGTTCTTAAAGGTGACATCTTTGGCAAAGCCGATAAAGGCAGCCGAACCGGAACAGCCCTGATCGACGAGGTGGCCGACCCGCAGGCCTTCAATTTTTAAATTTTTCACATTGTAAATGTACATCACGTCGCCCACTTGATTGGAGACAAATTGGGCCAAACCGCCGTCGGCAATAATCGTTAAATCGTCGACGTCGACGATTACTAATCTGCCCTCTTGCAAGCTGCAATAGCGCTGCTTGTAAGTTGCCTCTTTATCAAAAAAGTAGGTCTTCGGTTCCAGTATAATAGTCGCACCCGGTTTAATCGCCTCGACCAATTCAGTGACACTGCCCACTTTGACGGCATCTGCCGGAATTTCACTATCGTGTGAAACCGCCAAGTCTTGGTAGAAATTGTCTAAATCTTCCATTATCTGATAGGTCGAATCGGGCAAGAAATAATCGTCGACCAAATAGTCATTGTGCAAATCGTAAATTAGGGCATCTAGTTCGCTATTGTAGTAATAGTGATTGCGCTCTAAATTATCTAACAGTTCACCCAATTTAGCGGCGTAATAGCCAGTGCCCCCCGCCCCGTTTAAGTAGTCGCGCAGGCCCTTGTAAAAGGTCATGTCGACCATTTCAGTATAACTGGGAAACTCGATTTCATTCGTCGTAACATAGGTCTTTTGGGCCGTTAAGCCGACATTAGCACAGTACTTATTGGGTTCTTCAAGGTGGCTAAATACCAAGTAAAGTATTTCATCCATATAAATATCGGCAATCGACTGATAGTTTTCGTCCAGCGCATCGTATAGTTGATTGGCCTTGGTCAATAAGTCGCTATAGTAAGTGACCAATTTAGCCATGTCGGTATAATACCATTGATCGTCGACGATCTCGACCGGCCAACTGGCATAGAATAAAGCACTTTCAATATTGGGCAAGTCGACCAGTTTCAAGAAAGTGATTACCTGCTCGTCGTCGGCCTCGATTTCTGCCAAAAAGTGGTCGTGCGCTTGGCGATAAACCGACGGATAATAATAAACTTGTCCGTCGTACTGACTCGTAATAAAAACGGCCTCGTCGCGAAATGCCTTTGCATAGTATTTGGCGCCCAAAAAATCGGTTGCTTTGGGTTGTTCATCGACCGCTTCGACGTAGATGTGATAATCGCTGCCCGCTTCTCTCATAGCGCTAAAAAACTGTGATTTTAAGTTAGACGCATAGTCGTAAATATAATTTTGCGCATGTTCGCCCATCACATAATAGCGGCTGTTAATCATCGTGTGGGCAAATAATTCGACAATTGGAAACTGTTTATCGACGTGCTTTAAGGCGTAATTAAAGGCGTCGCGCATCTTGCCAAAGCCATGCGGTTCAGTTGGATCGTCGAGCTGGGCGGCGATGTACTCGACCATTAAATCGGCCACTTCGGAATTTTTTTGCGCCTTGCGCACGGCCTGTTTATAGCTGCCCAAATAGTAGTCCTCGACGACTGGGTCTTCTTCAAATAAGTATTTAATATAGCTGATTTCGCTGTAAAAGCGCTTTAGCATTTCAGTGCTATTAGTACTTTGATAGGCGTAAACTTTAGTGTTAGTTAAGCAATCGTCGCGCCAATAGAGCGCGTCGCCCAATAGTGAGCCGCCCAATAATGGGTCGCCGCCGACAAAACTTCGTTTAAGCGAACGCGTCGCGGCGTCGGCCGTTGCATCGTCGACGTCGAGGCGCACCGCTACGACGTCGTCACCAGCTAATTCGACCGTGACGGTGGCATCGACAAAACCGGCTTGGCGGTCGTAATAGGTGGTCCGCCAGCTATCGCCTGATTCGACCGGCGACTTTAGCCAAACCGTTTGATAATCTGGCGTTTGATCAAATGTGTCGTCGTAGTAAATCTGCGCCAATTGCCCCTCGCTTAACTGATAGGCGGCGTTGAAGTAATCGATCACTTGCTCGGCGTCGGCGTAGTATTCGCCCTCGTACTGATATACGGTGACATCATCCATTTCATTTCGAGCGGCGACGACGACCTTAGCTGAGATATCAGAACCCTCAAACGCGTAAACTGTATTGACCTTTGGCTGAAAAAAGTCGATTAAGTTGTGCTCAAAAGAAGTCGATTGTTGATCTGGTTGCACAGTGGTCGCTTTAGCGGCACTGCTTTGCGACTGCTCGGCAGCCGAGCTAACCGGCTCAGTCGGCGCGTCACTCGAACAAGAAATTGCCAATAAGATAACGGCAATAAGCAATAAGCCAAGCGTTACTCTCTTCATCAGTTACTCCTTTCTCAAACCTTACAAACGCGCTATGCTATTTTCCGCAACGATCAAATAATCGGCAGACCAACTCGCCGTAAACGCGACCGTTGGTCGCCAATGTCATGGCGTCGTCGTCGACGACAATTTGCTCAAAACTGCCCCCCGCCTCGCGCACGATAATGTCGCCGGCGGCGATATCCCATTCATTTAAGTTAAATTCCCAGTAGGCGTCGAGCATGCCGGCGGCCACCATGCAGATGTCTAGCGCCGCACTGCCGCAGCGCCTAATGCCGGAAATGCGATTGATGACGCGCAAAAAATAGTCGATATTCATATTTTTACATTCCCGCGTGTAGGGAAAGCCAGTTGAAATTAAACTGTGCAGTAAATCTTCGCTGGCCGAAACGCGAATCGACTTGCCGTTTAGCTTTGAGCCTTGCCCCTTGATGGCGCTAAAGGTCTGATTGAGCATTGGCGCGTGAACCACCCCCAATACACTTTCGCCATGGTATTTTAGGGCAATTGAAATGCAAAAAAACGGAAAGCCATGCGAATAGTTGGTCGTGCCGTCAATTGGATCAATCACCCAAGTGTAGGGGCTGTCGTTATCAACGGCGCTGCCCTCTTCACCTAAAATAGAATGATTCGGATAATTTTCGCCAATCAATGCCACCAACATTTTTTCTGATTTAATGTCGTAGGCCGTCACAAAGTCGACGCGGTGCGATTTTGTCATCGTATTGAGATCGCCCTTGCGCAATCCCTCTAACTGAAATTCGCCAATTGGGCCAACCCACGACAGTACTTTTTCCATAACTTCATTCAAATTTATCACAGCAAACTCCTCATATAAACATTATTTTATTTCTACCCCAATAATGACGCGACCAGACATTTTTTGAGCCGCTTTTAGCGTCAAATTGGCAAATACTTTACAAAGTACCAATCGTTTAATTGCGACAGCGCAGCATCGTAACAATAGCCGGCTTCGGCAAAGCCCTTAAGCTGTTCGACATCTGTTATGCAATTGGTCGCCATGTAGTCAAACATTAGGCCGCGCGCCTGTTTAGCGCGCACCGTCACCACTTTTAATTTGCCGTTGGTCTGTTCTTCGACAAAGTGGATATTGAGCAGGCGACCGCCGTAGTGCTTTAACATGCGACTAAATTCGAGCGATGCCAAATTGACGACGGTTGCCACGTCGCCAAAGTAGTCGTCGACCAGCGCTTGCCAATAGTCGTACAAATCGATGCCGGCCAGTTTTTTTGTCATGTCCAGCCGGTACGGTCGCACCGCCATATCGGCCTCTAAAACGCCGTATAAAGCCGACAACACGACGCCGTGTGTCAATAAATAATCCAATTGGCGCGCGTCGTAGCTGCGCGCGTTAATTTCCTTAAAGACGACGCCACTGTACAGGCCAAACGGATCAAACGACGCCGCCGTCTCACTTTGAATTTGGCGGTAAACGACAGTTGCTAATTTGTCTTTTAAGCCGTAAAAGGCCTTTAGCTCGGCATAGCTAAATTTTTTTAATTGATCGATTAAAAATTGCTGCTTCTGGGGTGCCAGCGGACTGCGCCGGCGCTCAAAAATGGCCCTTTCGGTTTGCAATTTACTGGGTGATAAAATAATTTTCAAAATAATACTCCAATAAGATAAGTTTTTGATATTATACACCATTTTTGGGCAATATAATAGGATAGAGTACATATTTGATTAAGGAGGCTAAAATGGGCTTATTTCATCAATTTATCGAAGTTATTGAGTGGCAAGAAGAAAAGTCAGATCGGCTAGTTTATCAGTTTCCCGTTCACAAAAACGAAATCAAAATGGGCGCCCAACTGACAGTGCGCGAAAGCCAATTGGCCATTTTTGTCAACGAAGGCCAAATTGCCGACGTCTTTGAACCGGGTCGCTATCAGTTGTCGACCGAAAACATGCCGATACTGACCAAGCTAAAGTCTTGGAAATACGGTTTTAATTCCCCTTTCAAGGCCGAAATTTACTTCGTCAACACCACCCAATTCGTCGACCAACGCTGGGGTACGACTAACCCGATTATGATGCGCGACAAAGAATTTGGCGTCATTAGACTGCGCGGTTTTGGTACATATGCCTATCGCATCACTGACCCAGTCACCTTTATGCGCGAAGTATTTGGCACCAGTAAGGCGACCGACACCGACGCCATTTCGCCACAACTGAAAAAGCAAATCTTATCGTCACTGACCGATCTAATTGCCGAATCGGGCATACCGGCGCTCGACCTCGCGATGAACTACGACGAGTTGTCTGAAAAATGCCTCGAAAAAGTCAGTGCGCAGTTTAACGAATACGGCTTGTCAATTACCAATTTTACGATTGAAAATCTATCGCTGCCACCCGAAGTTGAAGCCGCCATGGACAAGCGCACCCAAATGGGCGTGATTGGCGACCTCAACCGCTATACGCAGTATCAGACGGCCGAAGCCATTAAAGATGCCGCCAACAACCCCGGCGGCATGGCCGGCATCGGTGCCGGCATCGGCGCCGGCGCCCAAATGGCCGGTGCAATGGCAGCCGCATTAAATCAAAACCAACAGCCACAACAAAACAATAATGTCAATTGCGCGCACTGTGGCAATGCCATGCAGCAAACCGCCAAGTTCTGCCCGCACTGTGGCAAACCGAGCGGCCCGGCGACGACCCCTTGCGTTAAATGCGGCGAAGCAATTGCCGAAAGTGCCAAATTCTGCCCCCACTGCGGTACCAACCAAGCGGCCAAAGCCACCTGCCCAGCTTGTCAAGCCGAAAACGACGCAAGCGCAAAATTCTGCGCCAATTGCGGCAAACAAATTTAGCAATTAAATTTAATAAGTAAAAAGTTGAAAGATTACATAAAAGCGCCCAAACGGGCGCTTTTGCTTTCCACTGTCTACTTTCTGCACAATGGTGCCAGGTTCAAAAAAGTAACCCGTCATCTCGAATGAAGCGGCACGCAGTGTCGCGCAGTTGAGAGATCTCGCTTTTAAAACCAAGATTTCTCGATTTTACACAACGGTGCCAGGTTCAAAAAAATGCTGCAGCGATTGTCAGCGACGCCAGCGCGCGGCGGCGTTTTATCTTTCGCGTAGGCGTTCTGCCTTTGGCAGGTTGCCCTAGCGAAACGATAAAGCAGAGCGATTTCAGCGCAAGGAGCGTTTCAATCGCTTTACACAATGGTGCCAGGTTCAATACACAATGGTGCCAGGTTCAAAAAAACACCGCTACACAGTGGTGCCAGGTTCAGAAAAACACCCCTACACAGTGGTGCCAGGTTCAGAAAAACACCCCTACACAATGGACATTATAAAAACGCGTTGTTCTCATTTGAAAACAACGCGTTATAGTTTAGCGAATACCCAGAATGCCGTCACCTTTAAATAGACACCACACCTCTTCCAGGTGGGTGATCTGTCCACTGCGTCAGTCATCCTACTCAATAGGCCCGACTTAGGCAGCAGAACCCGATAGTCCCTATGCTATACCAGTGGTTCTATTTTTAGATAACGCACATTCTAGGCTATGTCATATCTATCATAACATATTTTTTTAAATTCGTCACTGCTTATTCAGTTTTATCTTTTCTAAGCTTTTCGAGCAAGCGGGCCGCTTCGTGACGACCGCCGACGCCAAAGGCGATGGCTGCGGCAATTGCAACGGCACCCAGTGTAAAGCCAAAGGCCATTTTGATGATGTCATCGGCCAGACCCATTTGGCCTAAGCCCATTGCCAAGGCGACAAACACGATGATGACGCGCGAGATATTGGCCAGTAGTTTAGCAGACTTGGTATTTTGCTTGACGATGAGTGATGCCACCAATTGCGCTACATAAAAGCCAATTGCAATAATCACTAAGCCGAGTAATACTTTGCTGAACAAGACGATAAATTGATTTGCCAAATCGACAATTTGTGCAAAGCCTAGTAGTTCAGAAGCCTGTAATGCCGCAAAGAAGACGATTAAAACAAATACGAGCTGGCCGACGATTTTGGCGATGTTTAGTTCGCTTTGTTCAGCCAAGATACCCAGTTTCTTTAAGCCCTTTTCGACATTTAATTTAGCAATGACGCCGGTGACGATGTCGCCGATAATTTTACCCAAGAAGTAGGCGATAAAGACGACGATGCCGGCCGAGAACAATACCGGTACAAAGTTCAGTATTTGCGCTATCATATCACTAACTGGATCGGCTAACGATTTAAGGCCGACAATTTGCAAGCTGGCAGCGATAACCGGTATTAAGATAAATACGTAAACCAATAGGCTGAGAATTTCGGAAATTTTCAGCGTGTCGTTTTCATCTTGCTTTAATAGGCGATCGGCGCCGGCTGATGCTAAAATTGAAGCGGTTGCTTCTTTTAACTTCTTGGCGATAAACCAGCCAATTAGCAATACGATGACCGCCGTGATAATATTTGGCAACATGCCCAGTATTTTGTCGATCATATTTTGCAGCGGCATTAGCACACTGCTCAATTCTAAGGTCGATAAAATCATCGGCAAGAAGAAGAACAACACGACCCAAAAGGCGATGTCGGCCAAGGCCTTTGTTAAGCTGCCCGCTTTTTCGACTTCTTCGACGCGCTTGTCTAAACCGAATTTTTCACCGGCCTTTTGCACGACCATCTTAACGACAGTTGCAATGACAAAGCCGACGATAAAGACGATGCCGGCGGCCAACAACTTCGGTAAGAATGCAAAGATTGGCCCCAAGAAGCGATTGAGCGGCTCGGCGACGACTCTCAAATTCAAGGCGTCGAGCGCGGCATTGATGACAAAAATAAATAAAATGAAGACGACTAACTTGACAATGACATTGACAATTTTTGCCTCTCCATTTTTTTCTTCAGTAAATTTACTGGCAAAGGTTTTGATGCGCTCGTTTTTCATTAACAGTTGGCCCAACTTGTTGGCGATAAAATTGACGACTATCCAGCCGACAATTAAAATAATTATGGCGCCGAGAATGGGCATTAGATTACTCATTACCGAGCTTAGATAATAACTAAAATCATTCATAGGTTTCCCCCTTTGGAATAAGAGTTTGCTTGAAATCGGAAATTATACTCCGACTATTTATATATATCCAAATTAGGGTTAAGCTAAACATCTATGTGCAACTTAAGATGTCGCCTCGACGCAGGCGCGCCCGCATATCGGTGATGACACGATCCATTTTTTCTAATTCTATCAACACCTGTTTTTCGGCCGCCGCCGTTTCGATCAACTTTAATATTTCGCCATTCTTGATGATGATGCGCTCGTCGGCCATTAGGGCCAGCGTTGGGTCGTGCGTAGCGATTAAGACAATTTTATTTTCGGACACCAATAGGTTTAAAGCCTTTTTGCGATCGACGCCGGCATTTTCTATTTCGTCGATTAAAATTATTGGCGAACTGCTCAATATGGCGGTATCGGAAATCATCAAGGCGCGCGACTGACCACCGCTCAGCGAAGTAATATTGGCATTTCTGTCAAATTGTTCGCCCGATAAATCGTTAGCCGTTTCAATGATTTTATCGATTACCACCGCGGCGTTTTCGACCATGCGACTCTTGGCGTGCAGCTGTAAAAACTGCTCGACGGTCAAGTCCATGACAAAGTTCATATTTTGCGACAGCTGGGCAACCAATTTGTTGTTGGCGCTAAAGCGCCATTTTAAATCGGGTTTTTCGCCGTTGATTAAAATGCGCCGATTGGTTGGCGTGTCGCCGTTGGCAACCCATTCAATATCGCCCAACAAGCGGCTTTTGCCCGAACCGGTTGGCCCGACAATTGACACAATTTGCGATTTTTTTATAGTTATTGCGTCAAATTTTTCGGGTGCGCCAAATTTATTAGTACCCGGCAAAATGGTAATGCTCTCGATTGCTTCGGTTAGCCCCAAGACGTCGATCATCTGCTCGATATATAGTTGTAAATTTTGCTTAAATAGCTGTGGGTCACCCAAACTTTCAAGCGCATCTTCGTCGAGCTGCATTAGACTTTGTTCAAGCGTTTGGTCGAGCACGCCTTGGTAGGCAAAGCCGTATTCTTCAAAATACTCGACCACAAAGGGGTATTTTTCAATTAATTTTCTAATTATCATAAATCACTCATCTTAATTTTATTGACATTGCCCATTTGGTACTTTTCGCCGATGCGAGTTTCGCCAAGGCAATACGAACAGAGCGCCGCCGGCATCGGATAGCGCAACTTCATGCCGTCGAGGCTGATGACCTGCTTGTCGTAGTCGCCAATAATGGTCGACAATTCATAGGTGCCCTGCCCAGTTAGGCCGTTGACGTTTAAGACTAATGCGCGCGGATTAACCGTTGCAACGCGCGATGAAAAAACTTCTCTTTCGGCCTGCGATACGATGTCGCCCTTGGTGATGACGACGATGTCGGCCGTCTTTAACATTGGCCCAATTTTGCGCGGCGTGTTGATGCCCGATAGATTATCGATCACACACATGCCCATAATTTCTTTGATATAGGGCGAACAACGGTTGCACAAACCGGCCGATTCGGTAATTAAAATCGACAAATTTTGACTTATTCCCCACTGCACGACCTCTTCGATGTTAGAGATAAAGTAGTGGTCGGGACAGAGCGAACCAGACAGCCCCTTTTTAACTGGAATGCCCTCTTTCTGATATACGGCATCGTCGTCGGTATAAAGGCAGTCGAACTTTACGACGCCACAGCGCTGACCGCCGGCATTAAGGTGTTTAATCGTCTTGATAATGACGCCGGTTTTGCCCGATGAGGGCGGCCCCGATACGACAACCAGTTTCATTTTAACCGCTCCTCATATTCTTTCATGATATTTTCTAGATTGTTATTGTAAAGATAGTCCCAACCGGCCCACATAAAACCGCCCGGTAGATGGTTGTCGACGCCGGCTACCGCGCTGGGAAACTTGCCGTCGGCGTGCATGCTTCGGGCGAACGGCAGGCCGCCAAAGAAATCGGTTAACGGCTTAATACGGTCGGCATGACGCGATTTAAAGGCCATAAAAATTGGGTTTAAGATGGCGCCCTCGTCGGGCCAAATCACTTCGACATTGCCATTGCGCTCGGCCATTACGGCAAAAAAGTAGGGAATAATATTGATTGTCGGCTTGGCCTTGTTGAGCAACATCGTCTTTACCATTTGCGATGGGTGCAAGCTGCTTTTACACTTGGCCAGTAAATTTTTGACGCCGTCAGCGCCAAAGTGGCTGTGCATCGTCAATATAATGGCATTGAGCATATCTAAATCGGTTAACGGCAACACCACTTCGACGTCGACAGTTGGGTCGGCCAGCGCCGCCCAGCTACGCGGGCAAGCGCCTTCGACGTGGCCGGTTTTATTGACTAAAAATACGCAAGGCACGGCGCCGGCAAATTGAAAGATGCCCTTTGGGTCTTTAAACGGCGCAAATTGCGCGTTGTAATTAAAGACGTTTTCGATAAAGTTTTCGCCGTTAAAGAGCGGCCGCACGCGCTCGCTTAAAAATGGGAAGGCAAAGCCGGGCGAAATAAAAATATCGGGCAAATCGGCCAAAGTTACTTTGCCGTCGCCAATAAAATCGTAACCCAAACTGGCGCTTTTAAAATCGCTGTAAATTTTTAAATCGCCAGTTGCAAAAGTCTCCTCGTAAAGCGCCATAATTTTATCTTTAACGGGGCACGGCAACGCGCCTTTGACGATAAAATCGGCCTCGTCGGCAGCAATTTGTGGCTGGCTGGCGTGTGCGCCGTCAAACTGACTGTAGCGCTCTAAAAAATCGTCTACTGCAATGCCGCGCATTTTTAAAATTTTGCGCAAGGTCATTATTTTGGTAATCGGCTTAATTGACTCTAAATCTCTGAACTTATCAAAGCCAATCGAAATTAAAAAGGCCTGTAGATTAGCGTGTTCACTTAACGAATCATATACTTTTTTATCCAAATCTAAACTCATACTGTCTCCTTTGACGATGTGGTTGTTACTATTATAATGCCTCACCGAGCCGCCCGTCGGTAACCAATGTTACCAAATACGTGCCCATTCAGTCAAACCCGTCATTTCGAGCGAAGTCGAGAAATCTCGTTTTTGACCGCGATTGAAACGCGACTGGCGCTGAAATCGCTCTGCTTTACCGTTTCGCTAGGGCAACCTGCCCAGGACAGAACGCCTACGCGAAAGATAAAGCGCCGCCGCGCGCTGGCGTCGCTGACAATCGCGTCCCCTATCATTTCGACTGGAAGGGTCTCGAACCTGACTAAATTATTATGATTTTCTAGTTGGTTTAACCGCAATAGTCTTATCGGCAATGCCCACTGTCGATTGGCGATGCGACACTAAAATGGTGGTGCGCGCCTTATCTTGGGCGAGCGATTTGAGAATAACGCCCTCGTTTAAACTGTCTAAGTTGCTAGTTGGTTCGTCGAGCAGCAATAGCGGCGCGTCGTGTAAAAAGGCCCGCGCCAAGCCGATGCGCTGCTTTTCGCCGCCCGACAGGCGGTCGCCCAGTTCGCCAATTTGCGTGTCGTAGCCATCGGGCAAACTGCAAATAAAGTCGTGAATGGCGGCCTTTTGACAGGCCAGTTCGACTTCGCTGCGGCTAGCGTCGAGTTTGCCGACCTTGACATTGTTTTCAATTGTATCGGAAAACAAGCTGCTCTCTTGCGTTAAAAAGCCCTGATTATCGCGCAAACTGGCGCTGTTAATATCCTTAATATCACAACCCGATAGCGTAATCTCGCCGCTATTTCTATCCCAAAAGCGCATTAATAATTTAAGCATGGTCGACTTACCGGCGCCCGACGGACCAACGATGCCAACCACCTCGCCACGCGCGACGCGCATCGAAAAATCAGCCAATATCTTACTGTCGTTATAGCCGAACGATACGTCTTGCAGCACGACGTCGCTAAATTTGATGTCGACGCCGTCGTCAACTGCTTCAACCGTCGGCGTTTCGTCTAATATCGCCAAGACGCGCTTGGCCGAAGCGACCGTTTCGGACAGGCCGGCACCCAAGTTAGACAGTGCCATCACCGGGCCAAATGACGACAACAGCGCCACCGTCGTAATCATAATTGACAGCGTCGGCATTTTTAGGGCTAGGCCGGCGACTAACATTAAAAGGCCAAATCCGCTAATTAAAAATTCGCTGGTCGCCAAATAGCGCGCCGCCTTGCCCTTGAGGCGACCGTTAATTTCGTTTAAATCATCGGTTTGCTGGTCGATGCGCGCCAATCTGTCGGCAGCCGTGCCGTACTGAATAATTTCGGCGATGCCGCGCAAACTGTCTAGGAAATAGCTGCCCAGCTCGCCAAATTTAGCGCGATAATCGCCGCCGATTTGATGAGTGGCCGCCGCGCTCAAGCGCGGTACGACGACGCCCAGTGTCAGGTAGGCAACTAGCGCCAGTAGTCCCAGCAAAATGTGGTAACTGCTAAAGAACGCCACCATAATCAAACTGACGAATAAGGCGATAAAAACCGGCGATATGGTGTGGGCATAAAACACTTCAAGTAGTTCGATATCGCTGGTGATTAGCGATATTAAATCGCCCTTGTCGCGTCCTTCTAACTTGGCCGGCGCCAACTTGCGCAGCGCCGTAAAGACGCGGTCGCGAATCAGTGCCAATAGCTTAAAGGCAATGTAGTGATTTAACTGTTGTTCGCCGTAGTGAAAGACGCCGCGCGTAAAGGCAAATGCAATCAGCAATATAAATAGGGTTTGCAGCGACCAAAACGTTGCCGCTCCCAGTACATTGGCCAAGGCAAAGGCTCCCAATAAACTAATTGAAATGGCTTCTAAATGGCCGATTACGCCCAGTAAAATGGCAAAGATCATCTGAACGACCAGCGGCTTAACCAAGCCGACTAAACGCAGTAAAACCTGTAGTGATGTTTGCTTTTTCATTGGGCACCTCCCGCATAGGCCTCTAGTTCTTTTTGGCTGTGCCACAATTTATGATAGGTCGGACAGCTCTCTAATAAGTCGTCATGCTTGCCGCTGCCGACCTGCTTGCCCAATTCGAGCACGTAGATGCGATCGGCTTTGACGACATTGGCCAAGCGGTGTGAAATCATAATTACCGTCTTGCGCAGCTTTAATTCCTTGAGAACTTCAAGTATTTTGTTTTCGCTGGCGACGTCGATATTGCTGGTCGCCTCGTCAAATATGTAAACCTTAGCGTCGCGCAGCAGGGCCCGCGCCAAGGCGAGGCGCTGTCTTTGACCGCCCGAAAAGTTGCTGCCGCCCTCTTTTAAAACGCTGTCTAAACCGTTTAGCGTCTTTAAAAAGTCGGCCAGGTTAACTTTTTCGAGCGCCTGCCACAACTGGTCATCTGAAGCGTCGCGTCGGCCCATTAGTAAGTTTTCACGTACCGTCCCCTTAAAGACGTGGGCGTTCATGCCGACCAAGACGACGTCTTGATTGAGCGCCACTTCGTCGAGCGCGTCAATTTCGCTGTCGCCGAATTTGGCGCTGCCGCGATAGCCCTTTATTGAGCGCTTGATAATTTTGGCAATGGTTGACTTACCCGAACCGCTTTCGCCGACAACTGAACAAAAGCTGTTTTCGGGGAATGTCATATTGACATTGTCGAGCACCGTCTTGCTGCCATCGTAGCTATAACTCATGCCGGCTAGCCTAATATCGCCAGCACACGCTTTAACTGCACCATCCGGCTCGACCGGCGTATCGAGCAGTTCAAACATCGTCTTGCTGGCGGCAATACCGTTCATTGCGACGTGAAAAAAGCTGCCCAAGCGACGCATCGGCAAAAAGAATTCGGCGCTCAAAAAGATAAATAGCAAGACGGCAAAGGCGCTTATATTACCGCTGTTGAGTTCTAATATGGCAATTAAAATACCCAAGGCGGCACCGCCATAGGCGATTAAGTCCATCACGATAATGGAATTGAGCTGCATTTTTAGTACGCGCATGGTCACCTTTCTAAAGCGCTCGGCGTCGGCGTTCATGGCTTGGTGTTTATATTGGTCGGCTTGATAAATTTTTAAGGTCGTCAGACCCTGTAAGTTCTCTAAAAAATTGTCGCCCAACTGGGTGTATTGCCCCCAGTACTTGGCCAATATTTTTTTGGCAATTTTCTGCACGATGACAATTGAAATGGGAATCAGCGGCACACAAATGAATAAAATGATTGCCGTTTTAAAGCTGTAAAAGCTAAGTATGGCAAATAGCAGCAGCGGCGCAAGCATGGCGTAAAAGAACTGCGGCAGATAGAGTCCGAAATAGAGCTCTAATTGATTAACCCCTTCAACGGCCGCCTGAATGACCTCGGCCGTCGAAATGCGCTCTGAATAACCGTTGCCAAGCTGTGTAATTTTTTCAAATATCATGCGGCGTAGCCGCTTTTTCACCAAAGTCGACGCCTGGTGCGATTGATCGCTGAACAGCTGCGTTAAAAAATAACGTACCAGCATGGCAATCAGTACAACTGTGCCTGGCACCGCCAGCGAAACCCAATCAATTTGGCCAGTGGCCAGCAAATTGGCTAAAAAGCTGGCCATTGCAAAGGCGATTGCGACATTGCAAAACAAGGCTAATATTTTTATGAGTACCGCCAATTTGATGTGGCGATTTGATTCTGGCACTAGACCAATAAGACGTTTGTTAATCATATCTGCCCCTATTCTATCTCAACTTTCATACCGACTTCTAGTTTACTGCTCGGCGAGCGCACAATTTGCGTGCCGGCCGCAAGACCCTCGACGGCGTAGTAATCGTTTCCCTTAAATACCAATTTGACATCGGCTAGTTTTAACTTTTGATCGGCGATTACAAAGACCTTGCCCGCGCCGTCGACTTCAAAGTAGGCGCTATCTGGAATGCGCAACTGTTCGGCCCGCTCAATGTAGACCTTAACATCGTATTCATAGCCCAATTTCAGCGCGGCATCAGTTAGGTCGACGATCACCTTGACGCGCTTTTGTTCAACTCCCAAATCAGACATCGTCGCCACCGCCTTGGGGTAAATTTGGCGAACAGTACCGCTTGCCACGACGGCGTCATCGCGCAGCACTTCAACCGCGCTACCAACTGTTAAATCGACGATGTCATCGGCCAATAACATAGTTTCCAGTTTAATGGCTGTTGCATTTTCAACTGCTAGTAGCGGCGTGCCAATTGCCACAAATTGGCCATCCTCGATATTTTTGCTGACGACCACGCCATCTAATGCCGCGACCACTTGGGTTTTTTGCAATTGGTTGTTCAGGCGGTCAATTTGCGCATCAATTGCCGCAATTTGATTGTCGGCCTGCGCCACCAAATTGTCGCCAGCGCCGCTTTGCGCTTGACTGAGTGCAGCGCGCGCCGCGGCCAAGTCGCTGCTGGCAACTGCTGCCAAGGTTTCTAATTGTTTGACTGTTTCTAAACTGGCGGCACCCGATTGATAGAGCTGTCGCTGCGCGCTAAGCTGGCGATTGACATTGGCTAAATTGCTATTGGCCTTGGCAACTGCGCTGTTTAATTGTTTCAGTAAGTCGTCGTTGTCGGGCTTTGCCAGTTCGCTGCGGCCGGCTTGTAAAGCCGCTTTTTGAGCCGCCAATTCGGCCAACTGATAAGTTAAATCGGCGTCTTCAAACTGCGCCAACACTTGCCCCGCCGTAACGACATCGCCCACCGCAACGTCAATTTGGGCGATGACACCACTTAATTCGGCATAGTGCAAGCGGGCGTCATCGGAGACGACCACGGCGCTGTCTTCGACATATAAATCGACGGCGCCACTGTCGACCTGATAGGCCTGCACCATTTGCTTGGCGCTGCCGCTATTGACAAAGATTGCCGCAATGATGACAAAGGCAATGACAATGAGCCAAAACCACTTGTTTTTCAAAATTTTCATAATGCCCCCACTAAGTCATTCGCGCCTTTAAGGCGTCCATAAAGTTGAGATGATGTATTTTATTATAGGTGGCAACCTGGGCTATGATGACGCAGACGGCGACGAAAAATGCCGTGTAAAGGTACAATAGCGGATTGCCGATAATTTCAATCGTATACAGTTCGTTGCTAAAGGTAACCGCCACCATATCGACCAGTTTGGCGCCCAGCGGTATGCCAAGCGCAATGCCAAACAGCGATAATATGATGTTTTCGCGCATGACAATGCGAAAGATGGCGACCTTGTCAAAGCCCATGACGCGCATCGACGAAAATTCTAGCTGCCGTTCGTTAATGCTCATAACCGTCGCATTGTAGATGATGGCGAAGCCCAATAGACCGGCCAAGACGATCATGGCACCGTAAACGGTAATGGTTATTTGCGTAAATTGCTTAAATATTTCTTTCATGTCGTCGAGCGATTGCACTGATTTAACATTTTTAAAATCGTCAAAAATTTGCCTGTCTAAATTGTCGTTGACGATGAGTGCCGCATTGATATAGCCGTTTTCTAACAGCTTGTCTTGCATGTAGTTAATATCCATATAGGCGTTGATGCCGAGCTGCTGTTTGACAATGGCCGTCACCGTCATCGTCACGTCGTTACGACCCGGCAAAAACGATGCCACCGTCACTTGATCGCCGACGTCGACTGCCATTAAATTGGCCAAGCCCTCGGTTAAAACTAGCCCGCTCGGCGGCAGTATGAGCGGTCGCTCGGCCAGGTCTTTAAAGCGATAAAGCTGTGTTTGTCGGTCGATGCCAATGATATTGACGCTCTTTTTCTTCCAGCCGCATTGAATTTCAAACGGAAATTCGACTTGCGCTTCAACTCGTTCACTGCCGGTTAGACGCTTCAGTTCGTCGATGACCGAGCGATTGACAGTGCGACTAAACTTGACGGTATAGTCCATTTTATACATGTCGCCGTACTGGCGCGAAAACATGTCGAAAAACGAATCGATAAAGTAAACCGGCATGAGCATGACAGCATAAGTCAGCGCAACGCCCAAAATAATGAAAATCATGCGCCTTTTACTGCGCAACATATTGCGCACGACGACCTTCCAGCTAAAATTGAGCCGTCGCCAAATAAAATTGACGCGCTCTAGCCAAATGCGCTTGCCCACCTTTGGCGCCGCCGGGCGCATCGCTTCAGCTGGTTCAATTTTAATAATGCCGCGCGCGCCGTACAGGCCGGCCAACACGCAAAAGGCGCTGCCCAGTACAATACCAAAAAACAGTACTTCCGGAAAAACGCGCGCCACCATCAGCGGTATATCGTAGATATTGGTGTACAATTTGACAATTTCAAACGACAGCAATGCGCCCAGCAGTAGGCCGACCAGCGAGCCGGTCAGGCCAATCAGCAGGCCGTACTTGGTATAGTGTAAGACAATTGCACGGTTGTCGTAGCCAATTGCCTTTAACACGCCAATCGCGGTGCGGTCGGCCTTGACTAAACGGCCGATCATCACGGCAATAATCAGCGCCGCCACCACCACAAAGACAAAGGGTAACACATTGGCGGTTTTTTTATTCTGATCAATTTCTTCGGCCGTCATGCGGGCGCTAATTTGGCTGTCGCGCTGATAAATTTTAATCAGGCCGTAATCGTCTAATTCCTTCTCCAGTTGATTGACGACAAAGGCCTGATCGACGCCCGGATCAGTTGTAAAATACAAGTTATTATAAGCCCGATTAAAGCCAAATTGGCGCTGGGCAAAGCTTTCGCTGACGTAGCCGACGCCAAAAGTCGTCAAATCGGGAAGTAGTTCCTGTTCGTCTTCGATTAAATAGATGTACTCGGGGTTAGAAACAATTGCCGAAACGCGCAGCGTCTTTTTGCGACCGGCAATAATGACCGTAAAATCGTCACCGACGTCGATGTCGAGCGCCTCGGCAAATAACTTAACGAGCATAATTTCGGCATCGCTTTTCAGCAGCTGGCCGCGCACCAAATAGACGTCATTTAAGCCAGCTGTTGCATCATAAGAAATAAGGCGCACCGTCGCCCGCTTATCAGAATTGTTGTCAAAGCCGACTTCTTGAATGACGCGCCCCGCCACCTTATCGACGCCGGCAACGCCCGCCAAATCGTCCAGTTTGGCCTGTGGCACGCGCATCACTTCGCTAAAAATATTGGCAAAACCAGTTTGCTGGTAATAGCGGTCGACGCTAATCGCCAAATTGCGCGCGCTAAAGTTGAGTGCCACAAAGGTTATAATGCCAATTGCCAAAACAGTTGCAACGGCGGCAAATTGCGCCTTGCTGTTTAATAACATGCGCAGTAGGCGGCGGTCGAGCGCGCGCATTACCACTGAATCTCCGTTGGATCTAGCCGCGTGGCATTTTCAACGATGTCAATGATCTTGCCACTGCGCATTTTAATCACCTTGTCGGCCATATTGCCAATTGCCGCATTGTGCGTAATGACGACCACCGTCATTTGATACTTGCGGTTGACATCGGCCAATAGCGATAAAATTTTAATGCCGGTTTGAAAATCGAGCGCACCGGTCGGTTCATCGCACAGTAAAACTTGTGGATTTTTGGCGACTGCTCTGGCAATGGCGACGCGTTGCTGTTCGCCGCCGCTCATCTGCGACGGAAAGTGATCAACCCGTTCAACTAAGCCGACGTCGCCGATAACCTTGTCGATATCGAGCGGCTGGCGACACAATTCAGTTGCCAATTCGACATTTTCACGCGTCGTCAAATTGGCCATTAAATTGTAAAATTGAAAGACAAAGCCAATTTTATCGCGCCGATAAGCCGTCAGGGCCCTTTCGTTATAATCAGTCACCAATTCGCCCGCTAGGCTGACCGTGCCAGCCGTCGGCGTATCCATGCCGCCGATAATGTTGAGCAGTGTGCTCTTGCCCGAACCAGATGGCCCCAAAATGACGACAAAAGCGCCCCTTTCAATTGAAAAAGAAACCCCTTTAAGCGCTTCGACCAGTACCTCACCCATTTGATATTGTTTTGTTACATTGTCAACTTTTAAAAAATCCATAATATCCCTACTGTTTTTCTACCACTCTAGATTATACCATAAACAATAAAGATTATCATTCTAATAAGAAAAAATATACACAAAATCAACAAACTCCCCATAAGCATTTCCGTATGCGTGCCAGGTTCATCTAGGCAATACTTTTTAAGCGTGCCAGGTTCATTTAAGCAGCATCTTCTAACATCTTTTTATAAGGGTGCCAGGTTCAATAATATCCAAAACGCGCGATATTGTATTATCTCTACATAGTGCCAGGTTCATTTACGAAATACTTTTTTCCTCATACGTACCAGGTTCATCCGCCAAGTACATTTTTACAATGGTGCCAGGCACACTTTTACACAAGTGTGCAGCTTGCATTTTAAGGCGCTCAAAAGCATTACTTTTTCTTTGTTTTACTATATAATATAGTTAGATTTATTAATCATACCGAGGAGATAAAAATGGGAAGAAAACTGCGCATTGATTTTGACGGTGCCTGCCACCACATTGTCGTCAAAGGCATTAACAACAGCTATATTTTTGATGATGATTATGCAAAACAAAAATACCTTAGTTTAATTGACTTATATAAAGAAAAACACGATATTAAACTGTTTGCCTACTGCATTATGGATAATCACGCACATTTGCTAATTCAATCGGGCCAAGCCAAGTCTAATAAGCGCCCCTGTATTAGCGACTTTATGCACGATTTACAGGCTGCCTACGCCAGGTGGTACAATAAAAATTACGCGCATAGCGGCCCCGTTTTTAATCGAAGATTTGACAGTTTTAACTGTCTTTCCATACCCTATTTTGTGTATATTATCAATTATATTCACAACAATCCCGTGAAACACGGCAAGACGAAGACAGTACATTATCGCTATTCATCTATGTATGATTATATGACGGATAGCGGGCGCTGCGATCTGGCAGACTGCTATAAATTTTTAGGTATGCCGCGCACTGAACTACTTTTACACTTAAACGTAAAAAGTGATGAAACATTTCCCTTTCTTATACAATTGCTCGAAAAAATTAAACTTAATGAAGATAATATGGCATTACAAACCTTATTACTTGAATTATCATTTAAGTTTGAAGATATTCGCGGAGCGCGTTTAACGCACTATTTTGAAAGAGTACAGCGTGAAATTATTAATGAATTAATCAATCTTGGGGCAATGCCGGTGCGTGCAATAAGCAAATTGCTCGGCGTATCAAATAGTTATATCTATAAAAAGCGCCGAATAGCATAACGCTAAATACTACGCCGAACAATCTAAAAATCTTAATTTTATCATTTCTTTAGATGCTCATTTTTCCAAAAACGCCCAAAATTAATAGACGTGATATTTGGCCGGTGGCGTTATCACTTATTACAGGCCAGTTTTAAAATTTAAATGGCCATTTTGTCATTTAACATATCAGAAGTTTTATAATTTTCACTTATATGTGCCTGGCACTAAAATACGTTAAATACGTTGACCTAAATTAATGCAAGTCACTAAGCCACTATAATCAATGACCCAAGTCACTGCAATTAATGACTTGCGTTACTTGTTTTCTGCTAAGTTTTTTTGCTATAGTATAGTAGTGTTAAATGCAAATAACTGACAAAGAGAAAGGACTTCAAAATGAAAATGAAAAAGAGAATTTTAGCATTAGTATTAGTAGTTGCCTTGTCGTTTACACTGGGCGCCTTTGCCAACACCATTTTACAAGCTGAAGACGTTACCATTCATAAGGGCATTCGCGTAATTATCGACGGCGAAGAACTGTACCCCAAAGACGCCAATGGTAACAGCGTGCCGATGTTCACGTTAAATGGCACAACCTATTTACCGGTGCGCGCCATTTCTAATGTGTTTGACAAGCGCGTTCAGTGGGACGGCGAAAACAAAATCGTCTACTTGGGCGAAAAACCGGGCGAAAAGCCGTTTATGCGCCTTAAGAGCTATTACGAAGCAGGCGTCGACAGCGCCGACGAAAGATGGGTTTGGGAAGACCAACACTTAGCACAAGACGGCACGATGATGAAAAATGTCATCTACCCAGAATTACAAGATGTCGATTCTGTGCTCGAAAACCCTGCACCATATGGCGATTCGCCCTACACCACAAATCAAGGCGGCGATGATACCATTGAATTAAACGGTGAATTTAAGCGCTTTACCGCAAAGTTCTTTGTGCCGGCAGAGGCCGACAATCACAACTATTACAAATACGAAGATATGAACGGATTTAGTAGCTATTGTGAACCGGGTAGGATAATTATTAGAGTTTGGTATATGAGCGGTGTCGTCGAAGATGAGATACTCTTTGACAAAGAGATTGCCGATGGCGATCAAACATTTGACATCGATCTCGATATCACAAATGTAAAGACGATGTCGATTTGGCTTCACTCCGGTCAATCGCACGATGGTAAAGCTGTCCAAAGCATGTTAGCCGACCCGACATTCCACAGATAGATTAAACACCATAAGCGCTGGTTGCTTAAAGTTTCCAGCGCTTAAACTTTATTGTATCCTTTTGCCCTTTCAAGTGAAAGCACGCTCAATAAAAAATATTTTTATACTTATAATACTGACGCATTTGTCAATATCTTGAGTTTGATAGAAAAAGTATTCCCCCTTATAACCGTTGAAAATTCAACAGTTACAAGGGGGATTTTATTCCGAGTAGAATTTCCCACAGGAGCCTGGCACCAAAATAAAAATTAAAAATGATTTTCCGCGGGAGCCTGGCACCAAAATGGATAGTGCAAATAGCGGTTTGGGCATTACAAAAACCCCTTTGCATTGGCAAAGGGGTGAATGGTTAGTAAGACTTATTTTTGATAGAGTGGATATTTTTTACAAAGCGCCTCTACGCGGGCTTTAAGTGCGCCTGCTTCTGCCGTTTGGTTGATGCAGCCGGCGATGATTTCGGCAATCTCGACCATGTCTTCTTCAACTAGGCCGCGCGTCGTGACGGCCGGTGTGCCGATGCGAATACCACTGGTGACAAATGGCGAGCGCGTTTCGTTTGGTACGGTGTTCTTATTGACGGTAATATCAATGTCGCCCAACATTTTTTCGACTTCTTTGCCGCTTAGACCATCGGCGCCCAAGTCGATTAGCATTAGGTGGTTGTCTGTACCGCCCGACACCAATTTAATGCCGCGTGCGACGAGCGCTTCTGCCAAGGCGTGCGCATTTTTGACGACTTGTTGCTGATATTGTACAAATTCGGGCTGCAGAGCCTCGTGAAAGGCGACGGCTTTGGCGGCGATAATGTGCTCAAGCGGGCCACCTTGTAACCCTGGGAAAATTGCCTTATCAATTTTTTTGGCGTGCTCGGCTTTGCAGAGTATCGCGCCACCGCGTGGGCCGCGCAACGTCTTGTGTGTTGTCGTCGTTACAAAATCGGCGTATTCGCAGGGATTTTGATGCAGGCCTGCCGCTACTAAGCCGGCAATATGTGCCATATCGACCATTAAAAGTGCACCGACTTCGTCGGCAATTTCTTTAAATTTGGCAAAGTCTATTTTGCGCGGATAGGCCGATGCACCGGCGACGATGAGCTTTGGCTGATGCTGTTTGGCAAGCGCTCTTATTTCTTCGTAGTCGAGCATTTCAGTGGTCGGGTTTAGCTTGTATGAAACGAAGTTAAAGTAAAGGCCTGACATATTGACCGGTGAGCCGTGTGTCAAATGGCCACCATTTGACAAATCCATGCCCATAACGGTATCGCCCGGCTTAAGGCAAGATAAGTAAACGGCCATATTGGCGTTGGCACCGGCGTGCGGCTGCACATTGGCGTGGTCGGCCTTAAATAGTTTTTTTAATCTTTCGATTGCCAGTGATTCTGCCTTGTCGACTACTTGGCAACCGCCGTAGTAACGCTTGGCTGGGTAGCCCTCGGCATACTTGTTGGTAAGCACTGAACCAGCTGCTTCAATAACGGCTTCCGATACGAAGTTTTCCGAAGCAATCAGTTCGAGCCCGTCTCTTTGACGCTTTTCTTCTTCTTTGACGATCTGATATATTTCCGGATCGGCCTGCTGCAAAAAATTATATTTCATCAAAACCTCCTATTTTTGTTTTAGATGAATCGCAAACTGCAAATTCATCAAACACTTTTGTTATCACTGCCATATAACGGCGCTTTTGATCGGCGCTGTCATATTTTAGTCTAATGAATATATACACCAAAACAACGGCGACAAAACCGCCAATTGCACTAAATATTTCGGCATTGCCCTGCCCTAGCCAATCTTTTAACAAAATTTGAATGGCGCCGACGCTGAGCACCAGCACAACTAACGGTATAATGTAGAGCTTAAAGGCGGCACTTAGTACGTTTCCGTCATTGAGCTCAATTTCGACGTAGTCGCCCACTTTGGCACCTACTTCGTTAAACACTTGAATTTGCGACTTCATATTTTCCTCGCCAGCCTGGCAAGCACCACAATCACCTCAGGCGGCATGCTTTTCAAAACTGACGGTGGCCGTTTTACCATCAACTGTTAAAACCCGCGCCATTTTATTCATTTGATTCCTCTTTCACGACGTCAATCGCCAGTTCGCGCAATTGTTCGCCATCGGCAAGCGACGGTGCATCGGTCAACTGACAGCTGGCATTTTGCGTTTTGGGAAAGGCAATGACATCTTTAATATTGTCGGTACCGCTAAAAATCATCGTCAAGCGGTCGATGCCAAAGGCGATGCCGCCGTGTGGTGGCGTACCGTACTTAAAGGCGTTTACTAAAAAGCCGAACTTGCTTTCAATTTCAGCTTGTTCTAAACCGAGCGCCTTAAACATGCGCGCCTGTAAGGCGGCGTCGTGAATACGTATGCTACCGCCGCCAACTTCATAACCGTTGATGACTAAATCGTAAGCCTTGGCGCGCGCCTCGTCCGGTTTGCTTTCAATAATGGCGATGTCTTCGTCCATTGGGCAGGTAAAGGGATGGTGCTTGGCGTAGTAACGGCCGTCGTCTTCGTCGTATTCAAATAGCGGAAAATCGGTCACCCACAGTATTTTAAAATCGTGCGGGTCGATTAAATTTAGCTTTTTGGCAACGTCTAGGCGCAGGCCGCCCAATGCGTTATTGACAACTGACTTTTTGTCGGCGACGATTAATATCAAGTCACCCGCACCAGCTGCCGCACGCGCGGCAATTGCCTTTAGTTCAGCTTCATCTAAGAACTTGGCAATTGGTGAATCGAAACTGTCGTCTTTTAAGGCGACCCAAGCGAGACCCTTGGCGCCATACTTTTTGGCAGTTTTTTCAAGATTTTTTAGGCCCTTTTTAGAAAACTGATTAACGCCGTCTTTGACGGCAATAGCCTTGACGACGCCGCCGTTTTTAACGGTGTCGCTAAATACGCTAAACGCGCAGTCGGCGATGATGTCGCTTAAATCGTGTAAAAACATTTCAAAGCGCATATCGGGCTTATCAGAGCCGTATTTTTCGATTGCCTCGCTGTAATTCATCACTAAAAAGTCGTCGTTTAGCTCAATGTCGAGTAGTTCTTTAAACAAGTGTTTAACGAGTGCTTCATTTAAGGCCAATACGTCGGCCTGTTCGACAAATGACATTTCGAGGTCGAGCTGGGTAAATTCGGGTTGTCGGTCGGCGCGCAGGTCTTCATCGCGGAAGCACTTGACAATTTGATAGTATTTGTCAAATCCGGCCACCATCAACAGCTGCTTAAACAGCTGGGGCGACTGCGGCAAGGCGTAAAACTTGCCAGGGTGTACGCGCGATGGCACTAAATAGTCGCGCGCGCCCTCCGGCGTCGGCTTGGTCAATACCGGCGTTTCAACGTCGATAAAGCCGCGCTCGTTTAAAAAGTTTCGAATTGTCGATATCAGCTTGTGGCGCGTCATTAAAAACTGCTGCATTTTCGGTTTGCGCAGGTCTAAATAGCGATATTTAAGGCGCAATTTCTCGTTGGCGTTGTCGTCATCACTAATGTGAATTGGCGGCATTTGCGCGACCGACAACAGTTTCATTTGATCGACAAACACCTCAATTTGACCAGTCGGCAAATCGTCGTTGACCGCCTCGCGCGCCTTGACGACGCCGCGCACGGCGATAACGCTTTCCGCTGTTAAATCGTTGGCCTTGGCAAAGGCCGCTTTGGCAATATCTTCGTCAAAGACGACTTGTGCAATGCCTGAACGGTCTCTGATGTCGACAAACACCAAGCCGCCCAAGTTGCGCTTCTTTTGCACCCAGCCCATTAGCGTTACTGTTTGATCGATATTTGCTTCACGCAATGTGCCCGCATAGTGCGTGCGTTTCCAATTTCCCAATACTTCAGCCATAATTCCTCCTAAATAAAAAAAGCCCCTGTTAGGGACGAGATTAACCCGCGGTGCCACCCTAGTTAGCGCGGCTCGGCCGCACTCACTCGATTATTTGACAAATCAATAAAGCTGTCAGCACTTAATTATTTCTATGGCCTTCCAGCAAGCGGCCACTCTCTGTGAGAAAAGACATAAGCGCAGGTCTTTTTGTCAATATTAACTTAATGGTATTCTATACAGTTTTTCGCGCACTGTCAATAGATTTGTCCCCTATGACCAACTGAAAGTGCTAAAATTATTAATTGGTCGTCACAAATTTGACAAATCAGTCGATAATTGCCAATGCAATAACGCCATTCACCCTTTCGGTTGGCAGTAAGCGCCTTACCTCTTAGCCTTGGGTTTTCACAATTCAATAAATTTTTTTCGACCCAACTCAGTATTAATCGCTTAACCGAACCATCTAATTTAGCGAGTTGTTTTACCGCTTTTTCAGTATAGACAACTTGATATTTCATCAGTCAATACCCAACATTTTAGACACTTCGCTATGTGAATAAGTTGTCGGGTTTTTCTTATATTCAGCCAATGCCTCTTTGAATATCTGCAAGTCGTGTTCATCTTCAATCTTTTCAAAGACGGCATTCCTGATGAGTTGTGACAATGATATATTTTTTGATTTGGCATATGATTTAAAAAGTTCTTCATCGCGATTATTTAATCTAACCGAAATAGACATTTTCTACCCTCCTCATTTTTTGTATTACTTTGTATTACATTATATCTTAAAAGTTGTATTATTTAAAGACAAAATGGCATGCGCCATTGCTCACTTTTCGATTTTTAGCCCCTTATCAAACAAGTTAACGCCGCCTTTAACGCCAAAATCGAGCGACATTACCGAGTAAGCCAGTGAAATATCTTCTTGTTCAAAGCGCTTTTTAATGCGCATAATTGTCTCGTTCATCGCTTCTAAATAGTCAGTTTGATTTTTAAATTTTATCCAAAAACGCACTTCAAAATCATAGGTCGAACTGCCGACGGAAGTGAAGTAAAAGTCGACCGGTTGATCGCTTAAAACGGCTTTGATATGGCCAATTTCTTCAAGCGCAACGCACCTCACCTTCTCCAGATCATCGCCGTAAGAAACGCCACTTTGAAAGACGACGCGGCGCTTGCCGTAACTGGAATAATTGGTAAAGGCCGCTTGAAAAATCACCTGATTGGGCACAAACACCTCTTGGCCAGTCGGCGTTTTAATCGAGGTGGTTATCATGCTTATATCACTGACTTGGCCAAAGTGACCGCCTACTTCTACCCATTCGCCAACCTTAAAGGGACGCTGCGCATTTATCAAGACACCAGCAAAAATATTTGAACCAATCTCTTTAAAGGCAAAGCCGGCCACAACGCCCAATAGGCCGGCGCCGGCCAGCATTTTAGTAACGATGCCTTCTAAGCCAATTATTTCTAAAGCGGTAAACCCACCAATTATCAACAATAACACATATATGACAAAAGAAATAAAATTGGCGACGGAATGTTGCTTTTTAAATATTTTTTTATAAAATTTTAAGCAATATTGACGCAAGAAGTTTGCCACAAAATAAAAGGCGGCAAATATTAAAACGGCAAAGGCAACTTTAGAAAAAAAGGTAATTGCCGAATCTTTAGTGATACCGATCAGTTGTTCAACGTTTTGCATATTTTACCTCACTTTTTATTTTGCATTTCATTATAGCTCAAAAAGCGCAAAGTTAAAAGTGAAAAAGGCAAAACCTGCACAATGGTGCCAGGTTCACTTATGAAATGAAATACGCACACTGTCGTGCCAGGTTCAATTATGGAATGAAATGCGTACACTGTGGTGCCAGGTTCAGTTGTGGAATGAAATGCGTACACAATGGTGCCAGGTTCAATTATGAAATGAAATGCGCACACTGTCGTGCCAGGTTCACTTATGAAATGAAGTGTACACTGCGGTGCCAGGTTCAGTTATGGAATGAAGTGCGTACACTGTCGTGCCAGGTTCGATTAAAGAGCGCGGCTTTCTTTTTTTATGCAATTGTCAGCCACTGCCATTTATGATATGATTACTCCAGTAAAACTGGGAGGTTATTATGAAAAAAATTGCTTTTTTTGCCTTTAAGGGCAGTTCTATTTGCTTTGTGCACGTCTTATTAAACGCAATTGATTTGGTCGAAAAGGGTCACGAGGCGACCATTATTATGGAGGGCGAGGCGGTTACCATTATCAAAGAGCTTGAAGAAGCGCAAAACCCGCTTTACTTAAAGGCCAAAAAAATGGGCTTGTTCAGCTGTATTTGCCGCGCCTGCTCGGCAAAATTGGGCGTTTTAGAATTTAACGAAACCGTCGGCATACCGGTAACTGGCGACTTGGCGGCGCACCCGTCGATGGAACAATACTTAGAAAAGGGCTATCAGATTATTACAATGTAAGATGCTCAACCCGACGAGGGGCCACAAGCGCCCTGTCAATAAACCCACTTCGTTTACTTTAGGGTTGAACGAGTGGGATTTTTTATTGAAATAGAACATATGTTCGTGTATAATAAAGTTGCCCTCGTTAATTTTAGGAGTGACTTTTGAAAATTGTTGCCAAACCAATTGAAATGATTTTTCGAACAACTGAAAATGGTGCGATTCGACCACTGCGCTTTAAATTACAGCACGACGACGACGCCAAAATTGTCGCAGTCGACCAAATTATAAAGGTCGAAAAGACGCTGCGCGCCGGTAAGGCCGCCTATGTTTTCACCTGTCAAAGCACGGTCGAGGGCGTCGCTTTACTATACGAACTGCGCTATGCACTCGACGACTGCAAATGGGTATTGTATAAAATTTAAGCCCTAATTTGCCGGCATTACGGCCTGACTTATGAAAAACAATTTAACAGAACAGAATATTATCATGCACGTCGATGTCAATTCGGCCTATTTGGCGTGGTCGGCGGTAGATGCTTTAGAAAACGGCGCTAAAATTGATTACCGCCAAATAGCGGCAATTGTCGCCGGCGACCCCAAAACGCGCCACGGCATTGTGCTGGCCAAGTCGATGGCGGCCAAAAAATGCGGCATTAAGACGGCCGATACCATTTTTAGCGCGCGCCAAAAATGTCCGCAACTAAAGATTATTGCGCCCGACTACGCCCTTTACATGCGCTGTTCAAATGCCTTGGGAGAGTTGCTGGCCAGCCGTTCGCCGCTCGTCGAGCGCTTTTCGGTCGATGAATACTTTGTCGATTTTAGCGGCGTTAAGGCCTGTCAAAACGATCCAATCGGCTATGCTCACCGCCTAAAAGACGACATTTATCGACGACTTGGATTTACCGTTAACATCGGCATTTCAAGCAATAAACTACTGGCTAAAATGGCGGGCGATTTCGAAAAGCCCAATAAGGTGCACACGCTATTTAAAAGCGAAATCGCCACTAAATTGTGGCCCTTGCCAATTGGCGAACTGTATATGGTCGGCCGCAAAACGCTGCCAAAGCTGACGGCCTTGGGCCTTACAACTGTTGCCGATTTGGCGACAGTTGATAAAAACTTTATCGCCCGCCACTTAAATAAATTTGGCCTAGCCCTACGCGACTTGGCCAATGGCGAAATTGACAACTTTATTAGCACCGACAAAGATGGCCCCGTCAAGGGCGTTGGCAATTCGACGACACTGCCCTTTGACATCGTTGCCAAAGACGAGGCCTACACCGTTATTTTATCGCTTAGCGAAATGGTTTGCCTGCGGCTGCGCAGCAAAATGAAGCTGGCCGGCAGGCTGTCGCTCAGCATTAAGGGCAATGACTTTAAGCGCTATTCTCACCAGAAGACGCTTAGCCAGCCAACTGACGACACCACGACCATTTACCGCGCTGCCCGTCAATTGTTCGACGAAGCTTGGCGTGGTGATGCCATTCGGGCGCTCGGCGTAAGATTGTCAAATTTAACGACTGACGACTTTTATCAGCTCAGTTTACTAGACTATCAATCGCTTGAAAAGCGCAAGGCGCTCAATAAAACAATTGATCAACTGCGCTTGCGCTACGGCCGCAATAGCATTTTTCGGGCCACCTTTAGCCATTCTGAATTTGCCCCCACCAAGGGCGGTACCGCCGATATGACTAACTTTGCAAAGCTAAAAAGTCAATTGTAAAATGTCGCTTATACTACAATTTTATGTCATGTTTGTTAGGTAGATGACATTTTGCACACTTTGTGGTATGATACTCTAGGTTTTACAATTTTGTGTATTAGTAAAAATGGAGATATTATGCAACGCCAAACGATAAAAAAAGCTATTATTATTTTTTTTGCAGTTTTACTCGTGGTTTCTTCGGTCGGCTATGCCATTGCAAACCACTATTTTAATCAATTAAATTTAGAGCGCACCGAAATAACAGATAATATCATCGAGCAACCGACTGAAGTTGATACTACAGCGGATAAAACCGACAATGAAATTAAGCCGCTGCAGCCCGCCGAACAGGTGCCCGTACACAAGACCATTTTATTGGTCGGCACCGATAAAAGCGGTTATTTGACCGATTCAATGATGGCCATTCGGTTCGACTTAACGGCCAAGCGCATTTCGCTGTTTTCAATTCCACGCGACTACAAAATTGAACTGACCGACACCATACAAGAAAAGTTGCGCCACTATGCGCGCTACATTAAGCTGACCGAACTGCACTCTTATGCTAAAGCGGCAGCCCAAGACAGCCCCATTTCGTTTACCGCTAAGGCAATTGAAGAGTTGACCGACCTCAAATTTGACCATATCGTCGTCTTTAAAATAAAGGCCTTTCAAAAAGTGGTCGATGCCGTCGGCGGCGTCGAGGTCTATATACCAAGTAGCATGCACTACGACGACCCACTGCAAGATTTGCACATTCACCTCGAACGCGGTTATCACTTGCTAGACGGCAAAGAAGCCGAGGGCTTGGTGCGCTTTCGCAAAAACAATGACCTGAGCGGCTACGGCGACTTTGGCCGCATGGAAATGCAGCAATACTTTTTAAAAGAATTTGTCAAAAAACTGATTTCGCTAGAATCGGCACTCAATTTTAACGAAATTTTTGACGCCATCAAAGACTTTGTGCAAACCGACGCCACTTTAAACGATGCGCTATTTTTACTAAACGAAGTAAAAGACATTGACTTTAGCCAAGTCTATTCACATACCCTACCCGGCAAAGACGACTGGGTCAACGGCGGTTACTATTACAGCCCACCACCCGTTGCCGAACTGCACAGCTTTGTGGCACAACAGCTTGCTATCGACTTGCAACCGGCCGCCGATAGCAAGAGCCAGTCACTGATTATCTTAAATGGCAGTGGCAAGGCCCGACTAGCCGCTAAGTTTCAAGAAAGAGTAGAGGCGGCCGGTTATACAGTCGCTTCAATCGGCAATTACAACGGCGAGCACAAATTGAAAACGCGCATTTACGTGCAAACTGAAGCCGAGGGCCAAGATCTAAAACAGTTCTTTAACTTGTCAGAGATTATTGTCGATCAAGATATCGAGCAGATTACCATTGTATTGGGGCAAATTGAAGAGTAAATTAGTAAATAAAGCGTACAAAAAGCACCGGCAACCGCCTGTGCTTTTTGTATTGTCCGAATGATATCGTGCTCGCACACGATGTGAAATAAAATTTGCCTTTATCATGTGCCTGGCTGCTTGGCCGGAGCAGCAAATGCTTGCATTTGCGACCAGGCGATAGCACATTTCATGCTCCGCAGGAGCATTTCACGCTGCAAAGCGGCATTTCATTTGCGAAGCAAATTTCATTGGCGATAAAAAGGCGCTGCGCGCCTGTGGCCTATCGCCCTGACCCTAATGAAATACCACGCTACTGCGCGTGGCATTAAATTCGACTACGTCGAATGAAATATTCTGCTACGCAGAACATGAAATAAAATTTGCCTTTATCATATGCCGAAGGCATATTTCACTCGCATGGCGAATTTCATATCACGAAGTGATATTTCACTTGCCGACGTAGGAGGCAAATTTCATTGCAAAAGCCCAGACGAATCGTCTGGGCTTTTGCATGGTGCGCCCTAAGGGATTCGAACCCCTGACCTTTTGGTTCGTAGCCAAACACTCTATCCAACTGAGCTAAGGACGCAAGTTATCGCGCTCATACAAGCGCTACATCAGTTTATACTAAATTGGCAATTATTTCAAGTGTTTTTTTGCTTTGTTTTTATGTTTTTGGACTTTAAGCGCCCTTGATTGATGCAGCTACAATTGAGCGACATTTTAAAAGCGAGATGTCTTGACTGCGCTCGACATGACAGGGCGCGCGATTGTCTCGACTGCGCGCGACATAAAACCTATTTTTCATGCTTGGCATGGTAGTCTTCAATTTTACGCGACAAAATAATTTTAATAATGGCACCGGTCGGTATCGCCAGCAGTATGCCCGGCACGCCGAAAAAGCCGCCGCCAATGGTAATTGATAGTATTATCCAAATTGGGTCGAGCCCAATGTAATTGCCCATCACGCGCGGGCCGATAAAATTGGCGTCAAACTGCTGTAAAATAACGATGAATACTGCCACCCAAAGCGCCTTAACTGGGTCGTACAACAGGGTTGCCGTTATCGCCGGCACGGCGCCAATAAACGGGCCGACATAGGGAATGACATTGGTAAAGGTGATCACCAGCGCCAGTATGACGGCGTATTTAACAGCAGTTAGTTTAAAGAATAAAAAGGCGATTAGGCCGACGATAAGCGATTCGACAATTAAGCCACTGATAAAGCTGGAAAAAATAACATTTGCTTCGCTAAAGTAGTCAATTAACGCTGCGCCGCGTTGTTCGCCAAATAAAGTAATTGCCGTACGCTTAAATAAGGCAATCATCTTTTGCTTGTCGATCAGCATATAAATTGAAATAATAATGCCGAAAAAGACGTTCATAAAGGTGCTGGCAATGGTCGAAAACAGCGCCGTAATATTGCTGACGATAAAGTTTGAAATATTGGTTAGCGCCTCGGCAATTTTGTTGATATTGCCCTCTAAAAATTTTCGCAACGGCGCGATGTCGATGTCTTTGACCATGTTGCCGAGCACGCCGACACTCTTGGAAATTTCGACGACTAAATTGACGCCACTTTCAATCACCGTCGGCATCACAAATGCCGAAAAGACGGCAATTAAAACGATTAATACCAAGTAGATTAGCAAAATACTGATGCCATATTTTAGTTTGAGGCGACGATGCACAAACTGAATCGGCTTATTGAGAATATAGGCGATTGCAAAGCCGATGACAAAGGGCTTTAACACGCTGAATAGTTTGACGATTAAGGCGTTGACTAATGCAATTTGCGTAATGGCATAGGCCGTGATAAACAACGCTATGCAAACGGCAATCAATTTGCCGATAAAGAGCTTTTCTAGCTTAAACATATTATCTCCTCTAGTTTGTTAACTCTATTATACAGCATTAAAATTAAGCTGCAAGTGCCAGCCTTCGAAAAATGATTTTTTTGAAAAAAATACTTGACTTGAACAGGCGATTGTTATACTATTTATGTGTTGTCGCAAGTGTTATTGACAATTGTATTGCGGAAGTGGCTCAGTGGTAGAGCATCGCCTTGCCAAGGCGAGGGTCGCGGGTTCAAATCCCGTCTTCCGCTCCATTTTATGTGACCCATTAGCTCAGTCGGTAGAGCACCTGACTTTTAATCAGGGTGTCCCGCGTTCGAGTCGCGGATGGGTCACCATTTTGCGGAAGTGGCTCAGTG